>Ga0209604_1000583_pt1 | contig 33550 bp, 34 predicted proteins | sample AD_UKC097_MetaG_FD_184405 | JGI IMG/M metagenome (GOLD analysis project Ga0209604, IMG submission 184405) | Active sludge microbial communities of municipal wastewater-treating anaerobic digesters from USA - AD_UKC097_MetaG (SPAdes) (version 2) | ecosystem: Engineered > Bioreactor > Anaerobic >... | reverse complement strand
CTTTCGCGAGGAGCTCTCGATGGATCCGCTCGAGCGCCTCTCCGGCGACGGGCTGATCGTGCCATCGCACCTCGCCGAGGAGGAGCCGGCGGCCGTCCTCGGAGAGCGCGACGACGTCCCACTCGGAGCCGGAGCCGTGCCAGTACCGGCGGGCCGGCCCCCAGGCCGTGCCTCCCCTCGCGACCGCCGAGCCCAGGCGCGGAACGGCACGACGGCAGAGGTCTTCCCAGGTCTCGGAGAGGAGCCGGGGGAGGTGCTCGCGAACGAGCCGGCGACGAGCTTCGCGCGGCGCGACGGCGAGGAGGGCGCGGCGGGGGGCGACGATCCGGAACCAGAACCGGAAGAAGGGATCGGCGATCCGGTAGAGCGACCGCTTGCCGCCCTTCTCGGGCTCGCCGAAGGGGAGCTCTCGGGAGACGAGGCCGAGCTCGGCGAGGCGTGCGAGGGAGCGGGCCAGCGAGGTCGCAGGCTGCCCGATGCGGCCCGCGATCTCGGAGACCCGGTGAGCGCCGGCCCCGATGACGTCGAGGAGCGGCCGCAGGGAAACGGCCGAGGGACGTTCCTCCGCGAGGAGGCGGTCGGGCTCGAGATGGAGCGGGCCGAGGGGGTCGAGGACGAGCTCGTCGAGCGCCTCCGGGAGATCGGCTCCGAAGGGCTCGGCCAGCTCCCAGTAGCGTGGGATGCCGCCCCATGCCGCGAACGCGCGGACGGCTCCGAGGGCGTCGCCGAGGCCGAGCGCCTTTCCGAGCGCGCGTGGCGTCATCGGCTCGATCGGCATCGCCGAGACGGTCCGGCCGAAGAGGGGCGCGCCGGCGCCGAGGGTGAGCCCCTGCATCATGTGCTGGGTGGAGCCGGAGACGGCGACGAGGAGGCGAGCGTCCTTCGCCTCGTGATCGAGCCAGCCCTGGAGCACGCTGGGGAGCGAAGGGCTGGTTTCGACGAGGTAGGGCAGCTCGTCGAGGACGAGCGGGCCCCGCCACCCCGCTCTGGTCGCTTCGCGCGACAGGGCGCGCAGGAGGGACCGCCAGTCGGGCCAGGCGGCGTCTCCGAATCCGGGGAAGCGGAGCGAGAGGGCGTCGGCGAGATAGGCACGCTGCACGGGGGCGGAGGAGAGGTCGGCCACCGAGTAGAGGCCGTCGTGGCGGCGGCTCCATTCGAGGAGCAGCCGGGTCTTCCCCACTCGCCGGCGGCCCCAGAGCGCGACGAGCCCCTGCTGGCCCCTCTCGACGAGGGCATCGAGGCGCGCGAGCTCGGAGGTCCGGTTCACAAAGCGCATTCGTTATTATGCGTCACAGAATAATGCCGGCCGGCATAGCGGAGGGATGGGGTCTGGTCTACGTTCTACAGTCTACGGGGTCAGGTCCGCTCAAGCCCGGAGGAAGTCGTCCGGATCCACTCCGGCCTGGCGCAGGATGGCTCGCAGAGTCCCCTCCGGCAGATCTCCGGGGTGGTTGGGCAGGGTCGTGTACCGGATCGTCACCGGATTGAACCAGATCTCGTGGCTCCCCGCGGCCTGGCGATCGAAGTCGAATCCGAGCCGGCGGAGGCGACTGGCGACCTCCCGGTACTTGAATCCGGAGAGCCGCCCCAGGACTCAGCCTCCCACCACGAGGGTGAGATCGAAGCGATCGACGGGCGGCGGGTCGGGCAGAGGCTGTCTCTCGGACTGCGCTTCAAGGAGCCGCCGGGCGACGTCTCGCGCGATCTCGAGAGTCTCCGCAATCGTTCGACCCTGAGCGACCAGACCCTGCACGTCATCGGACGACGCGAGGTAGACGCCCTCCGGAAGCTTCTCGACGTGTACGGCGATGAGGCGTTCCATGGTCCTTCTCCGTCCGTGATCGTATCAGGGAGGATTGGGGTCTGGTCTACGTTCTACAGTCTACGGGGTGGCTGCCGGCCGAAGTCGGCCCAGAAGCGACGCGACGAGGCTCTCGAGATCTCCGAGGCGGTCCCGGGCTATGCCGCGGACGATCTCGATGTCGAGGGCTGCGTAGTCGTGAACGGCGATGTTCCGGAACCCGACCATCGCACCCGCCAGGCCCTGCTCGGGCTCCGTGAGGAGGCCGTGGGAACGGAGGATGGCGAAGGCGTGGCGGCCGTCCCTTGGCAGCTCCCAGCCGTTGGTGGAGATCAAGTGGTTCGCGAGGTCGAGCAACGCCTCGACGGCGCGCTGGAGGTTCAGGACGGTGACGTCGTCGCGGATCCATTCCTTGACCCCGATGTTGTCGGGGCTGGAAAGAGATCGGATGGTCTCGACCGTCCGACGGACGTGCGAGGCCTTCGCGAGGACGACGTCTTCGTCGTAGACGTAGGTCATGTGGCCCGGGCCTGGCGCCACAGGCGCTCTTCCACGGGGCGACGCGACAGCTTCCAGTCGAAGTAGCGAGACGGGGTGGTCATTCGGAAGGTCTCGAAAGCGGCCCGATCGCGCACGAGGAGGGGCCGGCCGTGGCGAAGGACCTGCATGGCGATGATCGGGTCTGCCGAACCGAGATCGACGAGGTCGACGTTTCGACCGGCGATCTCGGAGACGCGGTGAGTCAGGTCCAGGACCTGCGCCTGAGTCAACGGTTTCTGGTAACGGACGGCCAGGTCGAGGTCGCTCTCGGGACGAGAACGCTCGGTGCCGAAAGACCCGAAGACGAGCGCGAAGCTCGCCCCTTCGAGAGCCGGGAGAATGTCTTCGATGGCCACGGGGTCTGGTCTACGTTCTACAGTCTACGGGGCCGCGCGCAGGGACCTGGGCATGGGGTTCGTGCAGACACAGCGGCTACCAGAGGGTCGGGGCAGCGTACTTCCGAAGCTGCGGATCGCGGGAGACGAGAATCAGGCTCTCGACCAGGGCCTGAGCGACGAGAAGCCGGTCGAAAGGATCGCGATGGTGGTTCGGCAGGCTCGAGACCTCGACGGCGTGCTCGAGGGTCACCGGAAGGACCCGAAACGAGTTCTGGCGCACCTGCTCCCCGAGGAACGAGCCGAGATCTCCTTCCGGCTCGAATCGGCCGAGGCCCGACTTGATGGCGAGCTCCCAAGCGCTGGCGACGCTGAAAGTGACTTCGTTGCCGGGATCGGCAATGGCTTCGCGCGCCTCATCGGACAGGCGTGGGTCGTCCCCGATCCACCAGAGAAACGCATGCGTATCGAGGAGGAGCTTCACTTCTCGAAGGCGTCGACGAGACGCTTCGGCAGGGGGGCATCGAAGGCGCGGGACATGCGAAACCGCCCCCGGGCGCTGCCCGGAACGCGCCGCACCTGCGGCTGTTCGATCGGCACGAGGCGAGCGATGGGGTGCCCTCCCTTCCCGATCACGACCTCCTCTCCTCGACGAACGCTCTCGAGGAGACGGGAGAGATGGGTCTTGGCCTCGTGGACGTTGACGATGCCGCGCATGGCCTCATTATGACCTAGTCCAGGACTAAGTCCGTTTGGATGGGGTCTGGTCTACGTTCTACAGTCTACGCGGCCTCGCGCGCCGCGAGCTCGAGGTCGGCCCTGGTCATCATCTCGACGAGGCCCTCGAAGGTGACGGTCGGCTGCCAGCCGAGGACCTTCTTCGCCTTGGCCGGGTCGCCGAGGAGGAGCTCGACTTCGGCGGGGCGGAAGTACTTCGGGTCGACGCGGACGAGGGTCTTGCCGGTCTTCGTGCAGCGGCCCGTCTCGTTCACGCCCTCCCCTTCCCACGCGACGGGGAGGCCGGCGCAGGAGAACGACTTCTCGCAGAACTCGCGGACGGTGTGGGTCTCGCCGGTGGCGACGACGTAGTCGCCCGGCTCGTCGTGCTGGAGCATGCGCCACATGGCCTCGACGTAGTCGCCCGCGAAGCCCCAGTCGCGCTTCGCGTCGAGGTTGCCGAGCCAGACGGCCTCTTCGAGACCGTGGGCGATTCGCGAGGCGGCGCGGGTGATCTTGCGGGTGACGAAGTTCTCGCCGCGGCGGGGGCTCTCGTGGTTGAAGAGGATGCCGCTGCACGCGAAGAGGCCGTAGCTCTCGCGGTAATTGACGGTGATGGAGTGCGCGTAGACCTTGGCCGCTCCGTAGGGGCTGCGCGGGTGGAAGGGAGTGGTCTCGCGCTGGGGGGTCTCGGCGACCTTCCCGAACATCTCGGAGGAGGAGGCCTGATAGAAGCGCGGGTGGAGGCCGACGTCGCGGATGGCGTCGAGGAGGCGAACGGCGCCGACGGCGGTGATGTCGGTGGTGTACTCGGGGACCTCGAAGCTGATGGCGACGTGGCTCTGGGCGCCGAGGTTGTAGATCTCGTCGGGGACGACGGCGCGGACGATGCGGTTGAGGGAGGAGGAGTCGCCGAGGTCGCCGTAGTGGAGGTGGAGGCGGCCGCCTTCGGGGCCGTCGCGGAGCGCGTCGATGCGCTGGCGGTTGAAGGTGGAGACACGGCGGACGACGCCGTGGACCTCGTAGCCTTTGGCGAGGAGGAGCTCGGTGAGGTACGAGCCGTCCTGGCCGGTGATGCCGGTGACGAGGGCTTTCTTCAAGCGTGTGGCCTTTCCCTTGTTTGGTCTCGAGGGCGGTCTCCCCTTCCCGCGGGGCCGGGCCGCCGTGGCATTCGTGTCAGGAGAGGAGCCGGCGGACCCGCTCGTAGACGTCGCGCCGATGGCCCTCGGTCACGACGACGACGACGACCCTCTCGGCCTCGGCTTTGTAGACGATTCGCCAGTCTCCGGTGCGCCAGGAGCGGAGCCCCTTCAGCGTGAAAGAGAGGGGCTTGCCCTGAAGAGGGTCCCGCGAGAGCTCCTCGACGGCGGCGCGCACCCTGTTGCGTGTTCCCGGATCGAGCTTCCTGATGGCCGCCTTCGCCGTGAGCGTGTAGACGACCTCCCAGGTCACCCCCAGACCTCTTCGTGGCCGACGATGCGACCCTTCTCGACGTCGTCCAGGCCGCGCCGGACGCTCTTCACCAGCTCGGCGTCCGCCAGGATCTCCAGGGTCTCGAGGAGCCCCTCGTACTCGTCGACGGACATGAGGACTCCGGCGGGCCGGCCGGACCGCGTGATGACGAACTGCTCACCCACTTCCTCGACGCGGGCGAGGAGGCGTGCAAGGTGTGTCTTCGCTTCGGAGAGAGGGAGCGTCGTCATGACCTTATTTTAGACCAGAATTCTGGTCCGAGCGCGGTCTCCCCGGTTGGGGTCTGGTCTACATTCTACAGTCTGCGAGTCGTTCAGCGGAGGGCGGCGAGGAGCCCGGGAAGCGGGACCGACCTGACTCCGGGCCGCAGAGCGGCCGACGGAACACCCGCGGCCGCGCCACGGTGAACGACGAAGGCGGCAGGCGGAAGCGTTCCCCCGGCGGCCGCTCCGAGGGCGACGAGGCTGCGGGCGAGATCCGGACTGACGGTGCGCGTCCCCTTTGCTTCGACGAGAGTGATGCGCCCTTCCCCGCCCGGCACGACGAAATCGACCTCGAGCCCCTTCTGGTCGCGGAAGTGGTAGAGCTCCCGTCGCTTCCCCTGGTTGAGCTGGCTCTTGACGATCTCGGAGGCCACGTGCCCCTCGAAGATCGGCCCCAGGAAGGGTGAGGCGTCGAGCTGCCTCTCGCTCTCGATGCCGAGGAGGAAGCAGGCCAGACCCGGGTCCGCAAGGTAGAGCTTCGGGCTCTTGACGAGGCGCTTTCCGAAGTTCTCGAAGTAGGGCGGGAGGAGGAGGACCTGGCCAGTGAGCTCGAGGATGTCGAGCCAGGAGGTGATCGTCGGGACCGAGACGCCGAGCGGGGCCGCGAGGTCGGTGCGGTTGACGATCTGACCGTGCCGCGTGGCGACGAGGCCGAGGAACCTGCGGAAGGCGCCGAGGTCGCGGATGGCCGCGACGGACCGGACGTCGCGCTCGAGGAATGTCTGGATGTAGGAGCTGAACCAGGTGCGCGCCGAGCGGGGCCGGGCGAGGACTTCCGGGAAGCCTCCGCGAAGGGGAGCGACCTTCGGTGACTCCTCGACGGAGAGGGGCCAGAGCTGCAGGACGGCGGCACGTCCCGCGAGGGACTCGCTGACTCCGCGTATCAGCGGCGACTCCTGGGAGCCCGTGAGGAGCCACTTCCCCATGCCGCGGGGGGAGGCGTCGACGAGGGTGCGGATGTACCCGAGCAGATCCGGGGCGTTCTGGATCTCGTCGAGGACGACCGGGAGCTTCAGGCCCTCGAGGAAGCCGCGCGGATCGGCCTTGACCCGCGAAAGGACATCGGGGTCCTCGAGAAGGACGTAGCTCGCCCGCGGGAAGACCCTCTTGAGCACGGTCGTCTTTCCCGAGCGCCTCGGCCCGGTGAGGATGACCGCGGGGAAGTCGCGCGCGGCGCGACGAAGGACGGGCTCGATACGGCGCGGGACGTAGTTCACTTTGGGAATTCTAAAGCCGCACTTTAGGAATTACCCACGCCGGAATGGGGTCTGGTCTACACTCCGCCGGAATGGGGTCTGGTCTACACTCTACAGTCTACGGCGCCTGGACGAGGCCGGAGCCGACGTCGGTGGAGAGCCAGGGGAGGCGCCGGGCGTGCTGGGTGAGGAGGGTCCAGAGCTCGGTGGCCGTGGCCTTCGGCTTCGCCTCGGCCCAGAGGGCGGCGAGGCCCGCGACGTGCGGGGTCGCCATGCTGGTGCCGGAGAGGCGGCGGCTGCGGAGCGGCATGGGGAAGGCCGAGAGGACGTCGACGCCGGGGCCGGCGAGGTCGACCTGGCCGCCGGCCGGGACGAGGCCGCGGTTGGAGAAGTTGGCGGGCTGGGTCTTCACGTCGACGGCGCCGACGGCGAGGATCGACGGGCAGTTGGCGGGGTGGCCGACGGGCGCGTACCAGCCCTGGCGGCGGTCGCTCCCGTTGCCGGCCGCGGCGACGATGAGGGCGCCGCCGGCGAGCGCGCGCTGCCCCACTGCCTCGAAGACCTCGCTGAAGGGAGTGTCGACGGTGATCTCGGCGCCGAGGGACATGGAGATGACGCGCGCGCCCTGCGCGAGGGCCCACTCGATGCCGGCGAGGATGCCGCCGTCGGCGCCGCCGCCGTTGTCGTCGAGGACCTTGCCCGCGAGGATGGAGGCGCCCCAGGCGATGCCGTAGCGCGGCGGGTGGAAGGGCTCCTTCGGCCCGCAGGCGGTGCCGATGCAGTGGGTGCCATGGCCGTGGCCGTCCTGCGGCTTCGCGCCCGGCACGAAGCTGACGGCAGTGACGGAGCGCGAGGGGAAGTCGGGGTGCTTGAGGTCGAAGCCGGTGTCGAGGACGGCGACCTTGACCTTCTTGCCCGAGTACTTCGAGCCGGGGACGAGGGTGGCCGCGAGGCCCCAGGTGGCGGTGGTCTCGGAGCCTGCGGGAGGGAGGGCGCCGGGCGGGCCGCGGCGGGCCGGGGAGCGGGTGGCGATTGCGCTGCGGCGGGCGCCGGAGCGGCTGCCGGCCGGGCCGGAGGCCAGGCGGCGCGGGGCGCCGGCGTAGGCCGCGACGCGCCGCTCGGGCTCGACAGCGAGGATGCGCGCGGCGTTCTCCTCGGCGGCGGCTCGGATGCGGGCGGCGCGCTCGGTATCGCGGGGGTCGACGTTGACGAGGGCGACGCCGAGGCGCTGAAAGAGGACGGCGTCGGCGCCCGCGATCTGCTCGGGAGGCAGGGCGCCGGAGCGGACGTCGAGGGTGGTCGCGACCTGGCGCCCGGCAGCCCTTCGGAGGGCGGCGACGGAGGCGCGGGCCGGGCCGTCGGAGAGGAGGACGAGGAGGCGGCCGCTGAGAGTTTCGCTCATGGTAAGCTATTCACAGGAAACTGGTTACGCGAGCGGTGCCCGGAATCCGGATAGCCTCCGGCCTTCTGGGTGGCAGCAGATTTCGCTGCGCCGCCCCAACCGCCGGTCGGGCGTCAACTCGGTTCCTGGACGGGCACGGGATTCGGTCCAAGGATAGCTCACGCCCGACTGCCGAAAATCTCGGGGAGGATAGGCGCCTCGCGGCACCCGCGTCAACGGATGAGGGATGGGGTCAGGTCTACCATCTACACTCTACGGCTTGCCGTAGAGTGTAGATGGTAGACCTGACCCCTTTTCGCGGAGGAGGAGCCAGGTCTGGAGGAGCTCGGGGCCGGAGCCGAGGCCGGTCTTGACGCCGCGGTCGAGATCGGCGAGGCCGGCGAGGGCGTCGGCGAGCTCGTCGAGCGGCCAGTCGAAAGAGGCGAGATAGGCCTTGTGGAGGACAAAGGGGTGGCCGTCGAGGGGGATCGGCGCCGCACCCGGGCGGGACGACTTGAGGCGCGGGAGGAGACGGTCGACGAAGGCCCGGTAGTCGGCGCGGCGCGGGCCGGGGTCGGCGCCCGGCTCGGCGAGCGCGGCCTTCAGCGCGAGCATGCGCCGCAGCTCGGCGCCGAGGAGGCCGAGGAGCGGGAAGAAGGCGGCCTCGCCCTTCGGCCCCTTCTTCGCGGGGGCCGCGGGACCGTCCTTGCCGAAGGGGCGGAACGCGGTGAAGTCGTCGGCGGCCAGGAGGCGCTCGGCGATGCGGAGGGCCTCGAGGAAACGGCGCCGGGCGACGGCCTCCACGAAGTCGGAGCCGTACTCCTTCCGCTCGTCGACGACGAGGCGCGCGGCGGCCTCGGAGGTGACGCGGTTGCCGACGGCGGTGTCGACGAGGCGGTCGAGCTCGGAGAGGAAGGCGCGGGCCGAGAGGCGGCCCCGCTCGGTGAGGGTCTCGAAGACGTCGGGCTCGGCGGTCTTCCCCCGCTCGAGGACGCGCTCGAGGCCGAGGGCGTGGAGGCGCTCGCGCCGCGCGGCGTCGTCGCGCGCGAGGAGGACGGCGCGCGGGGCGCGGGCGAGCTCGGAGAGGACGGCGTGCTCGGGGTCGGGCGAGACGGCGGTGAGGAGGAGGACGTTGTCGCCGGCGCCGGCGCGGGTGACGTACTCGAGGAGGCGCCCGAGGGCGGTCTCGGCGGCCTCGCCGTCGTCGACGGGCCAGTCGAGGAGACGGGCGAGCTCGGGAGCGCGGTCGGAGCGCTTGACGCGCCCCGTGAGCTTGCGGGCGCTCTCGGCGGCTTCGCCTTCGACCCAGGCTCCCGTCTCGCGGGCGAGGGCGCGGGCCTTGCGTGCGAGGCGTTCAAGGACGCGCGGCTCGGAGGGGGCTCCGGGCGGCGCGCCGAGGCCGGCCTCGGCGGCGTCGTCGAGGAGGGTGTCGACCTCGTCGGCGGAGAGCTTCTTCGTCCGGAGGAGGTCGGTGACGTCGAGGGAGACGAGGCGGTTCGTGGCGAAGAGGGCGATGGTGGCCGCGTCGGCGACAGCTTCCCGCACGCCGTTGCCGGTGCCGTCGTACTCCGAGACCTCGCCGTCGGGGAACGCGGCCTGGAAGGCCTTTGCGAGGCGGCGCGCGGCCTCGCCGACGAACCACTCGTCGTCGCCGAGGACGACGAGGACCGGAGGGAGCGGTGCGGCGGCGACCGCCGTGAGGAGCGGCGCCAGGGAGCCGAAGGGGTCGCCGCGCAAAGGGAGCCTCTCCGGGCTCAGAGCAGGCCCTTGTCCTGCAGCTCCTGGCACTCCAGGCAGTGCCGCGCCCACGGGACCGCCTCGAGGCGCTTCTCCTGGACGTGGCCCTGGCAGTGGACGCAGGTGCCGTAGGTGCCCTGGTCGAGGCGGAGAAGGGCCTGGTCGATGAGGAGAAGGGTGCGGCGGTCGGACTCGGAGAGGGAGAACGCGAACTCGCGCGTGTAGGCCGAGGTGGCCCGGTCGACCATGTCCTGCGCCTGCTCGTCGACCGACTCATCGGTGACCTGCCGGTTGCGGGAGAGGTCGTGAAGGAGCTCCTCCTGCTTGGCGAGGAGGCGCTTGCGATGCTTCTCGAGGGGGTCCTTCGCGGCCTTTTCTGCGGCCTTCTCGGCGGCCTTCGGCGCCGCCTTCGCAGGCGGCCGGGCCGGGACCTTCGCAGGGGCCTTCACGGGGGTCTTCGCCGCGCTCTTCGCGGGAGCTTTCTTCGCTGCGGACGCGCTCTTCGTCGCCATGGGGACATTCCCCCTTCCGTCGTTCCCGGACGCCTCGCGGCGCCCGTCCGGCGAGCCGAACCCGCCGTGCCGGCCCCTCCGGAATCGCGGGACTCTAGCACAAGACCGGGATTGGGGTCAGGTCTACCATCTACACTCTACGGCCAGGGCCGTAGAGTGTAGATGGTAGACCTGACCCCAGGTGTTCGTAGAGGGTCTTGCGGGCGATGCCGAGGCGGCGGGCGGCCTCGGCGACGTTGCCGCCGGCCTCGTCGAGGACGAGGCGGACGTAGGCGTCGGTGAGGCGGCGGAGCGGCCAGCCACGGGAGGCGGCGGACTCGAGGAGGGCTTCGGGCTCGGCGGCGGAGACGAGGCCGAGGTGGGGCTCGTCGACGGCGGGGGCGCCCGCGGCCGAGGCCTCGAGCGCGGCGCGCCGGACGACGTTCTCGAGCTCGCGGAAGCCGCCGCGGAAGGGGTGGGCGCGAAGGGCCGCGACGGCCTCGGGTGTGAAGGCCTTCGGCGCATCGGTGGCGCGGAGCAGGGCGCGAGCCGCCGGGAGGAGGTCGGCCCGGCGCTCGGCGAGCGGCGGGAGGCGGACGGTGAGGACGGCGAGCCGGTACCAGAGGTCTTCCCGGAACTCCCCCGCCCGGACGCGGCGCGGGAGGTCGGGTGCGGCCGAGGCGACGAACCGCGCTTCGAGGAGGGTCTCGCGCGTGCCGCCGACGCGGCGGAGGAGCCGCTCTTCGAGGAGGCGGAGGAGCTTGCCCTGCGCGCGGAGGGAGAGCGTGTCGATGCGGTCGAGGTAGAGGGTGCCGCGCCCGGCGCCTTCGAGGAGGCCCGCCTTGCCGGCGACGGCGCCGGTGAAGGCGCCACGCTCGTGGCCAAAGAGCTCGCTCTCGAGGAGGTCGTCGGCGAGCGACGCGAGGTCGATTCGGACGAACGGCTCCGCGGCGCGCGGGGAGCGGTCGTGGAGAAGGCGCGCGAGGCGGTCTTTGCCGGTGCCCGGGCCGCCAAGGAGGAGGATGGTGGCGTCGGAACCGAGGCCCCGCTCGAGCCTCTCGAGGTCGGCGGCCAGACCGCGATGGCGGGTGGCGAAGAGCGTCACGCCGCTCGCCCCGCGGGACCTAGCTCGTGAAGGCCTGCGTCTCCTCGGGAGCGTCGCCCCAGAGGCGCTCGAGCCCGTAGAAGCGCCGGGCCTCCTCGTGGAAGAGGTGGAAGACGACCTCGCCGTAGTCGAGGAGGATCCAGGCGCCCTTGTTGTAGCCCTCGTGGGAGAAGGGGCGCCGCCCCTCGGCCTTCATCGCCATCTCGACGGCGTCGGACATCGCCTGCGCCTGCCGCTCGTTCGTGGCGGAGGCGAGGACGAAGTACTCGGCGAAGGCGCCGAGCTCCTGGAGGTTGAGGACGACGAGCTTCTCGGCCTTCTTGTCGAGGAGGGCCTGGACGGCGCGCCGGATCTGCATCTGGAGACGCGCGTCGGCCTCACGGTTCCGCTCGAGGCGGGCCTTCTCGGCGGCGGCCGTAGCCGCGGGGACTCGCTTCGCGTGGCCGCCCTTCGCCATCGCCTCGGAGAGGATCTCGCCGACGGCGGCCGCGGGCGGAGGAGGAGGCGGAAGCGCGGGCCTGCGCCGCGGGGCTGCGGGCCTTGCGCCGGCGGCCTTTGCCTCGACCGGGCCCCTGGCCTTGACGGCTGGCTTCGCGGGGCGCTTGGCTGCGGGCTTGCCGGCGGGCTTCGCGGCGGGCTTCGCGCCCTTCACGGCGCGACGTAGAGGCGGTGCCGCCTCGCGTACCGCTCCACCGCGGGGGGAAGACTTTCGCTCAGGCTTTGGACGCTCGGGAGTGCGCTTCTTATCCACGTGGAGGAGATTGTAACCGGCGCGTTCCCCGCCCAGAAGACGGTCTGGTTGTCGGCCAGCTCGTCGTTCGGCCGCGCCCCGAGCGGTGCGAGACGGGCGGACAGCTCGGGCGGCAGCCCCTCGCGTAGGTCGGGGTAGTCGACCCCTTCGCGGTAGACGACGACGATCCGGTGGGACGCGACGATCTCCTTCCACTCGCGCCAGGTGTGGAGCTGGGCCATCGAGTCGGAGCCGAGGACGAGGAAGACCTCGCTGTCGGGATGGTTCGCGCGGACGTGACGGAGCGTCTCGATGGTGTAGGTCGTCCCGCCGCGGGAGACTTCGAAGTCGGAGAGGAGGAAGTGCGGGTACGCCTCGAGCGCGGCCGCGCACATCCCGAAGCGGTGGAACGCCGAGGCGGAAGGGCCCTGCGGCTTGTGCGGCGGCGCGAAGGCGGGGACGAAGAGGACTTCGTCGAGGCCGGTCGCCGCGCGCGCCTCCTCGACGGGAAGGAGGTGGCCGAGGTGGATCGGGTCGAAGGAGCCGCCGTAGACGCCGAGGAGGTGGGCGCGGTTAAGCATCGGGAGCCTCCGCTGCCTCGATGGGCAGGACGGGAGCCGGCTTCGCGCTCATCGCCTCGAGCCGGCCGCCGAGGAAGGAGACGAGGGGATCGAGCCCCTTGTGGGCCGCGCCCGAGATCGCGAAGAAGCGGAGGCCGCGGCGGGAGGCCGCGGCGCGCACGGCGGCGACCTGCTCCTCGGAGGCGATCTCCATCTTGTTCGCGCAGAGGACGCGCTCGCGCGCCGCGAGCTCCGGCGCGAACGCCTCGAGCTCTCCCTCGATGACCGCGACGGCCTTCTCGGCGGCCCCGTCGGGGTCGTCCGGGTCGAGGGCCGCGGCGTCGACGAGGTGGCAGATGAGGCGCGAACGCTCGACGTGGCGGAGAAACCGGATGCCGAGCCCGTGCCCCTCGCTCGCCCCCTCGATGAGGCCGGGGACGTCGGCCGCGACGAACGTCTTGTAGCGCTCCCAGGAGACGACGCCGAGGTTCGGGACGAGGGTCGTGAAGGGGTAGTCGGCGATCTTCGGGCGCGCCGCGGAGATCGCGGCGATGAGCGTCGACTTGCCGGCGTTCGGGAAGCCGACGAGGGCGACGTCGGCGAGGAGCTTCAGCTCGAGCGCGAGGGAGCGCCGCTCGCCCTCGGTGCCGGGCTCGGCGCGCCGGGGCGTGCGGTGGGTGGGCGTCGCGAAGTGCTGGTTGCCGCGACCGCCGCGGCCGCCCTTGGCTACGAGGAGGACCTGGCCGTTCTCGGCGAGGTCGCCGAGGACCTCGCCGGAGTCGGCGTCCTTGACGATCGTGCCAACGGGGACGGTGATCTGGATGTCCCCGCCCTTCTTCCCGGTGCAGTTCGAGCCCATGCCGTGCTGGCCGCGGCCCGCCGCGAACCGCCTCTTGAAGCGGAACGGGTAGAGGGTATTGAGGCCTTCGTCCGCGACGATGCGGACGCTGCCGCCGTCACCGCCGTCGCCGCCGTTGGGCCCGCCGTGGGGCTCGCCCTTCGCGCGCCGGAACGCGACGCAGCCATTGCCGCCGTCGCCGGCCGAGACCTGTATCGACGCCTCGTCGAGGAACATTCGATCGTCCGCGCCGGAGAATCGGGCTCGGGGCGCCGCGAGGGCGCCCCGCCCGGAATCAGCTGGCGGCCGGGACCTCGGAGCCAGGGCACGGGCCGGGCGTCACGCTGACGTAGCGCCCCAGCCGACCCTTGTCCTTGAAGTCGACGATGCCGTCGACCATCGCGAAGAGCGAGTCGTCCTTGGCGCGGCCGACGTTCTCACCCGGCTTGAGCGGGGTGCCCCGCTGCCGGACGAGGATCGAGCCGCCGGTGACCCACTGGCCCGCGAAGCGCTTGACGCCGAGGCGCTGGGCGTTCGAGTCGCGACCGTTGCGGGAAGAACCCTGACCTTTTTTGTGCGCCATAGCAGCTTCCTCGGAAGGCTCTCAGACCGAGATCGAGTCGATCCGGACTTCGACGAGGTTCTGGCGGTGCCCGTGGCTCCGCTGGTACCCCTTGCGCTTCTTCTTCTTGTAGACGATGAGCTTCTGGCCCCTCATCTCGCGAACGACGACACCATGGACGGTGGCGCCGGCCACGAGCGGAGTGCCGAGGCGGAGGGTTTCCCCTTCGCCGACGGCCAGGACCTCGGGCAGCTCGAGCGCATCGCCCTTGGTGAACGTCTTGTCGGAGAAGCGTTCGATCTGGATCACGTCGCCCTTGGCGACTCGGACCTGCTTCCCCCCGGTGCGAATGACGGCGTACATCGATTCCTCCCCCGACCTCGGGTCAAAAGGGTCGGCAAACATACCCTCGGCCGATCGGAATGTCAAAACCTCGGGAAGAGCGGGGGTAGAGGAGGGGGTCTGGTCTACACTCTACACTCTGCTCTCGAGCAGAGTGTAGAGTGTAGACCAGACCCCGGGGTACGCGCGCGGCGCGTGACAAGACCGGGAGTCTCCGGCGTCTTCTCTACGATGATCGAAGTCGTGGGGGAGATCGAGGCGGTCCCCGCGGTGCCCGAAGAGGCATCCTGGGCCGAGGCGCTCCGCTCGCCGTTCGCCGCCCTCGCCGGCGGCGACGCGCAGGCGCTCGAGGCCGTGTGGGAGGTCGCGGGGCGGCGGCTCTACGCGCTCGCGCTCTGGCGGACCGGGCGCCCCGAGGACGCCGCCGACGTCGTGCAGGAGGTCTTCTTCCGCCTTGCCTCGCGGCGGGAGGAGCTGGCGAGGGTGGCGACGCCGCACACCTGGCTCCTGGCCGTGACGCACCACGCCGCGGTGGACCTCCTGCGGCGGCGCGGGCGCCAGCGGAGCGAGCCCCTGGAGTGCGCCGCGGCCGTGGAGGCCCCGGCGCACGACCCGGGGCGGAGGGTCGAGGCCGAGAGGGTCTCGCAGCACCTCTCGAGGCTCCCCGCGCCCCAGCGGGAAGCGGTCGCCCTCCGGCACGTCGAGGGGTACTCGTACCGGGAGATCGGCCGGATTACAGGCGTGCCGACGTTCACCGCCGCGAGCCGTTGCCGGCTCGGGCTCTCGCGCCTGCGGCGCCTGATGGAGGAACCGTGATGAGCGAACGTCCGCTTCTCAGCGGCTTCGAGCCACCACATGCGCCCCCTGGTCTGCGCGAGGCCGCGCTCCGGGCGGGACGCCGCGGAATGCTCTCCCCCACCTCCCCCGACGTCTGGAACCGCCTCTGGCGTAGCCCCGCGGCACGTCTCGCCTGGAGTGCCGCCGTCCTGCTCCTGGCCTTCGCGCACGCTCGCATCCCGCGCGAGAACCGCATCGACGTCACCACGGCGGGCCTGGAGCCCGAGCTGAGCGAGGTCGCGCAGCTCTCCCGCATCGCCGAGAACTCCCCGCGCAAAGACGCGGGTTTCACCCTCGAAGGAGGCCCTCTGTGAACCGTTCCCGAACCTACGTCCTCGGCGCCCTCGCGCTCGTGATCGCCCTCGGAGCCGCGCTCGGCGTGCGGCTCCTGCGCGCCGAGGACCACGACACGCCGCAGCATCCGGCGCTGAACCTCGTGCGGCACACGGAGGCCGCCCCCGCTGCCCGCGTTCCCGCCCCGGCCGCACTCCCCGCGGGGCCGCTCGAGGTCCCCTACTGGGGCTCCCCAGCCGCCATGGCCGAATGGCCCGTCGCGTTCCGGACGAACCTCGACCTCCTCGCGCCGCTCGGCGACGGGCCCGCAAACGCCGCTCTCTGGCTGAAGGACTTCATGAAGGCGGGAGGGCCGCGTGCCGCGGAGGCGGAGGCCGCGATGAAGCGACGGGTAGACGGCGCGTCGGACCTCGGGAAGGTCCTCCCGCCGGACGACCCCTTCCTCAGAGAGGCCGAGCCCTGGGCCGACCAGGCGACGATGCGCTTCTACCCCGACATCCTGCCGATCCGGGGCTTCGAGACGCCGATCCCGAACCTCCTCTTCTCGCTGAACGTGGCGAAGTCGTGGGTCTCGCGCGCTCTCGCGGACCCTGACGCCCCCGGCGCGCTCGACGACTGCCGGCGCGCGATCCGCTGGGGCCGGCTGCTTCGCCAGGAGGGAGTGACCGTCATCCAGGATCTCATCGGCCTCGCCTGCATTCGGGCCGGCGCTCAGGGCATCTACGACCTCGCCTCGCGCCGCGGGGACTCGCAGACCGCGCTCGTGGCCGCGATCGTCCTCGGGGAGCATGCCCCGCAGAGGCTGCGGACGCAGCAGCTCGTCTCGAAGCTCTCGGTCCACGACGAGAGCGGCTTCCGGATTACCGACCGCAAGGTGGAGGAGCTCTCCGAGGCGATCCGCGCGCTGCCCGACCTGCGGTTCCGGGGCGAGGCGATCATCCAGATGGCCGTCGTCCGGAGCGTCGGGACGAGGCACCAGCGCGAGCTCGCCGACGAGGCGCTGCGCCTCGGCGCCGCGACCAAGGACCCCGTGCAGGCCGCCCTCGTTCGCTGGGCGCAGGAATCGACCTTCTCGAAGAGCGACCTCGCGAAGATGGCCGGCGCCGAGTAGAAGCTCGTTGGGGGGGTCAGGTCTACCATCTACACTCTACGCCGCGGCGTAGAGTGTAGATGGTAGACCTGACCCTTATCGTTCTTACTTCCCGGCCAGCCAGCGTTCGGCGTCGATGGCGGCCTTGCAGCCCTCGCCCGCCGCGCTGATGGCCTGCCGATAGATGTGGTCGGCGACGTCGCCGGCGGCGAAGACCCCCTCGACCGAGGTGTAGGTCGTCGGGTGCTGGATCTTCAGGTAGCCGACGTCGTCCATGTCGAGCTTGCCGCGGAAGAGCTTCGTGTTCGGCTCGTGGCCGATGGCCGAGAAGTAGCCCTGGACCGGGATGACGCGCTCGTCGCCCGTCTTGACGTTCTTGACGCGGATGCCGGAGACGCCCGTCGCGGGCTCGCCGAGGATCTCGGTGATCGTCGAGTCCCAGACGACCTCGATCTTCGGGTTGTCGAGCGTGCGCTGCGCCATGATCTTCGAGGCGCGGAACTCGTTCCGGCGGTGGACGAGCCAGACCTTCGTCGCGAACTTCGTCAGGAAGTTCGCCTCCTCCATCGCGGTGTCGCCGCCGCCGACGATGGCGACTTCCCTGCCGCGGAAGAAGAAGCCGTCGCACGTCGCGCAGGCGGAGACGCCGTGCCCCATCAGCTTCTTCTCACTCGGGAGGCCGAGGTACTTGGCCGAGGCGCCGGACGCGACGATGAGGGCGTCGCAGGTGACCTTCGCTCCGCTCTCGAGGGCGAGCGTGAAGGGGCGGGCGGAGAGGTCGGCATCGACGACGGTGTCGTTCGCGATCTCAGTGCCGAAGCGCATCGCCTGCTTCCGGGTGACGTCCATCAGCTCGGGCCCCTGGATGCCGTGCTCGAAGCCGGGGTAGTTCTCCACCTCAGTCGTCGTCGTGAGCTGGCCGCCGGGCTGAACGCCTTCGAAGACGACCGGCTCGAGGTTCGCGCGGGAGGCGTAGATGGCGGCGGTCAGGCCCGCCGGGCCCGAGCCGATGATGGCGACGGTGTAGTGGCTCTTGTTCGGCATCTCTTCCTCGGTTCGGTGCGGCAAAGGAACGGGGTCGCCGCAGAGTGTAGATGGTAGACCTGACCCCAAGGACCGTCCCGGGGGCGAGCGATTCTGCACCGAAGGGGGGTCGGTGGCGCGCGGGGCGTGTGATAGCGTTTTTCCATGCTTCTCTACCTGCTGCGTCACGCCGAGGCGGAAGCCCTCTCTCCGAGCGGGCTCGACGCCGACCGGGCGCTCACCGACGCGGGGCAGAAGCGAATGAAGGCGGTGGGCCGGGCGATCGCGCGGATGGAGCCGGGCTTCGACGCGGTGCTCGTATCGCCCCTGCTGCGGGCGAGGCAGACGGCCGAGGCGGTGACGTCCGCCTGCCGTTTCAAGGACGAAGCCGTCGTGACCGAATCGCTCCTGCCGGGCTCCGACCCGGAGCTCCTCCTCGAGGAGCTCGCGGCGTCGGAGTGGCGGACGGTCCTCGTGGTCGGGCACGAGCCGCACCTCGGACGTCTCTTCGGCCGCCTCGTCTCGGGCCGAAAAGAGACGGAGGTGCCGATGAAGAAGGCGTCGCTCGCCGTCTTCGAGATCCACGGCCACCTCGGCCCCGACCGCGCCGACCTCCGCTCTTACCTCCCCGCGCGCCTCCTCGAACGCCTCTGACGCAAGGGGCACACCCAGGGGGGCTCAACCCCCGGGGCCTGGTCTACACTCTACAGTCTACGGGCCACGGCGACCCAAGGGGTCTGATCTACACTCTACAGTCTACCCGCCACGGGCGACGCCCCGCGGAAGCCGCACGCGGGCGGGACTGAGCGTGGCTCGCCGTCACCGCTCCGCGAGGAGCTTCTCGAAGACCGCGGCCTTGCGGCGCACGTCGCGCGAGGCCCCTTCGAGGCCGTCGCGCCGCGCGAGCATCGAGGCGCGCGAGAGCTCGACGCCGAAGGTCTCGGCAATGACGGGAAGCGTGGCCCGCGCGTGGCGCCGGAGGGCCGCGGCGAGCAGGGCGCGCTCGCGAGAGAGGAGACGCGGCCGCTGCCGGAGCTCGTCCAGCGTGACGCCGAAGGCCTCCTCGAAGCGGGCGAGGACCTCCTCGGGCTTCGGCGTCACCGGCTCGCGCTGCCGCCGCGGCACCTCGCGCCCCTTCCCGGAGACGGCCTGCCCCGCGCGTGCCGACTCGGCCCACGAGGCGCTGCCGAGGTAGATCTGCCCGACGACCTGGCTCCAGGGGTCGTACGAGCCGCCCGTCCCCGCCTCGACGAACTCGCGGTACTTCGCGCCGGCCGGGCCGCGCCGGGAGCCGAAGTAGTCGAGAAGGAACGAGGTATCGAGCCATTCGGGTGCCGGCTCGAGTCCTGCGGTCGCGTGGAAGCTGCTCCACGGCCACTCGGCCGCCGAGGCGACGATGCCGGCGCGGACGGGATTCAGGACGATGTAGCGCGCGACCTCGAGGAGGTGCGCCTCGCGCTGGACGAGAATCGCCTTGAACCGCCCCTGGAAGACGTGGCCGTCGCGCCCGTGGCGACGGTTGAAGTGGCCGGCGTAATCGCCGTTGAGCTGGCGCATCCCGCGCGAGAGCGTCGCCTCCGGCGTCCCGAGGAGGAGGTGGTAGTGGTTCCCCATCAGGACCCACGCGTGGAGCTGCCAGCCGAAGAGGTCGACGACCCGGCCGAGGACGTGCAGCATCTCGCGCCGGTCGGCGTCGTCGCGGAAGACCTCGCGGCGTTCGTTGCCGCGGGAGGTGACGTGCCAGAGGGCGCCGGCGTGGTCGAGGCGAAGGGGACGGCTCATGCCGCCAGTATAGTGTAGATGGTAGACCTGACCCCTCTCTATTCCGGGCGCCAGAGGGTCTCGGGCTCGGAGCGGGCGCGGGCGGCCCAGCGGGAGAGGACGAAGAGAAGGTCGGAGAGCCGGTTCAGGTAGACGAGGCCGAGCGTGCCGATCGCCTCCTGCCGGGCGAGCGTCGTGACGAGGCGCTCGGCACGGCGGCAGACGGTACGGGCCTGGTGGAGGTGGGCGCCGACGGGGCCTCCGCCCGGGAGGACGAAGGAGGTGAGCTCCGGGAGCCCGACGTTCAGCGCGTCGATGTCGGCCTCGAGCGCGGCGACGTGCCGGGGCTCGACGACGGGCTGCTTCGGGTGGCGGTCGGCCGGGAGCGTCGCGAGGTCGGAGCCGAGGTTGAAGAGCTCGTTCTGAAGGCGGAAGAGGAGCGCGTCGAGCCGCGCGCGGTCGGCGTCGGAGGCACCCGGGAGGTCGCGGTTCGCGACGCGCGCCAGCCCGAGGACCGCGTTGAGCTCGTCGACGGTGCCGTAGCTCTCGATCCGGATCGAGTCCTTCGCGATTCGCTGTCCCCCGACGAGGCTCGTCTCGCCCTTGTCGCCCCCCCGGGTGTAGACACGGTTGATCCGGATCGGCATTCCGTTCTCCTCCCGCCGCTCCGTGCCCGGGCGGCCTGCTACCCTCCGCCGCGATGCGCGCGACGGATTACCACGTCCACACCGCCCGATGCGGGCACGCGGGCGGCGCGACCCGAGATTACGTCCTTCAGGCGATCTCGCGGGGACTCGACGAGATCGCGTTCACCGACCACGTGCCCCTCTGGTTCCTCCCCGGCGACGACCCGGAGCCCGGCCTCGCGATGACGCGGGCCGAGCTGCCGGAGTACGTCGAAGAGGTGCTCGCGCTACGCGAGGAGTTCCGCGGCCGGATCGACGTCCTGCTCGGGATCGAGGCGGACTTCGCGGAGGGGCACGAGGAGGGTCTCCGCGAGCTCCTCGCGCCGTACCCGTGGGACGTCGTCCTCGGATCGGTCCACTTCGTGGCGGGGGGCTGGATCGACGCCCCGGGCGCCGCCGCGCGCCACGAGCGCGAGGGGTCGGCGAACCTCTGGAACGAGTATTTCCGGCTCGTGGCGAAGGCGGCGGGAAACGGGACCTACGACGTGATGACGCACCTCGACCTGCCGAAGAAGTTCGGGCATCGCCGCCCGGCCGAGTGCGTGGCGGCCGAGGAGGCCGCGGTCGAAGCGATCCGCGCGGCCGGCGTCGCCGTGGAGGTCTCGAGCGCCGGCCTCCGCAAGCCGGTGGGCGAGGAGTACCCGGAGCCCGCGCTGCTTTCGAAGCTCGTCGCCGCCGGGGTGCCTCTCGTCTTCTCCTCCGACGGCCACGCCCCGGCCGAGGTCGGCTGGGGTCTCCCGCAGGTCGTCGCGGAGGCGAAGGCCGCCGGGGCGACCGGACACGTCTTGTTCCGGAAACGACGGGCCGAACGGCATCCCCTCAGATAGGGGGGGTCAGGTCTACCATCTACACTCTACGGCGACGCCGTAGAGTGTAGATGGTAGACCTGACCCCCCCCTATCGTGTGAGCTCGACGCGGAAGGTCGGGGTGACGGTGAGCGTGAGGCTCGCAACGCGGCAGCGGCAGCCGTCGCGGACGAGGCGGGCGTCGACGCGGTCCCAGATCCAGCGGGCGAGGTTCTCGGCCGTGGGAACGGTCTGGCGGAACTCCGGGATCTCCTCGTTGAGGTTCCGGTGGTCGAGCGGTCGGTCGACCTCCTCCTTGAGTATCCGGTCGAGGTCGAGGAGGTTGAGGACCATGCCGTCGACGGGGTCGATCTCGCCTTCGACGGCGACCTCCAGCGCGTAGTTGTGCCCATAGCCGGAGGGGTTCGAGGCGGCGCCGTAGGTGGCGCGGTTCCAATCCTCGGAGCGGTCGCGCCGGAAGAGGCGGTGGGCGGCGTTGAAATGGATGGTCCGGGAGAGGTGGATCATCGGGCGCGATTCTAGTGTCGGCGGGAAGACGTTGCCTCCCGTTCGGACCTCGAACATCATCCGCTCGACACGGAGACGACGGACGCCGCATGCAGCTGCCTCCCGGCACCCGACTCGGGCCATACGAGGTCCTCGCGCCGATCGAGGCGGGAGGGATGGGCTCCGTCTACCGCGGGCGGGACGGACGGCTCCTCCGCGACGTCGCCGTCAAGGTGCTCCCCGTCGGGATGATGCGCGACGAGAGGGCCGTGGAGCGGTTCCTGCGCGAGGCGCGCGCGGCCGCGGCGCTCTCCCATCCGAACATCGTCGCGATCCACGACGTCGGCGACGCCTCGGTCGCGATCCCGGGCCCCTTCGGCGGGAGCGAGACGCGCATCCGCTACCTGGTCGAGGAGTACGTCGACGGCGGCTCGCTCCGCCGCGCGCTCAAGGGGAGCTGGCGGCCCGACGTGACGACGGTGGTCGGCTGGGCGGTCGGAATCCTCCGGGCCCTTTCAGCCGCGCACGCCAAGGGGCTGATCCACCGCGACCTGAAGCCCGAGAACGTCCTCGTCGACGGGCAGGGGAACGCGAAGATCGCCGACTTCGGCCTCGTCCGCTGGATCTACCCGCAGTCCGCCGCCCCCTCCCCGCGGGAGGAGGAGCGCGACGGGCCGGCAACGCTGACGCAGACCGGCTTCGTCGTCGGGACGCTCGGCTATATGAGCCCGGAGCAGGTGCGCGGCGAGCCGGTCGACGGGCGAAGCGACCTCTTCGCGTTCGGCGTCCTCCTCTTCGAGCTGCTGACGGGCTCGTCGCCGTTCGCCCGCTCGAGCGCCGACGCGGCGCTCGACGCCGTTCTGAACCACGAGCCGTCGTCGCTGACGGTCCTCGTCGCGGGTGTCCCGGATCGGCTCGCGCGGGTCGTCGCCTGGTGTCTCGAGAAGCAGCCCGGGAAGCGCCCCGCCTCGGCCCGTGACGTGCTGTCCCACCTCGAGTCGATCCAGCGAGAGCTCGCGGCCGCTCCGCTCGAGCCGACGACCGAGCTTCCTCCGCTCCCGCCGCCGGGAGCGGACCGGCGCGGCCCGTCTCCCGTCGCCTGGCTCGCCGGCGCGCTCGCCGTCCTCCTGGCGTTCGCCGGCGGCTTCGCCGCGGGCCGGTCCCGGCCGGCCCCGAGCGCTGACGCGAACCTCACCGGGAGCTGGACGGCGCAGGCCGTCGCGCTTCCGGCGTCCTCCCCGTCCGAAGCGGCGCTCCTGCCGAGCGGCCGCAAGGCGATCCTCGGGAGCGGCGAGCTGCTCGACACGACGACGGGGGCGCTCCGGCCGCGCGCCCTCGGCGGCGCGCTGACCGGGCTCGCGGTCGGCCGGACGGGATCGGCGGTGGCGGCGACGTCCGCCGCCGGCGTCGTTGAGGCGCCCCTGCCGGCCGGCACGCCGCTCCGGATGCTCGTCCCCGGAGCCTCGGAGCCCGCCATCTCCCGGGACGAGTCGTCGCTGGCGTACGTCCGCCGCGAGGGAGGAACGAGCGAGCTCTGGGTCGCCCGGCGCGACGCGTCGGAAGCCCGTCGCGTCGCACGGGCCGAAGCGACGTTCTGGGCGTGGCCCGCGTTCTCGGCCGACGGAGACAGCCTCCTGTTCTACGACGTGGAGCGGAGCGGCCCGCACGCCGGGACCGGCTATCTCTTCTCGGTCCGGATCGCCGACGGGACCCCGGTCCCGTTCGGCCCCGACGTGCGGCTCGACCCGCGCGGCCGCCCGGCCGTCACCCGCGACGGCAGCGTGGCCGTTCTCGAGGCCGGCTCCCGCCGCGCGCTCCTCCTCGAGCGCGAGGGGCGCTCGTCGACCGCGCTTCCGTTCGGAGCGGGACTCGTCCTCCTGACGGCGTCGCCGGAGGGAGGGACGCTCGCGACCCGCTCGGAGAGCGGGCCGCTCGTCCTCTGGAGGCGGGTCCCCGGAGCTACTTGACGCCGAGGAGCTCGACCTCGAACAGGAGCGTGGCGCCGGGCGGGATGACGTTCCCCGCCCCGCGGTCGCCGTAGCCGAGCTGCGGCGGGATGAGGAGGGTCCGCTTGCCGCCGACCTTCATCGTGGCGACGCCTTCGTCCCACCCCTTGATGACGCGGCCGCGCCCGATCGGGAACTCGAAGGGGCGGTTCCGGTCGACGGAGCTGTCGAACTTCGCTCCCTTCGCGCCGTTCTCGAAGAGCCAGCCGGTGTAGTGCATGACGCAGGTCTGGCCGGTCTCGGGCGACGCGCCGGTCCCGACGACGAGGTCCTCGTAGCCGAGGCCGCTTTCGGTCTTCACCATCTTCGACTCCTTCTTCTCGGCCTCGGGGGCCGGCTCCTTCGGCGCGACCGCCTTCTCGCTCGCACTCTTCGCCGCCGCGGGCTTCTGGGCGAGGGCCGGGGTCGCCCCGGCGATCGCGAGGGCGCAGAGGAGCACCGTCGTCTTCTTCATCGTTCGTCCTCCCGGGTCCGCGGATCGCGGAGGCGGAAGGGTACCCGATCGGCCCGACTCCCGCCCCTCCGTCACCGGACGGCCGCGATCTCCCGTTCCAGCTCTTCCACGTCCTCGCGGCTCCCGATGTAGAGCGGAGTCCGCTGGTGGTTCTCCTCGGGGAAGATCGAGACGATCCGCCGCGCCCCGTCGATCGCCATCCCGCCCGCCGCCTCGACGACCGCCGCGAGCGGCGCCGCCTCGTACATGAGCCGCAGCTTGCCGTCCGGCTCGGAGTCCGTGCCGGGCGAGAGGAAGACGCCCCCGCGGAGGAGGATCCGGTGGACGTCGACGACGAGGGCGCCCGAGTAGCGGGTCGACAGCGGCCGCCCGCGCGCGGGGTCCGGGACGCGAAGCGACTCGACGAAGCGGCGCGGCGCCTCGGGCCAGGCCTCGAGGCCCCCCTCGTTGCAGGCGTAGTAGGGGCCGCGGCGCGGGACCTTCACGTCGGGGTGAGAGAGGAGGAACTCGCCGATCCCGGGGTCGAGGGTGAAGCCCTGGACACCCGACTTCGGCCCGGCCGTGTAGACGAGCATCGTGGCGGGGCCGTAGACGATGTAGCCCGCGACGACCTGCTGCTGGGAGATCCGCGCGAGGAGCTCCGCCTCGGAGAGGATCGGCCCCGACCCGCCGATCCTGCGGACCGAGAAGATCGACCCGACCGCGCCGTTGATGTCGAGGTTCGAGGCGCCGTCGAGGGGGTCGACGAAGACGACGTACTTCCCCGCCGAGGCGGCGACCGCCTCGTTCTCGGGGAGGCGCGCCGGGAGGTCCATCTGCTGCGTGACGACCGTGGGGACGAGCTGCCCGTAGGCGAACGCCTCGAGGAAGATCTCGTTCGCGAGGGCGTCGAGCCTCTGGAGGCGCTCCTTCTGCACGTCGGTCACGCCGGAGGGGCCGAGCACCTCGGCGAGGCCGGCGCGGGAGAGGACGCGCGCGATCCTCTTGCCCGCGAGCGCGAGCTGCGAGAGGAGCGCCGAGAGCTCGCCGGTGGCGTGCGGGTAGCGCCTCTCCGTCTCGAAGAGGTGCCGGTGGAGCCGGGTCCCAATCGTTCCATACGACGTCGTCACGTCGTCACCTCTCCGCGGGCCGCCCTGGCGGCGGCCCGCGCGGCGCCGAGAATGGCACAGGAGTCGTTCCGGATGACGCGGATCGGGATCCGGGCGAGGACCGGGGCGAAGCGCCCCTTGGCCGTGAACGCGGTGAAGAAGCCGTCGCGCAGGAGCGGGAGGATCTTCGGGGCGATCCCGCCGCCGACGAAGACGCCTCCCGTGGCGAGCGCCTTCAGGGCGAGGTTCCCCGCCTCGGCGCCGAAGAGCGAGACGAAGCGGTGGAGCGTCCGCTGGCAGACGGGGTCCGTCTCGTCGAGCGCCGCCCGGCTGACGACCGGGGCCGCATCGCGGGAGGCGGCGATCTCGCGCGCGAGCCACTCCGGCTCGGGGACGCCCGAGAGCTGGCGCTCGAAGCGGTAGAGGGTGCCGAGGCCCGGCCCGGAGACGACCCGCTCCCAGGAGACGTGGCCGTGCCGGAGGCGGAGCGTCTTCAGGAGCTCGATCTCCTCGTCGTTCCGCGGCGCGAAGGAGGCGTGCCCGCCCTCCGACGGCATCGGGACGAACCCGGCCTCGGTCCGGAAGAGGATCGCCTCGCCGAGGCCGGTGCCCGCGGAGATGAGCGCCCCGTTCCCGCGCGGGTCGGCCTCGCCCCGGTTCAGGGTCTCGAAGTCACCCGGGTCGAGCTCGTCGAGCCCCCAGGCGTTCGCCTCGAGGTCGTTCAGGACGACCGCGGGGACGCCGAGCGTGCCGCCCAGCCCGGCGGCGTCGATCGCGAAGGCGACGTTCGTCCCCTCCGCCTTCCCGTTGCGGACCGGGCCGGCCACCCCGAACGCCGCCGCCTCGAGTCCCGGCTCGCCGGCGAGAAAGGCGGCGGCCGCCTCGACGAGGCTCGTCACGTCGCGCGTCGGCACGCGGGCGCGGCGGCGCTCGACGAGCGCGCCGTCCGCGAGGTCGTAGAGGGCGAGGCGGAGGTTCGTCCCGCCGACGTCTCCCGCAAGCAGCATCGTCACACCTCCCCCGCGGCGGCGCGGTCGAGCAGGAAGAGCCTCTCGCCGTCGAGAGGCTCGACGCGAGCGGCGGGGAGCGCCCGGTCCCCCGCGAGGACGCGGGCGAGCGCGGCGCTCTTGCCCGCCCCGGAGACGACGAACGCGACGACGCGCGACGCGTTGAGGAGCGGCAACGTCATCGTGACGCGCGACGGCGGCGGCTTCGGCGCGCCGTCGACCCTCACGACGAGCCGCTCGGTCTCGTCGGCCGCCGGGTGCCCCGGGAAGAGCGAGGCCGTGTGGCCGTCCTCGCCGAGGCCGAGGAGGACGAGGTCGAGGACCGGGATCGCGGGCGCAGGCGCGCCGAGCCGCGCGCGAAGGAGCGCCTCGTAGCGTTCCGCGCCGTCCGGCGCGAGGGCCGGGACGGGGTGAACGTTCTCGGGCGGGATCGGGACGCGCAGGAGGAGCGCGTCGCGCGCGGCGGCGTCGTTCCGCTCCCCGTCACACTCGCCGACGGCGCGCTCGTCGCCGAAGAAGAGCTCGACGGAGCCCCAGGGGACGAGCTCGGCCCAGGGCGCGTCCGCGAGGCGGCGGTAGGCGGCGCGCGGCGTCGTCCCTCCGGCGAGCGCCGCGCGGAAGCGTCCGCGCTCGGCGACCGCCTCGGCCGCGCGGACGGCGAAAAGCTCCGCGACCCCCTCCGCGAGCGCCGCGGCCGACGGGAAGACGGTGACCTGCGTCGTCGCCACGGGGCCGGCCCCTCCTACGGCCGCCGCCAGCGCCGGCCGTCGCGCGCCAGGAGCTCGGTCGCCGCCTCGGGGCCCCACGTTCCCGCCTCGTAGTTCGGCAGGTCGACCGGCGGGCTTTCGGCCCAGACGTCGAGGACCCCCTCGACGAGCTCCCACGCCGCTTCCACCTCGTCGCGCCGCGCGAAGAGGGTGCCGTCGCCGTTCAGGGCGTCGAGCAGGAGCCGCTCGTAGGCGTCGGGCGTCGCCTCGCCGAACTGCTCCACGTAGCGGAAGTCCATCTTCACGGTCTCGACGCGCATCGTCGGCCCGGGGCGCTTGGCGCCGATCCGGAGCGCGATCCCCTCGTCGGGCTGGATCCGGAGGACGAGGACGTTTGGCTCGCCGACGGCGCAGCCCGCGTGCCGGAAGAGGGCGATCGGCGGCGTCTTGAACGTGATCGCGATCTCGGTGACCCGCTTCGGCAGCCGCTTGCCGGCCCGCAGGTAGAACGGGACGCCGGCCCAGCGCCAGTTCTCGATCTGGAGCTTCCAGGCGGCGTAGGTCTCCCGCGTCGACGCGGCCGCGACGTCGGGCTCGTCGCGGTAGCCCGCGACGGCCCGTCCCGAGATCGCGCCCGCGGCGTACTGCCCGCGGACCGTGTCGCGGAGGACCTCCTCCCGCGACGGCGGCCGGACCGAGCGAAGGACCTTGACCTTCTCGTCGCGGACGACGTTCGCCTCGAACGCGACGGGCGGCTCCATCGCCACGAGGCAGAGGAGCTGGAGGAGGTGGTTCTGGACGACGTCGCGGAAGATCCCCGCCTCCTCGAAGAATTTCCCGCGCCCCTCGACGCCGATCGTCTCGGCGACCGTGATCTGGACGTGGTCGACGTAGCGGCGGTTCCAGAGCGGCTCGAAGATGCCGTTGCCGAGGCGGAAGACGAGGATGTTCTGCGTCGTCTCCTTGCCGAGGTAGTGGTCGATGCGGAAGACCTGCCGCTCGCGGAAGGAGGCGTGGACCGCCTCGTTGAGCGCGTGCGCGGAGGCGAGGTCGTGGCCGAACGGCTTCTCGACGACGAGGCGCGAGAAGGGGCCGTCCCCTTCGACCGGGTGAACGAGCCCGGCCGCGCCGAGCCTCCGGGCGGCATCGCCGATCCCCGACGGGGGAATGGCGAGGTAGTAGAGCCGGTTGCCCGGCAGGCCGCGCGCCGCCTCGATCCCCTCGAGACGGCGCTTCATCTCCGCGTAGCTCGCGTCGCTCCGGAGGTCTCCCCGGACGGCGTGGAGCCGGGAGGCGAAGGACCGCCGCGCCTCCTCCGCGTCCTCGCCTCCACGCCCGTGCTCGTCGAGGGCGGCGGCGAGCTCGTCGCGCCACTCCTCGTCGGAGCCGACCGAGCGGGCGAAGCCGACGATCGCCGTCTCCGGCGCCAGGAGACCCTGGCGGTGGAGCTCGAAGAGGGCCGGAACGAGCTTTCGGCGCGCGAGGTCGCCCGAGCCTCCGAAGATGACGATCGTCGCCGCGGGGGCCGGGGCGGGGCTCACGCGCCTTCCGTCACTTCGGCCGGATCCTCACCGTCTGGGCCGATTCGCGGAGGGCGGCCCGCCGCCTCTCCTCGACGACGGCGAGGAGCTCGTCGTACGAACGCTCGAAGAGGACGACCCCCTCTCCCTGGAGCTTCTCGCCGAGGGCCTCGACGTCGATCCCGAGATCGGCCAGCTCGCCGAGCGTCCGGCGCGCCTCGTCGACCCCTTCGAGGACGGTGTCGCCGAGGTCGCGGCCGTGGTCGAGGAGCGCGAGGAGGGTCTTCTCGGGGAGCGTGTTCACGGTGTCGGGGCCGACGAGGTTCTCGACGTACAGGAGGTCGGAGTAGGCCGGGTTCTTCGTCCCGGTGGAGGCCCAGAGCGGCCGCTGGACGCGCGCCCCCTTCGCCGCGAGCGCCCTCCAGGCGTCGGTCCCGAAAGCGGCGAGGTAGTCCTGGTAGACGACCTTCGCGTTCGCGAGCGCGGCCTTCCCCATCAGCCCCTCGAGCTTCTGCTTCAGCGCCCCGGAGGCGATCGCCGCCCTCTCGCCGAGGAGCTTGTCGACGAGCGAGTCGACGCGCGAGACGAAGAACGACGCGACGGAGGAGACCTTCGCCGGGTCGCCGCCGGCGGCGACGAGCGCCTCGATCCCCGCCTGGTAGGCGTGCGCGACGTCCCGGTAGTGCTTCCGGTTGAACATGAGCGTCACGTTCACGGAGACGCCCGAGGCGATCAGCTGGCGGATGGCGACGCAGCCGGCGGGCGTCGCCGGGACCTTGATGAAGACGTTCGGGCGCCCGAGGAGGCGGTGGAGGCGTTTCGCCTCCGCGATCGTCCCGTCGATGTCGAACGCGAGGCTGGGCAGGACCTCGAGCGAGATCCATCCGTCCTCGGCGTTCGCGGCGTGCTGCGCGGCGAAGAGATCGGCACCGGCGGCGATGTCGCCGCGGGTCAGCTCGTCATAGACGCCGAAGGCGTCCTTCCCCTCGTCGGCGAGATTGACGATCCTGTTCTCGTAGTCGCCGTCTCCCTTGCCGATCGCCTGCCCGAAAATCGTCGGGTTCGAGGTGACGCCGTAGACGGAGCCGGCCGCGATGCGGCCCGCGAGCTCTCCCGTGGCGATCATCCGGGCCGAGATGCTGTCGAGCCAGACGGCCTGGCCACGCTTCCGGTAGTCGACGGAGCGGTTCATTCGGGTCCTCCTGGGATGTCGGACGGCCGGGCCGTCCCGAGGGTCCTCGCATCGTATACCGGCGTTGCGGCGGCGAGCGCCGCGGCCCGCTACGGCGCGGACCCTTCCTCCTGTCCCCTGAGGCCGTACTTCGCCATCTTCGCCTTGAGCGTGTTCCGCGCGAGGCCGAGGCGGCGCGTGGCTTCGCGGATCCGTCCGCCCGCCTCGGCGAGGGCGCGCTCGATCAGCTCGCGCTCGAGGCCGGACATCCGGGCCTCGAAGTAGTCGGGGTCGACCGGCGGCTCGTGGCCGAAGGGGGCCGGGGGGCGCGGGACGAGCGGACGCCCCGCGAGGAGGAGCGGGGAGTCGAGGATCCACGAGAAGTCCTCCGGCCCGAGCCGCTCCTTGGGGCAGAGGACGAGCGCGCGGTGGAGCGTCGCCTCCAGCTCGCGGATGTTCCCCGGCCACGGGTAGCGGGCAAAGAGCTCGAGGACCTCCGGCTCGACGCGGCGGGGGTCGGCGCCGAAGTCGCGCGAGAGCTTCACGACGAAGTGCTCGACGAGCGCCGGCAGGTCCTCCAGCCGGCTCCGGAGCGGCGGGAGCTCGATCGGCACGACGTTCAGCCGGTAGAAGAGGTCCTCCCGGAACTCGTTCGCCCGGATCGCCGCCTCGAGGTCGAGGTTCGTCGCCGCGACGATCTTCGCGTCGCACTTCAGCGTCTGCGTCCCGCCGACCCTCTCGAACTCCTTGTCCTCGACGACGCGCAGGAGCTTGGCCTGGATGCCGAGCGACGTCTTCCCGATCTCGTCGAGGAAGATCGTCCCCCCCTGGGCGAGCTCGAAGCGCCCGGGCTTCTTGCGGTCGGCGCCGGTGAAGGAGCCCTTCTCGTGCCCGAACAGCTCCGACTCGGCGAGCGTCTCCGGGAGCGCCGCGCAGTTGAACTGGATGAACGGCCCCTGCGCGCGCGGCGAGAGGGCGTGGAGGATCCGCGCGACGAGGTTCTTGCCGGTCCCCGACTCCCCGCGGATCAGGACCGTGACCGGCCCGGCCGCCGCGCGCGGGAGGGTTGCCTTGATCCGGCTCGCCGACTCCGAGCTGCCGACGAGCGCGTCGAGGTTCCAGCCGCGCCCGAGGTTCGCCTTCAGGCTCTCGTTCTCGACGGAGAGACGGAGGCGCGCCTCGAGCAGCTCCTCGACGAGGCGCGCGTTCTCGATGGCGACCGCCGCGAGGTCGGCGAACGCCTCGAGGAAGGCGCGGTCCCCCTCGGAGAAGAGGCGGGGGGCGTTGCGGTGGTCGACGTAGATCGCCCCCGAGGCACGCTCCTTCACGAGGAGCGGGACGCAGAGGAACGAGACGATCGAGTGCGCGTGGATCGACTCGCGGCCGGAGAAGCGCGGGTCGACGCGCGCGTCGGCCGAGCTGACGGAGCGCCCGTCGGCGACGACGCGCTCGACGACGGAGCGGGAGATCGCCTCCGCCTCGTCCTCGCGGCCGGTCTTCAGGTTCCGCGCGACCCGGACGGAGAGGCGCCCGGTGACCGGGTCGCCGAGGAGGATCATCCCGCGCTCGGCGTTCAGCCGGCGGAGCGCGAGGTCGACGATGTCCTCGAGGACGGCCGAGAGGTCGCGCGTGGAGTTGACGATGCGCGAGACCTCGTAGAGGCCGATGACGCCGAGGCCGAGCGGCGCCGGGCCGGCCGTCTCGGCGGCGGCCTTCGTCGCGATCCGCTCGAGGACCCCCCGCGTCCGCTCCAGCTCGCGCAGCGCGCCGATCCGCTCGAAGAGGCGGGCCGCGGTGCCGAGGCGGGCCGCCGCGCGCGCCTTCTCGAGCGTCCGCACGCCCCACTCGTAGTAGCAGCGGCCGAGGTCGTAGACGGCGCCGATCGCCGAGAGTGCCCGGGCGGACTCCTCGAAGAGGCGGTCGGCGTCGAGAGGGCGGCGCGACTGGTGAGCGACGCGCGCCTCGAGCGCGAGGATCCGCGCCTGCGTGTGGCGATCGCCGAGCCGGCTCGCGATCTCCGACGCCTCGGCCGCCTCCTTCTCGCAGCGCGCGACGTCTCCCGCCCGGAACGCGAGCTCGGCGGACTCCACGAGCGCCCGCCCGAGCCCGTCCGCGGCCCCCGACTCGGCGAGCGTCTCGAGGACCTGGTCGAGGTGCCGCCGCGCCTCGTCGAGCCGCTCCCGGTCCCGCTCGAGGAGCGCGACCGGGAGGAGGACCGCCGCCACGAGCGGCGGCTCGCCCGTCCCGCGGGCCGCGTCGAGAGTCTCGAAGAGGGAGCGCTCGGCCCGGTCGAGGTCTCCTCTCTTGCGCAGGAGGTTCCCGAGGGCGCGGCGGGCGTCGACCGCGACCCGGCTCGGGGCGTCACCGACGACGTCGAGCGCGAGGCGGAAGCTCTCCTCGGCGTCGTCCCAGCGGCCGAGCACCTCGTCGCACGTCCCGAGCCCGACCGACGCCTGCGCCTGTCCGAGCGGGGCGCCGAGGCGACGGTGGATCTCCAGCGCGCGCTCGAGGCCGGCCCGCGCCGCCGCATAGTCGCCGCGCCCGCACTGGAGCGTCGCGAGGTTCCCGAGCGAGGCGGTGATCCCCCAGAGGTCGCGCGAGCGCTCCGCCTCCTCGAGGCACTCCTGCTCCATCGCCTCGCTCTCGTCCCAGCGCCCCGTCCGGGCGAGGACCGCCGCGAGCGACGAAAGGGCCCGCCTCACGAGGTCGTTCCGCTCGCTCCGGCGGGCCGCCTCGAGGGCCGACTCGAGCCTCTCCTCCGCGAGGACCGCGTCGCCGCGGAGGAAGGCGACGGAGCCGAGGGTCCCCAGGAGCAGCGAGCGGAGGTCGTCTGGGAGCTCCGGCCCCGCGAGCTCCAGGGCGGTCCTCGCCTTCGCCTCGGCCCCGTCCACGTCGCCGCGCTCGAGCCGGGCGCGGGCCGAGGCGTCGAGGAGACGGGCCCGCTCCTCGGCCGTTCCGACGGTCCCGAGCTCCCCCTCCGCCCGGTCGAAGAGGGCGCGCGCCGCCTCCACGTCGTCCCGGCGGAGGCGGATCATCCCGATCTTGAACGTGAGGAGGGCGGCCTGCCGGCGGACGGAAGGCTCGTTCGCGTCGGGCCGCGCGCCCAGCTCCTTCAGGAGGAAGTGGTACGCGGCCAGCGCCCGCCGCCAGTTGCCGGCCCGGAAGTGGACGTCGCCGAGGCGCTCGCGGACGGCGGCCTTCTCCCCGGTCCGTCCCGCCAGGTCGAGGAACTCCAGGACCCCCTCGAACGACCGCGCCGCCTGGTCGTAGGCGAAGAGCCGCTCCGCGCGGGCGCCCGCGAGAAGGCCGAGGCGGATCGCCCGCTCCGGGTCGCTCCCGCGGAGGGCGTGGAGCGCGGCGGCGGGAAGGAGGTCGGCGCGTGCCTCGAGCCTGCCTTCGAACCACTCCGCCGCGGCATCGTGGAGCGCCCGGCGTCGCTCGTCGGGGAGCGAGGCGGCGAGCTGCTCGCGCGTTCGCGCGAGCGGGAACTCCCAGACCGTCTCCCCCGCGAGCTCCCGCTGCACCAGGAGGCCGGCGCGCGCGAGCGCCCCGAGCGCGTCGGAGAGGGCGCTCGCCACGCGCCCGGGCGCCCCCGGAGGCTCCGGCGCCGCGACCGGCGAGAGGCGGAGGGCGAGCTCGAAGGTCAAGTCGGCCGGGACGACCGAGAGCGCCGCGAGGAGCTCGAGCCGTTCGGGCGGCAGCGCCGCGAGACGCGCGTCGGCCCGGCCGGCGGCCGGGCCGGCACGCCCGGGGCGACGGTAGAGCTCGGCGTCGACGACGAGCTGACCGTCCCGGTGCGCGACGACGCGCCGCTCGACGAGCTGCTCGAGGAGCGCGACGAGGCCCCCGGGCCACCCCTGCGTCTCCTGGTAGACGAGCCGGGTCAGCTCTTCGGGGAGGTGCCTCCGCCCGAGCGCGCCCGCCGCCGCCGAGACCGTCTCGGCCTCCGACAGCGGTCCGAGCGTCCACGGAGGGAGGGACAGGTCCTCGATCGGCGCGAGCGCCTCGCTGGGCCCGCCCCCCGGCTCGGGCGGCGGCGAGGGCTCGGCCGCCGCCGCAACGACGATCGGGCGCGACTCGGCCGCCTTGAAAAGGAAAGAGAGCAGCGCCGCGGTCGCCCGGTCCACGAGGTGGAGGTCGTCGACGAGGACGACGAGGGGCCGCTCCCCCGCCTCCGCCCGCCGCGTCGCCTCGAGGGCCGAGAGGACGCCGTCGAACAGGGCGAGGCGGCTCGACTCCTCGGTGAGCCGCGAGATCGGTGGCGCCTCCACGTCGGTCGCCGCCAGGCGGGCGACGCGGGCCAGCGCGGCCCGCGCCGGCGCCCCGGCCGAGCCGCCGCGCCGGGTGAGGGCGGAGAGGACGTCGAGGACGGGGCGGTACGGCGTCCGGTCCTCGGCGACGGCGCGCGCCTCGACCACGAGGGCCCCCTCCGACTGCGCGAGGACCCGCCACTCGGCGAGGAGGCGCGACTTCCCCGCCCCTTCCGGGCCGAGGACGACGATCGCCTTGCCGGAGCCCTCCGCGGCGTGACGCAGCGCCTGC
>Ga0209604_1000578_pt1 | contig 33780 bp, 30 predicted proteins | sample AD_UKC097_MetaG_FD_184405 | JGI IMG/M metagenome (GOLD analysis project Ga0209604, IMG submission 184405) | Active sludge microbial communities of municipal wastewater-treating anaerobic digesters from USA - AD_UKC097_MetaG (SPAdes) (version 2) | ecosystem: Engineered > Bioreactor > Anaerobic >... | reverse complement strand
TACCTGTGATTTTTTTATTGACGGATTTTGATTCTTTGCAATTTTCAGTAACTCGTTAATAATCTGGTTTATCAACTGATTGCCCCTCTGTTCTTTTATTACATAAGCATACTCCAACTGATGAGTCAGTAATTCTCTCTCTATAGTAATACCTTTTATAGTTTCCGAATTGTATTTTAGCGCTAATATTTTTTCTTTTGGTAAAAGAAAACCAAATAAATTAGATTTCAGTAATGAAGATGGCTGCCCGTATTCATTCTCTCCCTCTATCCAGCCGCCAAAAGCAGCAACCGGTGTATTGTTACATTCAGCTATAACAAAACTGTTTATGGAAAATTCACAACCATCAACATCTTCTTCTAATATTTTGATTAAATATTCTTTTAAAGTGCATTCATCTGTTTCGAGTATGTTTGCCAGTCCTATCATTTCTGAACCACTTTTTTCTGCTTCAATAATGACTTTTGAAATAAATTCAATGTCTTTGATCCCGGCTTTTCTGAATAAATAATTCATGAGTGTAAAAATAAATACTATCTCAGGTTAAACATGGTTTCTAATTTTTTTCTGTCTGTTTTTTCATTAAGGTTTAATGGGAATGGCCTTGTAAAGAAAAATTTCGTCGGGACCATATAGGCGGGGACTTTAGCCTTTAAATATTCCGAAATAAATGTCGTATCAAAGGGGTCGGATTCAAATATCAGTACAATCTCATTGTTTCCTGTTTTATTTTCAGCGGCCAGTGCTATCAAATTAATGATATTATTGGTTGCTTCTTTAACATGATATTCTATCTCAGAAAGTTCAACCCTGTATCCCTGGATTTTTGCCTGAAAATCTTTACGCCCGATGTAATCGATATTGCCATTTTCTCTTAAAATACACAGATCGCCTGTTTTGTAAAATCTAATTTCAATACTGTTGTAATTTGTTGTAAAAAACCTTTCTTTGTTGAGCCGGAGGTTATTAACATAACCGGGAGTTAGTTGCGCTCCTGCCAGGCAAAGTTCTCCGCATTGATTGATATCAGATACCCTATTGTTCTCATCAAAAACCACGGCTATATTATTCAGCATACTTTTTCCGATGGAAACCACCCCATTATGTGTGTCATTTTTCAACCCTCTTCTGAATGTATAGTAGGTACAAAAGATGGTATTTTCTGTGGGGCCATAAACATTATCAATTCTAGCATTGGGAATGCACCTCGACCATTCTTCACAGATATTTTCATTTAATGCCTCCCCACAAAAAATGGAATACCGCATTTGCGGACAATTAATTTCTTCGAAATATTGCCTGAGATAATTTAAGATTGACGGCACCATCAATGAAACTGTCAATGAGTGTTCGTCCATTAATTCAAAAATATAGCTATATTTTATTTTGTTTTTTGGAATGGTATATATGCATGCCCCTTTTAATAATGGAATCAGATAGGACATGACTGACAGGTCAAAAGTTAGTTCAAACATTTGAAGGCACCTGTCTGTTTCTAAAATTTTATATCCCATAGCCCAGAATGCTTCTGCGAAACTTGCCAAGTTTGCTTTTGTGATGGGCACCCCTTTAGGAATTCCTGTGCTTCCAGAGGTAAATAAAATATATGCTAATTGCGAATCGAATTTTTTCCAATTATCAATGTCTCCAACCATTTTTTTTAAAAGATCAATGGAAAATGAATAATCAGCAAAAACAAATGACTGGGTGCAAAGTGTTTTTGTATTATTAAACAAAGTTATTTCTGAATTTGAATCCAGAATAGTAGCTATTGATACCTGATCGATAACACTCTGATTGCGCTCTTTGGGCGTATCAGGATGTAACGGGACATATGCTTTCCCCGTAAACCAAATGGCAAAAATTGCAGCATATGAATCTATATCATCATTAGCAATTATAGCGATATTGTCATCAGGCAGATCGCGTATATTTATTATTATTGAAGCTATCCTTTGAATAAACTTCTCATACGAATGATATTGTTCTTTAATGTAAAACGAATTACTTTTTGAATATTTTATCGCATTTTCTATAAATGGGCTAATAATAAACTTATAGAACATTCTTTAATAATTTATAGTTTTATTAAAACAAATAAAATACAAAATTACATAAAAACACAAGGGAGTCGGTTGAAAAATCAGCGATTCAAAATTACTATTTTATTATCATCAAAAACCAGGTGTTGACAGACAAAAAAATTTGAATTTTTTGCCTCAGGGATGAAAACCTAAACGGAGCAATTCTTTTGTCAACTGCCTGCTAAAAACTATGCTGCCCCTCACACTCATGTGCCCCCAGTCGTTAAAATAATGAATATCTTCGTTTATATAACTTCTCAGGTTTGTATTAAAATTCAATACGGGAATTTTATACTTTTCAGACATTGCATTAATAACCTGATATGTTTTTACTTTTGAATGATATTCCGGTGGAAACCCATATTCGGGAGACATGACAAAGATTACCTGAACTTTTTTGGAAACCATTTGCGATACCAATTTTCTAAAGCAACGAACCTGGATAGAGTCAATTTTATAGCTTTTTCTGAATTTGTATTTTGTGGAATCATACGGCACCTGAAAAGGAACATAGCCCCTGTCGTAATAATTCATAGGGAATCGTTCGTCGCCATCCTGAAGGTTAAGACTTTTCAGCATACTTTTTCTGTATTTCAAAGCCGGAAACCGGTTGATGACAGCGTCCTTTTTATTGAAACCATCTGATACGAGCAATAATTTCAGAAATACCGACATTGTAAAAAATTCCGAATCCTGCTCAAATTTGCGCCAGAGCCAATCCGAATCGAACATGAACAGGTCAATGCCTATGATGCAATATTTGGGGCTCGGGCGGTTTTTTAGGTACCACTCGTTGTACCAATTGTTATAAAACTCAGGACCTGCGCCAAGCAAAGAGCAGTTATAAAATGATATGCCGGTACTGTCGAGTATTGAGGGACGAATAGCATTTAAAGAATGCGACGTGCCAATAATAATTCCGTCAATACGGGTTGAAGTTTCTTTGACCGCCTTATATTGCATTTTATAAAACTTCGGATCCGTATTATAACGTCCTGTGAATATATTCAACACAAAAAACAGTAAAAAAACTGTGAAGGTAAAAGCCAGTATGCGGGTAAGGAAATTTTTCATATTAAAACTGAAAGTAAATGAACACATTTTCATTATAGTTACCCCAATAAAAAATAATTATGAGGATGATAATGTAAAAAAACCACCTTAAAAACAGATAACTCATTTTTTCTAAATATACTAAGGGATGTCCCTGCCGGCGGCCCAACCATTCAATAGTAATGAAAAGCAATAACATAGGGAAAATAGAAAAACCCACGGGCTTATTCCAGAATACCAAATTGTATGTTTCAATATATGATGATTTTTGAAGAAGCCCGTTAAAAACGCCATTGATATAACTTATTGCCTGATGTAAATTTTCTGCTCTGAAAAATATCCATGTAAAAACAATAAACACCATAGTGATACACCAACTGAAAAAGTTATATAACCCGGGGTTCATTTTTCTTTTTACTTTTTTTCTGACCCTGAACGAAAACACATCCCATCCCAAAGCAAGACCATGCAATCCGCCCCAGACAATAAAAGTATAATTAGCGCCATGCCACAGGCCACATAAAAGGAAAGTTACGAAAAAAGAAAAAACAACACCCGTCGTACCCCAGTTCCTTATTTTTATTGACAAGGGGGTGAACAGGTAATCGCGAAACCAGGACGAAAGTGCTATATGCCATCGTCTCCAGAAGTCGGCAACATTCATGGAAAAATACGGATTATTAAAGTTGCGTATGATATCGAAGCCCAACAGGCGTGAAACGCCAATTGCCATATCTGAATACCCCGAAAAATCCGCGTATATTTGTATCGTATATAAAAATGCTCCAAGCAACAAGGTAACTCCGCTGTAATCTGAGTAATTATTAAATATTAAATTGGCATATTCAGCACAATTATCTGCGATAACAATTTTCTTGAAGAGCCCCCACAGTATCTGCCTCAGGCCATCGGCGGCTTTTGAATACTCAAAAGTTCTTTTACTGTAAAACTGGGGCAGCAGGTGTGTTGCCCGTTCAATAGGACCAGCGAGGATGAGAGGAAAAAAACTGACAAAGGCAGAGAAAGCGATAAAATCTTTAGTTGGCTCAACATTTTTGCGGTACACCTCTATGATATACCCCAGCGTCTGAAACGTGAAAAAGCTGATGCCGACGGGCAGCACGATATTAAGTGAGCCGGAGGAAATATTACCGCCCAGGAAAGTAAAGGCCGTGGAAAAACTTTCAATGAAAAAGTTGAGGTACTTAAACACCACCAGCAGTCCTAAGTTATATATCAAAGCGGCCCATAGCAGCCACCGGCGTTTTGCTTTATTTTGCAGATTGTTCAGTCCAATTCCGATAAAGTAATTTATAATGCAACCAGAAGCCAATAAAGCCAGAAACCGCCAGTTCCACCAGCCGTAAAACAAAAAACTGGCAGCCAGAATAAACAGGTTCTGCAGTTTTAAATTGCGGTTTACCACAAACCAGTAGCCGATAAATACCAGCGGAAAAAATACAGCAAATTCTATGGAGTTAAAAAGCATGATAGTATCTGTTATTCCTGAAATGGTAAGAATTACCAATGATATTTATTGTAACGGGTGCGTAAGAAACAACCATGATTTTATGACATATATTTATTGAGAATTTTCATCAGATATAATATAAAATCGTTCTCCGCTCAATGAGTCAACAATTTTTTTTCTTGTTTTTGTTAAAAGCAGGTCGCTGACAGGGGCGTCTTTTGTGGCAAAGATGTATTTTATGTTATAGGTATTAATAAAATCTACCTGACTTTTTTCGTAGGATACAAAGGTTTGATCATCTTTTTGTTTTTTTGTAAACAAGTAGAAAGAAGAGTTAAGTATATAATATTTGTCTGTATTAATCATGGTGGGTATGCTGTCGAATAATAAAAAATTATTAATATCGATCATGTCCCTGTATCCATAAACAAGCTGGCTAGCCCGACCAGGTTTTTCAACAAAAAGATATTCATAAAAAACGTTTTTTTTATAATCATTCATTGAGTATAAGGCCGCGCAAGTCAGAAACGATTGATTGCCTGTTTCGTCCAAAACGCTGCTGATATATTTATCCGAATATTTTGTTTTAAAGCTATAAGATAATTCCAGATTGTTTTTATATGAATTACGAATGTTTAATAGAATCAGCGCAATGAAACAGAATCCGAGTAAATATTTTTTTGTTTTGTTTTGGGACTGAATCAATTTGTCAAAACCCAGCATGAAAATATAAATCAACAGGCAGTTTATAAAAATAAATGTAGTTGAAAAAAATTGCCAGGAATTGGAAACTTCTAAGGCAAAGCCAAAAGCAAACAATCCGACAACATTACATAACATCACCAGAATTATTAATTTCAATAGATGTATATCCCGTTTAAAAAATATGGTCAAAATCACTACTGCAATGATGATATAAGGAGCGTAGGATAAAAAATAACGGACGGATCGGTACATCATGATACCAAACAAGTATTTATAATGATTCATATTTGTAAAATCGGATAATAACGTATTGAGAAAACTTCCTTCTGATAAATAATCCGAAGTTGAATTTTTTTCAAAATATCCGAAAATAAAATAAAGGATAAAAAAAAGAAAAATAAATATTGTATAAAAAATTAGAAGTTTTCTGTTGTCTTTTGACGAAAACGTATGGTGAAACTTATTTAATAAAAGAAATAGAAAAACACAAAAAAACACCCCGGGCAACAATAAAACTGTAACAATCTGCAAGCTGCTCAACACAACGAATGCTTCAATTTTTTTATCTTTAATATATAAAATAAAGAACAAAATGAAAAATATGTAAACAGGGGAATATTTTTTACCCCATAATGAAAACAAAGAACAGTGAAGCTGGGTTATGCCATTATAATCATCAATAATAGTATTAAAAAAATCAAACGAAACAGCATTGGTTAACAATAAAATGAAAATAAAAACAACCGACAGGGGTTTGACATTTTGAAACGATTCCCATAGGGCAATTAGTCCTATAAAGACAATGCAATTAAGGCAGGGGTATGAAATAAGCAACAATGAATATATGGAGGGAAAATGAAATAGTTTACTGATAAAAGCATTCAGCCAGAGTTCAAAATAATGATAGGGCTGTATTCCTTTGAAATGGTCGGGGAAAAGAATATTGCGCGAAGTCCATAGGTTTTCTTTTCCGAAATTATTTAACGAATCGGACAATTCGGAATAAAAAAAATAATCAGCATGAGGGAATCTGATTCCGGAAACAGGATACAGGTAATTCATTTCGAACAGAAAAAACGGCAAAGAGCATGGGATCAGAACAAAAATGATGTCTTTGAATAGCGTGCGAAATGAATCGGATAAGCATTTTTTTGAGGGAAGGGTGATTTTTTTTTGGGCAATAAAAAAAATATACGAAACTATAAGGAAAAGAAACAGGATATTAACAGTCAGGAATTTTGTTTTAATAACAGAATAGATAAATACCAAAATTATTACCCCTGATACCAACTCAAGAAAAATCCTGAAGAATTTTTTTTCAGGTTTAATATTTATTATACAGAGGGTAATTTTTCCGATACTATTTACCAGGATTAATATTGCTATCAGGGAAAGAAAATACAAAAGAAATTCAAAAATCATTTTTCAATGCTGTTATAATTTTTTTCGCCGACCACAATTAGACTTCCACCAGTCTTAAACGTAAACAATTTTAACAATCCGAATTCAATTTTGCAAATAACGTCTAAAATAAAGTTTGCAAAAGGATTAATTGTTAAGCCAACTTGTTGAGATAGTTTCTCGTTATCCTCCATTTTATACTGCTTTCTGTTCAATAATTTTCTTAAAAACAGCAGAGGCAATATCAACGAAAAAAAATATGAACTATGTATAAGGGTAAGGTCGGCACCTTCGAGAAGGTTTTTAATTGCTTGTGCAGTATATCTTCTTTTATGCCCTGAATTATAGTCGATATTGTTCCACAACCATTGGTGTAATGGGACTGTGATAATTATTTTTCCTCTTTTTTTAAGCATGCCGCTTGCCTTTTTTATAGCAAGATCGTCATTTTCGATATGTTCAATTACATCAAACAAGCATACGATATCAAAGTGTTCGGTGAATGGCGTTTTTAGTAAATCAAACTGATACAGATTGGATATTCCGTATGTTTTTGCGTATTTCAGCCCATTAACATGCATTTCTCCAATGCTCACATTTTTATAACCTTTTGATAAAAACATTCCCGTTATATTTCCCGTTCCAGCCCCTATCTCAATAATCTTTTCATTTTTTTTTGTATACCTGGTCAAGATTTTATTTATAATTTTTTTCCGGTGCAAAAACCAAAAGTGCTTATTTTCATATTTATATAACGCATCCAGAATTCCTGAATCAAAATCGTCACAGTCTTTTTTAATTTCAGGATTAAATAAAACCATTTTATCTTTGATAAAAGCTTTATATCCACATTGTGCACAGAAATAATATTTATCAGTTTTTATTAGCTCCTGATTGCAGTTGGCACAATTAATCATAGGGGTAAAAGTAGGTAAAAATATAATGCGTTAAAACGTATGTTTAATCACGTCGCATATTTTTTTTAATTCATCCTCTCCGAGTTCATAATACATAGGTAAACGCAGCAGGCAATCGGCATACCTGTCGGCATGCTTCAGGGATATTCCGTTATAAATACCCTTGTAGTACGGGCTCTTATGTAAGCTGAGATAATGAAAAACGGAAAGGATGTTCTGTTTTTTTAATTCATTAATCAATGTGGTGCGTTGTTCAAGATCTTTGCAAACCAAGTAAAATGCATGGGCGTTATTGGTCGCGTAATGGGGTATAAAAGGAAGTTGAATATTTAATGCCGTTGCCCATGGATTTAATGTTTCAAAATAGGTTTTCCAGATTATCTTTCTTTTTTGCTGGATATCATCCAGATTTTCTAGTTGTGCCCACAGAAAAGCTGCTGTGATCTCCGATGGCAAAAAAGACGATCCGGTATCTACCCATCCGTATTTATTTACCTCGCCCCGGAAAAACTCAGCACGGTTGGTGCCTTTTTCCCAGATAATTTCAGCCCTTTTCCCGAATGCTGTATGGTTTATTGCCAACATGCCGCCTTCACCGCATTGTATGTTTTTGGTTTCGTGAAACGAAAAACATCCCAAGTGACCAATGCTTCCCAGCGGCTGTCCTTTGTAAAAGGCGTCGATTGCCGGGGCAGCATCTTCTACAACCCAAAGTTTAAATTTTTCAGCAATGCCCATGATTTTATCCATGTCGCAGGCCACTCCGGCATAATGTACGGCAACAATAGCTTTTGTTTTTGTCGAAATTGCTTCTTTTATTTCGTCTTCGTCCATACCCGGGTGTTCTGCCCTGCTGTCGATAAAACGTATCACGGCACCCTGGCGTACAAAAGCCAATGCTGTTGATACAAACGTGTAAGAAGGCATAATTACTTCGTCGCCCGGCTTTATATCCAGCAACAGGGCTGCCATTTCGAGCGCATCGGTGCAGGAAGTGGTGAGCAGGCATTTGTGGAAACCATAACATTTTTCAAAAAACTCCTGACATTTTTTTGTGTATTTGCCGTTGCCGGAAATCTTGCCCGACCTCACGGCCTCATCAATGTAAGCCGTTTCTTTACCCGTGAGATGTGGTTTGTTAAAGGGGATCACCTGTTATTATTTATATGAAGAGCAAAAATACTAATTTTAGTTTGTATTGCTTTAACAACACTATTAAAGCACAAATTTTTCTATTTTGAGCAAAGTTTGAAAATTCAAAATGGGTATTTTAATAAAAACGGGTTTTGATTTTTTTAAAAGGGAAAAAACTATATTCTTCACCTTCATATGCTGCATTGATAATCTTTAATAATCCGGCACCACAGACAATTACCGGTTTATGTTGATCGATAAAAACTACCTTCCCAGGACATCGGTTAACGATTTTGAAATCATTAACCTTCTCAACATCAAATACTCTGATTTTTTTTCCATCTGTCATGGTAAAGGCTCCCTTATAAGGATATCCGACAGCATCGACGAACCTTTCAATTTGAATATTTGACAAATTCCAATCAATGGCATAATCAGATTCGTCACGCCACAGGCTGTAAGATGCAAGGTTTTCGTCCTGAACAATCCCTTGTAATTTTCCCTCTTTTAGACCAGAAAATACTTTATAAACCAACAGGATATATAAATCAGTAACTAACCGAATGGCATCATATATTTTTATCGGGTATTTGATCTCAAGCTGTTCCTGAGCAATAATATTTCCTTTATCGTAATTCTCAGTCGCATAAAATGCTGTTGCGCCGATTATGTTGTCTCCATTTATTAAAGCATTAACCAAAGGTGCAAAACCTCTGTATTTGGGGAGCAAAGAATCATGAATAATAATAGTGTTTTTGTAATCTTTAATAATTCTCCGCCAACCAATTGCAACGGAAAAATCTCCTTTAATGATTTTTTTATCACCTGCTTCAAAAAATAAAATTTCATTTTGATGAGACAACTGTTTTATTTCATCGAAATAATCTTTTTGGGTATTAAGATCTCGGGCAGCAATAACAGAAGTTATGATTTTTTTATCATAATTCTCAAGGATATTCTTCAAAACACTATACCCTTTATAGTTTTCCAGAAATAATGATATCATTAGTCAATATTTATTGCATCTGAAATTATGTAATTTGGTCTGTTTTTTACTTTATCAAAGGTTTTGCCTATATATAAACCCAGAATGCCGAGCATAAAAATGATTAATCCTGACAAAAACCAGATTGAAATAATCAGAGATGTCCACCCTGAAACGGCAATACCTACAATAAAGTATCTGCATACAAAATAAATGGCCAAAATCAGGGAAGCAAGTGAGAAGAAAAAGCCAAGTTTTATCATTAGTTTTAATGGCTTGTTAGAGAATGAAAGAATAACATCTATTGATAAATTAATCCGGTTTTTTAAGTTATAGGATGATTTTCCGGACTCCCTTTTTGAATGTATAACATCTATTTCTGCAGTTTTAAAGCCAACCCATCTGATCATAGTCGGAAAATACTTGTTGTAATCGCCCATAGATTTCAGGGAGTTAATCACAGGTTTTTTATAAATTCCAAAGTTTGCTATGGTGTGTTCCTGGTGAGTTTCAGTAAGATAGCTCAATATTTTATAAAAAGCTTTTGATAATGTTTTTATCAAAAAATTATCTTTACGATTTTTTCTCCGGGCCAAAACAATATCAAAACCCTCCAAACATTTTTTGTATAAGTTATCAATCTCTTCCGGCTTGTCCTGCAAATCGCAATCCATTACCACCACCCATTCACCTGTGCAAAAATTCAGGCCTGCCGAAATAGCATTATGTTGTCCGAAATTTCTGCTTAGATTAATCCCCTTTACTTTATTATCATTTTTTGCAAGTTGTGTAATTTTTTCCCAGGCATTGTCAGGGCTGCCGTCGTTCACAAAAATAATTTCATAATCCCGGCTTATATGCTGCAACGTTTTAACCAGCCTGGAATAAATTTCGTCAATACTGTTAGCACATTTATAAACCGGAGTTATAATCGATATCAACATAAGTGGTTATTGAGATGTAAAAATAATAAAAATCCTGAAAGCGCAAACATTATCCTTATCTGAACTTATAAGAATTTTTCACCATTCGGACCCAAAAAAGAAAATCCGGTAATCCGGCAACAATCTGACGTTTCACATTTTTTCCTTGTCGGGGGCGCCTTGATTATTTCGCATTATGCTCTGCTTTTTTTACTATAGTCGGCATACGCCATTTCAATACCTTTACGAAGATTTATCTGCGGAGTAAATCCCAGGTTTTGGATTTTACTTATATCAAGCAGTTTTTGTGGTGTGCCATCGGGCTTAGTGCTGTCAAACACAATATTGCCACTATACCCCACAATTTCTTTAACTAGCTCTGCAAGTTCTTTAATGCTGATGTCTTTGCCACAACCAATATTTATAAATTCCTTCCCGTTATAAGTATTCATCAAAAAAACACAGGCCTCTGCCAGGTCGTCAACAAAAAGAAATTCACGTCGCGGCGTTCCAGAGCCCCAAACAACTACTTCGGGCATTTGTTCGATCTTCGCTTCATGAAACCGCCTGATCAGCGCGGGCATCACGTGGGCATTTTCGGCATGATAATTATCGTTATACCCATATAAATTGGTCGGCATCACCGAAATAAAATTGCAACCATATTGATCACGGTATGCTTCGCAAAGTTTAATACCGGCAATCTTGGCAATGGCATAAGGCTCGTTGGTGGGTTCGAGCGTACCACTAAGCAGGTATTCTTCTTTAATAGGTTGAGGCGCCATTTTGGGATATATGCAGCTTGAACCGAGAAACAACAGCTTTTTTACATTATGAACAAAACTCTGGTGTATGATGTTTGTAGCAATCATCAGGTTCTCATAAATAAACTGCGCCCTGTAAGTATTGTTTGCATGTATGCCTCCTACTTTGGCCGCAGCCAAAAAAACATAATCGGGTTTTTCTTTCGAGAAAAAATCAGCAACAGTTTTTTGGGAGGTTAAATCAATTTCGGAATGTGGGGCAAAAACAAATTCCGAGTAACCTTTTTTTTCGAGACATCGCATTATTGCCGAGCCCACCATTCCCTTATGGCCGGCGATAAATATTTTTTCATTTTTTTCCATTATTCAAAATAGTTTTTTGTTTTAAAACCTCCATCCTGCAAGTATTTTTGCTTTTCCATGATTTTTATATCTGATTTTATCATTTCCCCAATCATGGCATCTATATCATATTTTGGCTTCCAGCCAAGTTTTCTGAAGGCCTTGGAGGGGTCACCCAGCAATAGATCTACCTCTGTCGGACGGAAATACCTCCGGTCAATGCCCAACACTTCCTGACCGACAGGAACATGATAGCCGGGGTTGTTGCATTTTTTAACGTGGGCTGTCTCCTCTATGCCCTTGCCTGAAAATTCCAGCTCTATGCCAACTTCATGGAAGGACTTTATGACAAAATCTCTGACGCTGGTTGTTTTTCCGGTAGCAATTACATAATCATCCGGGGCATCCTGCTGCAATATCAGCCACATGGCCTCTACGTAATCTTTGGCATGTCCCCAGTCTCTTTTGGCATCCAGGTTTCCGAGAAATAATTTTTGCTGAAGCCCCAGGGCAATTCTTGCTACGGCACGCGTGATCTTACGGCTTACAAAGGTCTCGCCCCTTATCGGGCTTTCGTGGTTGAATAAGATACCGTTGCAGGCAAACAGGCCATAGGCTTCGCGGTAGTTAACTGTGATCCAGTAGGCATACAATTTTGCCACGGCATAAGGACTGCGGGGATAAAACGGGGTTTTTTCGCTTTGCGGGGTTTCAACTACCTTTCCGTATAGTTCGCTGGAACTGGCTTGATAGATTTTTGTTTTCTTTGTAAGATTCAGAATCCGTATGGCTTCCAGCAGCCTCAGGGTTCCCAGGCCGTCGGTGTCTGCGGTATATTCTGGTGTATCGAAACTGACCTTTACATGCGACATGGCCCCCAGGTTGTAAATTTCATCGGGCTGAACTTCCTGCATGATCCGGATAAGGTTCGATGAATCGGTCAGGTCTCCGTAATGAAGAAAGAAATATGATTTTTCGTGCGGATCGTGGTAGAGATGGTCAATACGGTCGGTATTAAAAAGCGAACTCCGCCTCTTTACACCATGAACGATATAATCTTTTTTTAATAATAGCTCTGACAGATATGCTCCGTCTTGTCCGGTGACGCCTGTTATCAATGCTACTTTTTGCATGGTTTGTGGTTTTTGAAAATGTTTTGGTTTCCCAGTTTTTTAAAAGGCTTCATTAACGTAATTTTTTACTTCCTGCATAATTTTTGTTTTGACTTTTTTCAACAAGTGCACGTTTTTGAAATGCTGCAAACTTTCATTGATTTCAATTTCGCCTCCGTCCAATTTGCCAGACAAATCAAGGTCTAAAGATTTGCGATGTCCTATTTGCATTGCAAGAGAGGTTCCTCCCGCAAGGTAAAAGTCCTTTAATATATCTAATGATTGAAGCTCTATTAATAACTCCAGTATATTTGTGTCGATTGCTTCTTTATGAAACATTTGAATGTGGCTTTAGGGATATTAAAAAAATTACTTACCCACGACAGGGTTTTATTATCAAGATATCCGGCATTAATTAATTCGTGTTTAATAGTTTTTAATCCATAAAACCTGACAACGGCTTTGATATCCTGCAAATTGCCCATAGTAAATACCCTCTCGATAATGAGGCGTTTATTTTGAATATCATCAATTTTGCGAATATCTATATCCCAAAATAAATTTTTTGAAATGTTAAGTGAGAACATAGACCAGAAATTAAATATTAAATGATAAAGCTAAAATACAAAATTATTGAACATGAGGTCGAATAATTTTTGCATACGGATGTTTCCTAAATGACAGCTACTGCAAAAATTCACCGGGTATAAAATTAATGTCTGATTCAAAGTGTTTGTTTGATATAATGATCGCAGGGAATTGGTTGTTTTTGGTAATATTTTTTAACATTATCATAAATATTTAGAAACTATTTTCAAGAAAATATTGATAAACGGGTACGACTTTTATTTTTATTCCCTGATGGACAAACTTTTCTTTTTGATCAAAGGTAATTATTACGCCCTCTTTTGAATTAACCTTATTGCAAGCCTCGGCAAGTCCACGGATTTCACGTTCTTTTGTCTTATCGTTTTCTAAAAAATAGGATACTTGAATGGGTAGCAGTTTATTCTCTTTTTTTACAATAAAATCACATTCGTATTTTTCTTTATAGTAAAAAACATCGCAGCCATTTTTTATAAATTCTAAAAAGACCATATTTTCCAGAAGTTTTCCGTTGTTTTCAGATATTGAAAATTCTATGGCTGACAGCAAACCAGTATCAATGCAATAATCTTTTTTATCTGATTTTGCTTGTTTTATTTCTGAAAAGTGAAATTTCGGAACAGATACTCCTAGAAAAATAGTATTGCAATATTCTTCAAAATCATACAAATAATTATTGCTAACTTTATAGTTCATTGACCTTAAATCATTGTATATTTTATTTATGGATAGCGGCTTTCCAATGCCTGCAAATATTTTTTTTATAAATAATTTTAACATAATTGCATCAGAAACTTTGTAGCGCTCAATAATATCGCGATAAATCATTGTGTTAAAATAGCTTTGTAATACTTTTAAACGAATATCATTGGGGAAATTAACTACTTCAGGAAATCCTCCATTATTAATAAACTGAGCTGTATAGTTTATCAGTTTTGCTTTTTTTTGAGGATGATGCAAGTCGATTTCAATGTTTTTAAACTGCAAAAACTCGGTTAAGCTTAATGGAAAAACAGTATAGGTTATTGTGCGTCCGCGCAATGATGTTGCAATTTCGGTACTTAGAAGTTTTGAATTTGATCCTGTAATAAATATTTTTTTTGTTTGCGTATCGAATATTCTTCTGACGAATTTTTCCCAGCCTTCGATGTTTTGAATTTCATCGAACAATAAATAGCAATCTGAGAGTTTAATTTCCGGGTAAAGCTCGTAATACGATTGTAAAATCAAGTCAAGGTCGGAAGTTTGTAAGTTAAGGCGCTCGTCTTCAAAATTCAAATAAATAATATTTTTTCGGGGAATACCTATTTCTACAAGTTGTTTTATTACAGAATAAAGCAAATAAGTTTTGCCGCTTCTTCTTGCGCCTATCAAACTTACTATTAATGGTAGATTTACAGGTATTTTAAGTAACCGGGGTTTAATATCAATAATTTCTTTTTCCTGTGATTCCTTAATTATTGATTTTAATATGTCTTTCATTTGTAAATATTTTTTACAAACATACAATAAATTTCGCAGAATATACGAAAAAAACAATAATAATTTAGCATAAATAGCTAAAATAATCTGTTTTATTAAAGACCATCTGCTGCGAAAATTCCCCGGGTGTAAAAAAATGGGTGCGCTTTATTTGAAAATCAATTCTTTTGACATGGTTTTGGCGACATGTAAGGGTTCGTAAAATCTTCCATTGTCACACTGCGACACGGTTTTCTTATTTTTTCTTTCACAATGAAATTCTGCCGGAAAACCGGCTCTGTGTGACGGAACTGCAGTCAGTCAGAGCCCCCGCCTTTGGCGGAGTGTCGAAGACTGGCTGCAAGAGTAAGTGGAGCGATCATAAATCGAAAATCATCATTCCTTGTTCGATATTATGGAATTTCTTGCCTGAAGGGGCGAACGGGTTATTGATAATGATACTTCGCACCTTGTTTTTCTGTTTTTTGTGGGAGCACGACCTGCTTCTGCGCTGGCTTGTGCTTAGTCAAAGCGGTGGCTGAGGTTCTCGAAGCCACCGCAATGATTTTCAATGGCCCCTGCCCCAAAGGGGTTGAAAATCAATTTTTTTGACATAATTTGACTTGGTAAGCCATGTGCGAGTGGTGGTCAGACTGCCACTAGATGTTGCCTGCGATGATAGAACGGCAGGGAACGTGTTTTTAGTGGGAGCATGACTTGCTTCAACACATAGCTGCGCCCAGTCATACCCCCACTTGCAAACAATCGAAAATCATCATTCCTTGTTCGATATTATGGAATTTCTTGCCTGAAGGGACGAACGGGTGTCAGAAGGTTCAGGATGCCACTAAGAATCCTGTGGATGTTGCCTGCGATGATAGAACGGCAGGGCACGTGTTTTTAGTGGGAGCATGACTTGCTTCAACACATAGCCGCGCCCAGTCATACCCCCGCTTGCAAACAATGCCGGAATGCCCGGCACGCAGGCAGGGGCACTGAACTTCTTCCACTGTCGTTTCAGATGCTCCGGCTCTGTGTGACGGTTAATGCCGCATACAAACTTTGCAAGCGGCAACTGGTCACACACTGTCGTATATCTCGGATAATTTGTTTTTAAAAGCTTTTCTGCCAAATTTATCAATTACCGAGTTTCTGATTTCATCCGGATTAAATGTTATGACTTTGTTTTTAATCTGCACAATTGCTGCTGCTAATGCTTTTTCATCCCTGATAGGAATTTTTATTCCGTTTTTTTCGCTGATCATTTCATCTATGCCGCCGTTAGCCGTAGCAATAACAGGCACACCGCACATCATGGCCTCACAGCAGGCAATACCAAAAGTTTCGGCAATGCTTGTAGAAACCAAAACATCACAGGAATTAATGATTTCCGGCATTTTTTCCCTGTCCACATGATTCAAAATTTCAATATATTCGGTTATCCCATAGTTTTCGGCCTCTTTATACAACGGGTTATCCTTATCTGCCAATGCTGAACTATTAAGATCCCCGCCAACTATCCGTACTTTTAAATCTCTGATCTGCTCTGACAACAGGCGTTTTATGGCCTTATAGAGTGTTTCGTTGTCTTTGATATAATGTGGATAGGTGACTACAAGTATATTAAAAACATCCTTCTTTGTCTTACCTATGGTAAATAAGCTGTCGTCAACAAAATTTCCCAACACTACAGGATCACATTCAATCCTGGTCATAAGAATTTGTCTTTTCTGATGTTCGCTGACAACAATCATTTTTGCCGCTTTTTCTATTGCTTTACTTATATTGTATTTTTTTAAATTGGTATAGTATTGTAAAAGAAAAAGTTGATGTTCCGTGATCAAATATGGTACATTTAACTTTTCTGATAAATAGTTTGCAAGAATGCCACCGTCTTCTGTTGCCTGTGCATGGATTATATCCGGGCTCCATGATAATTTGTTCAATTCATTTGACAATGAAATAAACGATAGTTTGCACATTAATTTAAAGTTCATCCGGTCGCGGAATTTTGCCCAGGAAACAAACAAAGAAAAAAATTGCGGAAATTTTATCTGCAGATATTTAATTCCTATTCCTTTGGGCGGTGTCTGTATGACGAAATAAAAAGACTTTTTTTTTAGGTAATAGTATAAAAATTTAAAAATACCAACCCTGTATGGAGCTACATAAACCACAAAAAAATCATAGTTGTCGTTCAATATCAGCGCCTGTTCCCGAAAATAGTTGCCAATTAATTTATTTTGGGGAGTAGGGTACCATGAGGGTATAATTAATATTTTTTTCATTTGCTCACTTATAAAAAACTCATTATAAGTTGTTATAAATCGTATTTAACCTGTTTTTGAAAGCGATTTTGCCAAATTTATTGACGACCGAGTTTCTTATTTCTTCAGGGTCAAAACAAATCTCCTTGTTTTTAATTTGCATAATTGCTTTTGCCAATGCCTTATAATCTTTTATAGGAATTAAAACCCCGTTCTTGTCATTTATTATATCATCAATACCACCGTTGGCCGTAGCGATAGTAGGAACCCCACACATCATGGCCTCGCAGCAGGCGATCCCGAATGTTTCTGCAATACTGGTGGAAACCAGCACATCACATCTGTTAATGATCTCAGGCATTTTTTCCCTTTCCACCTGGTTTAATATTTCCACATGTTCTATTATTCCAAAACTTTCCGCCTGCTTATACAAGGGGTTTCCCTTATCAATTAATCCTGTATTATTGGTATCGCCCCCGATAATCGAAACTTTAAAATCCTGGACATGGTCTGATACCAGTGTTTTAATAGCTTTGAAAAATGTTGCATTATCTTTAATATAATGAGGATAAGAGATAAAAAGAATATTAAACTCTTCCTTTTGGATAGCTTTTATGGTAAAAAGGCTGTCATCAACCATATTGCCTATTACAAGCGGATTACAATCAATTTTATTCAGTAGAATCTGCCTTTTTTGATGTTCGCTCACAGCCAAAACATACCTGGCCCGGCGCATTGCATAGGCTATTAAATCTATCAGAAATTCACTATACGGATGTAAAAGAAAAACCTGATGTTCACTGATGATAAAAGGGATATTAAATTTATCAGATAAATAATTGGCAACTATTCCTCCCTGTACGGTTGACCGGGCGTGAATAAAATCGGGGTTCCATTTTTTATCATCAATAATTTTCTTTAGAGAAAGATAAACAAACTTACACATTAATTTGTGATTTATATTCTCGCAAAACTCAGCATAAGCCGATATAAAAGAAAAAAAACCAGGCATTTTAACTTGTAAATACTTTATTCCAATTCCTTTTGGGGGTTGAGGAATTTCATAATACTCAAATTTTTTTCTAAACCAGGAGAATAAAACCTTAAGCACATTCTTTTTAAGTGGGGAAAAACTAATTATAAAAATATCAAAATCTTCTTCAAAAAGCAGTGCTTGCTCCCTGAAATTATTGCCTTTAACTTTATTATTCATGTTGGGATACCATGAAGGAATAATCAATATTTTTTTTTTAGGCTGATCTTGCATTTTTTGTGCGGAAGCAATAGGATTTATAACGGATGTTCTGGCTGAAAATCAATATTATTAATAGTTTGAGCAATTATTTTTTCAAATTAGTTGCAATATTTTGAACTGCGATGATTCACAAATTTAATTAAAATATCTAAACTGAAAAATATTTTTAAGCATATATTGTATTTCGCAGACATATAGATGACTAGCTGTTAGTCTATTGCCCAAACGAGATAATTTCCTGGTGCTATTTCTAATTCATATAAAAATAGAATTAAGACTATTATATTGTTAAAACAAATTGATATTTTTTTGTAACAATAACTTTTTGTGCTTTATCTCCGGCAAAGCGGCCACTAAATATCTCTATACCTTTTTTTGTCAAGTGATCTGTTAAATCCTGTGCTGTATCTTGTTCTCCCTGCCTATTGTAATCATCGATAACAATGATAAACTCGTTATTGTTATTTAGTTTATCGGTCAAAGAAATAATGTCGTAGCGAGAGTATCTGGAGGAGCCGAATGGCCCGTCAATAATATACAAATCAAAGGCTTCATCAATTTTGTTTCCGATGTCTTTGTATGTATTAACAGGAAATCCTTTGATAATATTGGTTTCTAACTCTAAATGAAGAATCGTTGAATTTGAGGATAATTTAAATTTGGATTTGAACACCTCAATCCACTCTAGACTTTGTTCAACAATTAAATGTGTGGTATCCGGCAGTTCGTTTTCTACAAATTTTGAAACTATTTTCGAGGATTCACCGAGGCCCAGTTCAATAATTTTTTTCGGTTGGCAATCAGACAGTATCCTTGTTATAATATATATAAAAGAATAATTTGCTGCCCATCTGCCCGGTGAAATGGAAAGTTCCCGCAGCCATTTTTTCCCCCGGATCGTGTCATGATAAATATCTGCCCATTCCAGTTCTGCATTTAGATTCCGGATGATGTTTTCCGTTGCCTTTAAATCATTTAATCTATCCCGGAATTCAGCAATTAAATTTTTTGCTTTTCTAATACTCCTGAAAATCATGTTATTGGTTTAATAGACGATAAAAACTGTTTGAAAGAAACTGATTCTGCACCTTTTTGTTTTTGAATTTATTCCGTGATGTCCAAACTCCATTCATTCTCAGTCAAAAAATCACCATAGATACGAAAAGGTAGTTTGCCTGAGTTATAAAAATCTCCGTGAACCACATTTAAGTATCCTCCAAAAAACACATAATCATAAACATTGACAAAATCGGAGCAATACAGATGGAAATAATATTCACCCGGCAATAAGGAGAGTTTGGGTATGATGCAGCTTACTTGTCCTTTGGTGATTTTATTCTGAAATTTGAATCCTTCACCGCTTGTCAGGTAGTTAGATAAATGAAACAATGGTATTTTCTTATCGTTGACCACCTCAAGATAAAAATAGGAAGGAGGTAAAACGCCATTATAATTAACATCGAAATCTATTACGATTCTGATGTTTTGCCCTGAACATACCTGTTTGATTTCCTCCCCCGAGGTGTTCGTTATCTTATATTTCGTGAAACGGATTTTTCCGTTGCCTTCACGGTTCGTCGTAAGGGTGAGATCCCGCGAAAAACTGTGCAGGTTGGTTAAATTTAAATATTTATCAATAACCTGTTGCACACTTCCGCTGTAATCCATTTTGCCGTTTTTTAGCAAAACGGCTTTGCTGCATAGCTCACTGATTGATTTCATGTTGTGACTGACAAACAAAACAGTTCTTCCCTGGCCCCGGCTCACTTCTTTCATTTTGCCCAGGGCTTTTTTCTGAAACTCAGAATCCCCAACAGCTAACACCTCATCTACTACTAAAATCTCGGGGTCAAGATGTGCTGCTACAGCAAAAGCTAATCGCACATACATACCGCTGCTGTAACGTTTTACAGGGGTGTCAATGTAATTTTCTACACCCGAAAAATCTACTATTTCATCAAATTTGCTCCGTATTTCAGTTTTGGACATACCTAAAATAGCCCCGTTTAAAAAAATGTTTTCCCTGCCGGACAATTCGGGATGAAACCCTGTTCCCACCTCGAGCAGGCTTGCAATACGGCCCTTAACTTTTATACTGCCGGTAGTGGGAGCCGTTACTTTCGATAAGATCTTCAATAAAGTAGATTTACCGGCGCCGTTTTTGCCAATAATACCCAACACCTCGCCCTGCTGCACTGTAAAATTTATGTCTTTAAGCGCCCAGACATAATCTGAGCGCTGATTGGTTTCATCAGATTGATTTTTACTTAACACATTAGTAACACCTATTTTTAAAGTGGGATCCTCTTTACCGCGAATGCGAGCCCAAAACCGGCTCACATCGTCTTTAATTGTTTTGGAACCCACTATCCCGAGGCGATATTGTTTGCTGAGGTTTTCTATTTGAATAACAGGGGCGGACATTTTTTGTTCTTTTATGCGGTGACTGGTGATTAGGGAAGTTATGAGTTGCGGGTTTTGAGTTATGGTTTCAACTTAAATAAGGAATTTTTTTTGCCTTTAATAATGTCCTGAATCAATAATTTAATTTTATTGCTGAATACATTTATATCAGGAGGAGAAATCCATTTTACTTCCCGAAGCTGTTCAGCAGGAAATGACTCCAGAATCAAAGCCACATCCAGCGGGTTTACCCAAAGGTCTTTTTGTTGTGCATCCTTTATGATTTCCATCCAGTTAAAATTATATTTTTCAGATATTAATACAATATCCGCAATGTCTTTAGGGTTGTTGCGCTGCAATGCAGATATTTTGTTCGACAAAATGTTTAAGGGATTGTCTATTCTGTCAAAAATAGCTGTTTTAATAAAAGCGCCCGAATGAAAAGGGACATCATTCACAAAATCAATTTTCAGATGGCAATCTTCATGTTTACATAAAATGCGAACAAAATGTTCGTCTCTGACTCCAATTTCATAATTTATATCAATACGATTAATGATAACCGCTATGTTTTCCCTGAAATGCTGCGACTGGTTGGCAAAAAAATCCAAATCATCAGAATAGCGGTGTTGCAAATAAAAGCGGCTTAAGGCAGTACCTCCTGTCAGGTAAAAATCGGTACTCAATGCGTTCAGCATTTGCATAAACCTATCCTGTAAAGGATATAACTTATTCAAATAATAATCTGCGGACATGAAAATATTTATTTTTTAAACTTTTTGGGAAAATAACTGCAAGAACATTATCCGAAAGCATTTCTTTCCATTTTTGTGGCGGAACTATTTTCAGCAGGGTATACCAATCATATGTGTTTAATAACCGGGTATAGATAATCACACGGTTCACAGATCCTGCATTCTTTTTTCTACCCATATAAATCTCATAAAGCTCATCAGCAGAAATGTCATTATCCCAGAAAACTGCTTTTAATTTTATTTTTATTTCTTTCGCTGAAAACCGGGGCATATGCTTTACTATTTTAATTTCAAATTTAGGAATATTTATCTGAAAAACGCTATAAATTTCTTAGGGTTGTGATTAGTGACCGGTGGTGATTGAGGATTGGGGAAGTTTTGAGTTACGAGTTCTGAGTTACGCTTCTCGTCTCCCACTTCGTTTCCACTCAGCGCTCGGCTCGAAGAAGCGAGGGTATTTGTTTGGCCGATTTTAAGCGTTGGGTCTTCTTTACCGCGAACGCGAGCCCAAAATCGGTTTACATCGTCTTTTATTGTTTTGGAACCCACTATCCCGAGGCGGTATTGTTTGCTAAGGTTTTCTATTTGAATGACAGGGATAGACATTTGATGATTTTTTAAATATTATTTTTTTATCATTTTTTCAATTACCACCCAATATCCTGTTTTGTCACTTCCAACCCTTTTAATCAAATTTGCTTCTTTAAGTTTCTTTAAATCTCTTTTAATCGTCTTTTTATTTACTTTAAATATTTCTGCGAGTTCATCATATGTCAAAGTATTTTCTTTACTTAACACTGATAGCATAAGCTCTTGTCTTTTTACCGGGACATTTACAGGGACATTTACAGGGACATTTACGGGCTCATTTACAGGGACATTTATTTTTTCTTTAAACAAAGTTACTTTAAACCCATTGAATTCTTCAGAAAATTGCGGGGGAATAACGCCATGCTCTTTGCAAATATCAAAAACTCTTTTTATACCGGAACCGTATTTCTCAATAATCCCCGCCTCTTTAAATGCTATTGCAATTAATTTATTTCTGGCCTTCGAGATATCACTATTCGAAAGCAAATCTTCTATGGTCAAATTATCATATAACTTACAGGGATTAAAAAACATAATACCCTCCTGTTTTTTTACTACCTCTTCTTTCAATTAAACCAGTATTTGTTAAGTACCTTAGTTGCTTATTTAATGTATCGAGAGGTATATCTAAAATGATAGCAATCTCTTTGGCTTTTATGTTTGGTTTAGTTTTTATTGAATCAAACACTTTTTGCTGAGTTGAACTTAATGTGCCATTTAATGTGCCATTTAATGTGCCATTTAATGTGCCATTTAAATCCCCCTGTTGAGTTATGTTACTCCCAGCCAATACAAAAACAACTTTCACTACTCCATGTTCTTCATAAAAATTCGGTTCTGGAATATGGGCATTTTTACATTCCTGAAAAATTTTAAGAGTACCTCTGCCCCAACTTTCAATAAAACCTGCTTTATAAAAAATATCAGCCAATAATTTATTTCTGGGTTTCGATAAATGCTCCCGCTTTAAATCGTCAATAGTAATTTCAGGCGGCAATTTACCTTCGTTTGCTATGCTGAGACTATTATTATAAATTTTTATTTGTATAGCCGAAGTTGTATTGTAATCACGATGTATTAATGCATTAAAAATTGCTTCGCGCAATGCTTCGTAAGGATATTCTAATCGTTCGCGACGGTGAATCCCTTCGTAAGTAATAGAGCTTAAAAGGTATTTTGTTTTTAATATTGCTAAAGTATTTTCTGCCTGTTGAAACAAGTTTCCTTCTACGATATCAGACGAAACAATGTCTGCTTCGTTTATAAAGCGGCCTATCTTTATAACAGCTTGAGGAAAAAACCTCTGAGGATTTTTATCAAAAAGCAGGATGGCTGCTTTTGTTGGTAATAATGATGATGTAAATAAGTTTAACTTTTTAAGGAGAACGTGTGCATCATTTTCATCTTTTGCAAATGGCAATCTATCAAAAGATAATTTTTTAAAAAGTTCAATGGTTGCGATATCGGGATCGAACGCCCATTGTGATGTTTCAAGGGAATCCCATGTAATTCCGCTTTTTTGTAGCAAAAAGTCACTTAATTCCCTTCCCTGCAACTCTAATACTATACTACCACTTCGTAAATAATATCTGCCATTGTATGAAATTGGTACTGATGATGCTTGAATATTTATTTTTACAATTTGCTTTTCATCAATATGCTCAACTACCAAAATAGGAATAATACCGTTTTTTTGATTAATAATATTTGGAAGTGTTTCGAGTAATTTTTTTGTGTTTTCAACACCAACGGCTTCTCCTTTATTATTTATACCGATGTATAAAATACCGCCTTCAGAATTTGCAAAAGCGCAAACATTTTTTAAAAAGTCATCATTCCAAATAAGTTTAAATTCTATGTGTTGATTTTCCTTCATCTGCACTATGTTGTCCCTAATCCCTATTTACATCTAAATCATTTTCTCTATTACCTTCTGCTCCGATACATAGAATAACTGCCAGGAAATGAGAAATGAAATTTTAATTATGAAGGGGATTGTTTTATTATCGTTTTTCATTCAGAACATTTAAATTTTTGATACTTCGTCAGGATCAATAATTTGCAAAATTACGAAAAAATCCGAAAATTTATTAATAAAAACGTTGTGCTTGTTGGGAAAGCACATCTGTAATACAATCAGCTTCGTGAAATAGTAAACAATGATTACTTCGGGGAAAAAACTTTCCTGAGCCACTTTGCAAACCTGACCGGCCTTGATTTGAGCAAAACGTTGTAGTCGTAATTCACCTCCCTGTAATCCCTCTCCAGTTTCAAAATCTGGTTGTTTAAGTCATAGAATAATTCTACTAGGTCGGGACTGAAATTAAGATTCTGAGCCCGCCGCCTTTCTGTTAAATTTATGTCGAGAAATTCTCTTTTTCTGCTTATCCCTAATGTATTAAAAACAGAAATAATTATATCAATATGTTTATAACTACATTTTTTTAAAACCAATGCTCTTAAAAAAAACTCATAATCACCGGCGAGCCGAAAAGATTCATCATAGAATCCAAATTCATCAAACAAGCGTTTTTTAATAAATGTAGCCGGGTGAGGAAGAGAATCCTGTAACAATAACTTTAAAGTGATCTGATCGTTATATATTACGGGTTCTTTATGTTTGCCATAATCAATTAGTATATTGCCAAAAACAATATCCTCCGTTGGGCTTGAATTAACAACATTTTCTAATACAGCATCCTGATGAAGATAGTCACCGGAATTAAGAAATAGGCAATATTCTCCTTTTGCCCTTCCAATCCCCTTGTTCATGGCATTGTATATCCCTGAATCCGGTTCGCTTACCCAGTAAGTAATTCTGTCGGCATCCTCTTTGATTACATCCACACTTCCATCGGTGCTTGCGCCATCAATAACGATATATTCAAAATCGGAAAAAGTTTGAGACACGACACTTTTGATGGTTTTTCTCAGACCTTCGGCGTCGTTGCGGTTAATGGTGATAATGGAAAGCTTCATTGTTTTATTTTTATCTGCGTGAGGTTCTGTGAGTTAATTGCATATATTCTTATTTACCCAACGATGCCAATGATATTACATTTATTCCGTCGGGGCGGCGATGGCTCATACCCGTACCGGTAATAATGTTTAGTGATTTTGGTTCATTCATTTTGGATGTATCAATATTTTTTGCAAATTTTAAAAGATTTTCGGCTTCGTCAATAACTTTCTATTGTGCAAATTTAAGCAATATCGTTGTGCATTATTTAGGCTTTTTATTATGCAAAAATAATTAAAATACCCTGCTCTATCCTCAATAACTGACCCCACTAATCAAAAGAAATTCAAAGTCTGAAAAGATTGAAAAACTACACTTTTGATGGTTTTTCTCAGACCTTCGGCATCGTTGCGGTTAATGGTGATGACAGATATTTTTGGGCACATATATTTTCTTTTTGATCTAATATTTGAACAAAGTTCTTATTTTTTCATCGATGAACCTATATATTTTTTTCTGATAGTTTTTCTGGGTTTATTTTTGGGAAATAGACTTTGATATTCAGAAAGAAAAAGTAGCTATTAAAAAAAAATTATCTGTTAACATCTTTGCGGATATTGAGAACAGGTTGAAGATTTTCGATTAATTTAGACAAATTACATTGTGTTAATGAGTAAAGATGTCTTCGCGTTTTAATCTTGAAATACAAAGTTCATAGTTTTTTGTTGCGATTAAGTTTTCGTAAGGATAATGTAATTTTTTTATTTCCTTTTGTAGAACATTGGATTCGTGATTATAGGAGTACCATTCATAACCATAATGGTTCATCAAATCAAATATTTCGCCTAAATAATATCCGGCGGAAAAAGCATTTGTTTCGGTAAACTCCACAATGAAAGTCGGTGAATTATCCTGTTTCAATAGGTTGCTGGAACCTTCTAAAACAAATTTTTCCCACCCTTCTACATCTAATTTTATTAATGAAATATTTTTGATGTTATTTTCAGATATAAGGGAGTCTAAAGTGTTTACTTCAACATTAATTTTTTTAGATGAAAATTGTTCGGGTAAACTCGCAAAACTATTCCAGGCATCATGCCCGTCATCAGAGATATTAAAATCCATAAAAGTCTTAGATTTTGATAATCCTATATTCAGGGGCACAATATTTTCAAACTTATTTAAGTTTATGTTTTGTAGTAACCGATTAAAGGTAATCGGTGTTGGTTCAATGGCATAAATTTTTCCTTCGGCGCCAATTATTTTAGAGGCATTTAGGGAATATAGTCCAACATTCGAACCTATGTCGATAAAAACATCACCTGATCGTAAAAATTTTTTTACAAAAGAAATTTCAATTTGTTCAAATCCAAAATATATTAACCTGCACAATATGCTGTCTCTAAATAAAATTATTCTAACATCATCTTCTAATATGTGTTCAAAATTGTCGGATGTTTGAAATAATGATTTCCAAATGTCGTCTTCATTCGGAAGAGTTTTTATTTGTGTGCGCCTATTTATATACTTCTCAATTTTGTATTTTAAGTATTCTGCAATTTTTACATCAAAAGAATTTAAATAACTCATAAATTATAACCTGTCAATTTAATAATAAGGATTTGTTTACAAAAAATGCATCAACTTGTAATATTTCATTTAATGAACTTCGGTATCCGGGCGAGATTTCTACCATGATAAATCCAAGATTCTCCATTAATTTATATATTTCATGAAATACTGAAGATCCCTTATATAAGGGTTTAAAAGAAAGTTCAATATATGCAAATTTCGTTTTTTTTAAAGTTTCTTTTGCGCCATTAATCACCAAATGTTCAGCACCTTGTACATCAATTTTCAAAATATCTATTTTTTTTAATTTGGATTCCAATACTATTGAATCCATGGTTCTCGTAATAACTTTTTGTTTGTTTTTTACATTTGTATTAATATTATTAAGTTCTTCCATTTCTTTATTGAATTCAAATAGCGAAGAAGTTGCCGGCATTTCATTTATTAAGAAATCTTTTTCCGATTTGTCTATATCGGAAATAACATTTTGAAATATCAAATAATTTTTATTGGCGAATTTCTCTTTTAGGATCTCAACCATTTCTGGAATAGGTTCAATTAGTATTGCTTTTTCCAATTCAACACACGTAGATAATTCTTTAATAAAGTCCCCTCTATGTGCTCCTACATCAATGCAAATCAATGGGCCATTTATTTTTGCAAGGTGAGCCTTTACTGATATATCTATTAAATTGTATCCATTATTATTGGATTTTTCGTAATTCTTCACCTTGTTTTTTTTTTCAAACACCTCTATTCTTGTATCTATTAAGTTAAGTAAATATTTTTTAAAAAATGATTTACGCCATATTTTTTTTATCATAAATCTATTATTATTGATTAAAGCATTTGTATATCCAACTCAAATGACCCATAGCCCCAAGTTTGTTTAAGAACTCTTCTGTCATTTTCGTCGGGTTTTCTTATCACTTCAAACATCAAACAATTTTCAATTCTATCAAAATAAGCTTTATCAGGTACGGTTAGGTCCAGACTTATTGTGTACTGGCCTATTGCGAGTTTTGAAACATTAAGTGAAAATGTAAAACAATTTTCACCTTTATAAATTGAAATCAATTGTGATTCATTCATGGCTCCAATTGAACCAAACCCGATTGCTATGCCCAAACAGTCAGTCAATCTAAAATCAATACTTGCAAATGTTTCAATATCGCTTTTAATGGTCAAATTTATTGTTGAGAAAAGTAATCCCTCGTCTATAGTTCCTTTGGTAATAGTTGGATTCCCGTTAAGTTGGAGTGGGCGGTTAAATGCTTTATTAGCAGTATTTTGTTTTAAATAATTACTTACAACTTCTATAGTTTTACCATTAGAAACTATTTTGCCATTTTTCAGTAAAATGCATGTTTCACATAATGTTTGTATTGCACTCATATTATGGCTTACAAATAAAACTGTTCTCCCTTCGCTGTGTGAAACATTCTGCATCCTTCCTAGTGCTTTTTTTTGAAACTCTGAATCCCCCACAGCCAACACTTCATCCACAATCAATATTTCAGGATCAAGATGTGCAGCAACGGCAAATGCCAATCGCACGTACATACCGCTACTGTATCTTTTTACTGGAGTATCAATATAATTCTCTATGCCAGAAAAATCAACCATTTCATCAAACTTGCTGCGGATTTCCGTTTTGCTCATTCCCAGGATTGCACCGTTTAAAAAAATATTTTCCCTGCCAGAAAGTTCAGGATGAAAGCCGGTACCTACTTCAAGTAAACTGGCAATTCGTCCTTTCACTTTTATATTGCCGGTAGTAGGAGCCGTTACTTTTGATAATATTTTTAATAAAGTAGATTTACCTGCCCCGTTTTTACCGATAATACCCAACACCTCGCCCTGCTCCACTGAGAAATTTATATCCTTAAGCGCCCAGACATAATCTGATCGCAGTTTTGCTGAACCATTCATTTGTTTATCCGAATTCAGCGTGTTGGTTGCCCCGATCTTCAGCCTGGGGTCTTCTTTCCCGCGGATGCGTGCCCAATAGCGGTTTATATCATCTTTCAGGGTGTTTGATCCGACAAAGCCTAATCGGTATTGCTTGCTGAGATTTTCTACTTGAATGACATTAGGCATTTTCTGCTGTTTTTTGTTTTTGTTTGGTTGTTTTTTGTTTATTGGGTCAGCACCTTAGCGCTACAACCCCCTCAACTACTATGCATTTCAAGTTCTCAACCACCAAATCAGACTGTATCCATGAAGGATTTTTCAACCCTGTTAAATAACACAGCGCCTACAAAAAGGACTATTAATGTAAATAAAGCGCTGTATGAAAGATAAAACCAACTGAAACTTCCTGAACCCAGGAAAGCATATTTGAACGTCTCAACAATAGATGTCATGGGATTAAGTAACATAAGTGTGCGTAATCTTCCTCCAAAAAATGAAAGGGGAAGTATCACGGGCGTTGCATACATGAGCAGTTGCACGCCAAATCCGACAAGGTATTGCAGGTCGCGGTACTTGGTGGTCAATGAGGAGATAATAATGCCAAAGCCAAGCCCCATGCCGGCCATTAAAATTATTAGTACCGGAAAAAGCAATAAGGCGGTATTCAGATTAACCGGCATCCCCTGAAAATAATAATAGACCAGAAACCCGATAAACATTAAAAGTTGTATTGCAAAGCCCACAAGATTGGAAATTACCACTGAAAACGGAACTATCAGTCTCGGAAAATACACTTTGCCAAAAATACCGGCATTGCTCGTAAAGGTGTTGGAGGTTTTGGTCAGGCATTGCGAAAAATAGCCCCAGCAAACGATGCCCGCCATGTAAAACAAGGGTTGCGGAATCCCGTCCGTCGGCAGTTTGGCAACTTTACCGAATATAATCGTAAATGTTATGGTGGTAAATAATGTCTGCAACAGGTACCATAGCGGACCAAGAATGGTTTGTTTGTAAACGGATACAAAATCCCGGCGGATCAATAAAGTCAGCAGGTCGCGGTAATGCCACAATTCGTTCAGTCGCAGGTCAAAAATACCTTTTTTGGGTTTAATTATTTCTGTCCAGTTGTTCTGTTCTGTTTCCATTGAATAAATTATAATGGTGCAAAAATACTAAAAAATGCTAATACAAGAAAAGACGTATGTCGTCTTGTGTTCAAATATGCAATCGACTCCAACAGTTAGCGGAGCGCAGTGCAAAACAAATTCAAAACAGTTATTTTGATAACGATTTGTTATATTTAGCCGATGTAAAATGTTAAAATACAAATACATGCCACGGATTCACAGATTTTAATCAATCATTATTTGTAACTAATCAGATGTAAAATTAGCGATTAAGTTGAGTCCTGCCAAAATATTTTGATTAGATTTTCCGACATGCACGAGACAGAAAAGTGTCGGCCTGACTAACAAGCCTGGTGCGGGGGCAGTTCAGACCGACACTAAGAACCCGCCCGCGATTTGTAGTGGGAGCATGACTTGCCATGAGCACATGGCCATAGCGCAGTCGTACTCCCACTTGCAAAAAAACGGTGGCTGAGGTGATACATTGAGCCGAAAAGCTCCTGAAGCCAACGTTCATGCTGCATTCAGTATGTTGCTACTAAGGTAAAGGTTGCTCAATAATTTTTATTTAGCAGAAAGTCGGCGATATAGAAGTGTTGAACACCTCCAACGGATTCTTTCCAAAATTCATCCATACTTACCACAAACTTTGGAAACTGATCGTTGATGTTCAATAAAACAGAAAATTCACGATCTACGGTTTCCTGGCTATCCATTTTATAAGCTACCTGGACATATATTCTGGCTCCTGCTTTTTCAGCAACAAAATCAACTTCTCTGGTATCAAGTTTGCCTATAAAAACAGTATATCCTCTACGTTTCAGTTCAAGAAATACTATGTTTTCCAAAACGCCCCCAATCAATCTGTCTTTATATCCCATGGTAGCGTACAACAGCGAAATGTCGCCCAGGTAGAATTTTTCCTGAGTTTTTAGAATTTCCTTTCCTTTTATGTCGTAACGGGGCAAACGATATAAAACTAAAGCGCCCTCGAGAGCATACAAATAATTATAAACAGTATTGATATCAATTTTTCTGTGTTGGCTTTTAAAATAGTCTGCTACATTTTTGCCCGAGAATGTATTTCCGATATTGTCAAAAGCATATTTTATTACTCTTTCCAAAAGCTCAACATCACGTATTTTGTAGCGTTGAACAGTATCCCGCAAAATAATGGAAGAGTAAATATCAAATACGATTTTATAAATGGTATCTTCGCTATAGTTATTCGTGTGGATTACGGGGAAACCGCCTTGCCGCAAATAACGATAGAACAGTACGGTTTTGTCTTCCCCCGGAAATGTCTTATTGGTTGAAATAAAATACAAATATTCTTCAAATGAAAGAGTAAATACCGAAATCTCCACATAACGGCCGGCAAGGTATGTTGCCAGTTCAGAGGATAATATGTGTGAATTTGATCCGGTCAGGTAAATATCTGTGTCAAAATCAACCATCAGTGAGTTAATACATTTTTCCCATTGTTCCACCTCTTGTATTTCGTCTAAAACCAGGTAATTTTTTTTGCCGGGCTGGATACAGGCTGAAATATATTCGTAAAGTTTTTTGGCTGTTTGTATGTCGGAATAATTAAAACTTTCGAAATTGATGTGCGTAATTTGTTTGGGACTTATCCCTTTTTCAATTAGTTTGTCGCGCAACATCAGCATTACCGATGATTTTCCACATCTGCGGATACCTGTAATAATTTTAATAAAGGGCTGGTCGATAAATTTCTCTAAATGCTGAATGTATAAATTTCTTTCTATCATTTTTATGTGGTTATAGCCACAAAGATAGTTATTATTTTGATTTTTTTATGGTTATAGTCATAAAAAATATTTTATTTGTCGCAGACTAACATTTTTTGGTGTGAGAAGGTCACCTTGATCATAAATCGAAAATCATCATTCCTTGTTCGATATTATGCAATTACTTGCCTGAAGGGACGAACGGGTTGTTGATAATGATACTTTGCACCTTGTTTTTTTGTTTTTAGTGGGAGCACGATCTGCTTCTGCGCTGGCTTGTGCGTAGTCAAAGCGGTGGCTGAGGTGATACATTGAGCTTGCCGAAATGTTCTCGAAGCCACCGCAATGATTTTCAATGGCCCCAGCTCCAAGGGGTTGAAAATCAATTTGGGCTAGTGGCGGTCTGACTTGGTAAGCCATATGCGAGTGGTGGTCAGGCTGCCACTAAGTGTTGCCTGCGACGGTAGAACTGGCAAGGCACGTGTTTTAGTGGGGGTACGACTTGCCATGAGCACATGGCCATAGCGCAGTCGTACTCCCACTTGCAATCATAAATCGAAAATCATCATTCCTTGTTCAATATTATGCAATTACTTGCCTGAAGGGACGAACGGGTTGTTGATAATGATACTTCGCACCTTGTTTTTCAAGTTATACTTATGAGTTGCAAATGTTTCTCTTGTTCCACTTCCCTTTATTCTGTGTGACGTGACAACAGTCAGTCAGAGCCCCTGCCAAACGCGGGGTGTCGAAGACTTACCACTATCCCTGTCACACTTCCCTGCCTGCCGGTTTGCCCGGCACGCAGGCAGGGACACGATTTTCTTATGTGTTGTGTAGTTATAGAAATCCTGCCGGAAAACCGGCTCTGTGTGACGATTACCCGCAGGTCACTCAGAGCCGTACTTTCAGGCTGGTTTGTGTGATGGCGTCCGTGTCCTCGCCTGACTGATGTCAGTCGGGCAGGGAAGAGCGCCCTGCAAGGCTTGGCAACATTATCCCTTGTTTCACTTCCCTGCCTGATGGAACGGCAGTGCAGGCAGGGACACTGAACTTCTGAAAGTGTCGTTTCAGAAGTTCCTGATATGTGTGTTGTTTAACACCTTACCACATCGCCCTTTTGGGTGCGCTTAGTCGCAGACATCCATTTATCAGATGCGAAGTTGCAAACTTCAATAAAACCTTGAAAAAACACTTGAAAAAAACTTTTTGAAATGTAGTATCATATTCTTACATTTGTGTAAAAATTGCAGTAATATGCTAAAAATAAAAACTCCCGGCCTGGCCCTGATATTTTTTTTATTGATATTTGGAACCGGGGCTGCGCAAACTTTCAGCCCAAGCCAGATACCCGGTTTATCTTTATGGTTGAGGGCAGATAGTAATGTGATATTAAATGGCAGCAATGTTTCGCAATGGAGCGACTGCAGCGGAAATAACAATAATGCGGCACAAGCCTCTGCTGTAAATCAGCCTTTGTTGGATTCAGGTCAACTGAACGGATATCCGGTATTACGTTTCGACGGGAATGATGATTTTATGGAGTTTGCCAGCGGATTTATGTACAATTGGCCGGAGCTTTCATTTTTTATTGTTATTAAACCTTTTTCAAGCGGAAATCAGGGGATTTTTGCTCCGACCAATACTTATAGCACTGGACTGGAATTTTTATCCTGGACAGGGACAACGCAATTAAGAATTAATAATAATCTAAAGTATGGGGCGGGACTGATAACGAATGGAACATTTACAATTTCGGATTTTACATATAACAATGCGGCTACTAATGGATATGCTAATGGGGTAACACTTACTTCGGCGACGGGAGGTAATCCTTTGGATTTTAATGGTGTTTATGCTCTTGGTAGAATTTATTCGACGGGATATAATGCCGCCTTTGATGTTGCTGAAATATTAGCATATAACCGGACCGTTTCTTTGGTTGAACGAAATGAAATAGAACAATACTTAAGGTTAAAATATGCCCGTCAAATTGACTTAGGCCCTGATATATATGCTTATGGTTTTTCGCCCATTACATTAAATGCCCATAGTGGTTTTACAAATTATCTTTGGAATTCCGGGAGTACTGATTCTGCATTCAGTGTAAATGCAAGCGGGACTTATTGGGTGCAGGCCAACGATATTTTTGGATATGTTACTTCGGATACGATCAATGTAACTTCCCCCGACACCAAACTGAACTGTCAGAATGATACGGTTATCTG
>Ga0209604_1000576_pt1 | contig 33812 bp, 31 predicted proteins | sample AD_UKC097_MetaG_FD_184405 | JGI IMG/M metagenome (GOLD analysis project Ga0209604, IMG submission 184405) | Active sludge microbial communities of municipal wastewater-treating anaerobic digesters from USA - AD_UKC097_MetaG (SPAdes) (version 2) | ecosystem: Engineered > Bioreactor > Anaerobic >... | reverse complement strand
CGCTCCGGCGGAGACGGTCGATGCGGAGAGCCGTCACTTCGCGGTAACGACGAAGTGGGCGCGCCGGTTCTGGGACCAGGCGTCCTCGGTCTGCCCCTCGACGAAGGGCCGCTCCTCGCCGTAGGAGAGCGTCGTGATCCGGCTCGCGTCGATTCCGAGCGAGACGAGGTAGTCGCGCGCGGCGTTCGCGCGCTTGTCTCCCAGCGCCATGTTGTACTTGTTGGAGCCCCGCTCGTCGCAGTGGCCCTCGACCTGGACCTTTACGGTGGGCCACTTCTTCAGCCACTCGGCGTTCGCGGCCATGGCGTCCCGCTGATCGGCCCGGACGTCGTAGAGGTCGTAGTCGTAGAAGATGTCCTTGAGATAGCCCTTCTTGTTGAGCTCCTCGAGGTCGGCGGGAAGCGATTCGGCCACCGGTTCCGCGACGGGCGCGGCGATCGGCTCCTCGACCGGGACGGGTACGGGGGTCGGAGTCGGTTCGACCTTCACTTCCGGGGCCGGGGCCGGCGCAGGCTTCTTGGTACAGCAGCCCGCAGTTACGAGAAGGCCGGCGGCGAGAACCAGTCCCAGAGACCTGAACGGCTTCGTCATCACGGTGAACCTCCGATTGGGAAAAGGCGCGACGCCCTTTCAGTTGATCTCGATTCTAAGCGCTGCCGCCTGCCCGGACAACCCGGGCGGCCGCGTCAGTCCATGGTCCGTTCCCACACAGGATAGCCGTTGTTGCCGGCCTCGGTGAGGACCTTGAACCCCGAGCCGTCGATTCCAGCCGAGACGATCTGGGTGGAACGGCCACGCTGGAGCTCCCAGGCGATCCGGGAGCCGTCCGGCGACCAGGTGGGGTTCTCGTTCGTTCCGGGCCCGCTCGAGATCTGGAAGGTCCGGCCCGTCGTCAGGTCGAGAACGCAGATCTGGAAGTCGCCCTCGTTGCGGCAGGCGTAGGCGAGGCGACCTCCGTCCGGCGAGAAGGCGGGCTCGTCGCTCCAGTTTCCGGTCAGGGTCAGCTTCCTCACGTTCGCCCCTTCCAGGTCCATGAGGTAGATCTGGGGCGTCCCCTGCCGGTTCGAGGTGAAGGCGATCTCCCGGCCGTTCGGAGAGAAGCGGGGGCTCGAGTCGATCGCCGAGGAGTTCGTCAGCCTCCTGTGGCCCGAGCCGTCGAGGTTCACGACGAAGATCTCCGGGTTCCCGCGGACGCTCCCGGCGTAGGCGACCATCTTCCCGTCCGGAGAGAACGAGGGCGCCGAGTTCAGCTCCGTCGGGACCGGGACCTTGTTTCTCGTCCCGCCCGACAGGGAGAACCAGTAGAGGCCGGGAGGCGTGCTCACGAACGACTGGTAGACGATCTTCGACCCGTCGTACGACCAGTCGGGCGCGATCGAGAGCGAGCGGTGGAACGTCAGCCGCCGCTCGTTCTCGCCGTCCCAGTCCATCACGTAGATCTCCTTGCCGCGTCCGCCGTCCCGGTCGGAGACGAACGCGATTCGTGTCAGGAACGGCCCGGGACGCCCCGTGAACTGGCGGACGACGTCGTTCGCGATGGTGTGCGCCACCCGGCGTATCGAGACGCCCGCGGCCGAGTACCGCTTGCCGAGGATCGGGCGGAGGGTCCGCAGGTCGATGAGCTGGGCCGTCACGACGACGTTCGTCCCCTCGGCCTGGATCTGCGTGTCGAGGAGGAACTGGGCGCCGGAGGCGATCCAGGCGTCCCCCTCTTCGCGCGTCGCCGGTGGGCGGAAGCCCTTCGGGTGGAGGGCGGGGTCCGCGAGGACGAACCAGGGGGAGCTGCCGAGATCGCCCGTCAGCGCCGAGCGGAAGGGCTCGACGAGGTCTCGCTCGACGACGTCCGACACGGGGGCCTTCGGGGACGGAATCGCGAGAGCGACCCGCCGTCCTCCTTCCTGGGAAAGGACCAGGGAGATGTCGGTCGGCTGCGCCGGCGGCGCGACGGTCGGGGCCGGCTGCTGCCCGGCGATCGGGGCGAGGGCGACGACGAGCACGAGGCCCGTGGCGAAGGAAAGGAGACGCATCGCGGACCTCCGGGAGGGCTTCACTGGAAGCGGATGTGGACCCCCAGCTGCTCGCCCCGGAACTCGGGCGGGAGCGGCGGGAGCGGGTTGGCGGAATAGATGGCGCGCGCGGCCGCACGGTCGTAGAAGGCGAGGCCCGAAGGGGTCTCGACCTTCACGTCGGTGACCTGGCCGGAGCGCTGGATTCGGAACGTGACGACGCAGGCGGTCCCCTCGGCGACGTCCGGCTTGAGCCAGTTGGCTCCGATGAGGGCCTGGATCTGTTCGGCGTAGTAGGAGAACGGGAAATCGGAGTCGAAGCCGGAGAGCGAGGCGCCGAAGCTCGAGAGTCCGGGGCTGCCGCTCCCTCCGAGGCCCCCGTTCCCGGCGGACGGGAGCTCGACCGCCGAGTCGCTCGCGGTCGGCCGGGGCCCGGGGGCGGACGCGCGCGGGGCCGGCTTCGGCGCCTCGCCCTTCTTCGGCTTTCCGGGGAGCGGGAGCGCCTCCGCGGACGGGGCCGGGGCCTCGTCGCGGATCTTCTCGATGACTCTCCTGCGGGGCGCCGCGGTCTGCGGACGGGCCGCCGGGCGTCCCGGCGAACCGGAGAGCCGGGCGAGGGCGCCGGGGGAGACGACGCGCACCGGGAGGGACATGAGGGGCGGGGTCGTCAGCTTCCGGGGCTGCGAGATGAGGACCAGAAAGACGACGAACGCCGCGTGCGCCGCGAGGGAGAGCGCGACCGCGAGGCCGTGCGGCGCGTCGGGCCGCCGGTTCCGTTCTTCCAGGACCTCCGAGACCGTCACGGGCCCTTCTCGCTTCGGAGCTCCGTGACCATGCCGAGGCTCTCCACCCCGAGGCGGTTCAGGACGTCCATCGTCTCGACGACGACGCCGTACGGCAGGTTCCGGTCGGCCTTGAGATAGACCGCCCGGTCCTTCCGGTTCTTCAGGATGAGGGTCAGCCTCTCCCGCAGCTGCTGCTTCGGGATCGGCGTCTCGTTGAGGTAGTAGACCTCCTTCCTCGTGATCGAGAGGATGAGGGGGTCCTCGGGCGTTTTCGGGAGGTTCTGGGCGACCGACTTCGGGAGCTTCACCTCGACGCCCTGGTGGAGGAGCGGCGCCGTCACCATGAAGATGATGAGCAGGACGAGCATCACGTCGACCAGGGGGGTGACGTTGATGTCGGAGTAGGCCTCGAGGTCGTCGTCGATCTTGACGGCCATCCGCGCTCCTTCCGGCGCCTCAGGTGAAGTGGCGCTCGGCCAGGTTGAGGAACTCGAGCGCGAAGTCCCGCATCTCCGAACGGGTCACCTTCACGCGGCCGTTGAAGTAGTTGTAGGCGATGAGCGCAGGCACCGCGGCGACGAGGCCGGCGGCCGTGTTGACCAGCGCCTCGGCGATTCCGGGGGCCACGGTGACGATGGAGGTCGAGCCGGTGACGCCGATCTGCCGGAACGCGCCGAGGATCCCCCAGACGGTCCCGAAGAGACCGATGAACGGGGTCGCCGAGGCCGTCGTCGCGAGGAAAGGGAGCCTCCGGGTCAACCGGTTCGACTCGACGCCCGCCGCCCGCTCGAGCGCACGTTCGATGGCGGGAAGGCTCTTGACGAAGAGCCGGCCCGAATCGGCCGGGGCGACGTCCCGCCCCGCCTTGACCTGGGCGTCCAGCTCGGCGTACCCGGCGCGGAAGAGGCCGACGAGCGGACTCGACGGGTACTGTTCGCAGACGCCGAGGACGTCTGCGAACTTGCGGCTCTTCCGGAAGTGCGCCACGAACCGCCCGGAGTGGGCGTCGGCCCGTGAGAAACTCCAGAGCTTTCCGACGATGACCGCCCACGACCCGAAGGAGAAGAGGGCGAGGATCAGAAGCACGGCCTTGGCCGTCCACCCCGCCGCGAGGAACAGCTGAACGATGTTGGCGCCGCCGGTATCCGTCATGTCGCTCCTGCCCCGACCGGGCCGAAATCCGGGGCAAGGTAGCACGGAATCTCGAAGGGGGGCAAAGCGTTACGTGTGGGTCGTCACGCTCGCGACGGCCCTCCTCGGCATGCCCGCCCGGTCGGCGGAGATCCTCCCGCTGGAGGGCGTCCGAACCGGCATGAAGGGGCACGGGCTCACGGTCGTCCGGGGCCGTGACGTGGAGCGGTTCGAGGTCGAGGTCGTCGGGGTCGTCCGGAACCCGGCCCCGGCGCGGTCCGTCATCGTCGTCTCGCTCTCCGGCCTCGGGCTCGAGGATTCGGGCGTCGTGGCCGGGATGAGCGGCAGCCCGGTCTACCTGGACGGGAAGCTGGCCGGCGCGATCGCCTCCGGCTGGGGCTTCTCGAAGCGCGCGATCGCGGGGGTGACGCCGATCGAGGCGATGCTGTCGATCGTCCCGGAGACGCCCGCCCGCGTGGCGGCCGGGGCGGTGTCCGGGCCGCCGCTCGCCGACCGCGCGACGTTTCTGGCGCGGCTGGCCAGCTCGTCGGACGCGGATCGGGTCGCGGAGCTTCGCCGGGCGGCTTTCGGCTCGCTGCCGACGTCCGCGACCGGGCGGGGCGGCGCTGCACTTCTCTCCTTCCAGGCCTCGGGAGTCCCGGCGTCGACCGTGGAGTCGTTCCGCGACGCCCTCTCCCGCCTCGGCGCGAGCGAGGCGAACCTCGCGCTCCTCGGGACGGGAGATGCGCCCCTCCCGTCGGACGCCCCGTCCGGCGAGCCCCGGCGTCTCGTGCCCGGGGGAGCCGTCACCGCCTACCTCGTCCGAGGAGACCTGAGCCTCGGGGCGACGGGGACCGTCACGGAGGTCTTCCCGGACGGACGGTTCGTCGCCTTCGGCCACCCGTTCCTCGGCTCCGGCGAGGTGGAGCTGCCGGTCGCGCCGGCCGAGGTCGTGACCGTCGTGTCGTCCCTCTTCCAGTCCTTCAAGCTCGCGAACGGCGGGGAAGCCCTCTACCGGCTGACGAACGACCGCGACACCGGCGTCGGTGGACGGACGGACCGGCCCGCGCAGACGGTCCCGGTCTCGGTCCGGGTCGAGGCCGGCGGCGGCCCGGCGCGGGACTTCCGATTCGAGGCGGCCGCGCATCCGAAGCTCCTCCCGACCCTCGCGGGCCTCGTCGCCGACGCCTCGATGACGGCCGCAGACCCGACCGCCCGCGAGCGCCGGCTCGCCTTTCGCATCGCGCTCGACACGGCGGCCGGGGAGATCGCCTACGAGGACGTGGCGACGGGAGGGCGGGCGAAGGAGGTCGCGGTCCTGACGACGGTCGCCCTCGCGGCGGCGGTCGCCGACAACGACCTCGAGGACCCGGGCGTCCGCGCCGTCCGGCTCCGCTTCACGAGCGCGTCCGACGAGCAGAGGCTGCGCCTCGTCGATGCGGCCCCGGGCACGAGGAAGGTCGCCCCGGGAGGGACGCTCTCGGTCGCGATCCGGCTCGCGGACCGCCGCGGGGAGGAGAGCGTCCGAGTCGTCCGGCTTCGAGTTCCGGCGGGGACGCCCGAAGGAAGGGCGACCCTCGTCGTCGCGGACGGCAGCAACGCCACCGCGCTCCGAATGCAGCTCGACCCCTCCGAGCCGCGAACGCTGCCGCAGCTCGCGTCCTTCGTCTCCCGGATCGTTCCGGGGAACCGTCTCCTCGCCGGCCTCCTCGTCGCCACGCGAGGCGCGGCGACGAGGACCGAGACGATCGAGGCCCTGCCGCCGACGGCGCTCGCCCTCCTCGCCGGTGCCCGCGAGCAGGGCGAGACCGGGATCGCCGACGTCGAAGCCCGGCTCGTCGCGGAGGAGATCGTCCCCTTCGACCGCCCCGTCTCGGGCGCCGTCCGCATCGACGTCGACGTCGAGCGGCCCCGCTCGCGAGGAACCCGATGAACCTGACCTCGAACCGAGCTCTCGCCGCGAGCCTCGCGCTCGCCCTCGTCCTTCCCGCGGCACCGCCGCTCTTCGCCGCGACGCGTCTCTCGACGTTCGGGTCGGCCCGTGACTTCCTGGCCGGCGAGCTCGACGGGACGACGCTGACTTCGGACGGGCGCCTGACGCTCGGCCCCGTCTTCTCGCCGCCGGCGTGGCCGGAGGAGGCTGCGGGTGCGGTCGTCTTCGGAGCGGCGGCGGACGCCACGGGTCGCGTCTACGTCGCGACGGGGGGCGGACTCGGGCGGCTCTTCGTCTCCGAGCCGGACGGCTCGGTGCGCCTCCTCTTCGAGGCGGACGCGCCGAACGTCACCGCCGTCGCCGTCGGACCGCGGGGCGAGGTCGTCTGCGGCACCTCTCCGGGAGGCCGCCTCTGGCGGATCGACTCGAAGGCGATGGACGCATCGAAGGCCGGCTCCCTCGCCGGGGAGACCGGAGAGGCGGCGATCTGGGCGATGACCGTCGGCCCCGACGGAACCGTCTGGGCCGGCACGGGCACGAAGGGCCGGATCTGGCGGGCGGGCGCCGACGGCAAGGCCTCGCTTCACGCCGAGCTCGAGGACACGCACGTCCGGTCGCTCCTCCTGCGCGCGGATGGCTCTCTCGTGGCCGGGACCTCCGACCGCGGCCTCGTCGTCGCCGTCGCCCCTGACGGCAGCGTTCGGACGCTCCACGACTTCGGGCGGCCGGAGGTCGTGGCCCTCGCGCCGGCGCCGGAGGGGGGGCTCTACGCGGTCGTGACGTCGGTGGCCGTGCCGACGCTCGCCCAGCAGCGGAGCGAACCCCGGCAGACGCCCGCGCGAGCCGGAGCGGCGCCGCCACCGGCGCCGGGCGGGGCGCCCGAGGCCGTTCCGCAGGGGAGCGTCTCGGTCACCTCGACGACCTCGCCGGTGCGGCCTCCTGCCGGAGCCCCCTCCGGGCGGGAAGGGAACGCGGAGGTCGTCCTCGTCGCCGCGGACGGGTTCGTCGAGCCCGCCTGGATCCTCCCCGAGGAAACGGTCTACGGGGCCCGCTGGGACGAGGGGCGCGGCGCGCTCCTCCTCGCGACCGGGCCGAAGGGGCGCGTCTACTCGCTGAAGGGGCGGCAGCTGCGCCTCGAGGCGCAGGCCGGCGAGCGGCTCGTCGTCGCCTCACCCGCCGTCCCGGGAGGTTTCGCGATCGTGGCGTCGAGCTCACCGGCCGTCCTCCGCCCGGCGGGCGCGACCGGCCGCGGGACGTACCTCTCCGCGATCCGCGACGCGGGACGCCTCGCGCGATTCGGAACCATCCGGCTCGAGGGGACGGTGCCGAAGGGCGCTTCGGCCCTTCTCTCGGTTCGTTCCGGGAACAGCGGCACGCCCGACGGGACCTGGTCCGGCTGGGTCCGCGCCGGGAGCTCGGGGGAGGCGGCCCCGCCGGCCGCGCGCTACTTCCAGTGGCGCGTCGAGCTCGCGGCCTCGCCGCGCGGCGAGGCTCCCGTCATCGAGCGGGTGGAGACCTCGTGGGCCGAGCGAAATGCGCGGCCGATCGTCGAGAACGTCTCCGTCCTCGAGCCGGGAGCGGTCTTCGCACGTTCCGGCGCCGCGTCCGGTCCGGCCGTCCTCTCGGTGACGAACCCCGACGAGAACGGCGCGTTCGCCGGCCTCGAGCCCGAGAAGCCCGCGGAGACGCCGGGCAAGAAGCTCTTCCGGAAGGGATTCCGGACGGTCACCTGGAAGGGGACCGACCCGAACGGGGACACGCTCCGCTACGACCTCGAGGTCCGAAGGGAGGGCTCCGCGACCTGGTTCCCGATCCGGCGCGACCTCGAGGACGCCTTCTTCTCGTTCGACACGGCGCCGCTTCCCGACGGCCGGTACCGCTTCCGCGTCACCGCTTCGGACCGTGCGGCGAACGTGGAGGGGGAGGCCCTCTCGACGAGCGAGGAGAGCGACGTCGCGCTCGTGGACGGGACCCCGCCATCGCTCGTCCGATCGGACGCGCGGGAGGAGGGCGGCTTCGTCGTCCTCAGGGTGAAAGCCGTGGACGCCCTCTCGCCGATCGTCCGCGCGGAAGGGACCGTCTCCGCAGACCGGTGGCGGCCCCTCGCGCCGGCCGACGGGACACTGGACGGGCGAGAAGAGGAGCTGACGATGAAGGTCCCGAAGCCCGGAGGTCCGGCATTCCTCGCCGTCCGCGTCGTCGACGCGGCCGGGAACGGCGCGTCGATCTCCGTCGAGTACCCGAAGGAGCTCCGGTGAAGCGGCTCGCGCTCGCGTCGCTTCTCGTCCTGTCCGCGTGCGGCGGCCCCGTCGGCAAAGACCAGAGCCTCGTCCTGCACCGACGGCTCGAAGGGGAGCCGCAGACGCTGAACGCGCTCACGGCGACGTCGGACCCCGAGAACGTCGTCATCGCGCTTCTCCAGCGGAACCTCCTCGACTACGACGAGGACCTCACCCTCGTCCCGGGCCTCGCCGAGTCGGTGGAGGCGGACGAGAGCCGCCTCGTCTACACGATCCGCCTTCGCTCGGGTGCCCGCTGGGAGGACGGGACTCCCATCTCGGCCGAGGACGTGAAGGTCACGCTCGAGGCGCTCCTCGACCCGAAGACGCCGGCGCTCTACCGCCGGAGCCTCTTCGCCGACCTCGAGCGGGTCGAGGTCCTGGACGAGCGGACGGCCCGCGCCACGTTCCGAAAGGCCTACGCGGCCCAGCGGGACGCCTTCAACATGCCGCTCCTCCCGGCCCACGTCTACCGGGGGACGGACGTGGCGACGAACCCGGCGAACCGCCGGCCGCTCGCGACGGGCCCCTTCCGGCTCGCCTCGTGGGACGGGCCGACGATCCGTCTCGTCCGGAATACCCAGTACTTCGGGGCGGCTCCCGCGTACGAGCAGGTCGTCCTCCGGGTCGTCCCCGAGTCGTCCGCTGCGTTCCAGGGTCTCCTGGCGGGGGCGCTCGACGAGACGCGGCTGAACGCCGCCCAGCGACCGGAGGCGGCGAAGGCGGGGACGATCCGGGAAACGGTCTACGACGAGATCGCCTACACCTACATCGCCTGGAACAACCGCCTTCCTCAGTTCTCCGACGCCCGCGTCCGCCGCGCCCTGACGATGCTCGTCGACCGCGAGGCGATCGCGCGCGAGCTCTACGCCGGGCTCGCCAAGCCGGCGAACGGCCCGCTGCCACCCGGTCTCTGGCCCCACGACGCGACGCTCCGGCCTCTCCCTCACGACCCGAACGCCGCCGCGGCCCTCCTGGACGAGGCGGGGTGGAGGAAGGGGAAGGACGGCCTCCGGGCGAAAGGGAAGGACCGCCTCGCGTTTGCGCTCGCTTTCGGAGGCGCCAGCGACCGGCAGCGACAGGTCATGGAGGTCGCGCAGCGGGCGTTCGGCCAGGCGGGGATCGAGGCGAAGCTCTCGCCGATGGAGTGGGGCGCGTTCGTGGAGCGGGTCGACACGGGAGACTACGAGGCCTGCTCGCTCTCCCTGAACCTCGACCCGAACCCCGACCTGCGGCCCAACTGGCACTCCTCTCAGGTGCCGCCCAGCGGAATGAACCACGCGTTCTATCGGAGCCCGCGGGCCGACGCGCTCATGGACGAGATCGCCGCGACGTTCGACAGGGACAAGGCGCGCTCTCTCTACGCGGAGCTGCAGAAGGTGATCGCCGAGGACCAGCCGTTCACGTTCCTGCATACGGTCTCGGTCGCCTGGGGCGTGCGCGACCGGATCGAGAACGTAACGAGCTCGCCGATCGGCCTCTGGCTCTTCTGGCCGGGAGGAGCCGCGTGGCAGCCGGCACGCGGGGCGAAGCCGATCTGACGGACGGGCCGGCCGCCGCCGCGTAACATCCTCGCTCGTGACGCGGTTCCTGGCGCGGCGCGCCCTCGGCGCGGTCGGGACGCTCTTCGGCGTCCTCGTCGCGGTCTTCCTCCTCCTCTCGGCGGCTCCCGGCGACCCGGCCCGTCTCGCGGCCGGGGGCCTCCCGGGACGACGTCCGGCGTCCGAGGAGGCGCTGCGAGCTTTCCGCGCCGTACACGGGCTCGACCGGCCGGTCGCCGCCCGCCTCGGCGCGTGGCTCGGATCGGCGGCCCGGCTCGACCTGGGGCGGTCCTTTCGCGACGGCCGGAAGGTGACGGAACGGATCGGCGAGACGCTTCCGGCGACGCTCTCTGTGAACGGCGTCGCTCTCCTCCTCGCGGCTCTCGCCGGCGTGCCGCTCGGCATCGCGGCCGCACGCCGGCCGGGAGGGCGGGCCGACCGGTTCTCGGGGCTCCTCCTCGACGCCCTCTATTCGCTTCCGAGCTTCGCGCTCGGTCTCCTCCTCCTCCTCCTGTTCGCAGTGAAGCTGCGGTGGGTCCCCGTCTTCGCGGACCCCTCCGCCGGGCCCGCGGGTCTGGCCCTTCCCGCCCTCACGCTCGCGCTGGTCGCTCTCGCTCCGATCGCCCGCGTCGTCCGCGAGAGCGTCCGGACCGCGCTCCGTTCTCCGTCGGCGATCGCTGGGCGCGCGCGGGGAGAGTCGCCCCGAGAGGAGACGCTTCGGGCGCTCCGCCGGTCCGTGCCGGCGTTCGCGGGGCTCCTCGCGTCGCTCGTCCCCCAGCTCGTCGCCGGCTCCGTCCTCGTGGAACGGGTCTTCGCCGTTCCGGGAACCGGGCAGCTCCTGGCCGATTCGGTCTTCGCCCGTGACCTCCCGACGGTCCTCGGCCTGACGCTGGCCTCGGGCGTCGCCGTCGTCCTCGCGACGCTCCTCGCCGACGCCCTCGCGGCGTTCGCCGATCCCCGCCTCGTCGACGTGGAGGAAGGATGACGCGCCATTGCGTCCGACGACGCCTCCTCGTCCTCGCGCTCTTCCCGGCGCTGGCGCTCCTCGCCCCCGTCCTCGCACGGAACCGGCCCGCGGACGCTCCGCTCGCTCACCAGCTGCTGACGCCCGTCCCGTTCGACCCCGACGCGACGGACCTCGCGGCCCGCCTGCGCCCTCCGGACGGCACCCACCTCCTCGGGACCGACGACCTCGGAAGGGACGTCCTCTCGCGACTCCTCCACGGCGCGCGCGTCTCCGTCCTCGTCGGCCTCGCGGCAGCCGCCCTCGCGTTCGCGGCGGGAACGCTCCTGGGCGCCGCCGCCGGCACGCTCGGTCCGGGCGTCGACCGGGCCGTCCTCGTCCTCACCGGCGTGGTCCAGGCGTTCCCGGCCCTCGTCCTCGTCGCCGCCGGCGCGGCGCTCGTCCCACCCTCGCGTTTCACGGCGGCGCTCCTCATCGCGCTGACGGCCTGGCCTGAGGCGGCGCGCCTCGTCCGGGCCGAAGCGCTGCGCCTCGCCGCCTCGCCGTACGTCGAGGCGGCCTGGGCGGCGGGCGCGAGCCCCGGACGCGTCGTCCTCCGCCACGTCCTTCCGGGCGCGGTCGCCCCCGCCCTCGCCACGCTCCCGTACGTCGTCGGCGGGGCGGTCCTCCTCGAGGCGTCGCTCTCGTTCCTCGGCCTCGGCGTCCCCCCGCCGACGGCCTCCTGGGGGCGGGCGCTCGCGGACGCGAGGGAGAGCCTGACGAGCGCCTGGTGGTGCGTCGTCCCGCCCGCCGCCGCCCTCTTCCTGCTCGTCCTGGCGGCGCGAAAAGCCGGAGAGGCGCTCACCGAAAGCCGCTAGAATCCGCGTTCCGATGCGAATCGCCGTCTATCCGGGCTCGTTCGACCCGATGACGAACGGGCACGTCGACCTGGTCCGCCGGGGCTGCCACATCTTCGACCGCGTCCTCGTCGCCGTCCTCTGCAACACCGAAAAAGCCCCGCTCTTCACGGTGGAGGAGCGCGTGCAGATGACGCGAGACGTCTTCCGGCGGGAGCCGAAGGTGAAAGTGAAGGCGTTCTCCGGCCTCCTCGTCGACTTCCTCCGCGCCGAGAAGACGAACATCGTCCTTCGTGGGCTGCGGGTCGTCTCCGACTTCGAGTACGAGTTTCAGATGGCTCTCATGAACCGGCGCCTCGACCCGGAGGTCGAGACGGTCTTCCTGACGCCGAAGGAGGAGCTCTCGTACCTCTCGAGCCGCCTCGTCAAGGAGGTCCACCGGCTCGGAGGGAACGTCTCGGAGCTCGTTCCTTCGCTCGTCTACCGCTCGCTCCAGAAGAAGCTGCCGAACGGCAAGGCGACCTGAGGCCTCAGCCCGCCGCGAAGGCGGCGAGAGCCGAGCGGATCGGTTCGGGCGCGGCGATCGTGCGGCCGGTCGCGGCGTCGACGAAGAGGTGCACGGTCTCGCCCTCGACGGCGAGGCCGCCGTCCGGCAGGAAGACGCGGTAGGCGAACGTACAGCCGCGGCTCCGGACTGCGGCGAGACGGGTCGCGACCCGCACGACGTCGCCGTACCGGGCGGGCCGCCGGAAGCGTGCCGAGAGGTCGACGACGACGATCTGGACCCCTTCGGCCTCCATCCGCGGGTAGGGGTAGCCGGCGGTCTCGCAGTATTCCGTCCGCCCGACCTCGAACCAGACGACGTAGGAGCCGTGGTAGACGACTCCCTGCGCGTCGGTCTCGGCATAGCGGACCTTCACCCCGGTCTCCACCCAGCGCTCTTCGCTCACGCTCCGTAGACTACCCGAGCGTGCCGTCCCCCTCCGTCCTCCTGCGCGGTCCCGGGTGGAAGCTCCCGGGACCGCTCGAGCTCGCCGACCCTCTCGAGGTCCTCGAGGTGCCTGCGGCCCGCCCGGAAGGGCTCCCGCGTCTTCTCGAACGGCTCGACGCGGTGTCGCGGTCGGGCCGTCCGGAGCTCGTCGCCGCGGGATTCCTGACTTACGAGGCCGGCGTCGCGCTCGAGGGGTCGACGGCCCTGTTCCGCCCGCCGCCGACGCCTCTCGCCTGGTTCGGGCTCTTCGACCTGCGGGCGGCCGCCGGCGCCCGGACCGATCGCCCGGGTCCTTCCGGACGGCCTGGCCCGGCCGAGCCATTCGGTCCCCCCGCCGAGATGACGCCTGAGGAGTGGTCCGCCGCCGTCTCGGAGATCCGGGCGGGAATCGCGAGGGGCGACGTCTATCAGGCCAACCTGACGCGCCGCGTCGTCCGCGCTCTTCCCGTGTCGGCGCGCCGCCTCGCGGCGCTCCTCGACGCGGACAACCCCGTTCCCTACGCCATCCTCGTCGACACGGGCGCCGTCGCCGTCGTCTCGAACTCGCCCGAGCTCTTCCTGGAGGTCGACCTCCGCTCCCGGAGCGTCGCCTCGGCCCCGATCAAGGGGACCGTCGCGAGGACGGCCGGCGGATCGGAGGAGGCGGCCCGCGCCCTCCTCTTGTCGTCGGAGAAGGACGCCGCGGAGCACCTGATGATCGTCGACCTCGTCCGCAACGACCTCGGTCGGGTCTGCACGCCGGGGAGCGTCCACGTTCCCGACCTGCGCGCCGTGCGGAGCTACCGCCACCTGCACCACCTCGAGTCGACGGTCGCCGGATCGCTCGCGCCGGAGGAGGGAATCTCCGGTCTCCTTCTCGCGACGCTCCCGGCCGGGTCGATCACGGGGGCGCCGAAGCGGTCGGCTCTCGGGTTCATCCGCAGGCTCGAGCCCGCCCCGCGGGGACCCTACACCGGCGCCGCCGGTTTCGTCCGCGGCGACGGGACGGCGGTCCTGAACGTGGCGATCCGGACCGCGATCGTCACCGGGGGCGTCGTCGCCTACCATGCGGGAGGCGGGATCGTCTGGGACTCGGACCCGCGCCGCGAGTGGGAGGAGTCGGAGACGAAGTCCCGCGAGTTCTTCCGGGCGCTCGCCGCCGCGGCGGGCGCGAGCGAGGTGCGATGAGCCCCGACCCGATCCCTTACGACGCGCCCGTCGTCGAGCGCGGCTTCGGATTCTTCGAGACGCTCCTGCTCGTCGGCCGACGCGCCGTCCTCTGGGAGGCGCACCTGCGCCGGCTGCTGGCGACGCTCGGGGCGCTCGAGCTGCCGGCCCCCTCTTCCGAGGCGGTCGAGTCGGCGTCCCGGGCTGCCCTCGGCGGTGTCCAGGACGGCGACGACGAGCGCGCCCTCCGCCTCTCCTGGATCGCGATCGGTCACGACGTCGAGGAGCCGGCCTCCTGGCGCCTCGACGCGTCGGTCCGCGCGATCCCGCCGAACACGCTCGCGCGAAGGCAGGGCTCGCGCGTCCTGACCGCGCCCGAGCGTTTCCGGCGGGACTCCTCCGGATTCAAGTCGACGAGCTACTTCGGGGCCGTCGCCGCGCTTCGGCACGCCCGGAAGGCGGGCTGCGACGAGGCGCTCTTCCGGGAAGGGGACGCCTATGTGGAGGGGAGCTCCACGGCTCTCGTGGCGTGGAACGGAGGGCGGCTCGCCGGGCTCGGCCCGGGGGGGCTCCCGTCGGTCACGGCCGAAGCGTTCCTGGAAGGGGCGGGGGAGCGCCGCGGCGTCGGCCGTCGCGAGCTCCTCGCCGGTGGCTTCCTCCTCGGCTCGCTCACGACCGCCGCGCCGATCCTCTTCCTGGACGGCGAGGAGTGCGCCCGGCCGCCCGCGATGCTGCGGGCGATCGAGGCGTTCCGGGAAAGACTGCGGACGGACGCCGCATTGCAGAAACCGCTCTAGACTGTCGGGAAGAGAGGCACGGAATGGCCAGGAAGAAAGCGAGCGCGAACCCCGCCCCGTCCCGAGTCGTCCTCTTCACAGGGTTCCCGGGCTTCATCGGCGCGCGGCTCATCCCGCGCCTCCTCGAGCTCGAGCCCGACACCGTCTTTCACTGCCTCGTCCAGGAGAAGTTCCTCGACCTGGCGCGCTCCTCGGTCTCGCAGCTGGCCGAGTCGCACCCGGGGACGACCGGGCGGATCGAGCTCGTCGTCGGGGACATCACCGCGCCAGGTCTCGGGATCGGGGAGACGGAGGCCCGGCTCCTCCACCGCAAGCTGACCGGCTGCTACCACCTCGCGGCCGTCTACGACCTCGCGGTGCCGCGCGAGGTCGGCATGCGGATCAACGTCGAAGGGACGCGGAACGTCCTCGGGTTCCTCGAAGAGTGCCCGCACCTGCACCGCTTCGACTACGTCTCCACGGCCTACGTGTCGGGCACGGCCGTCGGGCTCTACCGCGAGACGGACCTGGACGTGGGGCAGTCGTTCAAGAACTACTACGAGGAGACGAAGTTCCTGGCCGAGGAGGCGGTGAAAGGGAGCGCCCTCCCGACCGCGACCTATCGCCCCGCCATCGTCGTCGGCGACTCGCGCACCGGCGAGACGGCGAAGTTCGACGGTCCCTACTTCGCCCTGAACGCCATGCGCCAGCTTCCTTCGCCCGGCGCCTTCGTGAAGGTCGGGACGGGAACGAACCCGGTGAACCTCGTCCCCGTCGACTTCGTCCTCGAGGCGATCGCCCGACTCTCGACCTGGGAGGGATCGGTCGGGAGGACCTATCACCTCACCGACCCGCGTCCGCTCTCCGCGTTCGAGATCGAGGAGCTCTTCGCCAAGGCGCTCGGCAAGCAGTTCGTCTACGTTCCGGTCCCGACGGTTCTCGCGAAGCTCCTTTTCACTCCGAAGCCGATCCAGGACTGGTTCGGGATGCCGGCCGTCACCGTGGAGTACTTCGACCACCCGGCCCGCTACGACTCGTCCCAGGCCGAAACCGACCTCGCGCGGTTCGGCGTCTCCTGCCCGCCCTTCACCGACTACGTGCAGAACCTCGTCGCCTTCTATCGCAGGCACGTCGAGAAGATCACCCGCGGAGCGATGATTTGAGGCGGCTCTCCCCGCCGGCCGGGCCGATCATCGACGGCCTCGACGTCGAGACGGGGAGGGCGTACGTCGCGAGAAACCCTGCCACCGGGGCCCTCCTGGACGAGGTCCGGCGCGGAGGGCCGGAGGAGATCGACGCCGCCGTCGCCGCGGCGCGGAAGGCCTTTCTTCACTGGGGGGCACGGAGCCATCAAGAGCGGCGGAAACACCTCGAGGCCCTCCTCGAGGCGGTGCGGCGCTCTCACGACGAGCTCGCGCGGCTCATCGCGACCGAGCAGGGGAAGCCGGTCGCCGAGGCGCGCGCCCTCGACCTGGTCCCGGCGGCCGACGCCCTGCGGTTCCTGGCGCGTCACGCCGATGAGCTCCTCGCCGAGCGGCCGGTCGACTACGAGCAGCTCCTCTTCGCCCACAAGGCCGCGTCCGACCGCTACGAGCCCCTCGGCGTCATCGCGGTGATCACTCCGTGGAACTTCCCGTTCGCGATCCCGATGGTGGAGGTGGCGGCCTGCCTCGCTGCCGGCAACACCGTCGTCCTCAAGCCCGCCTCGGCGACGGCCCGGACGGGTCTGGCCATCGGAGAGCTTTGCCGGATGGCGGGGCTGCCTCCCGGGGTCGTCAACGTCGTCCCGGCTGCCGGCGCCGACGTCGACCGGCTGCTGGAGCACCCGGGGATCGCGAAGGTCCTCTTCACCGGCTCCGTCGAGACCGGGCAGCACGTGATGCGCAAGGCCGCGGGGAACGTCACCCCGATCGTCCTCGAGCTGGGCGGAAAGGACGCCGCCGTCGTCGCGGCCGACGCCGACCTCGAGCGGACCGCGAACGGCCTCGTCTGGGGCGCCTTCGCGAACGCCGGTCAGGCGTGCGGCTCGATCGAGCGCGTCTACGTCGAACGAGAGGTCGCCGACGGGCTGGTCTCCCGGGTCGTCGAGAAGACGCGGCGTCTCCGGCAAGGCGACCCCCTCGCCGAGGCGACCGACCTCGGGCCGATGACGACCGCCGAGCAGAGGGACTTCGTCGACACGCAGGTGCGCGAGGCCGTCGCGCAGGGTGCCCGGGCCCTCACCGGCGGCGAGCGGCCGGCCGCGAAGGGGAACTGGTTCCCGCCGACCGTCCTCGTCGACGTCCACCACGGGATGCGGGTGATGAGGGAGGAGACGTTCGGACCGGTCCTTCCGATCGCGGTCGTCGACTCCCTCGACGAGGCGATCGCCCTCGCGAACGACTCGGAGTTCGCTCTGACCGCCTCCGGCTGGACGCGATCGACGCGAACGGCGCGGAAGCTCGTCGAGGAGCTCCGGGCCGGGACGGTGACGATCAACGACCACCTCTTCTCGTTCGGCGAGCCCCGGGCCTCCTGGGGCGGCCTCGGGAAGTCCGGGATCGGACGGAGCCACGGTGTCCACGGCCTCCGGGAGCTCGTGAACGTCAAGCACGTCAGCGTCGACCTCGATTCCTCGCCGTCGGCCCCCTGGTGGTACCCGTACGACGGAGCGTTCCAGCAGTTCATGCGGAAGGCGTTCGGCGTCCTCTACGCGCGCGACGCGCGGACGAGGGTCGCGGACGGCCTCGGCCTCCTCGCGAGCGGCCGGTTCTTCGGCTACGTGAAGGTCTCCACGATCGCGTCGAACCTCGGGAAGGTCCTCTGAGGGCGCTCTCCCTCCTGCGCCCTCTCTAGAATCGTCGCGTGGGCCGGCCGCCCGATCTCTCCGTCTATCCGGACCAGCCCGGGATCTACCTCTACCGCGACGGGAAGGGGAAGATCCTGTACGTCGGCAAGGCGCGATCGATCCGGAAGCGCCTCGCGTCGTACTTCGCGGCCGGTCCGAAGCACCCGAAGACCGAGGCGCTCCTCGCGGAGTTCGAGACGATCGACACGGTCGTCGCGAACACGGAGAGCGAGGCGCTCGCCCTCGAGAACGCGTTCATCAAGAAGCACAAGCCCCGGTACAACATCCTGCTGCGGGACGACAAGACCTACCCGTACGTCAAGGTGACGACGGGGGAGGAGTGGCCGCGCGCGCACGTCACGCGGCGGGTCCTGAAGGACGGGCACAGCTACTTCGGCCCGTTCCTCCCGGCGCGCACCTGCCGCGGGGCGATGAAGATGGTGCAGCGCATGTTCCAGATCCGGACCTGCCGGATCGAGATCGACGGCACGCTGCCGCGCCCCTGTCTCTACCACGACATGCACGCCTGCCTCGGACCGTGCGTGGCGGGACTGACGACGAAGGCGGCGTACGACGACGCCGTCCGGGACGTCGTCCTCTTCCTCTCGGGACGGAACGAGGAGCTGACGCCGCGCCTCGCCGCGAAGATGGAGGCCGCGGCGGAGGCCGAGCAGTACGAAATGGCGGCCGCCTACCGGGACTGCCTCCGGACGGTCGAGGAGCTGGCGCAGAAGCAGCGTGTCCAGTCGCTCGCCGGGGAGGACGTCGACGTCTTCGGGGACTTCGCCGACGGAGGAAACGTCGCCGTCTCCGTCCTCCACGTCCGCGGCGGGGCCGTCCTCGACTCGAGGGAGCTCTTCTGGGAGGGGCTCGGGGAGGTCGAACCGGAGGAGTTCTGGGTCGCGCTCCTCTCGCAGTACTACGACGCGACGACGTTCCTTCCCCGGGAGGTCCACCTTCCGCTGGAGGTCGCGGAGGAGGCCCTCGAGCCGCTCGAGGCCTGGCTCTCGGACCGGCGCGGGACGAAGGTGGCGATCCGGACCCCGAAGCGGGGCGCCGCGTTCGACCGCGTGAGGATCGCGCGGGACAACGCCCGGACGAGCCACGTGCGACGCTTCCGGACGGCGCGCGAAGCGGGGGAGAAGGCGACGCTCGCCCTCTCGAAGGCGCTGGACCTCGATCGTCGCCCGTCCCGGATCGAGTGCTTCGACATCTCGCACTTCCAGGGGAGCGACACGTATGCCTCCTGCGTCGTCTTCGTCGACGGGGCACCGGCGAAGGGAGAGTACCGGGCGTTCCGGATCGATCGGCCTGTGCCCGACGACTTCGCTTCCATCGCCGAAGCCGTGACGCGGCGCTACGAGCGCCGGCGCGCCGAGGGGGAGCCCCTCCCCGACCTCCTCGTCATCGACGGCGGCAAGGGGCAGCTCTCGGCGGCCCTCGCGGCGCTCGACCGGGTCGGGATCGAGCTTCCCGCGGTCGGCCTGGCGAAGAGGGAGGAGGAGCTCTTCGTCCCGGGCCGCTCGCTCCCCGTCACCCTGCCCCGACGCAACGCCGGCCTGAAGCTGCTCCAGCGGGCCCGCGACGAAGCTCACCGGTTCGGGCTCTCTCACCACCGGCGGGCCCGCTCCCGGAGGACGCTCCAAAGCCCCCTCCTCGCCGTTCCCGGGCTCGGTCCGGCCTCGGTGAAGCGCCTCCTGGCCGTCTTCGGGAACGGCGAAGCCGCGCTCGCCGCCTCCCCCGAGGCCCTGGCCGCGGCGGCCGGAAAGACGGCTGCCGCCCGAATCGAGCGCTTCCGTGAGTCGTCCGGCGGCGACCGCCGTTAGAATCGCCCGAACATGGACACGCCGAAGCCCGGAACCGGCTCGCTCTCGGGCGGCACGCTCGAGAAGACGGAGCTCGCCGAGGTCCTCCGGAACGCCTACGTCTCGCGCGGGCACGCGCAGGTCCTCGTCTCGCACCGCGGGGAGGAGAGGAGCTTCTGGTTCCGCAGGGGACGGCTCGTCTCGGCCTCCTCGAACCGTGAGGCGCAGCACGTGGGCGACCTCCTCCGCACGTTCGGCCTCGCGAGCGAGTCGGTCCTCTTCGCCGCGTTCGAGCGCGCGCTCGCCGAGCCGGGACGCGGACTGGCCAGCGCCCTGCGCGAGGCCGGCGCCGTCGCGCCCTACGTCGCCGACGCGTGCGTCCGCGCGCTCGCGGAGATGGTCCTCTACTCGACGTTCCAGTGGAGCGCCGGCACGTTCAGCGTGGTTCCTCTCGATTCGGCGCCCGACCTTCCCGTGGCTTTCGACCAGTCGACGGCGAGCCTCGTCCTCGAGGGGCTCCGCAGGCGCCCGCCCGTCGCGGGGGTCGCCGCCCGGGTGGACCCCCAGGCGAAGCTCGTCCTCTCTCCGGATCTCCTCCTCCGATATCAGTGCGCCGTCGTCACGTCGGAGGAGGCGGAGGCCCTCGACGCCGTCGACGGGACGAAGAGGGCCGCGGACGTCTGCCTCGACCTGCGGGTCGTCGAGCGGCTGATGTCCGTCGGCCTCGTTTCCGTCGTCGAGCGGAAGAAGCCGCCCGACGAGCACGCTCCGACCGGCTTCCAGAGCCTGAACCTGGAGGTGGCCGGAACGCCGCCGAGCGCCCGTCTCGCGGAGATCCTCGAGCAGCAGACGAGAACGGTCTGGAACGCCTATCGCCGGCTCGACTGGACGACCGCCTACGAGCTGCTCGGGGTCGCGGAGGACGCCGCCGACCCGGACCTCCGACGGGCGGTCCACGAGCGCGCGAGGCTCTTCCACCCCGACAACGCCCTGCGGGGGACGCTCGCCGACGCCGGCGAGGCGCTCGAATCGCTCTTCGCGAAGGTCCGGGAGGCCGATCGGTCGTTCGCGAGCCCGGCGTCGCGGCAGCAGTACGACAGGCTGCGGTCGAGCGGAGGGCTGGCGGCGCCGGTCCAGTACGGCGAGCCGACGCGCGAGGTGCAGAAGCAGGTCGCGAAGGCGAACTTCCAGCGGGCGCGGACCCTGATCGAGATGGAGGACTTCTTCCCGGCCTACGAGATGCTCCGGCAGGCGGTCGAGTTCGACCCCGAGAAGCCGGAGTACTGGACGCTTCTCGCGAAGGTCCAGGCCCGGAACCCGAAGTGGATTCGTCAGGCCACGGAGACGCTCCGCCGGGCGACGGAGAACCTTCCGGATTCCGTCGAGGTCTGGCTGGCGTACGCGGACGCGCTCGGGGCCGAGCGGAACGAAACGGGCCGGGTGAAGGCGCTGAAGGAGGTCCTCAAGCTCGACCCGACGAACCGGAAGGCTTCGAAGGCGCTCGCGGAGATCGCGGCGACGAAGCCTCGCTGAGCGCCCCTCCGGGCGCTATCCTCCCGCGGTGGTGGAGGCGCTCGCGCACTTCGGGACCGGGCTGGGGCTCGCGGCGGGCGCCGGCCTCAATGCCTATGCCGTGCTCCTCGTCTACGGGGGAATCGCGCACCTCTTCCCGGAAGACTTTCCCGGCGCGATCGCCCGGTTCCTGGCGGAGCCGGCCACCCTGGCCGTCCTCCTCGCGCTCTACGTCCTCGAGTTCTTCGCCGACAAGATCCCCGGCCTGGACCACGTCTGGGACATCGTCCACACGGTCGTCCGGCCGGTGGCCGGGGCCCTCCTCGCCGTCGCCGCCGTCGCGCCGGGGGCCGAAGCCTCGCTGACGGTCCTCGCGGGCGGAGGCGGCGGGGTGATCGCGCTCGCCGCCCACGTCGTCAAGGGGACCGCACGGCTCACGTCCACCGCCCTGACGGCCGGTGTCGCCAACTTCGCCCTTTCCCTCGCGGAAGACGTCCTCGCCGTCCTGCAGGCGATCGTGTCGGTCTTCCTGCCCCTCGTCGCCCTCGTCCTCGCGGTGACCGTCGGAGGCCTCTTCCTCCTGTGCGTGCCGAAGCTCGCGAAGGGCGTCAACCTCTTCACGTCCCGCCGAAAGCCCCGTACGGAGGCCTGACGCCGCGCGGCGGCGGTGGCGTATCCTCCTCGCCGACCCGGGCCGGACGGGCGATCGCCGCTCGGACGGTTCGCCGAACGAGGGGAGGAAAGTCCGGACTCCAGCGAGCAGCGTGCCGGGGAAATCCCGGTCGGGGCGACCCGAAGGAAAGTGGCACAGAAAACAGACCGCCTCGGTTCCCGAGAGGGGCCGTGGTAAGGGTGAAAAGGTGCGGTAAGAGCGCACCGCGAACCCCGGCAACGGGGTCGGCAGGCCAAACCCCACGCGGAGCAAGGCCGAATAGGGGAACGGAAGGGGGGCTCGCCCCCGCGTCGAAAGGCGACGTTTCCGGGTAGGCCGCTCGAGCCCCGCCGAGAGGCGCGGGCCCAGAGGAATGATCGCCGGCCGGAAGGCGCGAGCCGACCGGTCACAGAATCCGGCTTACAGTCCGGCCCGGGTCACTTACGTCAGATCGAAGGTGGGGGGGTGCCGGGGGGGCGCCCGGATGGCAAGCCCCCCCGGAGCCAGTCCGGCCCGGGTCACTTACGTCAGATCGAAGGTGGGGGGGGTGCCGGGGGGGCGCCCGGATGGCAAGCCCCCCCGGAGCCAGTCCGGCCCGGGTCACTTACTCCGAGGAGGTCGCCTCCCGCCCGCATCCCGCTGGGCCGGGCAGCGTCCGCCGCCATCCCGGGCCGTGCCGCGGAGCGCCCGATGTCGGAGAATGGAGTCGTGGCCGACCTGATCGACGGCAACAACCTCCTCGGGCAGAAGGGCGTCTCGCGCGAGACGCTGGTCAAGGAGCTGGCGGAGCTCTCCCGCGCGAAGCGAAAGCGGCTGACTGTCGTCTTCGACGGCCCGCCGGAGCACGGCCGGCCGAAAGTCCAGCAGCTCGGGGACGTGACCGTCGTCTACGCGGCGCCTCGAAGCGCCGACGAGGAGATCGTCCGCCGGGTCCGGGAGGCGCGCGACCCGCGCGGCGTGACGGTCGTGACGGACGACCGGGTCCTGTCGGAGGCGGTCGACGCGGCGGGCGGACGAACGTCCTCCGTTGCCGCGTTCCGGCAGACCGGTGCGCGGCGGATGACGGCGAAGGCCGCCCGGGACGAGGAGAAGAGGGACCCCGGCGGGAGCGCCTCCGACTGGGCCCGCTGGTTCAGCGACCCGCGGAACAGGATCGGGTGAACGTTCCCCTGCGGCGTCCCCGCCGGCTCCGCCCCGGGAGCCTCGTCGGCGTGGCTGCGCTCTCGGGCCCGGTCCGCCCGGAGAGCCTGGACGCCGGCGTCGCGGCTCTCGAGGGCTTCGGCTACAGCGTCCGGGTCGCCCGGAACGTTCTCGAGAGAGAGCCGCTTCTCGGCCTGGCCGGCGACGACGATTCCCGCGCGAGCGGCTATCTCGCCCTCGTGGAGGACCCCGAGGTCGAGGCGATCCTCTTCGCGCGGGGCGGCTATGGCGTGACGCGCCTCCTGCAGCGCCTTCCGGCGCGCCTTCTCGCGGAGACGGCGAAGCTGCATTGCGGCTTCTCCGACCTGACGGCGCTTTCGGCGTTCCTTCGCGAGCGCTGCGGCCTCGTCTCGATTCACGGTCCGATGGTCGCGGCCGAGCTGGCGGCTCCCCTCGACTCCTGGACCGCGCCGTTCTTTCCCGCCCTACTGGAGGGACGTGGCCCGGCCCGCCTGACCGTTCCCGCGTCGGAGCTCCTCGTCCCGGGGCGGGCGGAGGGGCCGCTCGTCGGGGGCTGCCTCTCTCTCCTCGCCGCGCTGAGCGGGACGCCGTGGGACTACGACTACGAGGGAGCCCTGCTCTTCCTGGAGGAGGTGGGGGAGGAAGCCTACCGAGTCGACCGGATGCTCGGGACGCTCGTTTCTTCCGGCCGGTGGACCCGGCTCGCCGGTATCATCGTGGGCTCCATGACACGCGTGACGTTCGGCGGCAGCGAGGACCCGGAGCGCCTCCGGCAGCTCCTCTTCGACCGGCTCGCCCCGCTCGGGGTTCCGGTCGCCCTCGGCCTGCCGTTCGGGCACGGGGGGGCGAACGTGCCGCTCCCCGTCGGAGCGCGTGCTTCGTGGGACGGCGAGGCGCGGACGCTCGCCTTCGAGGAGGAGTTCCTCTCGTGAAAGTCGTTCTGAAGTCCGGCGGAGGCGCCGCGAGCTTCGAGGAGTACATCGTACGGGTCCCCGCCGGTGAGACCGTCTTCTCCGAAGGAGACGTCGGCACGGAGATGTTCGTGATCCAGTCCGGGACGGTCGACATCGTGAAGAAGGTGAAGGACGAGGCGCGGGTCCTCTCCGTCCTCGAGAGAGGCGACTTCTTCGGCGAGATGTCGATCCTCGAGGACGTCCCCCGGACGGCGGACGCCATCGCGCGGACCGACGTCGAGCTCGTCCGGATCAACCAGTCGACGTTCGACGAGATGCTCCGGCACAACGGCGAGATCGCCGTTCGGATGCTCCGGAAGCTCTCCCGCCGGCTCCGGGAGACGACCGCGCTGCTCGAGCAGACGACGGGAGAGGCTCCGGCCCTCGACGAGTCGTCCGACTTCTTCGAGCGGACGGGCGCGCGGGACGGGATCTTCCGCCTTGTCGCGGACGGAGGGGTCGAGGAGTTCTACCTGAACCGCGACACGGAGACGCTGGTCGGACGGATCGACCCTGTGACCGGGATTCGGCCGGACGTCGACCTGACGAACCTGGACGGACCGCGCTCGGTCTCCCGCCGGCACGCGAAGATCGTCCGCGTCGACGGGGAGTTCCAGGTGATCGAGGAGATCGGGACGATGAACGGCACGTTCGTGAACGGAAACCGGATCGCCACCGGCGCCCCGGTGCCGATCCACGACGGCGACCGCCTCCGCTTCGGTCTCGTCGACCTGACCTTCCGAGTCACGCGGAGCTGAGCGTGCCGCGCCCCGCGCGCGGCCGGGAGCCCGTCGGTCCGGGAACGGCTCTCGTCGGGCTTCCCGGGATCGGCCCGGTCCGGGCGCGAGCTCTCGCGGACGCCGGTCTCGCCACCGTCCTCGACCTCCTGCTCGAGCTGCCGGTTCGCCACGAGGACCGGGCCCGGTTCGCCCGGGTGGCGGACCTGGTCGCCGGAGGACCGCCGCTCACGCTGTTCGGGACGATCACCGCGACCCGCCTGGTGCGGACGCGCCGGCGCGGTTTCTCGATCTACGAGGCGACGCTCGAGGACGAGAGCGGCTCCGTGGGCCTCGTCTTCTACTCTCAGCCCTGGCTCGCGCGCTGGCTGACGCCCGGCGCGCGAGCCTTCGTGCACGGCCGCGCGGTGGAGAAGCGACGGCTGGTCCTCGAGTCGCCCCACGTCGAAGCCGAGCCCGAGGAGCCCGGCGACGCCGCGCTCTCCGTGGGTCGCGTCGTGCCGATCTACAGGCCTCAGCCGGGGCTCCCGCCCCGCCTCCGGCGGCGGCTGGTCGCGCGCGCCCTCGAGGAGGCGGCTCCGAAGCTGCCAGACCGGCTGCGCGCTCGGGACGCCGACGGGCTCGGCCTTCCCTCCCTCCTCGACGCGCTCCGCGAGGCTCACTTCCCGGGGAGCGCCGGAGGGCCCGGCGACCCGTCGCTCTTTCGGGACCGCAGCTCCCGACACCTCCGCCGGCTCGCCTTCGAGGAGCTCCTGGAGCTCCAGGTCGCGCTGGCGAGGCGGCGAAGGGAGAGGGCCGCCCGGCCCGCTCCCCGCATCGAGGCCGACAGCGCGACGCGCCGTTCGCTCGCCGCGATGCTCCCGTTCCCGCTGACGGCCGCTCAGAAGCAGGCGATTCGCGAGATCGGAGCCGACCTGCGTTCGGGTCACCCGATGGCGCGCCTCCTTCAGGGCGACGTCGGAAGCGGCAAGACGATCGTCGCCGTTCTGAGCGCCGTCCTCGCGGCCCGGCGCGGCTTCCAGACGGCCTTCATGGCGCCGACGACGATTCTGGCCGAGCAGCACGCCGAGACCGTCCACCGGCTCCTCGCCGGCACCGGCGTCACAGCGGCGCTGCTGACGGCCCGCGTGACCGGACGTCCGCGGGCGGCCCTGCTCGAGGCGCTGGCCGAGGGGGAGATCGGTCTCCTCGTCGGGACGCACGCCCTCCTGGAGAAGCCCGTTGCGTTCCGTCGGCTCGGCCTCGTCGTCGTCGACGAGCAGCACCGTTTCGGCGTGGCGCAGCGCGCCGCGCTTCCGGCGCGGGCCTCCGCGCGCCACGAACACCCGCACGTCCTCGTCCTCTCGGCGACGCCGATCCCCCGCTCGCTCGCGCTCGCGCTCCATGGCGACCTCGACGTCTCGACGCTCGACGAGAAGCCTCCGGGGCGAACCCCGGTCGTGACGTCCGTCCTGGACGAGGACGGGCGCGAGGAGGCGTACCGGCGTCTCGCCGCCGACGTCGGGGCGGGGGGGCGCGCCTACGTCGTCGTCCCCCTCGTCGAGGAGTCCGAGACGATCGAGGCGCGTTCCGTCGCCTCCTGGACGGAGGAGGTCGCCCGGCGCCTCCCCGGCCGGCGCGTCGGCGCCCTCCACGGGAAGATGCGGGCCGAGGCGCGGGAGACGGCGATGCGCCGCTTCGCGGCCGGAGAGATCGACGTCCTGGTCGCCACGACGGTCGTCGAGGTCGGCATCGACGTCCCCGAGGCCTCGTTCCTCCTCGTCGAGAACGCGGAACGTTTCGGCCTCGCGCAGCTCCACCAGCTTCGCGGCCGCGTGGGGCGCGGGAGCCGGGCTTCGACCTGCATCCTCCTTTCGGGATCCGGGGCTTCGCCCGACGCCCTCGCGCGCCTCACGGTCCTCGCGCGGACCGACGACGGATTCGCGGTGGCCGAGGAGGACCTTCGCCGCCGCGGCCCGGGGGAGGCCCTCGGCACGCGCCAGAGCGGGCTCCCCGACCTTCGGATCGCCGATCCGCTCGCCGACGGGGACCTCCTCGGGGAGGCGAAGGAGCTGGCCGTCCGGCTCGCCGCGGACGGCGCGACGGCTCCTTTCGAGGAGCGGCTGATCCTCCGGTCCAGCGAGCGGTCCTGAGGGAGCGGATCCGTCCGCGTAGCGCTGTGGCATCCTCCGGGTGTGGAGCTTTCCCTCGAGACCGACGGATCGGTCGCCGCGCTGAAGGTCCGGGGCGACGTGACGCTCACGGAGGCGTCGACGATCACGGAGTACCTCCGCGTCGCCCGCGAGAACGGCGCGCTGCGCTGCGTGGTCGACCTGTCCGCCTGCACGGCCCTCCCGACGACGATCGTCGCCGTCCTCATGCGCGAGCAGGGGCGCTTCGCCACCTCGGGCGGGACGCTCGCTCTGGCGGGAGTGGGGGAGCAGAACCCGTTCCTCACGCAGAGCGTCGCCGCCGGCCGCTTCGGCCACTATCGAACGGTCGAGGAGGGGCTCGCCGCCGAGCGGCGCGCGTCCGGCGCACCGTTTGACGCCCCCTCGGGGGGCACGTAGGATCGGGCGTTTTCGGACGTTCCTGCCGTGCCCGACGCGCCCGTCTCCCCCGAAAAGGTCCTCGAGATCGTCATCCAGGTGGCCGCCCTGCTGTTCGCGGTCTCCGTGCACGAATCCGCGCACGGATGGATGGCCCTGCGCTGCGGCGACACGACGGCCCGGGACCTCGGGCGGATCACGCTGAACCCCCTGAAGCACATCGACCCGTTCGGAAGCCTGCTCGTCCCCGCGCTCCTCGCGTTCACCGGAGCGCCGGTCTTCGGGTGGGCGAAGCCGGTGCCGGTCTCGCTCCGCGGCGTCCGGAACCCGCGACGGGCGAACCTCCTCGTCTCGGCCGCCGGGCCGCTCTCGAACTTCGCCGTGGCGATCCTCGCGGCGGTCTCGTTCTTCATCCTCCAGGCCGTCGCGCCGGCGGCGCCAGGCCACTACGAATCGTTCTTCCGCCCGCTTCTCCTCGTGGCCCTCTTCTCGGTGGCGGTGAACGTTTCGCTCGGCATCTTCAACCTCGTCCCGATCCCGCCTCTCGACGGCTTCGGCGTCGTCGAGAGCTTCGCCCCGGCCCGCTGGATACGCGGCGTCATGTGGGTGCGGCGATACGGGTTCGTTTTCCTCGTCGTGGCGATCTTCACGGGGGCGCTCTCGGCCGTCCTGCGGCCGCCGATGACGCTCGTCTTCCAGCTCCTTCTCGGAGGTCCCTCTTGAGCGAACCGGAAAAGAAGATCGTCCTCTCGGGCCTCAGGCCCACGGGACGCGTCCACCTCGGCAACTACTGGGGCGCGGTGAAGAACTGGGTCGACCTGCAGGACCGGTACGCGTGCCGGTACTTCGTGGCCGACCTCCACGCCCTGACGACCGACTACGCCGACACGTCGGCGATCCGCGAGGCGACCCTCGAGGCCGTGACCGACTGGCTCTCGGTGGGGCTCGACCCGGAGAAGGCGGTCGTCTTCGTCCAGTCGCAGGTGCCCCAGACGGCGGAGCTCGCGCTCGTCTTCGGAATGTTCACCCCGCTCGGCTGGCTCGAGAGAGTCCCGACCTACAAAGAGCAGCTCCAGGAGCTGAGGGAGAAGGACCTCGGCACCTACGGGTTCCTCGGCTACCCGGTCCTGATGACGGCCGACATCGCCCTCTATCGCGGCCACTACGTCCCCGTGGGGAAGGACCAGGAGAGCCACCTCGAGATCTGCCGCGAGATCGTGCGGCGCTTCAACGGGATGTACGGCGAGGTCTTCCCCGAGCCACAGGCGCTCTTCACCGAGACGCCGAAGGTCCCCGGCCTCGACGGCCGGAAGATGTCGAAGAGCTACGACAACACGATCGCGCTTTCCGACACGGCCGAGGCCGTGACGAAGAAGGTGATGTCGATGGTGACCGACCCGCGGCGCGCGCGTCGGACCGATCCGGGCAACCCGGACGAGTGCAACCTCTTCCCGTTCCACAAGCTCTACTCCTCGAAGGAGGAGTGCGCCGAGATCGACCGCGGCTGCCGGACGGCGACGCTCGGCTGTGTCGACTGCAAGAAGTGGCTGATCCGGAACATGAACGCGGCCCTCGAGCCGGTCCGCGCGAAGCGGGCGGAGATCACCGCGAAACCGGGGTTCGTTCGCGAGGTCCTCGAGGAGGGGGGCGCGAAGGCCCGGGCGCTGGCGACTGACACGATGAAGTCCGTCTCCGGCGCGATGAAGCTGCTTTGAGGCCGTCGTCGTCCCCCACCTCCCCCCGGGCCGTCCGCGCTTCGCTCGCGACGGCGGACGGACGCTGAGGCGCCCGTGGCCGAAGGCATCCGGATCCCGATTCCCCCCGGCGCCGAGCTGGTTCAACCCTACCCGGTCCACCTGCCCCAGTTCGAGGGTCCGCTCGACCTCCTCCTCCACCTGATCCGGAAGGACGAGATCGACCTCCGGAACATCCCGGTCGCCGACATCTGCCGGCAGTATCACGAGTACCTCGTCCTGATGCAGGAGCTGGACCTGGAGGTCGCCGCGGAGTTCCTCTACGTGGAGGCGCTCCTCGTCCAGATCAAGAGCCAGATGGTCCTGCCTCGGACCCCGTCGACCGAGAGCGGCGACGCCCCCGATCCGCGCGAGGAGCTGGTGAACCGGCTCCTGCAGTACCGGAAGTTCAAGGGCGTCGCCGAGACGCTCCACGTCTACGAGGCGGAACGGATCGGGATGTACCCGCGGCCGGCGTACCGGCCCGAGGCCGAGCCCGAGGAGGAGGAGACGGACCTGTCCGAGGTCTCTCTCTTCGACCTCCTCACGCTCTTCAAGGGGGCCGTCGACCGCTTCCGGGCGCTCCACCCGCCTGCGATGGCGATCGCGGCCCAGAAGTTCTCCATCCGGGAGAAGATGGAGGACATGGCGGGGCGGGTCCGCGAGACCGGACGTGTCGCGCTGACGGAGGTCTTCCGGGGGCTCACGGGACGCGCGGAGGCGATTGCGGTCTTCCTCGCCGTCCTCGAGCTCCTCCGCCTCCTCCTGGTTCGAGCGCTCCAGACGGAGGAGTTCGGAGAGATCTACCTCGAGCCGACGGGCGAAAGGCTGACGCTGGACGGCTACGAAGAGGAATACCGCTGAGACGATGACGGACGACCGAGACGAATTGAACCCGGGGCCCCTCGCGCCCGAGGCCGGCCTCCAGACCCCGCCCGACGCGGAGCCGATGGCTGCCGAAGCTCCGGAGGATCAGTCGCCCTCCGCCGCTCCCCCCGAGCCCGCCAACGCGGAGCTGGAGGAGGCCCTTCCCCTCGTCGAGGCCCTCCTCTTCGCCTCCTCCAAGCCGATCGCCGTCGAGAAGCTGGCCGAGGCGGCGGAGCTCTCCGAGGAGCTCGTCGCGCGGGCGCTCGAGGCCCTCGAGGCGGCCTGCGGAGCCTCCGGACGCGGCGTCCGGCTCGACCGGGTCGCCGGAGGCGTCCGGCTCGTGTCGCGCCCCGAGTACGATTACCCCGTCCGCAGGCTCCTCGGCCTCGACGGAAAGACGAAGCTCTCGATGGCGGCGCTCGAGACCCTCGCGATCGTGGCGTACCGGCAGCCGGTGACCGGTCCGGAGATCGCCGAGCTGCGCGCCGTGAACTCCTCCTCCTCGATCCGCACGCTTCTCGACCGGAAGCTGATCACGACGGCCGGGAGGAAGGAGGTCGTCGGGACCCCCTTCCTCTACAAGACGACGAAGGAGTTCCTCGTCCATTTCGGCCTGAAGGGACTGGGAGACCTTCCGAAGCCGGAGGAGCTGGAGGCGATCTACGGCCTCGAGGCGCCGAAGGCCGACCCGGCGCAGGTGGAGCTGTTCCACGTCGACGAGGCCACCGGCGAGGTGGAAGAGGTCGAAGAGGTCGAGCCCGTCGTCGCGAGCCCCGGGGAAGGGGAGCCGTCCGGCCCGGGCGGAGGTCTTTCCGCGGCGGAACCCGCGCCCGGCGAAGCGGAGCCCGTCGGGGATGCCGGACCCGCGCCCGGCGACGAGACGGCACGAGGAGAGGAGCGTCATGACGGTTGAACGGCTTCAGAAGGTCCTGGCCGCAGCCGGCGTCGCTTCCCGCCGCGCGGCCGAGGAGATGATTCTCGAGGGCCGCGTCACGGTGAACGGGACGGTGGTCCGCGAGCTCGGCGCGAAGGCCGACCCCGCGGTCGACCACGTGAAGGTGGACGGAAAGAGAATCCGGCCCGCCGCGGCCCATCGCTACATCCTGATGAACAAGCCCCGGGGCGTCGTCGTCACCCGGGACGACCCGCAGCACCGGCCCACGGTCTATCACCTGCTCGGGACGCGCGTCTCGGAGCCGGTCGTCCCGGTGGGGAGGCTCGACTTCGACTCGGAGGGGCTCCTCCTGCTGACGAACGACGGGGCTCTCGCGCACCGGATCGCGCACCCGTCGGGCGGCTGCCAGAAGGAATACGAGGTGAAGGTGTCGGGAGTCCCGACCCCCGCGCGGATCGCGAGGCTCGCCCGCGGGGTCATCCTCGACGGCACGCGGACCGCCCCCGCGAAGGTCGAGCTGACCGAGACGACTCCCGAGAAGGACGGCGTCGGCGGGAACGCCTGGCTCCGCGTCGTCCTCGGCGAGGGGCGCAGCCGCCAGGTCCGCCGGATGCTGGAGTCCGTCGGACACAAAGTCTCGAAGCTCCGTCGCGTCGCGATCGGCCCGATCCGCGACGCGAAGATCCCCGTCGGCGGCTTCCGCGACCTCAGTCCGGCGGAGGTCGCGGCGCTTCGCGCGGTGCAGCCCGCCGCGCGACCGACCCCTCGGCGAAAGCCTGCCGTCCCCAACCCCAGGGCGCCTCGCCGGCGCCGCAAGGAGGAGTGATGAAGCCCTCTCCGAGACCCTCGATCGCGAAGCTCGCCCCGTACGTCCCGGGACGCCCCATCGAAGAGGTGGAGCGCGAGTACGGGATCACCGGAGCCGTGAAGCTCGCCTCGAACGAGAACCCGCTCGGGCCCTCCCCGAAGGGCGTCGCCGCCGCAGTTGCCGCAGCGTCCGGGGTGAACTTCTACCCGGACGGCTCCGCCACGTACCTTCGGAGGGCGCTCTCGTCGCGCTTCGGCTTCCCGAGCGAGCAAGTCGTCATCGGGTCGGGCTCCTCGGAGCTGATCGACCTCTGCATGCGTGCGTTCGTCGACCCGGGCGACGAGGTCGTCGTGCCGCAGGGGATCTTCCGGATGTTCCCGGTCGCCGTCGGGCGGGCCGGCGGCACGATCGTGGAGGTCCCGACGAAGCCCGGCCACGTCCCGGACCTCGACGCGCTGAAGAGGCGGATCGGGCCCGCGACGAAGGTTGTCGCGATCGCGAACCCGAACAACCCGACGGGAGCCTACGTCCCGAGGGCCGAGCTCGAGCGGTTCTTCGAGGGCCTGCCGGACCACGTCGTGGCCGTCGTCGACGAGGCCTACCACGAGTTCGCGCGGGAGGTCGCCGACTATCCGAACGCCCTCGACGAGCTGCGGAAGGGACGGAACGTCCTGGTTCTCCGGACGTTCTCCAAGGCCTACGGTCTCGCGGGGTTCCGGATCGGCTACGGCTTCACGACGCCCGAGATCGCCGCCGCGATCAACAAGGTGCGGGAGCCGTTCAACACGACGGTCGTGGCCCAGGTCGCCGCCATCGCCGCGCTGGACGACGAGGAGCACTGCGAGCGGACCGTGTCGCTCGTCCGGACGGAGCGGGCTTTCCTCGCGGCCGAGCTCGCCCGGCGGCAGGCCGTGGTCAACCCGTCGCTCGGCAACTTCCTCCTCGTCGAGCTTCCGATTCCGTTCGGCCCTCTCGAGCCGGAGTTCGCTCGCCGGGGCGTGATCCTGCGTCCGATGGGGGGATGGGGCTTTCCTCTGGCGTTCCGCGTGTCGGTCGGAACGCACGACGAGAACGTCCGGTTCCTGGCCGCCTTCGACGACCTCCTCGCGAACGGTAAGCTCGGGCTTCCGGCGGTCGCGGTCCCCGTCGGCGCCGGATGATCGTCGTCGCGATCGACGGTCCCTCGGGCGTCGGCAAGTCGACGGTGGGGAGGGCCCTGGCCGCGAGCCTCGGCGTTCCCTACCTCGACACCGGTGCCATGTATCGCGCCGTCGGCCTCCTGGCGCGCCGGAAGGGGCTGCCCCTTCCGCTGACCGGGGCGGACGAGGTGGGCGAACTCGCGGAGCGGACTGAGATCCTCGTGACCGGCTCCGGGGGCGACGTGAAGACGTTCCTCGACGGCGAGGACGTCTCCGCCGAGATCCGCGAGCCGGAGATCTCGCGCTACGCCTCCGCGGTCGCGGCGATCCCGCGGGTCCGAAGGCGCCTGGCGGCCCGCCAGCGCGAGATGGCCCTCGCGGGCGGCGGCGTCCTCGAGGGACGGGACATCGGAACGAGGGTCGTCCCGGAGGCGACCGCGAAGTTCTTCCTCACGGCGCGTCCCGAGGTCCGGGCCCGGCGGCGCTACGAAGAGCTGCTCCGGAAGGGGACTCCCCAGGAGCTGGCCGCCGTGCGGGCCGAGATGGAGGCGCGGGACGCGGCCGACACGTCCCGTGCCGACTCGCCCCTCTCCTGCGACGACACCTACGTCGTCGTCGACACCTCCGACCTCGCGGCCGGCGAGGTGGTCGAGAGGCTCCGGCAGCTCGTCCTCGGCTCCCGAACCGGTTGACCTGTCGGAGGCTCCCGTCTAACATTCCCGGTTCGGGCCGCTAACTCAAGACCCTTGAGCCGTCTCCGCGAGCCCTCGAGAAGGTGGAATTCATGCCGTCGGAGGACCAGAAGATCACGCCTATCCGGAAGCCGGAGGAGGCTGGCGACGCGAACGGAGAGTTCGCGCGCCTGCTCGCAGAGAGCGAGCGTTCCCTCGCCGAGGGAGAGCTGATCCGCGGGCGTGTCATCCAGGTCACGAACGACGAGATCCTCGTCGACATCGGCTACAAGTCGGAGGGGATGATCCCGCGGTCGGAGTTCAACCACTCGCCGGATCGCCTCCCGCAGGCCGGACAGGAGATCGACGCGATCGTCGACCGTCGCGAGGACGCTTCGGGCTACGTCGTCCTCTCTCACGAGAAGGCGCGCCGCATCCGCGCGTGGGACGCGATCGAAGTGGCCTTCAAGGACAACGTGGCGGTCAAGGGGAAGGTCCTCGAGCGCGTGAAGGGCGGGCTGTCCGTCGACATCGGCGTGCGGGCTTTCCTGCCGGGGTCGCTCGCGGACATCCGCCCGCTGAAGAACCTCGACGTCCTGCGCGGCCGCGAGCTCGAGTTCCGCATCGTCAGCTTCGACAAGAAGCGCGGGAACATCGTGCTCTCGCGCAAGGCGCTCATGGAAGAGGTCGCCGAGGCGAAGAAGGCCGAGGCCGCCCAGGCCCTCGCGGACGGCCGCACGCTCCACGGCGTCGTCAAGAACCTGACCGAGTACGGCGCGTTCGTCGACCTCGGCGGGATCGACGGCCTCCTTCACGTGACCGACATCTCGTGGGGCCGGCTCGGGCACCCGTCCGAGGCCCTCCAGGTCGGCCAGGAGGTCGAGGTCAAGGTCCTCAAGTTCGACGCGGATTCGGGCCGGATCTCCCTCGGCATGAAGCAGCTCAAGCCCGACCCGTGGCAGGACCTCCCGGCCCACTATCCGGTCGGGGCCCGCGTCCGCGGCAAGGTCGTCTCGCTCACCGACTACGGCGCGTTCATCGAGCTCGAAGAGGGAGTCGAGGGCCTCATCCACGTCAGCGAGATGTCGTGGACGAAGAAGGTCAAGAACCCCGCGAAGCTCCTCTCGGTGGGGGAC
>Ga0209604_1000567_pt1 | contig 34092 bp, 34 predicted proteins | sample AD_UKC097_MetaG_FD_184405 | JGI IMG/M metagenome (GOLD analysis project Ga0209604, IMG submission 184405) | Active sludge microbial communities of municipal wastewater-treating anaerobic digesters from USA - AD_UKC097_MetaG (SPAdes) (version 2) | ecosystem: Engineered > Bioreactor > Anaerobic >... | reverse complement strand
GACATTCCCAAGCGGAACAGCGGGGGTCATTTTGCGCACCCATTCGCGGGCCGGTTCGCTGTCGGTTACACCGGACGCCAGATCATTCAGTTTGCAGAGATCGTCAAAGTCCCTCAGAAGCTCCAACCGGAGCCCCTGAGATTTTAATTGTTGGACGGATGATTCTGCAAGGGGGTGCATCAGGCATCGTTCATGTGTGTTTCGAGCCAGCCCTGATATGAGTAGATTTTCCATCCTTCGCGGCTGGATTTCGGCTCCGAATTAACGGCCCCGTACCAGGTGCCCGGCATCGTAAGCTGCGACAGCGCCTCAAAGGTGTACTGCTTGCGGATGTAGGTGATCAGGTAGCCGTCCGTCTTGTAGTCTGCGCTTTCAAACGCCTCGGCTACGTTCGTGGATACACTCAGAGATCCGGAAATAAAGCCCTTCGCCGCCACTGTAATCCCGGAACCAAGCGCGTTCGGAACCCCAAAGCCGCCCACCACGTCAATAGATTCGGTTGCGCCGTTCACAAGATCAACTTTCGCAATCGCTGAAAGTTTGATCGCGGTCACAGATGCGGTGATGTAGTTGTCAGACGGGGCGCTGATGTTGGCAGATGTCAGTACGTATCCGGTTGCGCCGATCTGCACGCCAAACGCAAGCGTGAGCGTGGAATCGGCATGGACCTCATAGTTCACCGTGACCTGATCGGCCGGATTGACTTCCAGCACCTCAAGAATCTTGTTGTCAGCGCGGCGGCTTTCAACGTACTGGCTAGCGCCGTTCTCCTGTGGATCCAAATCAACCAGGATGATTCCGGACTCGGTCGCAAGACCCAGCGGATCGTCCGTGTGTGCGTGTGCGTAATTCCATGCCATGACTTTTTCTCCTATTCTACTGGTACGCCGCCCAGATCAACTGGGGCGTTCCTGTTACAGCTTTCGCAATCGGTATTTTTGTTGACGGTATAAACGCCGGAACCCCCGGCGGCAAAACGTGCTGATCCGTTCCAAACGACAGCGTGATTGAATGGGTGCTGTCGTTGTTCTGGAAGTACCACAGCACCGGCACGATTTCGCCCGGATTGATCGTTTTCCAGTCCGTGGTGTTCAGGGTGTAGTGCCCCCGCTGGAAATCGCCAGTCAGCTCCGTAAGCTGGATATTGGACGGGTTGAAGTTTTCGGCGTCGTTTACCGTTCCGTCAACCGCCAGATTCAAGTTTATGGTTAATGTCGCCATTTTTTAATCTCACAGAAGGCCAGAAAATCAACCGCTACGGGCTCACATAGTCCGTGGTGAACACGATTTCGCATTCAAACGAGCAGATCCACAGCATCAGCTTGTCCTTTCGGTTGGGCATGTCCACCAGGTCCATTGTCACGTCCGGGAGCCGCTTGGGGCGGAAAAGCTTCATGTTTGGGGTCTTGTTCACCATCGGCAGCACCTTCAGAACGGCCATGCCGAACGCGCGCGCTTTGGCCTGGGTGGTGAACTGGCCATGAATCACCGCATCCATGTGCAGATCCACCGGCACCGTGTCAGCCATCAGCGACCGCACATCATCGCCGCCCCCGACAGCGAAGAAAAACGCATCCGCGACACCCGGATTGATGTCCATGAACGCATTCTTGCCGTCTGTGTGGCTCGTGGCGGTCAAAAGTGCGGTATAGACGGCCCATGCCGCGTCTGTCCAAGCTGCTGTGTTGTAGGCCATATCTCAGTCCTTTTTGAGCCGTTCCAGCTCGTCGTTTATGATCTCGATGAATCTGGGGGCCTCATCCTCGCCGGCGCGCGTGATGTATTTCGCATCCGCCTTTGCGCCCTTGGCAATGGTGCCGGCCCCTCGTTTGAACCAGGTTTGCCCTTTTTCCTCGTGCATTTTGAAGGCATAGCCCCCGGCCTCGCTGTTGACGGGGACGAAAACCTCCGCGAATTTCTCGTTGCTTCGCGCCGTGATCGAATGCATCAACCCGCCAGGCTTCCGCCGGCTGGTGGAGGTCTTGCTTCGGCGCTTCCGGGCCGCCTTCCATTGTGCGGCCGTGGCACGGGATTGCTTCTTGCGCTCCTTGTCGGTTGGGGATTTGGGGGCATAGCGCACCGCGAAGTCGCGCCAGCGCGTGGAAATGCGGTAATGGATTCGCTCAAGGCTCTTGGGGGCCTCATTCTTTACCCGCGCGAGGTCTTTCAAAACCCTGTCAAAACCGATCAATTTAACGTCCACTGCCATATAGCAATGGCCGAAAAATCAACATCTATTCGGCGATTTGGAATGAAACCTTGCAGGCGTCCGCTTCGTTTCGGCGCAGGGTTTCTATGGCTGCGGCGGCTCTTACAGCGTCGTTTGTAACCAGCAGGGCCTTGCAGCATGGGCACTCAATGGCTTGCTGGTTGAAGCTCATTGGAAGCGAGGATCGCGCGCCGCACTTCCTGCAGGTCACGATCAGGGCGACGATTTCGGAGGGCGTTACGGTGTGGACGGTTTCGGTCATTTCTTTTCTCCTTTTGCGCTTGAATTCTTCCGGTTGATATGTAGGTTATAGGTAGAGAGGCCCATCGCACGGAGTGGCAGTGCAACGCTGAAAGGCGACACCCACGTTAGTCCCGGTGGGCCTCAATATTTTCGACCTTGTGGTTATAGTACCTTGCCCCCATATTGGTGTCGCGTATTGTGATGAAGACGTTCTTTTCAACTCCATTCATTGTTACAGGAATGATTTTTTTATAAACAGCCTTTATTTCTTTTCTCGCCTTCCTGTCTTTCTCTTTTGACCATATTTTACTTAATCGAATCAGTTCGGGCAGGTGTGCAATAACGGCAACATCCTCTGGCGACGGATTCCCGCTCAATGCGTGCTTGATTCCCGTCATCGGGATTTCAACATCTTTTTTTATTTCTGGGTCTTTAACTTTGACGCCATAAAATCTAACTTTTGAGGCCGCAAGAACCTTTTTTGTTTCTGCGCGTTTGCTTTTAGGGACAACGAAATTGATCTTAAGCGGCTTCTCCTGTCGCACACCCAGCCCACGCTTCACCTGCAACGAATAGAACGCCTTCTTGAACGCTTCCGGATCGCCGCCGGGATCGCCGGCATCGCGCCCAAGATAGATGATGCCGCCCCTCGATGAATCGCGATTCCAGCCATGCTCCGCATTCGCGGGGGCAACCTGAAACTGCGGCACCTTCTTTCGGTCCATCTGGCGCAGCCATTCTTTGTCCAAGCGGTCAACCTCGCCGTGAAAGCGATCCATCCCCGCAACCTGAAGATTCCATTTGAGCTTGTCCTTGATCAGGTCAATCTCGGCATCCTCCTCGCTCATGCCGCCGGCAATCTTTGCATCCATCGCCAGACGGTCGCTGTAATCCTGCATGGCTTCGGTGATCTTCGCGCGATCCGCCGCCGATACGGGGCCATCCGCCACGGCCCTCAACTCATCTGGGTTCGAACGGCCGGCCTGCCGCTTGGCTTCGTCCTTGTCGAGCTTTTCGTCCACGCGCTCAAGGCTGCAGTCGCAGTTGCTGGACAAGAATCCATTTGCGAGGTACATTGTTGAAAATGTGTGGAGGTCGTAAACATGTCCATCATACGAAGTGATATTAACATCAACGACGCGATCAGCCGTTACGAATCCGGAGAATCCCTCTATCACCTTTCCAATGCGCTCGGCTGCAGCCGCTCGTGCCTTTTGAACAAGTTCGCGCTTCGCGGGGTTCCAATTAGAAGCCATTCTGAAGCCGGCAAGGTTCGGGCTGCTCAAATGAGCCCCACCGCTCGCAAGCGTCAAGCGGAGGCTGCCCATGCGGCCGTCAGAGGCGTCAGCAGAGGCCGCCAAGAGTTGGTGAAGCGTGCTATTACAAGAGAAGTCGTAGGCGGTTTCGGTTCCGCAACTGAAGCCAAACTCGCGGAGCTTATTGAGAGTCTCGGAGTCAGTGTCACCCCGCAAAAGGCTGTCGAAAAATACAATGTTGATATTGCCCTTAACGGATACCCCGTCGCCGTGGAGGTTTTCGGGGGCGGCTGGCACGGAAGTGGTCGCCATGTCGCAAGAGAGCCCAACAGAACCGGAACTATTATGCGAAACGGGCTCACCCAAATCATTGTTTGGTGTGATAAACGGCATCCCGTCGGAATCGGCGCAGCGGAATATATAGTCTCCACTGCGAAGCATCTTTGCTGTGACGAATCCATCCTGCCCGAGAAGCATGTGATTTACGGTGACGGAAAGCCTGCGCCCGCTTGCAAATGTTATTGAGACAACCGGCCCTGAATAATACGCCCTCATCGCCGCCTTTAGACCAGGGGCAACAAGTTGCGTCCCCGGGAGCACGCAGTTCGGATGAAACATCCCCGCATCCATCGCCTGCTGATAGGTTGGATACTTGTCCGCATTCGCCCCCGAAGAAGAAAGAATGAGGCCGTTCCACGCGGTGCAGATCGGGCAGGTCTCGCCCACGTTCACAACCCTAACCAGATCGTCCCCATGCTTCGCTAGGGTGTCAATGTAGCTGTCGCGCGATACCCGCTGCATGGTGGTTCGTGTCAGCATCCGCAGATAATCGGCATTGTTCCACGTGCGCCCGGATCGGTCCACAAAACGATCATGCCTCACCGATCGCGCCAGTTTATTCCAGCGCTCCTGAATGCGCTTCTGAATCTCGTTCGCGCTCAATCCCTCAATGCTGGCCTCGCGAATCACGCTGATGGTGGCGTTGCGCAGATGCTTGATTTCCTGCTCTGCCATGCTTTTTGTGAACACGGCCGCGATATGCTTCTCGTTCTCCGGGCTGATCATTTCCGAATAGGTCTTGACCCGCTCGCGGTCGAATTTCAGCAGCGTAGAGCCAAGCTGCTCGTTCCCGATCGCCCGTTTGATGTCGGTCACGGCCTCCTTGTGCCAATCCTGAGACACCACCGCGACGGAATCATGGATCCATGCGTCTATTTCGCGCGCCAGCACATCATAGACCGAAAGCATGTCTGCATAAACGCCATCGCGATTCCGTGCGATCAGCAGCTTGCGGGGGGCCTCAGTCGCTTTTTCGATTTTGTCGGCAATGCGCTGCTGAGCCCGGAGCAGCTTGGACTGCAGCTCTCTTGAGCCCATCGCCTCCTTGGCTCTGAGCTTCCTGATCCGGCCTACCTTCTCGGCATTGTTCATTCAAGGGCCTCGAACCGGCCCAGCCGCACGTAGCCCGTCCGAACCAGCCAGCGCATCGCGCACGCCGGGATCGTATCCATCGAAAGCTGTTCCTTCTTGCTGCCGTCTTCCTTGGTGCTGAGAATGTGCGGGGCCGAAACATCTCCATCGCCCAGGGCCGGGCCGTTCAGCAGCAGGTGCAGTGCCAGCTCGTAGCAGGCCACGTCGTGCCTGGGGAAATCGCCCTCTGTGGTCGCGTCCGTGTCGAGTTCGTCCACCACGTCCGCAATCATCCTGCGAGCCTGCGCGACAGCAGCCGTTCTTAGGTTTGTGCTTGTGAATTGCGCCCATTCTGCGGCCAGCACATGATTGGTGGCCCCGAAATAAGCGTCTGCACCAGTAATATCTATCGCCATGATCGTTCTCCAAAAAAATAACCCCGCCGCGCGTTGTGCGAAACGGGGTTATGGGCCTCCGGTTGCGTTATGCTTCCAGCACGACCCGGCTATTTCTTTTCCTTCGTCTCCACAACCTTGAACCCGCGCCCCTCCCAGAGCTTCTGCTTCTCCGGCGGCACGGAAATCATGCAGGTGTTTTTAAGCATTTTTACGAGTTCTTTTTCCTTTGCCGCCATGTTTCCTCTCTTCGCCATCGCTGGCCTCTTTCGGTTCGATTGGGGTTTCAATATACCTGGTTTTGGCTTCGCACTCCCACCCGTTCTTCATCCATGCATCCAGATCGGACACGTTGATGATGCAATATTTATCATCTTTCCAGATTTTGCAGGTTTCAATTTTCATGATCGTTTTTTGCTGCCGGGCGAGGGGCCAAGGAGGTGACGTGGGCAAACCCCCCGCCCGGAGCAGCAATATCATTCGTCGTTCGCCGGGAACAGGTTCAGGTAGTAGTTCGTTTCGTTCACGGTCACGAGGAATCCGTATACTGCATCATTGGTTAATGCGGCTACGGGAACATCTTCGAAAATGATCTTGTCGCATATGATGTCGTCCGAGAACGTAGCCACACAGGTCACGCCCAGAGTCCCGCCCACAGTGGCGTTGGTCTGGATCGTGGCCGCGCCGATCGTAGCCTCAGCGCAGTTGTAGTTGGTGTGCGTGCCGGTCAGGCCGCCGTTTGCCGTAACCATACCAGCGGCCGTGATGCTGCCATTAACGGTCAGATTGCTGAAAACGCGCGTGGCAATGTTGCCCTCGTAAAACGACCCGTCAGACGGGAGCGTGATGTCATCGAGCGCAAAAACCACGACAGAAATCAGTGCCGCGAAAACAAACAAACAAAACTTCTGCATCTCTTTTTCTCCTCAAATGAGTCCCTGGGCGGCGGTTCAGGCACACCCAGGGACGGTTTTAACTCAATCAGCCAGCCACCAGGCAGCCGCCGTTCGGCTGGATGACGCGCAGGCCCACGAACACATCGTACACGATGCTGTCAGCCAGCGTAACGAGGCTGGAGTCCATCGAGACGCGCACGCCGATGCCGTTGATCGAGGCACGGGCGCTGTTGGCGTTCAGCGGAGCGGGCGCAACGATCGCGCCAGTAACCGCGTTCGGGTGGAAGGCCACGTTCATGTAGCCAGCGTCTTCGAACGTTACAACGGCCTCGGCGGTCGCCTGAGCGGCAAGCGCGGGGTAGATGTCAACGGTCGTGTAAGCATTAGCCACCGCGGTCACGTCCTTGCGAACGACGTAGCGCGTGGTGTCGCCGGCGATGGTGAACACGGTTCCGGCATAGATCGTACCGGTCGCGTTGGTCACGCCGTCAATGCCGATCTGCGTTCCACCAGCAGCGACCGTCGAAATGATGACCGGAGAACCGGCAATGTCATTCGCGGCGGCCGAACGCGAGAACGCGCCCAGCAGCGGATCGGTGATGAACGTGAAGCCGTAACGGCTGCCCAGCGTCGCATTCTTCAGGCCGATCGGGGCATCCGCGCCGTAATCCTGCGAGGTGAACTGCGAGAGCTGAATCAGGCTCGACTCAACCGTTGTGTCAACCAGCATGACGCGGCCGGTCTTCGAAATCAGCGCGTCGTTGAGGGTCTTGTTCGCAGCGGCGAGGTGCGCCATCGTGCTCGGGCGGTTTCCGACCGTCCCGGACAGGTTCGCGCGGAAAACCTGCAGGTTGCGAATGAAATACTTGTCAATGGACTGGCTGATGGAGCGCATCGCCGGCACGGTGACAAGGCGGGTGAACTCATCCAGCTCCAGGGACTTCTGCTTGGAGGTCAGATCAATGCGCTTGTACAGGTGTTTCTCAAGCGTCAAATCAATCTGGCTCTCGGTCACCTCGGTCGCGCTGGTGGAACCGCTGAATTCATCGGCATCGCCGAAAACGGGCGGAACAGTCACTTTCATGCTGTCGCCAATCTTCGAGCCGGTGAACTCCGCTTCTTTGTCGCGGTTAATGACGTTTCCAACCGTGATCAGGTTGTTTGCCACAATGGACGCATCGCGCGCAACCATTGTCGGGGTAATCAGTGAATTCGACATATTTTCAAACCTTTCTTTTTGTTAAATTAAACCTTTACTCACCAGGTCTTTTGACCGTTCGGCCTCGCTCATTTCGGCGATCGGCTTCCCGCTCCGTCCGACCTGCACGGCACTGACATGCGGCTTGGCTCCGGTTCCGCTTCCCGATGTGTCAACCAGCGCGGCGCTGTTGATGCGCTTGAAGGTTTCGATCTTCGTGCTGACTGCCGCCTCATCAGACAGATCATCAACACCGTCGAACACCCCATCAAACGCCTTTTCCAGCATCTTGTGATCAAGCCCGTCCTGGAACTTGATCTTGTGGCGCGCCCTCAAATCAGCCAGGGCATGAGCGCGGGCCAGCGCGTTCTTTTCCTTCTCCGCACCGTCTGCGCGTTCCTGCAGCCGTTTGAGGTTTTCGGACATCTCGCGAATCTGGTCCTGGTACTTTTCAGCGTCGGATTTCCCGGCGTTTTCCTTTTCCTTCGCCTTCTTCGTGAGTTCCTCAACCTGCTTCGTCAAATCGGCCACCTGCTTTTGGGCTTTCTCAAGCTCCGCTTCGGCCTTTTTGCGAGCACCGGCCGCCTTGTCATCCGCCATCCTGTCGGGGTCGAATTTCTGCAAGAAATCCTTTTCCTCTGCGGATAACTCCTCGCCCTTGCTCAGTTTTGCCAACACATCTTTCAGGTTCATCGTTTGCCTTTCGCTTCAGTTTTATGGGTGCCGTAACCCTTCGCGCACGTTGCGCGTTACATCATTGGCCCGAAAATCAACCTGCTGGGATCAACTCCGGGACGATCTCGGTCATGTTTTGAATCTCCTCGATGATCTGCTGCTTGCGCTCTTCGGGGATTCCGAACTTGTCATCCAGCAGCTCTACGGCCTGCAAAAGCAGCTCGTTTTTGAAGCTCTGGGGGCCGCCCAGCAGTTGCATCTCGGTTATGGTCTTGATCGTTGTCTCAAACTCAGAAATATCGAAATCGCGCGGATATTGCGGCTCGTACTCTTGGAACGTGGCATCCAGGCGCTGGGCGGTGTCCACAACCCACGTTTCGGCCTCCTCAAGGCGCTGTGCGCGCTGGGAAAGCATCACCGAGATGTCCAGGTGGTCCCACGCTTTGGCCTCCGCACTGGCGACCTGCCGCGTTTCCTGCTGCATCCCGAGCCCAACGGCGTTGTACATTTCCGCCCCGAGCCTCTTCAGGTTCTCGGGCAGGGTCTGCATGGATCCGGCATCCGGCATGATATAGCGAGTGATCCCGTTGTCTTCAGTGCCCTCTACCACGGCGAAATTCAGGCCGCGCACCAGGTCCATCGCCCCGGCTGCTGAAATCTTCATCTTGGACGCGATCTCTTCCACTACGCCGGCGGGGAGTACCAGTTGTGGGTATCCGGCGTTGATATTGTTCTCGTGATTGGCGCTTTCGAGGTTCAGGCAGGCGGCCTGTATCTGCTCGATGTTGTCAAACCACCACGCGCCATCCGAAATCTCGCCCAGCAGGAAGAAGGGGACGCGGCCGGCGCTATGAGGCAGAACCTGCCGGGATTCCTCCTTGCCGTCCTTGATCGTGATTGCGATTGCTTCGGTTGGTGTCCAAACCGTGCGGATGGTTGATTCTATTGGCTCCGATTCCCAGCTTGTCGAGTTTTCAGACACAACCTCGGTCATCAGCCAAAGCAGCGCACCCGTTTCGAGATCGAACGCCCAATCAACCACATCGCGCGGGTTCCATATCGTGATGTAGGGCCTATCGTTTCGCGCGGCCTTTTCTGCTGCAGTTTGTGCGCGGGGGGTTCCGGTTTCGTCCTTTGGAGGGGCGGCGCGATCCACCCCGATCCAGCACCAACGTCCGGCAGTGAGAAACAGCGAAGCGCGTTCCATCGCCTGGTTGATGCTCAATCCCGTTTTGGTCGCATTCTTCTCGAAATCCTCAGAAATTCCTGCGCGTGCGATCTCTTGCCCAAAGACGTACTGATTCAGGGTATTTGCGATCCTGGCCGCGCGGTTGATCATGAAAGCGCGATCTTTGCGCGGATAAATCCCCAGGGCCGCGTCTCCGCTCCAGCTGATCGAATCCTCGTGAGGGGCCCTGCACAGCCGCGCCTCGATATACGGCCTGCCTCCATCCAGCACCAGCAGGTTGCGCTCCATGTCGGTGTCGCGCGCAGTCAGAATCTTGTTTCGCCGCGTTAAATAGTAACTTTCAGTTGCCATATCAAGAATGGCCAGAAAATCAACCACGCGCGGGAAGAATGGCCCCGGACCGGTTTCCGCCGGACAGCTCCGTCAGGGCCCAAACGAGCGCATCCATTCGGTTGGGGCTGGCCTCGTTTGGCTGCCCCGTGTACGAAACCATCTCATCCTCAAGGTCTGCAAACGTGCCCACATGGTGCACCAAGCCCTGCTCGTACAGCGATGAAATCGGCTCCGCGCGGACGAGCTTTCCCCTGGACGCATGGACGCCGCGATAGCTGATGTGCGGATCAACGCTGCGGATGTTGCTTTCGACAAGATCGCCCCCGTTGTTGGTTTCGCCAATAACGCGATCAGCCCCGTGCTTGTGGTAGAGCGAGCATGTTTTGGCCGCCCAGGTAAGCGGGGAGGCCCGCAGGCTTGCGTCTGTAAGCACGTAATAGTGCCCGTTTGCGCCCTTGCCTGCCGCCACAATGCCGGTTTCGTCGCTGTCTGAGGTGCTGGTGACGGCTGGATCAACCGCGATCACCACGCGCGCTAATTGGGGCAGCAGATCCCGCGTTACGCGGCCATCGTTGATCAGCTTCCACTGGAACAGTGCCCCGGACACCTCGTCCATCCAGTCCCCGATCCAGACTTGCCGGTAGCGGCGCAGATTCTGGGTTTTGCACTCTTCTGCCAGGCGCAGCACATCCGGGGGGAGGTTTTCGAGGTTGTTTCGGTAGTCGGTGTGGATGTACACGGTATCATCGCGGGGGCCGTTCTTGAACCAGCGCTGATAAATCCAATGCTGCTTGTAGGCCGGATTGAGGCACAGGAAAACATGGTTGCGCTTCCGCGTGTCACGCACGGACAGGTCAATCTTTTCGAACGTGTCGTAATCTGGCAGCTCTTCCGCTTCATCCAGCACCCAACTATTGATGCCCTGGAGCGATTTCAATTTAGCGGTCTGGTTCCCGCTGGCCGTGCGTATGCCGCGAAACAGGATTTCTGAACCGGACATGCGGTTGCGGATGTTGGACGCGGTTGGAACGAACTCGCCCGCAAGCCCCAATCGTTCGACCTTCTCCTGGAATTCCGGAATAATCGAATCTTTGGCGCTTGTGAGGGTGTAGCGCGTGAAAAGAATTCGGTAGCCAGGTTCCCGCATCATCAGGGCCAAACAGGTCGAAAGCGCGAAGCTTTTCCCGGATCCGCGCCCGCCAGTCAGCACCACATAGCGACGGTCAGGAAGGCCAAAGAGCGGCTCGTAGGCCGCGTTAATCTTCAGCCGGTTCATTCGCTGGGGTCTTGATGAACTCGATTACGGTTCGGACGGGATCTCCGCCAGGGCCGCTTTGTTCGAGGCGGTCAATGAAATCGCCCTCGCTTTTGCCAAGCAGCTCTGAGGCGCGCAGTCGGTCGCGATCTTCGGCATTTGGATTCAGGGCCATCTCAGACCAAAAGCGCTGGCGTTCTTCGCGGTTCATGATCGTTTGGAATGATCGTTTTTGCTCTCGTTTCTGGATAGCCTCAGCGATTTCAGCCTTTTTCAACAGCCTATGCCCCTGTGCGTAAGCGGTTTTTTTTGAATACCCAGCAGCAAGCGCGGCTTCCGTTGCGTTCCCATCATAGGCCGCCACGAATCGCTTTTGCTTTGCTGTCAATTTCTGCGCACTCATCACAAAAGGCCGCTAAATCAACCCCTTGCGGCAACGATGTAGCGCTGGCGTCCGATGCGCTTGCGGGGAAAGAGGGTCCAAATGGCTGGCAATTTCTTCACGATGTCGGCGTGGCGCGTCTCAACATTCTGCACCGAACAGCGCAGTTTTTTTGCGATCTCTGGATATGATGCGCCCTGAAAACGTGCAGCGATGATATAGAGCTCGTTGAATTCTAGCGAAAGCCATTGGCGCAGAAATTCGCCAAAAACGCCGAAATCGCTCGTTTCCTGCTTTTGGTTTGCAGATGCGGCGAGCTTGTCTGGGAGCGTTTCCGAACAACCATCAAGCGAAACATGCGAAACCCCGCGTCCGCTTGGTCGCTCGTTTCCGGTCCATCGCTGCTGATTTTTTTTAAGATTTTTTCCCTCCACGCAGTTGCGACAGGCTGAATTTTCCCACCGCGTTACCGGTTTCGGGCGATCAGGGCATTTGTGACATTCCATCTCGTTGCCTCGCAAAAAATGCATACAGAATGCATACAGGGGTTGAAAAACAGGGTTTCGGACACGCATAAAAGGAACGGTTCTTCATATCAGAAAGAAAAATGGTGGCGAGAGGCGGAATCGAACCGTCGACACAAGGATTTTCAGTCCTCTGCTCTACCAGCTGAGCTATCTCGCCACCAGATTCTTGGTTTCCAGCAGTCTCGGCATAGTACGTATTCAGGCCGCTTTGTCAATACCATGCGCATTTCCTGTTGGGTTTTTCTGTTGTGCCGCGGGCGGCGTTCACCCGCGTCTTGACGCGTTCGGTTCTGCTCCCGCGAAAAAGTGAAGAGTTGACATTATTTCTGCATGTTTCCGGCCCGGGATGCTATGGTGGAGAGATTAACAGCAAAAAAACGAAAGGAAACACCAGAATGGCCAAGCCGAATTATCAGTTTGAAAAGCGCAGCAGGGAGCTGGCAAAAAAGAAAAAGAAGGAAGAAAAGAGACTGCGCAAACAGGCAGAAAAGGATGCCCGGAGCACAGCGGATGCGCCGGTGTCGTCCAGCCAATGAAACGCCCCCTGGACCAACCTGAATATTCCGGCGAAAAACACTTGTGTTTTGCCTGATTTCGCGTAGGGTTTGTTCGCCCGTTAAGAGAGACAGGTCGTGAGTGGTAGGTTGGCTCTGACCCCGCAAGTTGCAGGTTGGTGTCTGATCCGAAATCCGAACAACTCGGAAACAGTCACCCAATTCTGGCTCGCGGGCAAAAGGAATAAGAAAATGGGTACGAAACTGTATGTAGGAAACCTGTCATTTGAAACGACTGAAGATGACATCAGGGATCTTTTTTCGAGCTGCGGCACGGTCACGAGCTGCAACCTCATCATTGACAAGTTCACGAGCAAATCCCGCGGTTTTGCTTTTGTGGAAATGGCTTCTCAGGCCGAAGCCACAAAGGCAATTTCTGAAATGAACGGGAAGGAAGTGTCCGGCCGTGCGCTGACGGTGAATGAGGCCAGGCCGCGCGAAGAGCGTTCCGGCGGCGGTGGCGGCGGATACCGCGGCGGCAATGACCGGCGTGGCGGCGGCGGCGGACGCCGCGAGCGCTACTAAAAACTCTCCAGCGCATCGGATCATTTACTGAGCCGGGCGCGCTGACTTTGGGCGGCCCCCGTGAAAACGGGGGCCGCTTTTTTATGCCGGGGTCCCGGAAGAAGGATTGCTTCTGCCGCCGGGTTGATTTAATGTGCTGACAATGCGCTGTGTGAGCGCTGAACGGCCCAACAAGGATCATAGTGTATGGCGGATATTTCGGTCAGTTGTCCCTCCTGCAATCATGTCTGCAAGATATCGGAATATGTCTCTGCGGAGACCATTCCCTGCCCGGCCTGCGGAGCGCCTGTGCAGATTCCAACCACCTCTCTGCCAAGCGAGGCGTCCATCCAGAGCACGCTCCGCCTGAAGAAGAACTTCAAGGAGGGGCTGGGGGAGAAAAAGGCGGCGCCTCCTCCTCCCCGGAAAGAAATCAAACGTTCTTCCTCGATGGAGAAGATTCATCAGGTGAAGGAGAAGCCATCGGGGCCCCGCGCCATCTGGGGCGTACTGACGCTTCTGGTGCTGGGCGGGGGGATGTTCTATCTGCTCTATTCGCTGGGCGGGAATCCGGATTATCTGAAGTATTACCTGTGGATCCGAAACGGGACCGGTTTGCTGGCGCTGGGCCTGGTTTATCTTTCCGCTTTCAGGGAAAGTCACATTCAGGGCCTGCTGACGCTGCTGATCCCGCCCTATGCCCTGTACTATGTCTATGCGCGGGCCGACTCCTATGTGCTGCGCGCGATGTTCACGGCCCTTATCATCGCGCTGGGGGCTGAATTCAAGTATATGCGCAGCGATTCGCTTCTGATCCGCTTCAACGATTCCGTGGCGGCCTTCATCCAAAGCGGTGAAGACCTGATTGATGCGGCAAACAAGGAAGTGGAAACCACAGACGCCAGCAAGAAGTTCCGCTAATACGTCTTCCCGCCCCGCGGGAACCGGTCTCGAGTTCAGACCAGATCGATCAGGTCGCTGATGCCGCCGTCGTCGGGTTTCTTTTCCGGGGCTTTTTCGGCGGGCTTCTGTTCCGGCTCTGCTGCCGGCGCCTGCTGTCGTTCGCGCCTTGGGCGGTTCCGGTTTCGGCGGTGCCGGTCCTGTGAGGGGTTCCGGCTGTCGGAATCTCCCTGTCCGCCGTTGCCGGAAAGCGCCTTTTTGAAGGTGCTGGCCCGCAGCAGGGCTGCTCCTGCCTGGCGGACATCATCCTCCACCGACCGGTTGGATGTTACCGCAACGACCCCTTTGCGGCCATAGCGTTTCGCCAGTTTCGCTGCGAGGGCCGGCAGTTCCTGAACAGATGCCGCATAGCTCACTTGCACATTCCTGAAGGACTCGTTCTCCGGAACGGACCGCAGCGGCTCGCCAGTCAGCATGGCGTGAACAGTGATCTTCTCTTTCTCCGCATAGCGCGAGAGCGAATGAAGAATGTCGATCTGCACCTTGGGAGGCAGGCGGTTGCTGCCGCCGCCAATGGACATCACATCGGCCAAAAGTATTTTGGCTGCGGGAGCTGCGTTTCCGCTCCGCTTGCCGAACAACCTGTCAAAAAAGCTCATCTGTACTCCACTTCGTTTATTCCTCTGATCTTCAGCAGGATAAGGTGCACACGTTATATCATTTCCCTTGTGTAATCAAGCGGCGGATGCCGCGTCCCCCCGATTTTTTGCCGCCCCGGATGATTATGCGTTGTATGGGCCGGGGCAAAAGGCTAAACTCTCCGGGTAAATGACACGCTCCGGCGTCTCGGCGGGGCGGTCATGAGGAGAAACAGAGGTTTTGTGATGAGTGCAACAGTTACCAGTGGCGTTGTGCAGTCCGTAGTCCGGGGGCGGTGCGCACATCCGGCGGGCGTTTTGGGCATGCATCCTTTCGGTGGTCCGCCGCCAGGCGTCGTGGTGCGCTCCTTTCAGCCCTATGCGCGGGCGGTATCCGTGATTCCGGGTACCGGCGGCGATCCTCGCCCGATGACCCGGGTGCACAACGATGGTTTCTTTGAGCTGACTCTGCCCGGAGCACAGATGTTTGATTACCGGCTGCGGATGACCGGTTTTGACGGCCATACATGGGAACTGGATGATCCGTACCGCTTTCCGCCTCAAATCACCGACTTCGACCTCTATTTGTTCGGCGAGGGCACGCATTTCCGCACCTACAAGAAAATGGGCGCTCATCCGCTGACCATTAATGGCGTGGAGGGAGTTCATTTTGCCGTTTGGGCCCCCAATGCGCGCCGTGTCAGTGTGATCGGGGTGTTCAATCGGTGGGATGGCCGGCATACCCCGATGCAGAACCGCGGGTCCAGCGGCCTCTGGGAGGTTTTTGTTCCCGCGCTCAAGCCGGGGGACATCTATAAATACGAGATTCTCGGGCCGAATGATTATCTGACCGAGCGCGCAGACCCCTATGCTTTTGCCTGCGAGCTCCGTCCCAAGACCGCGTCGGTCATCTGGGACATTGAGAAGTACCCGTGGGGGGACGGAGACTGGATGTCGCGCCGTCGCGACACCCGCTGGCATGACAAACCGATCAGCGTGTATGAGGTGCATCTGGGGTCGTGGCGCCGCAACGGCGCTCACGGTGAATACTGGCTGAGCTATCGCCAGCTGGCAGACACGCTCATTCCGTATATCAAGGACAGCGGCTACACTCACATCGAACTGCTGCCCGTTTCGGAACATCCGTTCGACGGATCATGGGGCTACCAGACCATCGGCTATTACGCCCCCACATCGCGCTTCGGGACCCCCGACGATCTCAAGCATTTCATTGATCGCTGCCATCAGGAGGGCATTGGTGTCATTCTGGACTGGGTCCCCGCCCATTTCCCGAAAGACGGCCATGGCCTCGGATACTTTGACGGCACCCATCTCTATGAACACTCCGACCCGCGCAAGGGCGAGCACATGGACTGGGGCACGCTCATTTTCAATTACGGACGCAACGAGGTCCGGACTTTCCTGCTGGCCAACGCCATGTTCTGGGCCGATGTCTATCATATCGACGGCATTCGCGTGGATGCCGTGGCCAGCATGCTTTATCTCGACTACTCCCGCAAGGCCGGTGAATGGATTCCCAACCAGTTTGGCGGCCGCGAAAACCTCGAGGCGGTCAGCTTCCTTAAGAAATTCAATGAACTCATCCATGGCGAATATCCGGGTTTTATCACATTTGCCGAAGAGTCCACGGCCTGGCCGATGGTCTCGCGCCCGACCTATCTCGGCGGGCTCGGCTTTGACTTCAAGTGGAACATGGGCTGGATGAACGACACCCTGGAATACATTCAGAAGGAGCCGGTCCACCGTAAGTATCACCACGGGAGCCTCACATTCTCGCTTATCTATGCCTTCACGGAGAATTTTATTCTCCCGTTCTCGCACGATGAGGTGGTACACGGCAAGCGGTCCATGCTCGACAAGATGCCGGGCGATTTCTGGCAGAAATTCGCCAACCTGCGCGTGCTGTATGCCTATATGTACGCGCACCCCGGGAAGAAACTTCTGTTCATGGGCTGCGAATTCGGTCAGTGGCTGGAATGGAACTGCAACCAGAGTCTGGACTGGCATCTGCTGCAGTTCGAGCCGCATCAGAAGCTCTTAGACTGCGTGAGGGATCTCAACCGCATTTACAGGGAAGAAAAATCCATGCACGAGGTGGATTTCACCTGGGAGGGCTTTCAGTGGATTGATCTGCATGACAGCGAGCAGAGCATCATCTCCTTCCTGCGCCGCGCCAGGGACGGCAGCGATTTTGTGGTCTGTCTGTTCAATCTGACGCCTGTTCCCCGCTGGGGCTATCGCGTGGGCGTGCCGAAGCCGGGACTGTACCGGGAAATCTTCAACAGTGATTCTGATCTCTACGGGGGAAGCAATCTTGGCAATGCGGGGGAAGTGCCGTCCGACCCGATCCCCTGGCAGGGCCAGCCGCATTCACTGCTGCTGACGCTTCCGCCTCTCGGTGCGCTTTATCTCAAGCCTTCCTGAAAAAACCGGGCCCGCGCGCATCCGGCATCAGAACTGATAAGCCACGCCGGCGCCAAAGGCCAGATGGGAGAGGGGAATTGAGCTGTTCCCGTGATCATTGATCCGCTGTCCGTCCCGGGAATAGTGGTGGCTTACCGCATTCACGTCCAGATAGCGCATGTTCAAATCCACGGCCCAGTGCTCCCGGCATTTCCAGAGCAGGCCCAGGCCCGCCGCAAGGCAGACTGCGTCTTCCTCTTCCGTGTCCATGTAGCGCGTATGGCCGTGATAGGGCTGTTTGTTGCCCCGGGCGTAGGTGCCCGATGTCGGATAGCCCATATGCCACCAGTCTTCCATTTCGAAATCCACGGTCGGGAAATGCGCGCCTGCCTCCGCATAAGGCACGAGACCCCGGCTCAAAGGCATCCGGCCCACGAGAAGCAGCGACGGGCCGCTGGACGTGAACACCCCGTCCACATCCCCCTGGTCATGCGTGACCGCCTCGGCCTCCATCTGCTCCCACTGGCAGGCAACGCCCCAGTGTTCATTCAGGAAATATCGGACCGAAAGGTTGTATGGCAGAAGGGTCTGCACTTCGTCAAAATGGTCAATTGTGCCCACAAAGCCTTCCCCGGCGGCGTCGTCCCACTTGTCTGAATCCAGCAGCCTCACGGCGGAGAAATGCAGCCCCAGTTCCAGATGTCCCTGGATTTTGTCCGCATAGAAACCTTTTGCGTCTTCAAGCGGAATACTCAGATCCGCCTCGCCGCCCTCTGCCGCTGATCCCGTCAGTGCCGCTGCAACCAGAACCACTCCAGCAAAACGAATATTCATCGAAAACCTCCTCACGTTTTGAAGATATGCTTTAATATTGAATTCGGGTCTGCAAATCAAGTCGAGAATGGTTGTCGCGAGGGGGAAGTGGTGGTGGGGGATGGATTCGAACCATCGAACTCATGAGAGAACAGATTTACAGTCTGCCGCGTTTAGCCACTTCGCTACCCCACCGCAACGGTTGAAAGAATCTACTGATTTTCTCCGGTTTGTCCACCCCCTATTTCTCGCGATCTGCTCAACCTGCTCTTTACTTCGGGGCGGGACATCTTCATCATGCCGGCATGAGAATTATTCACTTCAGCGATCTGCATGTCTGGAGGCCCGGGCTGGAGACGGGTGATCTCTGGTATCCGAAGCGGATGCTGGGCTATGTGAATCTCGCGCTGCGCCGGAAGTTCAAATATCCCCCCGGACTGGGACGTGCCGTTGTGGATGAAATCGCCCGCTCCGATGCCGATGCCGTCGTTTTCACCGGGGACATGACCACCGCTTCACTGCTCGGCGAGTTTGAGGATGCCGCGGATCTCTTTTCTCCGCTGCTTGAAAAATGGGAAGATCGCTTTGTGGTTCTGCCCGGCAATCATGACCGCTATACCCCATACACGATCTCGCGGAAATTCTATGAATGCCTTTTTGCGGACCGGGGGCCCGTGACCCGAACGGATGTCGGCGGCCACTGGAGCATTGTGTCGTTCGATGCGTCCCGCCCGTACATGGTCCGTTCGAACGGTATGATATCCCTCGCGCTGGCCGCGCATCTGGCGCAGATTCTTCGCGAAGTCGCCGATGCCGGACGGACATGCGTGCTGGCCGGACACTTCCCGTATGACCATCCCCGCGGATGCCGCGAGGGACTGCAGCACCGCCTGCTCGGCGCCCGGCGGCTGATCGAGGTGATCAATGAGTTCAAGCCCCCTGTTTATCTTCACGGCCACAAGCATGTCCGCTGGGTTTTCCAGTCGCCGAAAACGCCGGACACCGTCTGTATCAACAGCGGATCGGCGGGTCTGAAATCGGAAGATCCCCTGAAGCGCGCAGGATTCGTGACGATTGATCTCGATGACAAAGGCGCCCTGCAGGGGGTTCTTGCCTGCTCGGCCCGCCGGGACGAAGAGAAATTCGAAACCGTCGCTCTCTGTTAAGCAAGCGCCGCCATGACGGTCCGGACAGAGGGGGGCCTTTTCAGCAGTTCTGAAAAGTCGCGTTCCGATTCCACAGCGTTCTTGAGGCCCGCGGCGCAGCTCGTGCTGCCCAGCAGAATGCCTCCGGCCATTTTCCCGTCACGGAAAAGGAAGTACGCATAGTCGTCGCCTGACGTTCCTTCAACCCCGGTATAGCTTCCGTCCTCCGGCTGGACTTTGCCGACGCTGGCGAGATGGATGCCCAGCACCTTGAGGGTGTTGGAGCGCGGCAGCCCTCCGAACAGCGTGTCCATGCCCGCCGCATTCATGCCGGCCATGCGGCCCTGATACTGCGAGGGGCCCCAGATGCCGTACAGAACTCCATGGTGTTCGGCGACATCGCCCGCCGCGTAAATGTCCGGATCGCTGGTCTGCAGATGATTGTTCACAACAATGCCGCGGTTCACCTCCAGTCCGGCCCGGCGGGCAAGATACGTGTCCGGCCGCACTCCGGTGGCCAGCAGAACAAGTTCCGCGGGAACAGAACGACCGTCCTGCAGTTCGACGGCTTCCGCTTTTCCCCGGCCGGTGACCGCGCGGGTCTGCGCATTCTTTTCGAGTGCGATGCCGAGTTTCCGCAAATGATTTTCCAGCATTTCGCCGGCGCGCCGGTTGAGCTGGCGCGGCATCAGCCATTCGTGGTTTTCCAGCACGGCAACCTGAAGTCCCCGCTGGGCCAGCGCCCCCGCGCACTCGAGCCCGAGAATGCCGCCGCCGATGACCACGCATCGCGGTTTGCCGGCCGTGCGCGCGATGATGTCCTCCGCGTCCCTCACCGTCCGCAGCGCAAATACCCCGTCCATGTCTGTGCCTTCAACCGGCGGAATAAAGGGATGTGATCCCATGGCAAGAATGAGCTTGTCATAGAAAATCTGCCGCCCATTGGCCAGCGTGAAGAAATGCTCCCGCGGCGTGATATGATCCACCCGCTCCCCGCTGAGCAGTTCCACGCGGTTTTCTTCGTACCAGGATTTTGGGTGAATGGGCAGCGTGGCGCGGTCAATTTCTCCGGCCAGGTAGCGCGTGAGATTGAGGCGGTAATAGGGAAGTGCATTTTCCCCGCAGATCAGCGTGATGCTTGATTTGGGCGATGCATCCCTCACCGCCTCCGCAGCGGAAACGCCGGCGATGCCGGCGCCAATGATGGCGACATGAATGGACTTCTCAGTCGGGCTTTGCGGAGCTTTGGGCTGTTTAACGGCCTCGAACTCATCTTTAGATGCTCCGCAGAGGGGGCAGAAATCGGGCGGTTCAGGGCCTTCGTGGATATAGCCGCACACGATGCATCGCCACTGTTTCACTTCATCGGGCTGTGGCTCGGCCGCCGCCGGGGCTTCGTACGGTTCAAAGTCCGTGTCCGGCGCGCCGCACAGCGGACAGTAGTTCGGAGGCACGGGGCCCTGATGAATATAACCGCACAGTGTGCAGCGCCACGCTTTCCGGGGCTCGGTGCTCATGGTCAGGCAATCTCAATGAACTTTGAGGCCGGAACTCCGCAAATGGGGCATTTGTCCGGCGCTTCATCATATTCCGTGTTGCCGCAGACCGGACAGACGTAAATTCTGCGCGCAGGAAGGTCGTTGCCGGCCTTCACGCTGTCCAGCGCCGCGCGGTACAGGTTGTAGTGGATTTCTTCGACGGCCAGAGCGTATTTAAAGGACATCTCGGCCTGCCGGCTGCCTTCTGCAATGGCCTCCTGCAGATAAGGAGGATACATTTTCTGAAACTCGAAGCCCTCCCCTTCGATGGCCGCCTCAAGATTGGCGGCGGTGTCTTTGATCCCGCCCATTGCGCGCAGATGCGCATGCGCATGGACCGTTTCCGCCTCGGCGGCGGCGCGGAAAAGTTTCGCGACCTGCGCGAAGCCGTCTGCCTCCGCTTTTTTCGCAAACGCGAGATATTTCCGGTTGGCCTGGCTTTCGCCGGCGAAAGAATCTTTCAGATTGTCAATTGTTGCCATGATGCATCCCCCTGATCAGGTTGTTAATGATGGGCGCAATTTAGCGCATGCGCCCGTCAATCGCAAGGCGAAGGGGTGAAAAAAAGTCGGCGGGTCTTGTGCAGGGAGCATAAACCGTGCATTCTGCGGAATCATGAGACGGTTTTGCATGTGGCTGGCGCTGATTTTGTGTATGCACGGCGGGTTTAGTTCTGCCGCCGCGGATTCTGTCCGTGTGCCGCGCAAGACACCTGACCGCGAGATCACGATGCGGGTTACCGGCTACTGCCCCTGCCGGGAATGCTGCAACTGGAAAAGAAACTGGCTTTTCCGGCCCGTGATTGCTTCAGGTCCTCAGAAGGGCCGCCCGAAGAAAGTGGGCATCACGGCCAGCGGAAAGAGGGCCGGTCCGGGCACCATTGCCGCGGACGCCCGCCTGTTCCCGTTCGGCACGATCATGTATGTTCCGGGTTACGGCTATGGCATCGTGGAGGACCGGGGCGGGGCCATCCGGGGGCATCACATTGATCTGTTTTACAGAAGTCATGCCACGGCGAAAAAATGGGGATCAAAGAAACTTCGTGTGCAGGTCTGGTATCCGCCGAAAACATCCCGGAAGCCGTCGCGGAAAAAGTGACATCACAGCGCGTCGAGAATTTCCTGCCGCTGCTGGTTCAGGTCGTGGATTTCCCTGCGCCAGAAAGACTCCGCGCCCCAGTCCGGCGCAAGGCGCGCGAAGCCTCCGTCCGCCTTCTGCCGCGCGCACCACGCCGTGAAGTGCAGGAACCGCATGGCGCGCAGCGGCTCGATCAGCCGCAGGGTCTGGCGGTCAAAATCCCGGAAAGTTTCGTAGCCTTCCAGAAGCAGATTGAGGTCAGGAGTTGAATGCTTCAGGTGCCCGGGCAGCAGCATCCAGATATCCTGAACCGGCGGCCCCAGGGCCATGTCGTCAAAGTCGATCAGCGCCAGCGGCTCGTCGGGCCGCTGCAGAATGTTAAGGCGGTGCATGTCGCCGTGAATGCGGATTTTTTCGACCCCGTCAAAGAGCGGTTCAATCAGATCAAGAATGCCCCGGGCCGCCTCCTCGTAGTTCTTCCGGAGCTGGCGCGGCACGGCATCCGCATCGAGAATGAACTGAAAATGCATTGCCGCCGACTGCCGTGGGCCGATTTCGATCCGGTCGCGCGGCGGATGTGCGGCGCCCACAGAGTGCACGCGTGCCAGCAGGCGCCCGAGCTCGCGCCACTGGGCCTCATTGGGCTCATCCAGCGGCCTGCCGCCGCGCTTGGGAAATATCGCGAAGTACGTGCCGTGATATTCCTGCAGTGCTTCGCCGTCGGCGCCGCGCATCGGTGCGATCACCGGAATTTCCTGCGCGCGCAGTTCTTCAAGCAGATCCTGTTCGTCCAGAAGGGCCTCGCGGCTCCAGCGGTTTGGGCGATAGAACTTCACGACGACCCATGAGCCGTTGTCCAGTTCGACGTCATACACGCGGTTGATGTAACTGGTGAGCGGGCGGCACATGTTCGTGCAGCGCGCGCCGAGCGCGGTCTCGACAAGGTGCAGCACGGTATCCGGTGTCAGGTGCGAAAAGTCCGGAAGCGCGCTCTGGTTCTGATCTGGCATGCCGGGAACTATACAGCCCCGGCCGGGTGCGGCAAAGAAACTTTGCGGCGTCATCAGGGAATTTTGCGCGTGCCGATGGTGTAAAAGACCATGTCCGCGGTGTTGGTGAAAAACAGGGTGATGTCTCCGCCGCCGCCCGGCACATTCAGCCCCAGCGGCATCCATCCGCCCGTCAGGTTGGTGGAGACATAAATGTCATAAAGTTGTCCCGCCACGGAATTGCTGACCACCAGCGCGGTTTGCCCGGCGGCCACCCCGGACACATCCGGCGGCGCGACCGGCTCATCGCCGGGCGCGCGCGTGACCGCCACTTCCGCCGCGCTGGGTATGGGCTCCAGCGGATCTCCGTCAATGGACATGTCCAGCACAAACAGGTCGCGTTCCGGCCCACCGCCTGCGCTGGCGTTCCAGATGCGGACCTGGCGGATCAGCATTTCGGAGGAGATTCCCAGATTGCCCTCGAATTCATCCGGTCCGGCCGTGAGCCGGTACGTGCTGCCCGAGGTCAGTTCGAATTCGAGCGTCAGGCCCGAATTTGACCAGGGGATGCCGGTGTTTCGGGTTGTGAGTTCGTCGTTGATCAGGTAATTGGTGCCGCCCGCCACAAAAAGGAACTCGAACAGGCTCTGTCCGAAATGGTTTTCGAGCGCCACGCCGATCGAGGAGTCCGGATCATCCACCCCGCCGTTTTCCAGCCGGATGGTGAACACATCGCCGGGATTCAGGCGCGCGGCAAACGGGCGTACCGCCTCGCAGAATCCGCCGCTGTTGGCCCACATGCCCCAGGCCCGTGATCCGCTGTCGAGATAGACCGTGTTGGTCGCCATGAAGTGTCCGGAGTTCGGCGTGGCCGTCAGGTTCCATCCTCCGCCCCATGCTGCTCCTCCGTTTGCTCCGTCGGGCCAGCCGGCATCGTAGACGACATTGGTCGCGCTGTCGTTCGCTCCCGCGTTCAGATTCACCGTGTCCCGCAGGCCGCTGATGTGAAAGAGGTTCACGCCGGTGAGGAGGGGAACCCCGGACACCAGCCAGTCCGCGGCGGAAGGAATGCTCCCGCCGCTTCCCGCGTGGCTGTTGGTCCAGGTCAGTTCGCCCGCCAGTCCATAAGAAGAGCCTTCTATGTTTATCACAGCCTGGGTGGCCGCGACATGCAGGTCGGCCGCGGGATTCGTGATGGCAATGCCGGGTGACTGGGTGTTGTAGCAGCCGGACACGAAAACAGTCCAGTCCCGGCTGTCGTTGTTGTCCCAGACGCGGTTGGTGCCTTCAGCGCCGTCGTGGAAAACGAAATCGAGCTGATAGGTGCTGTCGGGGATGTCCGCGGTGACAGACCATGCGCCGGCCGCGGGGTTTGTCATGGCCAGCGTCTGCACATCCTGCCATCCGTTGCGGCCGAAATGCACAAAGACGGCTTCCGCCGTGCTCAGAACGCTCTCCCGCGCCTCGTACGTGATGGTGACCGGCACGCATCCCGCCGGCACGGCCGGGGAAACCGTCACCAGCGCGGGCAGGCTGGCGCATCCGCTGACATTCACCCGCCAGTTCATGCTCTCGTTGTTGTCCCAGACGCGGGATTCTTCCGCGGCGCCGTCATGAAAAATCAGGTTGAGTTCATGAGTCTGCGAGGGGATTGAAGCGGTGACAACCCATGTGTTGTCGCCCCGGTTGGTCATCACGGTTTCCTGAATATCAAGCCAGTTGTTCCGGCCCTGATACAGCACGACATTGGTTGCGCCCGCCAGCGGACCTCCGGCCGGATCATAGGAGATCGTGACATCCACGCATCCTTCGGGGGCAGGGGGATCAAAAGTGACCGCGCCCGCGCCGGTCGGAGGCGTCTTTGAGAAAATCTGCAGGCTGTACATGCCCATGTCCACCGCGGCCATGGCCGGACTTCCCGATGCCGTGACCTGCGTGAAGCCGATGTTTCCGAAGTCTGCTCCGTATTCCGTGCTGTCGCTGTTGAAGTGGCTGTACCAGACGCCTTCGGAGGGGAACTCGATGAGATAGGATCCGTTTGTGAAAGTGTTCGCGGAGAAATTTGCCGCGACAACTGCATCGTCCGCGCCGCCGCCCGCGTCCCAGCGGACATAGGCGATGACCTTGCGGGTGTCGTCCACGTGGTGAACGGTTATGCCGGTGCCCTTGAGGCCCTGCATGCCGCCCCGCAGGTTCCGGCGGCTGCGGATCAGGTCGCGATAGGCGCGCACAATGCCCGCATGCGTGTTGGTCAGGGCCCAGCGGAGCGATGTGCTGGAACTGAAGGTCCAGTCCTCGTTCATTTCCTGTCCCTGGAAGATCATGGGAATGCCGGGCTTTGTCATGACGGCGGCGGCGGCCAGAAGCTGGCGCTTGCGGGCCCAGATGCCCGCCGGATCAGCGCCGTCAATCGCGCGCGGAAGGCGCACGGCGTCGTTCAGGTCCCCGACATAGTCGTGGGCCTCGGAGAAGATCACGCGGCTCCCGTTCGCGTTGGCCAGAAGATGATCCCGAAGCGCAGACATATTCCGGTTTGCATCGCTTCCCTGCGTGACCTGCCATTCGATGTGATCGTGAAACTGCACATCCCACATGCTTTCGAAGTTCATGCTGTAGTCGAACGCGTTGTCTTCGGATATGCGGAACACGTTTGGATGATTCTGGCTCAGCTCCCAGTTGATGTCCCGAAGCAGATATTCTCCGTCCGCGTTGTGATTGTACCCGTCGTTGTAATAGATGATGTTGAACACGGAGTCCCAGCGGAAGCCGCCCACGCGATATTCCTCGACGAACATCATGATCTGGTCGCGGATGAAATCGCGCACCTCGGTCCGGCTGTAGTCGGGACGCGTGCTTCCCCACCAGGTGTAGGCCTTGCCGTCCGTGGAATTGTAGAAATAGATTCCGCCCAGCCCGTTCTGGCTCCATCCGTCGAACTGCCAGAGGGCCAGATCGGTCGGGCCGTAGTGATTGTGGACCACATCCGTGAAGACGGCGATTCCCCGCTCGTGCGCGGCTTTCACGAACCGCTTGAGCGCATCCGGACCGCCCAGCGCACTTTCAATGGCGAACAGGTCCGACGGATTGTATCCCCAGCTCCGGTCGGTGGCGAATTCGTTCACCGGCATGAGCTGGATAACATTAATGCCCAGGTTCCGGAGGTGATCCAGCCGTTCGATGTTCTTGTCGAACGAGCTGGGAATCCAGTCTTCGGCGTTGAAGGTTCCCGGATGCATCTGATAAAGCACGGCATCCTTGCGGTCCGGCATGGGGATGGGGGTGTCGCCCCAATCGAAGGCGTCCGGATCATAAATGATGGAGTTGCCTGTCGAATGCGTCACGCGGCGCGCGCGCGGATCACGCCGCCAGATGCTGCCGTTGAGAAAATACTGATATTCCTGTCCCGGGCGCGCGGACGGGATGTCCACGGACCAGTATCCTGTGGAACCCTCACTCGTCATGGCGGTCGTGCCCCAGCCGTTGAAGTCGCCGCGAACGGCCACGGTGGAGGCGTTGGGCGCCCAGACGCGAAACGTCACGCCGTTGCTGCGAACCAGTGACCCGAGTTCTCCCGGGAAATTCGTGGACTGCGCCCGGGTCGCGGCCGCCATGAGAGCCGCCGCTGAAAAAACAGCCAGCTTCCGGCACAGGATGTATGATGACTGGTTCATGCAGACCGGTTTTTTAATGTGCAGAACAATAACCCCGCAATGCCCAGATGTAAAACGTTTAACTCCCCGAAAGCGTGAATCCCTCCTCCCCGTGAAAAAACACTGCCGCCGGCGTATATTCATTTGAGGGGCTGGTGGGATCATGACTTTCAGGCGGGAAAAAGGTTTTTGGATCACTGAACTGAAGGAGGACGACTATGAACCTCCTCCTGTACATGTTTTATCCGCTCGTTGGATTGATCGAGTGGTATCTGGCTTTGCGCAGAACTTTGGCCTGCGTCCGGAGGGAACGCGCTGTTCTTGTTACAATTGTGTTTATCGAAAATTTGCTGGGATTGGCGGTTTTGCAGAATTTTATAACCTCCGGTAACTGGCTGATCGCCATTTTCTATTCCATGGGCGCCGGTCTCGGCGCGCTCTTGAGTCTTCGCATCGCATCCGGCGACACCTCCAAAACCTGATTCCGGCTGCGTAAGGACAGAGACTGGGAAAGTCTTTCGCTGATTGGCGGGCAGTGTCTTTTCCCGGGGAACTAAACTTGTTATTTCGCTGTCATTGATTAAACTCCAAGGGCAGTGAAGTTATGGGAAAAGACGTTGTCATAGAAAATCCGGTTATCAATTCACCTTTCGAGGAGCCCTGTAGACATTTTAAGTTTGATGATGAAGGGATAACCAATGAAATTGTCCCTAAAAGACGGGTCAGTGCTTATTTTATCCCGATTGCTCAGCCTCGAAAACGAAGCCGGGATCAGCTTGTCTTTGATACAGAGTGGACTAAGGATCGCCTCGAAGAAAACATCACGATAAACAGGATCCGATCCCGCGTGGCGGTCTGGCGGCAGGGCGGTTATCCCGGTGTAACAAGAACCACGGCCCGTTTGCTCGAATACTGGACAAATCCGCAAAGGGAAAAGAAGCTGTTTTTCTGCCAGATTGAAGCGCTTGAAACGCTCATTTACATAACCGAAGCCGCCAAAAAATATGGCGACACCTGGATTGAAAATGAACTCAAATCGGCCAATGAGGGTGCGAATCCCGGTTTGTTCCGTTTAGCCCTTAAAATGGCGACCGGGAGCGGGAAAACGGTCGTCATGGGGATGATGATTGCATGGCACGCTCTCAACAAGATTGCGAATGCGCAGGACAATCGGTTCTCCGATACGTTTTTGATTGTGACTCCCGGCATCACAATCCGTGACCGCCTGCGCGTGCTTCTTCCCAATGATCCGGGAAATTACTACCGCCAGCGCGACCTGCTGCCGGCATATATGATGGATGAACTTGGACAGGCCAAGATTGTCATCACGAATTTCCATGCATTCAAGCAGCGGGAGAAAATTGCTGCCGGGAAGTTGACGAAATCAATTTTGAGCACCGGAGATAATGGAGCTTTTACAGAAACCCCGGCGCAGATGGTTCGGCGAGTCTGCCGGGAGCTTGGTAGCAAGAAACAGATTGTGGTCATCAACGACGAGTCTCATCATTGCTATCGGCACAAACCCGACGGCGAGGAAGTTGTCCTCAAGGGCGATGAGCGCAAGGAGGCCGAGGCCCGGGAGGAATATGCCCGCGTGTGGATTTCCGGTCTTGAAGCGGTGCGCGACCAAATTGGGCTGAAGGTCGTTTATGATCTTTCCGCCACACCATTTTTCCTGAGAGGTTCGGGTTATTCCGAAGGGACATTGTTCCCCTGGGTGGTTTCCGATTTTTCGCTGATAGATGCCATCGAAAGCGGCATTGTCAAAGTTCCGCGTGTGCCCGTGGCCGATGATTCAATGAAGGGCGATCAGCCGACCTACCGCGACATCTGGACGCGTATCCGGGAGGGTTTGCCTAAAAAGGGCCGCCGGACCGATGCGGTCACGGGTGAACCCAAACTGCCCAAAGAGCTTCAGGGCGCGCTGCACAGCCTCTACGACAACTACAGGAAATATTACGAACTTTGGGAAAAGAATCCTGACGCAAGAGCCAATAATCAGACCCCGCCAGTGTTCATCGTTGTTTGCAACAACACAAATGTATCCAAGCTGGTATTCGATTATGTGGCTGGATGGGAGAAAACGATTTCAAAAGAAAAAACCGCGCTCGTCCCCGGCGCATTTCCAGTCTTCAGCAATGTTGTGGATGGCCAGTGGTCTGTTCGGCCCAATACCATCCTCATAGACAGCGAACAGCTTGAGTCCGGCGAGGCCATGAGTGCGGATTTCAAATCCGCCGCCGCCCGTGAAATTGAGGAATTCAAGGCGGAATACCGTCAGCGTTTTCCGGGTCGCGACACCGAAAAGCTTACGGATGAAGACCTCCTGCGGGAAGTGATGAATACTGTGGGCAAGCCAGGAAAACTCGGTGAGCACGTCAAATGTGTAATCTCGGTTTCGATGCTCACCGAGGGCTGGGACGCCAATACCGTAACCCACATTCTTGGGGTGCGTGCTTTTGGAACGCAGCTGCTTTGCGAGCAGGTGGTCGGACGCGGTCTGCGCCGCAGGTCCTATGTTACGGAAAACCGCACGATTGATGTGGGCGGGAAGCCTGTTGAGATCAATGCGTTCCCGACAGAATATGCCGAGGTTTATGGCGTTCCGTTCTCGTTTATACCCTGTTCCGGGTCCACCGGACCGGGGCCGACCCCGCCAGTCCCGACCACACGTGTACGGGCAATGGACGAGCGCAAAAACTGCGAAATCACATTCCCCCGTCTTACCGGTTACAGGTACGAATTGCCGGGAGAAATTCTGATTGCGAAATTCACGGACGATTCCAAAATAACGCTTTCAACGGAAGAAGTGCCCTGGAAAACAATCAATGCGCCGATCGTGGGTGAAAGTTCGGTGCATACGCTGGAGGATTTAAAGTCAAGGAGGCTTCAGCAGGTTGCCTTTCTGCTGGCAAAACTGACGCTTGAGAAATATTTCCGGGCGGATTCGGGGGGTATCACCAATGGAGGGACGCTCTCCGTCGCGTCCGAGGTTCCGACAGAGCGGAACCCTCCAACAGATGTCAAAGCATGGCTGTTCCCGCAACTGCTTGAAATATCCCGTTCCTGGCTTGATACCTGCGTCAAGTGCAAGGATAACACCTTCCCGCAGCTTCTTCTCTTGCTGGAATACGCCCATGATGCGGCGGATCGGATATATCGCTCCATTGTGCAGGGAACGGAGGGCGAAAAAACGCTTCTGCCGATCCTGCAGCCATACGACACCATCGGTTCCACCAAATTTGTGGATTTTGATACCACGCGCCCGGTGTGGAGCACTCGCGCCGACAAATGTCACGTCTCGCATGTGGCGGCCGACACCAATTCATGGGAGCAGAAACTGGCCCAGACGTTGGAAGATATGGACGAAGTGATCTGCTATGTCAAAAACGAGCATGTTGGCTTCACCATTCCGTACACGCTGAACGGCGAAGAACACAGTTATATTCCCGACTTCATTGCCCGGATGGATGACGGACATGGGGCGGATGACCCGCTGAACCTCATCCTTGAAGTCACCGGCGAGAAGAAAAAAGACAAGGCGGCAAAGGTTGCCACGGCAAAATCCCTTTGGGTTCCCTCCGTCAATAATCAGGGCGAGTTTGGCCGCTGGGGGTTTGTTGAAATAACCGATCCGTGGGATGCGGCAAACGCGATTCGAGAATTTTTAATGGGAAGCAATATCTGAGGTGCAGAAAATGGATATTGAAAAGAACAAATCTTACGCAGTTCTCACCGGCGATATAGTTGGCTCGACAAGCCTTCCCTCCGAGCGTCGTGGAGAGTTGCACGACATAATGAAAAAAGGTGCAAAAGATCTTAAGAGGCAGTTCAAAACAGCCTTGCCGTTGGAATTTGATATTTTTAGCGGAGACAGCTGGCAGATGCTGATTGTGGAACCGTGGCATGCTCTCCGGATAGCACTTTATTTTCGTGCGTATATTCAGGCGTATTTGGTGGGGCTTGATACCCGGATAGCAATTGCTGTCGGATCTGTAGAATTCCTTCCCAAAGGAAGGGTGTCTGAGGGTGATGGCGAAGCCTTCCGACTCTCCGGACGTCTGTTGCAAGAGAAGAATCAAACGTCGAGAATGAGGTTTGCCGGTGGCCGTCGTATTTTTGAGCGAAGAGGGTGGGATGCGGCATTTTATCTGATGGACGCTTTGATTATGCGTGCATGGACCGATAAACGCGCGAAGGCCATGCTGGGAGCTCTTCAGGGCTGGCCCCAGGAACAAATTGCCACGCTATGGGATCCTCCCATTCGGCAGCAATCTGTAACAGAACATTTGCAGGGTGCAGCATGGGAAACAATTCGGGCTGTTCTGAAGGAATACGAACACTGTTTTGGTGGAACTAAGAAGAATGCGTCTGATGTGCCTGATTATCTAGGCCAAGAAGGCAAACAGGTTAAATAGCCTGTAATTTTAAAATACAGGCTAATCAGCCTGTAATAGATTTATGAATATTCTTTCATTTATAGAGTGGCAGATTTTGGGAAGTCTTGTTGTAGCTCATCTGCTGGGAGATTTTGTCTTCCAAACTGATGGCGATGTGAAGGGGAAGCAGAAATTGTCTGCTTTGAAGTTCTTGAAGCACAGCATGATAATGGCCCTGTGGAGTTATGTTCTCGTGGGCCTGTGGGCTTCTTGGCGGATACCACTATTCCTTGGCATAACTCACTTTATTATAGATGGCATGAAGGAAACTGTCACACAACGAAAGATTAGAAAAAAAGATGGCGGCAGGTTGACATCAGGATTTAAAATATGGGCATTTTCCGTTGATCAGCTGTTGCATATAATGGTGATGGTTGGTCTTGCACTATATATCTCAAAAACTTCAATCCTTTGTATCAAACCTTTCTGGTTTTCGCAATTCGGGACAATATGGACCCAACTTCTGGTTCTTGTGGCAGGTCTTGTTCTTACGGTTTATGTTGGTGGTGTAATCATCGGGTATTGGGTGGGGCTGTTCTTGGATCAACTACGCAATGCTAAGGAGAAGGAACCATCCACAGATGAAGCCCGCGGCTTCGAAAATGGCGGGAAAGTCATTGGCCAGCTTGAACGAGCTCTAATCTTTCTGTTTGTGGTAACGGGGCAGCCCGCAGGAGTTGGTTTTCTGGTCACGGCAAAGTCCATTTTCCGCTTTGGCGAATTGAAGGACGCAAAAGAACGCATGGAGGCTGAGTATATCATCATTGGCACACTGATGAGTTTTGGCTGGGGATTGACATGGGCCTGGCTCACGCAGCGCCTCTTGCAGATTATTTGAGATCATGAACGCAACCAGCGAATTCTTTGATGAAGCAACAGAGCAGTCGCGGCTCAAGGCAGAAATTGTATCAAAGTATTTCACCGGCTGGGCCTCTGTTATCGGATCGAGTGTTCGGCAAAGAGGCCCCAATGGGAAAATCGGGTACATTGATCTTTTTGCGGGGCCGGGTAAATACAAAGACGGGACGAAATCAACCCCCATCCTTATTCTTGAAAAAGCGTCAGCCAATCCCGATCTGAGAGGAATGCTTGTTTCGACATTTTGTGACAAAGATACCGAGCAGTGCGAAGAGTTAAGACAGGCTATCTCTTCCATTCCAGATATTGGTTCGTTGAAGTATCAGCCGAAGATTTACAATATGGAGATCGATCCCCAGACGATCAGGGAATTCAAGGGTATGAATCTCATCCCCTCCTTGGTGTTTCTTGATCCATGGGGATATAAAGGTTTGTGTTTAGAGTTGGTCAATGCGCTGATAAAAGACTGGGGTTGCGATTGCATATTTTTTCTGAACTACCTGCGCGTTAACATGGCGATTGAGAACGAATTGTTCCGGCCCCATGTTGATGCTATCTTTGGCAAATCTCGAGCAGATGATCTCCGGAAAATACTTCCCAGGCTGCCGCCACTGGAGCGAGAGCAGAAGTTGCTCGAGGGTCTTATGTGTGCTTTGACGGAAACTCACGGCAAGTATGTTCTTAAGTTCCGGTTCATAAGCCCGGAGAAGGATCGAACCAGTCACTATCTGTTTTTTGTTACAAAGGGCTTTCGCGGTTATGTGATAATGAAGGAAATTATGGCGAAGTCCAGTTCCTCGACTGTTCAGGACGTGCCAACGTTTGAATATGAACCCTCAGGGAAGGCAAAACAGCTATCATTGGCCTTTCTGCAAACTCAGCCGATCGATGATTTGGCCACATCGCTGCCGAGAGATTTGGCGGGACAAACATTGACGATGCAGGAAATATACGAAAAACACAGCGTCGGAACGCAATATGTCAAAAGAAATTACAGAACGGTTTTGATGCAATTGGAAAAAGAAGGTAAAATTACAACAGAACCTTCCAGCGAGGCTCGCCGGAAGAATACATTTTCAGAAACAGTAAAAGTTAGTTTCCCATAATAGGTTAAATATGAGCGCAAAATCATCAATCGAATGGACCGAATCAACGTGGAATCCGGTGACGGGCTGCACAAAGATCAGCGCAGGATGCAAAAACTGCTATGCGGAGCGCATGGCCCGCCGCCTGCAGGCCATGGGTCAGGCCAATTATGCCAGGGGTTTTGAAGTGGCTCTGCACGAGGATATGCTGGAACTTCCGCTTCGCTGGAAGAAACCTCAGACCATTTTTGTCAACTCGATGAGCGATTTGTTTCACGAGAAGGTGCCGCAGGATTTCATCATGCGGATTTTTGATGTGATGAACCGCGCAAACTGGCATCGCTTCCAAATCCTGACCAAGCGGTCGGAACGACTGCTGAAAATGAATCCGGAGCTGAACTGGGCGCCCAATATCTGGATGGGGGTCACGGTGGAAAATCAGGCCTGTGCAACGCGCATTGAGCATCTGCGCAAAACGGACGCGCATGTGAAGTTCCTTTCCATGGAACCGCTTCTGGGTGCGGTATCGCATTTGAAGCTGAGGGGCATAGACTGGGTCATTGCGGGCGGTGAATCCGGTCCCGGCGCGCGGCCCATGGAAAAAGAATGGGTCACGGGGATTCGGGATGCATGTCTGGACAATGATGTTCCGTTCTTTTTCAAACAGTGGGGCGGCGTTCGAAAAAAAGAGGCCGGGCGCAGGTTGGAGGGAAAGTTGTGGAGTCAAATGCCCGAAGTTCCGGTTGTGAATCAGCCGCTGGAACTGGCGTTTGCGTGAACAAAGGGAAAACCTCATGGCTGGGAAAAAAACAAAAGCAGCGGGCAAGGTAATCGGGGCCGTCAAGCACCGGGACAAACGGAAGAACATACCGACCGAGGAGCTGCGCGATTTCGTGAAGGAGGACGAGCAGAAGCCGAAGAATGTCGAATTCCCGGGTTTGCTGTATGCCCGCGACCCGTCGCTTGACCCGCAGCTCGTTTGGAAAGGAAAGGATGAACAGGACCGGCAGCCGCTGACGGTTCCCTCCGTGCCGATCTATATTCAGGAAAAAGTTCATCCGCAGGCCATCATCGAAGACCTGCGCGCCGAAGCCCGGAAGGCGCAGAAGGAGGAGCAGCTTTCGCTTTTCTCCGACTTCAACGGCATCAAATTCGAAGACCTGATCGAGTTCTATCAGCACGAAGCCAACTGGTCCAACCGGATGATTCTGGGCGATTCGCTGCTGGTCATGACCAGCCTGGCCGAAAAGGAGCGGCTCAAGGGCCAGGTTCAGATGATCTATATTGATCCACCCTACGGCATCAAGTTCAACTCCAACTGGCAGGTGTCCACGCGCAAGCGCGATGTGAAGGACGGCAAGGCCGAAGACCTGACCCGCCAGCCCGAACAGGTCCGCGCCTTCCGCGACACCTGGGCGCTCGGCATCCATTCCTATCTTGCCTACCTCCGCGACCGCCTCACCGTCGCTCGCGAACTTCTCACCGAAAGCGGCAGCGTTTTTGTACAGAT
>Ga0209604_1000561_pt1 | contig 34306 bp, 30 predicted proteins | sample AD_UKC097_MetaG_FD_184405 | JGI IMG/M metagenome (GOLD analysis project Ga0209604, IMG submission 184405) | Active sludge microbial communities of municipal wastewater-treating anaerobic digesters from USA - AD_UKC097_MetaG (SPAdes) (version 2) | ecosystem: Engineered > Bioreactor > Anaerobic >... | reverse complement strand
AAAGGGTTAAATCTTCCTAAACACACATATTTCGATATCACAGTACTTCTTTCCAAACTGTTACAAAATGTAACGGTTTTGTAACTGTCAGAATGGTGATTAATTAGGCTTCGTTAATAAGATTATTTGTAATTTTGTATTGATTTAGAAGGTTTGCGCAGATGCTATTAACCAACAGATAATTTTGAACATTGGCAGCAGAAAAAAAATCGAACGAAGTTTAACAGTTTAACCTAATACAATATGAAAACATGTAATGCAAACAAGAGAGAATGCTCTAAATGCGGTATAGTTTGGGCTATTATATTACTGGTAATAGTCATTCTTGCCATTCTGGTGTTTAGTTTTTTCTTTTGAGCAAGATCCAACAATGTTGAGAAATCTGAGTACAACACTCTGTATCAATCTGGGGTGACTCACGAAGCGGCAGAAGGCGATAGTACAATAGTTGTAGCGACATACAACATCGGTTACCTGTCGGGGATGACCAACAATCTGCCTATATACGCTTCGCCCGAGTTTATTGCCAACAACGAGGTAAGAGTTATAGAGGCTCTGAGAAGTTTAGATGCCGATATTGTCGGGTTCCAGGAGATTGAATTCGGCAGCAGTCGCGTGTATGGCACCAACCAGGGAACAATGATATGCGACTCGCTCTATGCTTACGGCGCCTTCGCAATCAACTGGGACAAGCGTTACGTACCTTTCCCTTATTGGCCTCCCAGATTGCATTTTGGAAAAGTAATTTCCGGACAAGCCGTTGTGAGCAAATTTCCACTCCCTGAGCAGAATGTGCACCTATTGGAAGGAGTGAAGGGCAGTTCCTATTTTTACAGAGAAATTTATGCCAGTCGTCTGGCACAGGTGGTTACAATAAATCACCCTCTAAAGCCATTTCTTCTCATCAACCTGCACGCAGAGGCTTTTGAGAAGGAAACCCGCCTCAAACAGCTTGATTTTGTTTATGAGCTATTTTGGAAGTTAGATAAGGAATTCCCGGTAATTCTGTTGGGAGATTTCAACTCCAATCTTAAAGACCCTGATGCTAAAATATACCTCTTCCTGAATGATGAGAGATTGGTTTCCTGTGCAATTGATGAAAACGACTTTATGTCGTCACCAAATTCATTCCCGGCCGACAATCCAGACAGACGTCTCGATTACATTTTCTTCAATCCCGAACATTTTGAACTGATTGATTCGCGAATTGCAACCGAATTTGGCGACATATCGGATCACTTCCCTTGCGTAGCAACATTGAAGATAAAATAATCAAGTGATTTCAAAATAAGATTTATGCACATTCAGAAATATCGTAAAAGACCGATTTTCTCGCGGTCTATCATAGGAGTTGCGTTTATTGCCGCCTCAATCATTCTTTTTTCTTATGGCTGTAAGGAATCACAAAAACCAACTCATATTCCGCAAGCGCCCGATTATACTCAGGAAAAGATGTGGTACAATGTTCTCAATGACACAACCGGAGAGGGAGCGGATGTTTTCTATATCCCTTCCACCTGGGAGTTTGATTGGATTACTGAAGATGGCAAAATATCTCATTATGCCGATGTCTATAATCAGGCACATACAGATAATATGACCATCGAAATGAAAGGGGTTTCGGATTATATGGCGGAAGGGAACAATTTCTACTCACCGTTTTATCGTCATATAACCCTCGATTCGTGGGCGACTCTCAATCAAGATACAATAGCGAGGCGATACGGCAGTGTCTCTTTGGTGGATGTACAGAGTGCGTTTGATCATTTTATAGAGTATTTCAACAATGGACGTCCATTTATATTGGCTGGATTTAGTCAAGGCGCAAAATCCGTTGTGGAATTGATGAAAGCCATGCCTGTTGATTTGAGAGATAGAATGATTGCAGCTTATGTGCTTGGTTATAAAGTTACTCCAGGTGATGTTTCTGCTGCACCATGGATTGTGCCGGCAATAGATTCTCTCGATACGGGAGTTACTATCTGTTTTAATTCCGTATCGGATGTAGAATATGTAAAGCCAATTATATGTGATTCCAATGTAATGTGCATAAATCCCGTTAATTGGAGAACCGATTCCACTCCCGCAATTTTACATGATACCATAACCGTTACGCTCAATCCGGAATATAAAGTATTGGTTCTGGAGGGTTTTGAAGGCAGTTTTCTGCCGAATATTCTCAACATATTGAATGTCGGCGATTATCATGGCATCGAACCCTGGATTTACAGTGATTGCCTGCGAAAGAATTTCAAACAAAGGATAAAATCTTTTCAGGAACAAAATTAACCCAGAACCACATCCAGGACCATCATCAGCGCGAAACCGATGGCAAAACCTATTGTACCTATATTCGAATGTTTCCCTTGAGATGCATCCGGGATAAGTTCTTCCACCACTACATAAAGCATCGCACCGGCGGCAAAAGAGAGCATGTAGGGCAAAATCCCCGTGATGCCGGAGGCTAACAATAGGACCAGCGCTCCGCCTATCGGTTCCACAATTCCACTCGCTGCACCAATCAGGAACGAACGCCATTTGCTGTTGCCGGCAGCGCGCAGAGGCATGGAGATGATGGCACCCTCCGGAATATTCTGGATGGCAATTCCGATTGAGAGGGCCAAAGCACCGGCAATGTTGAAGTCGGAGAGGGTTGCGCCGGCAATTGCAACACCCACCGCCATTCCTTCAGGGAAATTGTGAATAGTGACCGCCAGCGTGAGCTTCGCCGTTTTTGAAAGACCGCTCTTGGGACCCTCCGTGCTGCCGCTCGCATGGATATGAGGGGTTATGTAATCTATCAGCAGAAGGAACCCAAAGCCCAGCAGAAGACCGGCGACTGCAGGCACTATCGCCATCTTACCGCTTCCCATCTCTATCGAAGGAATCAGCAGCGACCACACCGAAGCTGCGACCATCACTCCCGATGCAAAGCCGAGCAACGCCTTCTGCAACAGCGCCGGAATCTCCTTTCGCATCACAAAAACAAATGCAGACCCAAGGACTGTGCCTAGTAATGGGATGAGAAGGGCGAGGAGGATGGAGGACATGGTGGTTAAGGGGTAGAGCGTTAGTGGTGGGTTATTGCATTAATTACTATTCTTGTTGTTGTCTGCAAAAATAGAGTTTTTCCCAATAATTTCCGACAAATCGGATTTTATTAATAAAAGCCTCGATTAAACTTCTATGTATCCAGGAAGACCCATATTCATGTAAAACAAAAACAAGATAAAATTTCAAATAATAGACAACAATTAAACTATTTTAGTTTAACAATAAATCAAAATGGTTTAATTCCAAAAACTTCAATTATCTTTACTGTCGCTAATAATAGTTTTATTGATACCTATATTACTTAACTATGAAAAAATGCAAAGAATATAAACTGAAATATTTTCCATGGAGATGGGGCGACCGCAGGGATGGTTGGAGGTTGCGTAATGTTGACCCCATATTTTCCATAATGCCTTATTTCATGCGGAAAAGATTGGACTCGCAGGTGTACTTCGATGTTTTGCTCCCGATTGATGAAATTGAAGATTTTATTAAAAAACACAAGGAGGATATACCCGGTTTGTCTATGATGCACATAATAATTGCCGCTATAGTGAGGGTTTTTTCTCAGCGTCCCAGATTGAACCGATTCATTATGAGGAATAAGCTCTATGCGCGTAATTATATAAATATTTCACTTATGATAAAGCGCTCTATGACTGATGAGGGCGAAGAGACGGTGATTAAACTTTTCTTCCGGCCAACGGATACGTTGCAGGATGTTGTCAGAAAAGTACAAGAAGCATTAGAGGAGAACAAGTCGGAAGGAGAATCAAATACGATAGATAAGCTAAGTAAATTCCTCTCCGGTTTACCCCCTTTCTTGATGCGATTTATCTCCTCCACCATGATCTGCATGGATAGATTTGGGATTTTACCGCGCTCTTTGGAAGAAATCAGTCCCTGGCACGCAAGTTTCTTTTTGAGCAATATCGGTTCTATCGGGACCGAATCGGTGTTTCACCACCTTTACGAAGTCGGAACATGCAGTATGTTTATGGCTATGGGGAGAAAATCCACCCAGACTATTACCAGACGTTCAGGAGAAGTACATACATTTAAGACCATGCAACTGAAATTTACTTTCGATGAGCGGGTTGCCGATGGATTTTACTTCGCTTCTTCTATCAGATCAGCCCTGAAACTGGGTCAGCAGCTCGAGAAGTTGCTCTCACCACCCGAACAGGTCGTCGTGGATGATGGGGTAGGGAGAAAGAGGATAGATCAATCATAAAATTCAATTATCTTTAATGCCGCTAAACTTAATATTTAACTGAAAAACTTCTTCTTATTCATGAAAAAATATAACGCTAACAAGCTGAGGTATTTCCCTTGGAGGTGGGGAGACCGTCGTGATGGTTGGAGAGTGCGTAATGTCGATCCGTTTTTGGCTATGGTCCCGCTTTTCTTGCGGAAAAGGTTGGATGCACAAAACTACTTTCAGGAGAGAGTTCCGATTGATGACATTGAAGTTTTTGTAAAAGAACACAAGGAGGAGATACCCGGTTTATCCATTATGCACGTCATTATCGCAGCTATCGTTAGGGTATTTTCTCAACGCCCCATTTTAAACCGCTTCGTGATGTGGAATAAAATTTTTGCCCGCAAGTACATAAATATGTCGCTTGTGGTTAAACGTTCTTTGACTGATGAAGGGGAAGAAACGTTGATTAAAGTTTATTTCCAACCAAAGGATACTTTGCATGATGTTGTAAAAAAAATTCAACAAGAGTTGGATGAGAGCCAGCATGAAGGACAGCAAAACTCGGCAGACATAATATCAAAATTTTTGAATATTTTCCCCACTTTTTTGATGCGCATTTTCGTTTACGTACTTATCTGGATGGATAGATTTGGGATTTTTCCGCGTGTTCTCGAGGAGATCAGTCCATGGCACACCAGCTTTTTCCTGACTAATATCGGCTCTATCGGCGTTGAATCCATTTATCATCACCTATATGAATTCGGCACATGCAGCATGTTTGTGGCTATGGGTAAAAAATCCACCCGACACAGATCCAATAATTCAGGGGAAATCGTTCCATATAAGAGCATACAATTGAAGTTTTCCATAGACGAGCGCATCACTGACGGTTTTTACTATGCCTCCTCGCTCAGAATGCTCAACAGAATATTCCAGGATCCCAAGCAGCTACTGACACCGCCCGAGCAGATTGTCGTTGATGACGGAGTAGGGAGGAATAGGAAGGATCTTTAATAACCTTAATAATGCAACTTGTTGCGACGATGGAAATAACAAAATCACATTATGTTGGGATTTTGCTGTTATAGACCGGTATTTTGGGGCGATTTGATTAAAAATCGCAGTATGTTGGGGAAAATGTTAAGAGTCGGTAATTTTAGTGTGATTGTGTCAAAAATAATACTATGTGGGAATTTGGCCTTTTATAAGGCGTTATTTGTCGCACAAATCTTGAAAATCACACTATGCTGCAATACTAGTACCCAAAGAACTTATTGGGATATAAATTAAAACGCCCCCCAAGTATGCTGTCTTTCGACGCGCCTGGGAGGCTTATTATCTCTAGGTATGTGTTGCAAAGATAAGAAAAAATTGGGGAGGGGGCGATCTATTCTGTTAAGCGATCTTTTAATTGTCTTATTTGTACATTTACTTGCCTCTCATCGATTAAATGCTTCCTTAGAAAAGGACGAAAACTTTCTGGGTTCAAATATATATTATCTGTTTTTATAAACTCTAGATTATTTAGACTGAACAATGATGAGAGTTCATTATCGGTCATAAGCTTTAGTGCACGTTTTATTTCGATTTCTGAATTATCATCTTTTGTAAAAATGGTGATGTCTTTCTTTATAGGCCTATCAGCAGAACTCTGCTGCTTAAAAAAAGCCTTAAAGTATTGGCTATCATTTGTGCCAAGAGAATGTCCAAATATCACAACTTTATCTGCGTTAAGCATATCATAAACAATTGCTGGCGGAGCATATTTAGGGTCAAATGACTTTTGAAGAAAATCATATTCTCCAGAAATATTGTCATCTTTTGTTCCAACAATTATGTCTCTGTTACTAGAGGTTCCATGAACATAGTAGATATCATCCTCGTAATCGGCTCTATAAGGATCCGGTAGTGGCGTATAATTAAAGTTGTAAATACTTATTTGATGACCTGTCTTTTTGCACTCTGTTAGCGCAAAAATTGTAGCAAAAGCTACAGAAGAATAAGCATCCTTGTTTTCAGAAATGGAATTGAGATAATCAACTAGTCCTTCTTTAATGAGTTTAAGAGCTTTCTTATCTCTTAAGCAACGCGGTTTAAGAAGCTCTTCCTGTAATGGAATATCTAAAAGAGCCTGATACCCGTTTTCAACTTTAACAAGTGTGACAAGCCCCCTTGCTATAAGAGCATTAATCTCCTGATCATAGCTAGAATAGCGTTCGCGCGCAGGATCATTTTTATTAAAAGCTTTAATGAACGTTCTTTCAGGCTCGGTTATTATGTCACGAGGTATTTCTTTTCGTTCTAATTCACTATAATAATTTAGTAACTCATTCTCCAAATCATACCATTTAACAGCATCAAGCCCACCACGCCAATCTTTATTATTGAGGTGCTGAATAATTGGTGCAGGATAATCCTTTGGACAATATTCAGATTCATAAAAATTCTTGTAGGAAGTCTTGAGACCCAGATCAAGGTCAAACCCATTACCAATAATGAATACTATCTTGCGGTCTTTATCCATCTTCTTGTTTGTTTTTATACCTAATGGCAATCTTATCTGCTTTCAGCGCATTGTTTATATTGTAAAGGTAAGGATTAATGTGGAAATGGAAAGAATAAAACGCAGTGATGATAATTCTTGAATGTGGATTATTACATATGTTGGACATAAATTCGCAACATTGACAGGTGTATCATATGAACGAACACATTATCATAATATCGTGATATTCTTTTTCAGGAATTCGCAACCTAATTCGCTCAAAAGGCTTTCAATAGTTCGTTTTTCTTCTTGTGAAGGAACGATGATATGCTTAATGGATTTATATGGTACTGCTATTGGCGGAAAGCCATCAAGAAATGTGTTATTACGAGAAGTTTTCCAGTTATAATATTCATCTTTTGACCAAAACCACTTAACAATCTCTTCACCAATCTCTCTATCTTCGGGAATGATAATACGCCATTCACACTCATCATATGCACAAAAGCTCTTGCCCTTGTAGTCGCAAGTATAATTCTTTGTGAATCCGAGAGAGAAAGTAGTATACTCCTGTTCCTTCCAAGAACCTAATATAGATACTACAATGCCGCAATTCTTTTGGTTCAAATAGAGTGGAAAACCCTTCTCATATGTATTACCTTTAGGGGCCACAACGCTACATTCTACTGACTCTATTTGAGATAGAACTTCATCTTGACTTTTTTGTTTCTTTATCTGAGAACAATGATGGGCATAAGCTCCGTGTATAGGAGTGTCGAACAAGATGTAATGTACAGGAGATAGAATAGCACCTGCTAGTTTAATGAGTGCACTCTTGTCTACTCCTACAGCGTAGTTTCCGTACTTACTTATATGCTCCTCGCAAAAATCGAGAGGTATGTCGCAAAATGAAACCATAGGAATTCCGATAAAAATATCGTGACTTGCAGGCATGCCATCAGGATTTGTCCTTGTTATTTGTTCTCCACTATATGACACCCTGAACCCTTCTTTTATGATGGAAATAAGATTATCAAGGCTCTTTGTATAGTGAAATAAAGCATTTGAGTGGCTATTTTTCATTCTATTGTTCATATTCGAATAAGGTTGTTTTAGTAACTAGAATTATCAATTAAGAATCATACTTATAGACAAAGAATGAAAGAACAACTGAGAAATTATTCTTACCAAAATTTTATTTGGTTCTTTGGTTACATTGTATAAAGATACAAAAATTCTTTCAACATTCAGACATATAGTGTTATTAATAACAGCTTTAACAAAACCTTCATGTGCTCAGTAAATTATAAATAGATATTACATTCTGAATGATGAAAAGAAGTCAAAATCTGTAATAACGCTGTTGTTTGAAATAAAAAAACGCCCCCAAGTATGCTGTCTTGCGACTCGCCCAGGAGGCTTATTAGCTTTGGTTTTATGTTGCAAAGATAAGGAAAAGTTTGGGAAGGAGAGGTGAAGGGTGAGAATACATGAAGTTAAAATTTTACGCTTCAGGGTAATTGTGCTAATTTTGATAATTCTCCTACTTCTTTAACTACTTCATATTGTACGTCATCGAACTGCGCAAAATGGGCTTTACCGCATTTAATCTTCTGTTCTTCCCCTTGGCGTAAATGACCTGTATTAATAATATCTAACTCACTTTTATATTTCGTTTCAGCAACAAAATAAATTTTTGTATCATCTACGAAAACAATTGCCCAATCAGGATTATAGCTACCAATAGGAGTTGGTATGGTAAACCAATTGGGAAGCTTGAAATAGAACTTTACCTGTTCGCTGGTTTCGCAATCGCGGGCAAACCGATTTTCAATAGCAGAGTCGAGTGGAATATGATTTTCGTAAATAGTTTTGGATTTATCTGATACCGTAAATGAAAAATCATTCAAGTAGGTTTCCAACTCATGCTCTTCAAATAGTCGCATTTCGTACTCTGAGTTTCCAATCTTTTTATACTTGATGCCATCAATCATTAAGTCGTTTAACGCTCTTAGAATAGCTTGCGAACATAAGTCCATAAAGAGTTGCGGGTTAATAAGAATGTCGTTTAATCGTCCGGATTGCTTTATGATTTCTAATAAAGTATGACGCGTAAGATCTGTTTTGTTCTGAATATAACCCAACACATCCGGTATTTGCCATTCTCGTATTTTAAAAGGTAGCGCCTTTTCTCCCAAAATTGGTGTATCAACCCCATCTTTTGTCATTTCTATTTTTACTTTTGTTGAACGAATTAATGGGGGATGGATTGCTCCGATATTTTTTATAGCATTTGCTGCGTTACTAATCAGCTTTTCAGATTTGTAACCAACGCGATAGGTTGTCTTTTGTTTTATCCTGTCCCAAATTTCAATAAACTTCGGATCCAGTTCAAAGCCTTTTCTGTACTTGATGGAAACTCTTTCACGTTTGTTTTTCACACGTCCTTCAAATGCAACTCCACAATCTTCCTCAATTTCTTTTTGGAGAGTCTTTGCAAAATCGGCATAAGACTCATTTGCGATTACGGTTAAACGATTAATGTCACGGTCATAAATTCGTTTTCCCTCGCTGTTAACAGCTAATCGTAGTCCTCGCCCTATTTCTTGACGCTTTTTCATTTCAGACCTTGTCTCGTTAAGCGTACAAATCTGAAAGACATTAGGATTATCCCATCCTTCTCGCAAAGCAGAGTGGGAAAAAATAAATCGAAGCGGATTATTAATATTTAAAAGCTTTTCTTTATCTTTCATTATTAGGCTATAGGTGTCATTGTCTGCGAGCGTTTCACCTGATGTGTCCTTAAAAACACCCCTTCTGTCTTGAGAAAAATAGCCGTTATGGATATCCTTTAAATCATAATGGGGAAGTGAGCTAAAATTGCTTTTAGTAATTAAATCCGAATAAATTTCTTCGAACCAAATTGCGAACTTTCCGTGTTTAGGCTTGCCATTAGTATCATATTGGCGGTAATTAGCAACACGGTCTATAAAAAAAAGCGAAAGAACTTTTACACCTTTAGATTTGTATCTTAATTCCTTTTTCAGATGCTCTTCAATGGTTTTGCGCATCTGAAACTTCATTATTTCATCATTCAATGCACCTTGTGTGGTGCCTTCATAAAGCACTTTGCCATTGGAAAGCGTTATGCTCCCGTAGAATGTATCTATCTCCTCAATAATATATCCGTCTTTATAGATTTCACGCTCATTAGAAAGCTTATATAAATCATCTTCTTGACTAACTGTTAAGCTCTTTTTTTTCACTCCCTTTGGTTCATTTACCATAATGGTGACTTTGGCGGATACTTTACTTTTCGTTGCAGTTATAGAATCAACGGAAATGAATGCATCGTTAGAGGAATTTTCGTCCATAACCGAATCTACCTCGATATGCTTAACTAACCCTTTATCATATGCGTCAACAGGGTTAAGACTATAAATCAAGTTATATAGGTTTCTATGTGTGGCCGAATAGCGTAAAGTCAATAGCGGATTTAATTTTTCAACAGCGCTCTTGCGTTTAGGAGTTTCCATGTTTTGCGGTTCATCAACTATTACAATAGGGTTTGAAGCACGAATAAACTCAATTGGAAGCTGTCCGCTTAATCTATCGTTAGGGCGGTTGATAATATTCTCATCTTTTGCAAACGAGTCGATGTTAATAACCAAGATCTCTATGTTATTACCGGTTGCAAAACTACGCAATGCCGAAATCTTATTGCTATCATAAACTATGTAATGCACAGGAATATTGTCGTACAGATTTTGCAAATGCTCGTGCGTAATCTCCAAGTTCTTTAATACACCTTCACGAATAGCAATGGAAGGCACCACAATTACAAATTTTTTGAATCCGTATTGCTTGTGAAGCTCGTAGATTGTTCTTAAATATACGTAAGTTTTTCCTGTGCCGGTTTCCATTTCAATCGAAAAATTCATTCCTTGCAATGTGCTGGAAACCTCTATTTCGTTATCTCGCTGAACCTTTTGCAGATTCTGCAAAATTTGCTCATCCGAAATAACCAATCTATTAGCAATGCCATCAATGAAATTCAACTTTTCCTCTTCCTGAACAATAAATTGAATCTCGCCAACATCCTTCGGCTGTCCGTCAAACAAACGAATCACCGAATTAATGGCATCAAGCTGGAATTGAAGATCAGGTTCGAAGTGGAGGATCATAAGGTAATTTGTTCGATCAGTTGATTTAAAGTCTGTTCTCTAACTCCTGCTGGGGTTAATTCGCATTGCCAAACAGTAAGCACTTTATAGCCCATATTCTGTAATTTATAAATGTTTTCCGTATCGCGAATAATGTTTCCGGATATTTTTTCTTTCCAAAACTGAGTGTTTGATGTCGGTAAAGCAGCCTTTTTGCAATTCGTGTGTCCATGCCAAAAACAACCATTTACAAAAATTACTGTCTTATACTTCGACAAAACAATATCAGGTTTGCCGGGCAAATCTTTTACATTTTTTCTATACCTAAAACCCTTTGCAAAAAGATATTTTCTTACCATAACTTCAGGCTTTGTTTCTTTGCCTGATATTTTGGACATAATGACGGAACGTTTAGCTCTCGGAAAAATGTCAGACATTAAGTTTATTCTATTTTTGACAAACCAAGCCTTGCATAAGAAGAAGAAAATTTTTGTAAAATGTCAGCAAAAAGTTTTGGTGATACTCTAAATAATACTTTGTATTTGTTCTCATCTTTTAGCACCGAGTCTTCAACTGTTTCGAAATATCTAAAATCAAGTACAAGTTGAAGATTATTATTCTCTTCTATTGCAAGTGGAAACATATCTTTATAATAGAACTCATTCTTAAATTTTTCTTTGTGCGTAATATCACACAAAAAACCTTTAATTAGGCGTGAGTTAATTTTCTTTTTTTGAGAAAAGTCACATGGCGGTGTTAATTCGATAGCTATATACTTTTCAACATCCTTCACTTTGTTTGGGAGTTTGGGCCTCACAAGATTCTGTCCAATAATTTCATACACATTACCTGGGATAATGTAATCTTGTTGTATATTGACCTTATCTATAAACATTTTCGAATTTAACTTCGAAAAAATCTCATTCTTTTTATTGTCGGCGTTATTATATGGATTTTGTGGAGTGGGTTTGAAAATATTAATACTATTTTTATTTTGTTGATTGATTAAATCTGAATACAACAATTCATCAAAGGCTTTATACGCATCAGTTGTTAAATCGTAATTCTCAATATGGTCTACGGGAATTCCTGTGTGATTTAACGCCATTTTATACATTAAATATATCAATTCCTTCTGCTGATTTTCATATTCTGGCACTAGCGAATAGATATCAAATATAGCACTGTCTGCTGCTATTTGTACGCTACTCCTCCAACTCAGAAAAAAATAAGCTAGTTTATCAGAAGTCAACACATTATTCAGGTCATTCAAAATATTTCCATAACCTCTTTGCAAGTAATCAGTTTTATCGAAGGGAACAATAAACATAGGTAAGGTGTATTCTTCTTTATCTTTCAATAATTTTTTTTTCAAAATATCTATATCATCAATATGTTTAGACCATACGACAAGTCCATAACAACCCTTATTTTTAGGAAGGATGTTTAGTAGTATCTTTCGGATTTTAGATATGTTGCCTATCATTTTCTCATCATCATCTAATGATAAATCCATAAAAATAAGATCTCTGTTTTTTTTCAATACAGGCAAATCTGTGGCTTTTTTTCCAGTAGGATTAATAAATTGCACACAAATATCCTCATCTTCTAATACTTTTTGAAGAGCTTTAACTTCCTCTTCTTTATCATCAATAATGAGAACGCTGTCTATAAAATCTGTTACCATAATCTTATTTTTTTTCTTTTGGGAAACACATTGCAATAATTGCTTTATTAATTTGATTAATTTTTGCATATTTAGGTAGTTCAATTTCATTTTCATCTAAAAACATCAACTTTCCTTTCATCGCATTCATCATCTCATTTGCAATATGCAAGCCTAATCCCATTCCAATGTTATAGGGTTTACCTGAAATAAATGGCTGTATAGCAACCTCAGCGGGAATATTAAAACCTGGCCCATTATCACTTATTACAATTGAGTTATAACCCTGTATTTGATCTGTAATATATATAGATATTTTTCTGTTCTCTTCTAGAGAATAACTAAGCCAATAAATGGAATTGTCCAATAAATTTGTTAGCACTGATATTGATTCAGCTTCTGCAAGATAACCTTTCAACTTAGATTCTTCATAATTGTGATACACATCTATTGAGTGATCTGAAAATCTAAATCCGTAATTATCTACGGCTATTTGTACTATTTCAGATAATCGTTTGTTTCCAATCTTAGATTTTCTAATCATAGCTGTATATCCGCGAACAATTTTTTCCAATCGTTGAGAAATGTCAATTATTTGTTCTTTTTCCCCTCTTTTTGCATGACCTAGCAATGCTGCTACTTGTTTTTCAATTTCATGAATAACCACACTTAAATTCAGTCCGGCATTAGCACTTTTAATAAGAATTCCTTTAACTTCTCTATACTGTTCATTTATTCTAATCAAGTACCTCAAGATTTGCTTTTTATCATCTTCATTTTCAACTCTATCGTTCACAATGCTAATAACTTCCTCTAAATCGGATAGCACTGGCTCTACAACTTTATGGGTCTTATATAGAGTTGTTAATTTTGATTTGTCTACGTTTCTTTCTCTTACAAATATGTTTAGCACATAGTTTATAGCATCTACAAATGCATTATAATTTTCATCTTCAATAAAACCTTCTCTATTTGTTTTTTCTCTTAACCCGACGCTTTCAGACCTCTTAAGTCTAACATAGCCTAAAACTATATTATTGCTAACATTGCCGCCAACTCTGCTGACCCTTTTTAAATCTAGGCCGAGCCAATCATTATCACGTTCCCCATAATCATAAACTCTAACGTCATCCCTATACACTCTAATTCCACCATTTTCTGCTAAGTACTCATTTATGCTACTCTTTTCAGTATTCACATAATTGAAAATGGCCGAATCTCTCTCAAATATTATTATATCGAAACGTACTTCTCCTATTTTAAAATCATCCAAATTAATCTCGTATTCAATTTGTCTTTTTCTGCCCTCTTCCTCTTTTAAACCCTTTAAGTATAGCTCACTGTCATTTAAATCAACTGCTTCTACTGTTCTTCCTTGAATTTTATCTAAAGAGCTCCAAGGACGGAATTCATACTTAAAATATTGAATTTTATTACCTTTTAGTACAGAAGAGCCAAAATATAGTCCCCCATTTTCCACTATACCCTGGAGGTCAGGTAATCCTTCAAAAAGATCTTCATTACTGGTAATTTTGACTTGAAAGGAATCATTTTTGTTGGCAAAAGGACTGTTCAATGACAACAAATTTCTATAGACCTGTCTTATTTGACGTCTGTCCCATTTTGACTTTAAATCTTCTATAATAATCTTTGTACCAGTAACTCCATTCTTATAAAATTTGGGACTCTCATTTTCTACAACACTAACATTAAAGTCACTAATATTTTTGGCATTTTCCAACTCTGTCCAATCAATTGATAACTCAACTTCTTTAAAGTTGGACTGTTTGGAAAATAAAGTGATTTTTCTTCCTAATTTATGAACACCCAATCTTCCAATACCTTTTTCGCCTAGTGGGAAACGCCCACATTGGTTTACTTCTACTTTTTTTTTGTGATCTGTACCAATAACCAACCAAACATTTTTGATGATATCGGCATTCATTCCAAAGCCATTATCCGATATGGTCAATTTATTTAGTTGTCTGTTTTCCGAATAAAACTCAACTTTACACTCAGTTGCACACGCATCATAGGAGTTTTTCACCAGCTCTAAAAGAGCAATACTTTCATTTTTTATTAAATCTTCCCCGAAATGAGCTATAATTCTTGGTGTAATTGAAAAATGATGTTTCATATGCTTTTGTCATTTTTTTTTATACTAGCTTTTTACTATAGTTTCCCCCAGTCTCCTTGCATATTCCGGTGGCACAGCGTTTCCGATTAATCTTGCTGCTGTAGCCATGCTATTTGTTTTGAAAACATAATCCCTAGGAAACGTTTGTATAGTAGCTCCTTCGCGTATTGAAATAGCTCGGTCTTCTTCAGGGTGTCCAAATCGTCCATTAGAAATACTATAGAATTTTGTAGTAATTGTAGGAGCCGGTTTATCCCACCACATACGTCCGTATGTATCTTTAAAACTATCGTCCTTACCGATAAAACACCGCAATTGAAGCCCTTGATGTCCAGCCCAATCTAGTCTATTCCCTCCATCATGTTTCGTTTTTTTAATCCTTTGTAGGTTTTTATCACTTAATCCCGCTACGGAATGATTGAGGTCACTCAAGTCTTTATGTCCAGCATTAACTTTGGGAAAGCCATTCTTTTGTCCGATGGCATCCTTGAGAACCATGTTATTATTTTCCGGAATAGGTAGCCGAAGTGTAATATTTTCCAAACGAGTGGCAATTAAGGAAAAACGTTTTCTATTTTGAGGTATGTTGTGGTAACTCATATCAACTACCTCATAAACAATATCATTATATCCAATAGATTTTATTTTATTAAGGAATGATGGCAGTACACTATCTTTGTGCGTCAAAATCCCAGGTACGTTCTCCACAAGCACATACCCTGGCCTGTAATAATCTATGAAACGAGCAAAATCCATTAACAAATCTTTTGAATCTATGGATTTTTTTTTATCAGATTTGATTATACTATAAAATTGGCATGGGCTACATCCGGCAAAAATGAGTTTATTGTCGTTTCTTTGTAAATTAAAATGGGTTTCAAAGTAGTTGCTCTCTAAACTCCTAATATCTTTCAGAATAAAAACACTTCCGAGATTGTTATATTCGTATGTCAACTTGGCATTATTATCAAGATCAACGCCGGCAACTACATCAATGCCTGCCTGACGAAGTCCATATGTCATGCCTCCTCCGCCGCAGAAAAAATCTACTGCTTTATAATCTTGTGTACCCATCTTTCCCCTATATCGTTTTAAACTCTACGCCTGCGTCTTTCATTTGCAGTGCGGTGTTGGTTTTTAATTGGTCGTTTCCTTTGAAAATGCGGTCAAGAGCAATTACTTTTTTTGGCTGTTTGGATAACACTTCCGTTATTATTTGCTCATCAACTTTTTCCAGTATTAAGGCTAATTCGTTTCCATCAATTGGAGTTATCATGCCCAGTCTTCTATATCGTGCCAAAGTATTGGATGAAATGTTGAGCATCCTCGCTGCCTCCGACTGGTTGAAGGTTTTGTTTTCAAAAACTCGCAGCATCTCTTTTACTTGACGCATCTCTATCTCAAGCGTTGCCACTCTGCGTAAAAGCCCTATTTCAACTTCTGGTTGTTGCATGCATCCAATCGTTTACTGTTTTTTGAAATTGTTCAAATTGTTTGCAAACAGAGTATTTGTAATTTTGTTGCTCTATTTGCAATTGCCATTGCTTTTGTTTTTGCGACTGATAACCAGATGGGCTTTTCATCTCGATGAATAGCCCATGATAGATTTTGTCATCTATCCGTGCCGGCATAGCCAGGAATAGATCTGCTACTCCGCTGACCACTCCCTCTGCCTTGAGCTTTCCTGCGGTTGCTTTACCTCTCTGCCCTCCATTAGGAATGGCAAAGAGCAGATACCTATAAGGAAACCATTGGTAGCGAAACCAAGTGACGCACCTTTCCTGCAATCTATGCTCAAGGTCTTTGCGCATGGTGGTTGGCCTCTCGGTTATCAAAACGTCTGCCTTCATGGAATCTTATATGTTAAATCAACTCTTAGGTAAGATAATTTGCCACAATTAGTACAGCGATTAATCAGCACTAACTGCACGACCTTTCCGGTAGGGTCTTTTATTTAGTTGTCTGTTTTCCGAATAAAACTCAACTTTACACTCAGTTGCACACGCATCATAGGAGTTTTTCACCAGCTCTAAAAGAGCAATACTTTCATTTTTTATTAAATCTTCCCCGAAATGAGCTATAATTCTTGGTGTAATTGAAAAATGATGTTTCATATGCTTTTGTCATTTTTTTTTATACTAGCTTTTTACTATAGTTTCCCCCAGTCTCCTTGCATATTCCGGTGGCACAGCGTTTCCGATTAATCTTGCTGCTGTAGCCATGCTATTTGTTTTGAAAACATAATCCCTAGGAAACGTTTGTATAGTAGCTCCTTCGCGTATTGAAATAGCTCGGTCTTCTTCAGGGTGTCCAAATCGTCCATTAGAAATACTATAGAATTTTGTAGTAATTGTAGGAGCCGGTTTATCCCACCACATACGTCCGTATGTATCTTTAAAACTATCGTCCTTACCGATAAAACACCGCAATTGAAGCCCTTGATGTCCAGCCCAATCTAGTCTATTCCCTCCATCATGTTTCGTTTTTTTAATCCTTTGTAGGTTTTTATCACTTAATCCCGCTACGGAATGATTGAGGTCACTCAAGTCTTTATGTCCAGCATTAACTTTGGGAAAGCCATTCTTTTGTCCGATGGCATCCTTGAGAACCATGTTATTATTTTCCGGAATAGGTAGCCGAAGTGTAATATTTTCCAAACGAGTGGCAATTAAGGAAAAACGTTTTCTATTTTGAGGTATGTTGTGGTAACTCATATCAACTACCTCATAAACAATATCATTATATCCAATAGATTTTATTTTATTAAGGAATGATGGCAGTACACTATCTTTGTGCGTCAAAATCCCAGGTACGTTCTCCACAAGCACATACCCTGGCCTGTAATAATCTATGAAACGAGCAAAATCCATTAACAAATCTTTTGAATCTATGGATTTTTTTTTATCAGATTTGATTATACTATAAAATTGGCATGGGCTACATCCGGCAAAAATGAGTTTATTGTCGTTTCTTTGTAAATTAAAATGGGTTTCAAAGTAGTTGCTCTCTAAACTCCTAATATCTTTCAGAATAAAAACACTTCCGAGATTGTTATATTCGTATGTCAACTTGGCATTATTATCAAGATCAACGCCGGCAACTACATCAATGCCTGCCTGACGAAGTCCATATGTCATGCCTCCTCCGCCGCAGAAAAAATCTACTGCTTTATAATCTTGTGTACCCATCTTTCCCCTATATCGTTTTAAACTCTACGCCTGCGTCTTTCATTTGCAGTGCGGTGTTGGTTTTTAATTGGTCGTTTCCTTTGAAAATGCGGTCAAGAGCAATTACTTTTTTTGGCTGTTTGGATAACACTTCCGTTATTATTTGCTCATCAACTTTTTCCAGTATTAAGGCTAATTCGTTTCCATCAATTATATGATAGCCATTGCACGATTCAATATTAACATTGAGGTCTTTCCCGCTTTTCAATATAAGCTCATACACCATATTTTGCAAGGTTGCATGTTCTGCAACCGGATCAACAAATAGTTCTAATTGTTTAGCCAAGGCTTCAGCGGAATAGTTTTCGGGTTGTCTCCATTGCTTGAAATTGCTTTCTGCGAGGCGAAACACTTTGAAACCGGTATCAATGTCAATAGGTTTATTGTCTCCCTCATTAAATTCCAGTTGCATTTTCCTTTTCCGGTTTTCCTCTTCTATTTGCTCTCGAATCTTTCGCCCTGCACGACGAATACGTTCTTTGGCAATATCAGCAATGGTATTGTATCCTGCCTTAAAAGCTTCGCTCTTTTCATCGCATGGTTCAGCTATTTGCACCAAAATGTACCTGCGGTTTCCGCCGTCTTCTTTATTTAACTGCATTACAGCATGTGCTGTTGTAGCACTGCCGGCAAAGAAATCAAGAATTATGTCATCATCCTGCGTAGATAATGCTATTATTTGTTTAAGCAGTGAAATTGGTTTCGGAAAATCAAATTCTTGGTTGAAGTCTAGCTTCCTTAATTCAATTGTTCCTGTTTCTGTCAAGAAAGAATTGTCATCCCATATTGATTTGGGTTTGTATGTTGTTTTACGATATTTCTCATAAATATTATAGTTACCATCTGCTTTTTTTCTTGCCACTAAATTACTTATCAATGTATCCTCATTGTAATTATCAGCAGTACGGGGTTTACCCCATCTCCAACAACTTTCTTTTCCTTCTGAATTATAAGGATAAACCTCCTTACTATATACCTCTGATTTATACAATGATACGGGGCTAAACCCATCCTTGTCTATAATGTTTGGATTAACATAAATAGGGTAGAACAAAAAAGGTCGATTGTGTTTTCCAAACTTAGGATTTCGATTTCTCAATTCCCTTATATTAAAACTACTTATATTATCTTTTAAATTTAAATCTGAGTTTTTAGCATCCTTTTCTAATTCATATAACTCTGTTTCTGAATTTTTGGTGTAAACAAGAATATACTCATGCGTTTTTGCTATCTGCTTATACGTCTGACCTCTACTGTTTGTTCTAACAATAATTTGTGAGAAAAAATTTTCCTCCCCAAAAATCTCATTCATTAACAAACGTAAATTATGGACTTCGTTGTCATCAATAGATACGAAAATCACCCCGTCATCACGTAATAGGTTTCGAGCTAAGAATAGGCGAGGCATCATCATACTAAGCCAGTTGCTATGATATTGTCCATTTTCACGCGAATTTTTACGGAAAACACCTTCGCCGGTCATGTAACCTTCTTCATCCCTATCTCCTACACGCTTTTGGTATTCGGTTTTGGTTTCTGCAAACCGGTCGGCATATATAAAACTGTCGTTTCCCGTATTATAGGGTGGATCTATGTAGATCATCTTGACCTTACCAAAATAGCTTTTTTGCAGGATTTTCAGGACATCAAGATTATCTCCCTCGATAAAGATATTTTGTGTATCATCGAAATTTACCGACTCCTTAAGCACCGGAATCAATGTCTTGGTGGTAGTTTTTTGCATCAACCTGAAGGCGTCACTTTTCTCCGCCCAATTAAGAACATAACGCTCGTTAGCGAGATTAACATCCTCACCGAGTGTGATTTTAAGCTTCTCCCAATCGATTTTATCTTCAACAAAAATTTCGGGAAAAATTCGTTTCAATTGCTCAAGTCTCTCTGTATTAGGGGATAATGAGTTTCCATCCATTGCGACAATGTATAACTTTAGTAGTACACAAAGTTAACAAATTAGTTTACATTAGAAACATATTTGTGTGTTCCTTAAACACAAACCTAAAAATCAAGCCCCAATTAAAAGTAGTAGCTTAAGTGGAAGAAAGAAAGAGTAGGAGAGTAGGAAAGAATGAGTCAAGTATGGGGGAATATAGCGGTATAACTATGTTAGGTTAAGTTTAGATGAGAAGAAATATCCCGGCTAGCTAATGTCCTTCAATTTATTTTGGTAAATTTGTACTATCTAACAATTAATAAATCAAGACAAAATCATGATACCAACATTTGAAGAAATAAGGGTACAAGCTCTAAAAGAATTAAAAAATGGAGATGTTATGCGAGTAAGAGATTTGCGAATTCCTTTGGCAAAACGCTTTAATCTTACTGAAGAGGAGATGAATGAGTGGTATCCTTCCGGGAATGCTGAGATTTTTTCGGATCGAATATCTTGGGGTTTGTCCTATCTTTTTGTTGCCGGATTGGTAGAAAGACCGAGAAGAGGCAATTATAAAATTACTGAAAAGGGACTTAAAATGCTTTCTTCCTGTACCGACGAGCAAATAAATAAATTCATAAAGGAAGAAAATCTAAAAAATGCTAAGAGAAGAAATGATATTAGTAATGAGACGACTTCCACTGCTTTAACTGCATCAAACAATGATGAATATACTCCTCAAGAAGAGCTTGATGGTTCGTATAACAAAATAAAACAGTCAATTAAGTCTGAAATCTTGACTACTATATTGAGTAAAAAGCCACAAGAATTCGAAAGGTTAGTTGTTAAGTTACTTCAGGCCATGGGGTATGGTGGTGAAGTTAAAAATTCGGCCATTGTCACAAAGATCTCTAATGATGGAGGCATTGATGGTATTATAAAAGAAGATATATTGGGTTTTAATCATATATCCATTCAGGCAAAACGTTATGCACCTAATAACAATGTATCAATAGAAAATGTTCGGAGTTTTGTGGGTGCTGTAGCTGGAACTCCATCTAAAAAAGGTGTATTTATCACAACTTCGGATTTTCCAAAAAGCGCAATTCAATATGTTGATAGCCTAAATGGTTCTCCGACAATAATTCTGATTAATGGAGACCAACTAGCAGACTATATCTATGATTATGGTTTGGGACTACAAACAGAAAAAATTATCAAAATCATGAAGATGGATATGGATTATTGGGACTCAATGGATGACGAAAAAATTACTGGGTAATTCTTATTTGTAATGAGTCAGCTAAGCTAATAATCAACCTGTCAATATGAACTAAACTTCGGTTTTAAGGTCATTTATAATTCATGATTAATTATCATAAACACTACTCTTTTGTAGTTTGTCTTAGCAAATGAAGTAATGTTAGATTACCTATCCATAGCACAAAAATATGCGGAAGAACGGGGTGTGATATCATAAAGCCCTCAGCAGTAAAAGGCGGATATCATTATTTTTATCTCAATAGAACTGTCCGCCCACGCTATTTGGGACATCCTCATGTGATAAAAATAAGCCCTTCAGGTAAAGTCCAACGCGTACTTGATTTTGAGGAAATATACTGGGCCTATAACAAGGCTGGAAAGGAGGAATGATATATTTAGAATATAATAGTAGGAACATCCTACCTCACCCTCCAATACCCTCCTCTGGCCGGTCCAATGCGCTCGATAATGCCGTCTGCTTTGAGTCGTGCGAGGTGCTTTTCCACCGCTTTCGGGGTGATTCCGATCTTAGTGGAAAGAGCTTTTGCGCTCAGTGTGCCATCTTCTGAGAGGAGTGCTATGATTTTATCCCTGCTTTTCAGGGTTTTTTCCGTGATTTCACCACCTTCTCCGATGGAGTGTAGATATGTGTCAATTTCTGCGGCTAAATTTCGTTCCATCATAGAGGTCATAAACTCGCGGAAAATATTGAGGTTGTGTTCTTCGCGCGTTGCAACTAAGGCCTTGATATATTCCTCTTTATCCTCTTTGTGTATTATTGTTGGAATGAGATTGAACTCAAACTGCAACATATTCATCAGCAGACGCGCCATACGTCCGTTTCCATCGGCCCAAGGGTGAATAGTTACCAGATTGTAATGCGCATCGAAGGTAATCTGATAGAGCTCATCTATAGTTTTGTTAGTTGCCGTTTTGCGAGCAACATTCAATTCTTTACAGAACTCAACCAGCTTTGCAGGCACTTTGTTGAAATTCATATAAGAGCGACCGCCAAATCCTGCCGTAACATTCAGCAATCTCAATTCTCCGCGTGCAGTTGAAAAATTTCCAAGCGCAGTTTTGTACTCTACTCCTGTATTCTTCATAACAATTGATGCGAGAGAAATGAGTAAATCAACACTAATTTCCACATGATCTTTAGCCAGCCCAATCGCTTTTTCGTAAGCAGCTTTCAAATCGAGGTTCATACTCTGCTCCTCGATACTCTTTCCTTTAATACTAACTCCATGATCGAACATTATCTGATTTTCAAGTTCAGTAATGGTCGAACCCTCAATTGCAGTCGAGTGGGTAATCAATGAGTAGAGGTGGAATTTGTCGTAGTCTATCTGCTTGTCGATACCTAATTCTCTGTATCGGTTTACCATTTTTTCTAACTTATTTATCATTGTTCCGATTTTTAAAAATTTCTCCCTACTTTTTTCGCAAAAGTAATACTTTTTACCCAACTTTTCGCATATTTCACCCTACTTTTCCACAAATAACAATGATTTTCACCCCACTCTTCCTGCATTTCTCCATACTTTTTCCCATGCCGCCTCAAATCTTTCGGGGTAATAGACCTTTAGCCAGGCCATTTGGTAGGCGATAGCACATTGGGCGGCAGAATGGGATTCGGGGAAGGTAAAGTGGCCCTGCTCTAGGAGTAAGTCCCAGCGTTTTTTAAGTTCATCATGAGTATATTTGTGTATTGCATCACCGGAGAAGATTTTTTCACGTAACTGATCTAGCATAACATCATTGTTACTGAATAGAGCCTTGCGGAGATCTACTGTCTCTTTATGCGAAAGTCCAAGGTTCAGGGCTATTATCATCATTTGTTCTTGATAAATCAGGACTCCAAAGGTTTCACGCAGGCATTCATCATATAAGGGACGTATGGTTTTATACTGCTTACATTGGTTGAAAGAGCTGGCTAATTCGAAGTATTCCAGGAATTTATTAACTTTTGTGCCCGGCCGACATAATGCATTAAGTGCTACTAATTGACTGAATTTGGTGGGTTTTATCAATGCCAGACCCACTCTCATGTCCTTAGTTTCAAACATGTATATTTCGGAAGTTTCTCCCTTTGCAAAAAATTCCAGGACTTTGGGATCATCGTATGTTTGTGGAATATTGATACCATTGGAGGCATCGCTGATTACATCAAGGCAGATTAACCGCATAATATTCAGATATTGAGAACCGGAATCCTTGAAATATTCAAGCTCATATTGGCATTTCAGCTCATTCCAACCCAAATTTCTCTTATATGTATAAGATAGCGGCAAATATTCATCTAAAGGCTTTTTTGAGAGAAAAAATGCACTACAATGAGTTCCTATTCCCATCACTGTTCCTATCAGTTTCTGCGCTGAATCAGTTATCTCTTGTGGAAGCTCAGATTGGTTGTTTAGCTTCTCGACTCCAAAAGCCCTCAAAGAGTCAATATTAGCAATCTTTTCTGAGCGGAATAGGTGTGAGGAGATCGTGCAAACATGCATTTTACCGTATTTTTCCTTGAGATATTGAAATGCATATTTATACCCTTTTCCATCCAATTCAAGCTCAATGATTGGCCGCGGTACCCCATCGTAATAGGGTGGAAGGTATCTTTCGAACACCAAGGGATATTTAATAGGGTCAAAATCGGTGATTTGCAAAAGATAGTTCAGGAATGATGCAGTGGCTGTGCCACGACCCGGACCCAGAAAGCAACCTTTCTCCCGCAGAGCTTTCGCAAGATCCCAAATAATAAGAATATAGTTCGTAAGGTCGTGCGAATATATAGCCTTCAGCTCATATTCAAGCCGTTCTCTCTCTTTCGTGCTATAATTTCCACCAGTGCGCTCTTTGAACCCTTCAAGGGCTAAATGGCGAAGATATTGGGCAGGGGAGTGGAAAGAATCCGGAATTGGGAAATCTGGTAATTGGTGCTTCTCAGCAATCTCAAAATGCTCTATTTTCTGTAATACCTCCCAGGTATTCTCTATTGCTTCCGGATGATCCGGAAAGAGTTCAAGCATTTCAGCTTCGGATTTTAGGTATTCTTCTCCGGTAAATGATAATCTTTCCGGGTCTTCCATCTTACGATTAGTATTGGCACATAAAAGAACATCATGCGCAGTTGCATCCTCTTTATTGAGAAAATGAACATCATTAGTAGCAACCACCGGTATTCCTAATTCCAGGCCTAAAGCAAATATAACCTCATTTGCAACCTTTTGCTTCTCATATAAATCAAATTTATAGTTAGGTTTGGTAGATTTATGCAGAGAAACTTCCAAATAGAAATCATCTCCGAAAAGGTCGCGATACCAACAGGCCAACCGCCTTGCTTCCTCTAAATCATTCGCAAGAATAGCTTGCGGGATTTCGCCACCGATACAGCCTGAAAGGGCTATAAGGCCATCGTGATGCTCTTGAAGCATACTATGATCCACCATTGGACGCTTTCTAATACCCTCAGTGTTGGCTTTAGAGACTAATTTGACCAAATTTCGATATCCCACAATATTTTTAGCTAATAATACCAGATGATACCTGGTAGATGAGGTCTTGTGATCCATAAGATTTTCCTTAGATATATATACCTCACAACCTATTATCGGCTTTATTGCAGGATATTTCTTAGCCACTTTAAGGAATTTCGGAATGCCGTACATCGTTCCATGATCGGTGATTGCCAGGCCGGGCATTTTCAATTCGTCTACTCTCTTGAAGAGTTCTTCTATTTTACACATACCATCCAATGTGGAATAAATGGTGTGTATATGAAGGTGAGTGAACCTATTTCTCTCTTTCCTTGAGTCTTGAGAATGGGTGATAGGCATGCAAAGAGTGGAGTTGTTCGTTGTTTTCATGTCATTATTGTTTTTATTTCTGCAAGCAAAGCTAGAGGTAGCTTCGGCAGGAATCAGGCAGATATAGATAAACTGTAATAATTTTTAATTACGCCACTTTATTGCCGAATCTATTGTTTGTTTTGCCGGTAATTACTAATTTTGGAATTGCTCGAAATCCTTATTTCAACTAAATATTAAGAAATGGCAAAAAACTATTTCAAACGTTATATCTGGCTTCTTGAAACACTCCGGAGCAGGGGCCCCTTGACTCTCAAACAGTTGCAAAGTCATTGGTTAAGAAGCTCAGTCAACGACGATTACACAGAGCTGGCTCCCAGAACACTATCCAATCATATCACCTCAATTCTCGATATTTTTGGCATTGAAATCCTTTGTAACCGTAGTGACAACACCTATTACATTAATAACGAGGATGATATTGGTGGCAGCGAAGTACGAAACTGGATGCTGGAAGCTTTGAGTCTGAATAGCCTTTTGAATGAGAGTGTGGGATTTAAGGATAGGATTATTTTCGGAAATGTGCCTTCAAGTCGTAAATACCTGACTATAATAATTGAAGCTATTCGAGAGAATAAGGTTATTAATGTAACCTACCAGAGCTACAGAAAGCCAACCTCTGAAGAATTTGTGCTGAAACCCTACTGCTTGCGAGAACACAAGAGAAGGTGGTATCTCTACGCTCATAAAGATGATGATGCAGAGCCTCATATGTTTGCCCTAGACAGAATACAGAAGATCGAGATAGGTGAGGAGAGCTTCAAGGTCCCGAAAGACTTCAATGCTCATGATTACTTTTCCGGCATCTATGGAGCCAGAGTTTATCCGGGTATGAAGCGAGAAACAGTTGTTTTGAAGGTCTCCAACATGCAAGCAAAATACTTCCAATCACTACCGCTGCATCACTCACAGGAGATTATAGAAGAAACCAATGAATACACTATCTTCCAATATTATCTCACTCCCGACTACGACTTCAAACAAGATGTGCTCTCCTTCGGTGTGAGTGTCGAAGTCCTGGAACCTGAACTTTTGAGGAACGAGATAGGGGAGGTGATAAGTGAGCTGAATAGGAGGTATAATGGATGAAATTATTAATAACTTAAATTTAATATTATGGGTGAACTCGTGAATATATTCAAACCTATAAGATCAATAGGAGAAGAGGCATTTCAAAGGGCAATTTTAAGAAATGGCAAAACTATCCTTAAGGATAAGACAGAAATTAAGTGGCTTGATATTGAATTACCAGTTGATCCTAATCGTGTGACAAGAGGCCCTTCTGTGGATCTTATTGGAAGGATAGGCAACAGATATGTTCTATGTGAACTTAAGTTTAGAAAGGACAATAACAATACTGATTCTCCGGAAGACGCAGCAAATCAAATTATAGATTATCACAAAAAAATTAAGAAGAACTGGAGAGATCTTGAAAATCAGGATCTTCATCACCCAAAATGCGAAATATTTAAGTGGGAGGATCTTGCTTCAGATGACACAATACTGTGTGTGACCGCTAACGTATCGTACTGGGAATATTGGCTTGAACATAGGAAAAATGATATCTCTAAAATAGATGGCGTCAGGTTCTATTCTGTAGATATTCCCGCTGATACATTTAAATTACAGAAGGGTATAAAAGATAAGTACACACCTAAAATTGAAACAAATTCATGGGATATTTTATGACCTTGCATTTTTTGTTAGGAAACGAAACATTAAGGCAAGAAATAGGGGAGGTGATAGGTGAGCTGAATAGGAGGTATAATGGATGAAATTATTAATAACTCAAATTTAATATTATGGACATAAAAGAAAAACCAGCCTCTGAGGCTGGATCGGACCCTAAAGGGACAATATATAATGATGTCAACAAAATACGTGCGTTATTTGAAGATGCAGAATCTAACTCTAATGGCTATTGGCAAAAGACAGTGTATAAACATTTTCGCAAAAATATTCAATTCTTTGATGGGGGAAGTAGAGAAATTGACAAACAAGGCGACGATGACTCATATTCATATGCCTTTGTGCGTCCTATCAATAAGGTATTTGACATGCACTCATCAGGGTTCTGTAAGGCCTTTTGTCAGGTAATAAATGGGAAAGGTAATGAAATCAATAATATCAACACTCTACGTTCTTCTGCACTACTAGGTCTTCTTTGTTTTCATAGTATAAATGATAATAATCCCCTTGAAATTACATTGTCATTTAATGAAGAAAATGTGAATTTTAAGTTTAATGAGGTAAAGTTTGAGAAAGAAAATCGTGTGTTTCACCACAACTTTGGAAAATCTCAAATAGATATTGCTTTGTATGGTACTGTGAGTAGAAATAATAATGTAAAAGAGGCCGTATTATACCTGGAATCAAAATTCAGCGAATACCTATATAAAGGAAGCCATCAATCTAAAGATAAAGATAGGCAATATGAACCATTTTATATTACTCTTGCGAAAGAGCTTGAAAAATGCGGTGTTTCATACGAATACCGTACCAATAAGGAGAATGAATGGGAATTGCATGTTATAGGCGAGCAATATTGTGAGGGTTTAAAACAAATGATTTCACATACGATTGGAGCAATAAACTCCGATGAGAAAGGAAAGGAAATTTATTTGGCTCCTATTTTATTTGATTTTGGCGACACATTGGATGGCCCTGAGAAAACAGCCTTTTCTGATTATTGTGATGCATATTCCAAACTTGCAGTTGGCCTGGATAAATTGAGCAAATTGAAAGATTACAATGACCTTTTCATAAAAGTCGCTTATAAAAAGAATCCAACATTAGTAAAAAATAAAAACAAACTATTCATTTCCGATAAAGTACTTTCATATCAAGAATTCTTCAAAAACGCTAAGTTTAAACTTCCTCCGTCAGTAAAAGAGTATTACAATTTGTAGCAAGACTGATATATTTTTATAATAATCACATATTATTTCATAAACATTCTCACTTCTGCCACATTTTTGCCGATGCTCACCATAATTTTGCATTAGAAATACAAAAAATGCAATGTTATGGAAGAAATCATCGACAAAATCCCGCAACTCGAAAACAGAATCTATGTAATTGGTGGCCCGCGAGAGCAGGCCCTGGACGAGGCTCTTACCCTAATCCTGCACCTTACTGACAAACATTATCTCACAACAGAGTACTATTGCCTGAAAAACACCGAAGAAGAAATCAAGAGCAAATTTGAAAAAATCGCCGCCGCAACCGGCCTCGGCAAAGGTTGCCGTGCATTTTTTCGCACCCAAAAAAACGGTGATGTTCTTTTAATCAATAGAAATATCAAAGCCTCATATAGTCGTCGCTTCGTTCGCCTGGTCTTCATTGACTCCATTGAGTCGATCCACCTAAAAGGCAAGGAACCCAACCGCGAAGAAGTCCTCAAAGCACTCACCAAAAAGAATCCCATCATCATAGTCTCTGACCTGCTCGCTCCCTCAGACGGCATCACTACCCACTTGGATAGCAACGGAGTAATGCTTTCATTCACCAAAGTGTGAATAAAGCATTTTAATCCTTTTATGAAAACGTTGAATGAAACAAGAATATATTATTACAAGGCAATGTCCGTACTGTGGTGAGGAAATCAGTGTAGAAGCAATTAGATGTAAATACTGTGGGGGATGGCCTAAAGATAATCCCCTATATTTAATAAATCCTGCTTCCCGACGTTCAAAGTATCCTCAAGTTATTGTTAACCAAATTGAAAAAAGGACAAATGGGATAGGCACTGCCGGCTTTCTGGTAGCCTTGATGGGTGTTTTATTTAGTTGGTTACCAGGCGTGAACTTAATTCTCTGGTTCCTAGGCCTATTGTTATCTTTCATTGGCATTTTTAAGCGTCCCCGAGGTCTTGCTATTGCAGGAATTTTTATCTCGATTTTTAATATAATATCCATAATAATTTTTGCCATACTCAAAGTAGTTGGTTCAATATTGAGAAGATTGTTCAATTAAATGCCTAGTTGCTTAATGTCCAGAATAGTGAAATTGTTAGTGGCACTAACCGTTTGCAACTATTAAATGTAACATCGAAAAAGTGACTATCATCGCCTCTGCAAGCCCCGAAAAAGCGACAAACTGATAATTTTGAGCTCGTGAGCACTCACAACTTATTACGAGCCAGATGAGTAATAATATGATTTGTTTTTTATTATTTCCATTTGTTTAGTAACTTCGGTTTTTGAAAAAAGCAATAGTGCCTTTCGGGAGAAACCTATATTCATCAATGGAAAAAGATATTATAACAAAGCTCTGCCCATATTGTGGTGAGGAAGTTAGCTTAAAAGCATTAAAATGCAAACACTGCGGAGAATGGCTGGATGAAACTCCTTATAGGGAAGAGTCTGTAAGTCAACCCCAAGTTATCGTTAAACAAATTGAAAGGAAGACAAATGGTATAGGTACTGCCGGCTTTGTAATTTCCCTGGTTTGTACTTGTCTAAGCTGGTTGCCGGGAGTAAATCTAGTCCTTTGGTTTATCGGTCTGTTATTATCTTTCGTTGGCATGTTTAAGCGTCCCCGAGGACTCGCTATTGCAGGATTCATAATCTCAATTATCGATTTTATCCTCATTGTGGTCATACTCGGAGCAATTGGGGTATTATTGAGTGGATTAATCGAATAAATAAGATATTCACGCAAGCTCTTCTGACAGCGAACAAAGCTTTCTCGAAATCAGATTACCTACGAAACAATACGATGCCATGCGTGTGGCAGACCACGCTAGACCATTTATATTATTATCTAATAATTTTTCAAAATAATATCTGTTTTCTACAAAAATTTTAGTAAATTTGAGAATGTTTTTCATTTTAATAAATCTCAGATATGAAGACAAAATTTTATAACGCGAAAATATATCGCAACAATTCCGCAACAGAGTTTATTGTTGAAAAAGGTAAAATCACTCAAATCGGAACAAATCTACCAAAATGTGACAAGGAGATCGATTTGAAGGGCAAACTGGTTCTCCCTCCTTATGTTGATCCTCACCTTCACCTTGACTATGTGTACACATTAGGGGAGATGGAAGGCATCGGAGCTGCGTCAGGTACTCTTTTCGAGGCAATCGAGAACTGGCCTAAATATAAGGCTACCATGACCAAAGAAAGTGTAAAGAATCTGGCTAAGAAGGGTATTCTCGATGAAGTTTCTCAAGGTGTTCAGATCATCAGGGCTCAAACTGACGTTACAGACCCCAAATTCACCGGTTTCAAGGCTATAATGGAGCTGAAAGAGGAGTTGAAGCACATCGTGGATATCCAGGTGGTAGCTTTTCCTCAGAATGGTATGTATACCTATAAAGGTGGTAGGGATTTGGTTGAAGAGGCGTTGAAGATGGGTGCCGATGTGATTGGTGGCATTCCACACTATGAGCCGGCAAGAGAGTTTGGTGAAAAGTCGATCCATGATATTGTTGAGCTCGCTCTTAAGTACAATGTGTTGATTGACGTTCATTGCGACGAGACAGACGACCCGATGGCAAGATTCGTTGAAATCTTGAATGCGTTGGTTTACCTCGAGGATTATGGTCCGAAGACGACTGCAAGCCACACCTGTTCATTCGGTTCTGCCGATGACTCCTACGCCTACAGAATGTTCGATATGTTCAAAAGGAGCAAGATGAACTTTGTTTCTTGCCCTACGGAGAATGCTTATCTCCAGGGAAGACAGGATACTTATCCGAAGCGTCGCGGTCTGACGAGGGTTAAGGAATTTATGGAGATGGGAATCAATGTTGCTTTTGCGCAGGACTCCATCAACGACCCCTGGTATCCTCTTGGAAGCGGAAATATGATGAATATCCTGGATAACGGTATTCACCTGAGTCAATTTGCCAGCCCTGAAGAGGTTGAAGTGGCATTTGATTTGATCACTTATAATGGTGCAAGATGTCTGAATATTCACAATGAATATGGGCTCGAGGTAGGGAAGGATGCCAACTTCATCGTATTGGACGGCGATAGCCCTTGGGATTGCATCCGCAGACGTGTTGGCGTATTGGCCTCAGTTAGAAAGGGAGAATTCCTATTTAAAAAGAAACCGACCGAATTTGAAATTCCTATTGTCAAGTTTTAATTAATTCAATAGTTAACAAAAAGAGGTGGTAACCAAAAAGCCATATTGACTTTGGGTTACCCCTTTTTTTAGTATTTTTGAATTTAATGGGTATATCATCTGCGATGATACACAAATAGCAATATTTAGAATATAAAAATCATTTATAACTATATTATTCACTTTTAACAGCAGAGATGAAGAAAATAATTGCAATTTTAATTTTCGCTATTGCTTTACAAGGTACTGCAAGCGCACAATTGGGTGGAATATTAAATAAAGCCAAGGAAAAGGTAAAAAAAGAGCCCCAAAAACAAGAAGAAAAAATTGTCGGCACCGAGAAAACAGATCCTATTCAAGAGCCGGCAATCGCAAGTGCACAAGCTGATGATATTGACCCCATTTTAGGAGTCTCAATGAGTGCACTAAACAAATCCTATGAGAAATTGAACTACGATATATATATTTATCCACACCGCCCTATACCCGGGCTCTATTATACCAAAAGTGCGAACGATACCTACAGCGAACAGCAACTCTATCGCCTGCTTATCACTTGGGCGATGGCTTCGGGAGATGAAGCACCCTGTATCGTATATGAACCCGAGCCCTTTGCTTTTGTTGCAGTCCCGGCAGATGTGATTATCAATGCAAACTTTGCCCTTTTCCAGGCATTCCCTGCACAAACCTATCCATTCTTTATGGAGGCGCGAATGCTGATCCGTGCGATGGAAGAGGGGAGAATAAGCCTCGATTATGAAAATCCAAACACACTCGTTGCATATACGCAAGATGGTGGAGTAGCCTTCAAGCAATCTGACAATATAGGATATGGATTTGCATATAAGAATCCATTTATCGTAGGGGCTCCAAGGGGAAACGATGGAGAAGATCAACTGAAAAAACTTGTACATTGGAAGGCCGAGGAAGCCCGCCTTATGGAGCTCTATAAGAAATATGTTCCTTTTGAAAATGTGAAAAACTCATTTTTCAATACTATGGTAGGTACTGTAAGAGCCAGTAAAGAAAAAAGATGGTCGCACGGAGTGTATGAAAGTTACAAACTGGCCATTATAGCCGAAGATATGCAGTCGCACCCTAATAAAGTGGAAGATCAGGACTATATAGATGGCTTGGCTACTTACGAAAACTTAAAAACCAATAACTACCCCAAATGGGAGGCTTTCATAAAAAATCAATGGGTAGATATGTATGCCCAAATCAAGGAAAGCTTCGGAAGCAGCTTGGCTGAAATGCCCACAGCGGCTCAAAGTGATCCCAAGCTCGAATCTGAAATGATAGCTATAGCGAGAACCATCTATGAAGACGGACGCGTTCCGGTCAAGGCAGTTATCAAAAATCCGGATTGGACCTATACCCGCAATGCCTTCGGTGTTATCATCGACCGCTTCCAGACTGCCTATATTATTTTCAAAATGACGGATGGCAGTTACCGTATGGTGGATATCGGCTTTAAGCAACTCTATGACGGCAGCTCTTATGGTAAAACCCAACTCCGCGGTATCGGTATGGTCAACGCTGCTGTGGATTATAGATAGACAAATTTTATTTATACGAATAATACTAAAGTAACTCCATACTCGGAACTGAATACTCGGAACTTTTAAAAAACGGCCTCTCATCATATTGAAAGGCCGTTTTTAATATATATAACTCCATCTTATCCCATCGGACGCAATGTGTGTTTCGCAAAGTAGGAAATAATTACTCCCGGAACCGCCAATATTATTGCATACCAAATCAGACTCATCGCACCGTAATTTACCAGCAATACACCTGCAATCCAGGTGGTAATCATAATGGAAAGATTAAACATACATGACTGCACCGACATTGCCACGTCTTTGGCTGTGGCCACCTGATTACCGACGGCTGCCTGGAAGAGTGTAACAAGCGGACCGAACGACAAACCCCACAAGAAAAAGCCGATATGAGAGATGACAATAGTACCCTTGAAGAAATAGAATATCAACATTGCTATTCCTATAAAGGCAAACATCAATACGGTAAGCTCACGCAGATACTTGTCAATATGCTTCGTCGCAATGACAATAGAGATCAATGAACCGATACCAAACACGAGTAATGCCATCTCAATGCCACCGGCAATACCTATCTCAGCTACCAACTGGGTGATATAGGTATAAACTCCGTAGTGTGCACAAACGCCTAGGAAAGTAAGGAGAATTATCAACAAAATGGGCTTGCTCTTCAGCATGGCAAAAGGGGAGGTGCTTCTTGTGAGCTTCTCGCCTGGAGTAGAGGGCAGCATAAAGATAGAAAGTACAGCTATTAGAACCACAATAAGTCCTAATACTATAAACTCGATACGCCAACCGAATTTTTCACCGATGGAAGTCATTAAAGGCATACCCAAACTGATACCCAGCGTATTACCTGCCATAATCACGGCAACGGCTTTCCCTTGTTGATGAGGGTCAACCAAGCGCATACCGTAGGCTGCAATCATAGGCCACATTACACCGGCAGCGATACCTCCGAGGAAACGAAGCGCCAAAACCAGGTGATAATTGTGCACCAGAGCTGAAGCTATGTTACAGATGGCAAAACCGAGCAATAACAGCAGCAACAAGAGCTTGCGGTTGAAGCGCATAGTCGCCGAAATAAGCGGAATGCCGAAAATAGCCGAGGCAATTGCATAAAAGCCTACTAAACGACCGGCTTGTATCTCGTTAATGCCCAGGTCAGCCATCATTTGAGGTAGAACGCCTGAAGGCATCAACTCTGACAAAATTCCCACAAAGGTTACCGAAGACATCAGTATCATTAGTACCCAGGGGAAAATTCCTGTAGATTTCTTTTCTTTTATCATAGTCTATTTTTTAAAAAATTTGACGATAAAGTTAATAATAATTGTTATTATTTAGGATATTTTATTTAAAAAAAATAAATCTCCTTTGCGGAACTTATAAACAATTATTTTTCTACCTTGACCAAAGTAAATTTTTGAGAAAAATAATTACATTTGCAAAGGCTCTTTTGAATGGGAACTTGACTTTCTCTAAATCAGGTATATGAAACAAAGTTTACCTATACGGTCACTACAGAAATTTTTTCTGGGTATTGTCGTTATTGGATTATTGTTGTTCCTCCCGGCAGGATCTTTCCGCTATTGGAACGCATGGTTGCTTATGGGTATTTTGTTCGTCCCAATGTTTATTGTCGGTGTGATCATGTTGGCTGTTAACCCGGAATTGCTGCGCAAACGTCTCAATGCAAAGGAAGAACAA
>Ga0209604_1000557_pt1 | contig 34355 bp, 28 predicted proteins | sample AD_UKC097_MetaG_FD_184405 | JGI IMG/M metagenome (GOLD analysis project Ga0209604, IMG submission 184405) | Active sludge microbial communities of municipal wastewater-treating anaerobic digesters from USA - AD_UKC097_MetaG (SPAdes) (version 2) | ecosystem: Engineered > Bioreactor > Anaerobic >... | reverse complement strand
GTCTCCGGCATACGCGTTCATCAGCATTCCGTCGGCAAGGAGCACCCGCAATCCGAGTGGCCAGTCCGCGATGTAAAGATTTCCTTCAGCGTCGAAGTCGAGGTCGGTCGGGTTCGACACCGCCGGGGCCTGATTGAAGATGTCGGGAAGGTCGCCACCGATTACGAATTCGGCTTGTCCGTCGACAAGCTTGAACACCTTGCCGCTGTTCGAGTCCGAGAAGTGGACAATGCCGTCCGGAGAGACGGCGACCGCCTTGAAGTCGACACCGTCCCCCGCGCCGCTGTAAATCGTTTGAATCAGACCATCGGTGTCAATGCGTATCAGCGAATTGGTCCAGGAATCGGTGGTGATCAGGCTGCCATCCGGGGCAACCGCCAGGTCGTCGGGATAGTCCAGACAGTCGTTCGTTGCGGGCGAGCCGTCACCGCATTCGGTTCCCCCGCCGCCACCCGCCACGATGTCGGCCATGATGTCAGGCAGGTACACGCCGCCCGATTCGCCGTCCATCACCACCATGACCGAGCCGTCCGGATGGGGATACAGATCCGGGATTCCCTTGATATACCAGCCGTTACCGACGGGCGATTCGGAACCGTTGACCAGTTGGAATCTAGTTGTGATGGTCGTGTCGGCCTCGACCAGTTCATCCGCTTCGACCCCGAGGCTCGCGGTTGGCTGTCCACCGAACACGGCGGCTTCTGCGAAGATCCCCTTCTGGGCGCCGTACACCCTGATCCAGCCGTCGTAGAGGCCCGTTTTCAGGCGCTCGCCGCGACCGTTGCGGCCATCCCACATGTACGCGGCCCAGTTCCCTTCCGGGTTGTCATTCATGAAGATGCGTTCCAGGAGCCCTTCGACCTGGACCTCGATACCGACGTATTCCGGGGCCTCCGGGTTCGAGGCCTGATCGGACCAGGGGCCACCGGTCCATACCCAGGGTGATGCGGCGGCCGACTGATACACGAGGCCGACGGTCCGCTCCACGCCGCCGAGCCTGCCGACCGGCAGGTCGAAGTCGAGACGGATGGTGCCCGATCTGATATCGACTATCGAGTTACCGGAGCTGGAATTACGCCCGCACGGGTCCTTTTTGCGTCGGGGATCCTTTCCAACCAGCCCGGGCCGTCCACTGGACGTCACGGGAAAGTTGCAGTCGAACGAGCTGAAGTGTCTGGCCTGATAGACGACCTGCGTGCCGTCCTCGCTGATGGTACCCATTCCGTCAGGAACCCATTCGCCCGTCTCTTCGTTGAACACGCCGACCGGAACCGGAGTTCCAGGCAGAAAGCCGTAGTCGTTCGGAATGGTTATGGTCACCGGCTCGTTCAGGTTTCCGTCACCCGCGACTGCCTCGAGCGCCATGGTGAAGTGGGAGGTCTCGGGCAGTTTTCCAGGCAGCTCGCGTCCAGCGCCGAATCTGGTGGCGCTGACCTGTCTGTCTCCGTCAAGGGCGCCTGCCGGAAAGGTCAGTTCCAGTCCGCCCCGTGCCGATCTGTGTGTCCCGCCGGCGGAACCGATCGTGGTAATCGCGGTGTCTCGAAGAGGCAGCACGAAAGAACCCAGGTTGATGTCGCGGCCTGCCTGGACGCTGCCTGGGCGTCGGCCGTGAGTCCTGGCGCGCGCGGTCACCGTCATCTTGAAGCCGCCGCCGTTTGACAGGGGAAACACGAAGGTTCCGTCGCTTTCCGTGGCGACGCATCCGTCAATGCCGTCGACGCGAATGGCCGCGCCCGATACGGGAGCGTCGTCCTCGGCCGCCAGGACGGTGCCGTGGATGAAACCGGCGTTTTGATCGCACGGCGCCGGGCCGGTGCAAGGCACGAAGTCGTCGAGACCGGTGGGACCGTCACCGCACCCGATGCCGGTAGCCGCCAATACACACAATGCCATTGCCCGGAACCAGGGGAACGGTGATTTCATCTCGAAGCGCCATTTTTGATGACGAGTAATTATCCGATATGGTGGCGCTCACGACAATGACTGACAGGATCAACAGGCCGTCCGCGTTGACACCGGGAGCGTCAGAGGGTCTAATCAGGCGCGGCGTCAAGGGGGCTCGCCTGAATCGATGTCCTTGTTCAGTTCGGTCGTCAGTGTCGGGATTCTAGGCCTGGAATATGTGGATCTGCATGTTTCCAGGTTGACCGGCAGGGTGCCGATGACCATGCCAGTCCTGATGATCGAGGTGACCCGTCGCTGCAATCTTAGATGTGCCTATTGCGGTTATCCCGGCCACTACCCGGACATGGGCCCCGAGCTTTCGACCGACGAGTTGAAGGGAATACTTCGCGAGAGCAGGGAACTGCACACCAGGATCGTCTCGTTCGGCGGAGGCGAGCCGTTCGTTCGTGACGACATGGTCGAGCTCATCGCGTTCGCGCGGACGCTGGGACTCCAGGTCCATATAGACAGCAACGGGACATTCGTCGATGAGTCCACGGTGGAAGGGATCCCCGACGGTTCCGACGTGGCGTTCATCTTCAGTCTGGACCATCCGGAGCCCGGGACGAACGACAGTGTTCGAGGACCAGGCAGCCATGCGGGCGTGACGCGCGCCTGTCGTCTGATAAGGCAGGGACGCCCGATGATCAGCGTCGGCATCAACTGCGTTGTCGGAGCCCATAATCTGGATCGGCTGGGCGACATGGTGGACCTGGCCGTCGATCTGGGCGTGAACTCGATCAAGTTTCTGCCACTTCATCAGAATCAGGAGCATCGCTTCCGGTACGCCGATTCAGGAGTGATCCCGCTGGATCCAGGGAACCAGTCGCTTGTGCGGGACGCGATTGTGGCGGCCCGACACCGGGCCCGGCGGTATGGACTCCACACCAGTTCGGCACGTTTCGTCGAGCTTGCCGGGACATACCAGGCCGAGCCGCGTGACTGGAAGTGCTGGGCAGGGTACATGTTTGGCAACATCGACCCGTACGGCAACCTTTTTCCCTGTTACGAGATGATGGAACCGATGGTCAACGTCAGGGATGGCGGCCTGGTGTCGGCGTGGCGCGGGCCGGGCATGGCAGCCCTGCGCTCGCGCGCCGCTTCCTGCGATCGGGCATGTCTTTCGGCCGGTTCGACCGAGGCGTCGCTCAGGATGAGCCCGGTGGAGATCCTGCGTGATCCGGGGCAACTGGTCAGGGATTTCAGATTTTTCTTCAGCGGGAACCGTCGCTGACGCCTTTCTTGCGCATCCGCGGCAGCATCGCGACAAACAACACGCTGGCACCCAGACCGACCGCCCCGCCGATGATGGTCGATGGGACGATTCCGATGCTGGCGTGGCTGAGATCCGGTGTGGCCAGCAGGAACGTGATCGTCATCACGGTCATGAACAGGGCGGGCACCGCCGCGATCCACCACAGGTTGCCTCGTCTGGCCAGGAAGGCCGCCGCCGCCCACAGGGTCAGCGCGGCCAGTGTCTGATTCGCCCACCCGAAGTATTTCCAGATGATCCCGAACGGGATGAAGTTCAGGGCCAGGGCGATCGCGAAGAGGGGCAGGGCGATGATGTATCGGTTGACAATCTTTTTCTGGGGCAGGTTCAGGTAGTCGGCCGCGATCAGTCGTCCCGCCCTGAATGCCGTGTCCCCGGACGTGATCGGCAGCACGATGACTCCGATCACGGCCAGCACTCCACCGACCGTTCCCATGGTGCCTCGGCAGACTTCCATGACGATGGGGGCGGGGTTGTTGTTGGGGCCGAGCGCCAAAGTCAGGCCGGCGATGCCGCCGTAGTATCCGGACGCCGCTGCCGCCCACACAAGCGCGATCACGCCCTCGACGATCATCGCCCCGTAGAAAACGGCGCGCATCCTGGTCTCGTTCTTCAGGCAGCGGGCCATCAGCGGGCTCTGGGTGGCGTGAAATCCCGAGACCGCGCCGCAACTGACGGTGACGAAGATGGTTGGCCAGGTGGGCGTTCCCTTCGGGTGAAGGTTTTCGATAGTGAACGGCACCAGTTCGAAACGACCGGACACGATTGCCCACAGCAGCCCGCCGACCATCACAAGCAGGATGGCCCCGAAGATCGGGTAGACACGGCCGATGAGCTTGTCGATCGGCAACATCGTGGCAAGGACGTAATACATGAAGATGAACGCCATCACGAGCCACAGCCAGATCGTGTTTCCGTGCCACGATGTGCCCAGCTTGGCGGTCGTATCCAGTCCGAACGACGAATCGAGCCATCCTCCGACCATGTCGGCCGGAAGCAGTCCGGTAATCAGTTCGGCGGGACCCTTGACGAACACGCATCCCACCAGAATCATCAGAATCAGGATGAAGATGGTGGCGAAATGTCTTGGAACGTTGCCCAGATAGATCCCGATCAACTCGGGCAGACTTGCGCCCCGATTCCTGACGGACATCGCGCCGCCCAGGAGATCGTGAACGGCTCCGCCCAGGATGCAGCCGAATACGACCCACAGGAAGACCTGCGGACCCCAGACCGCGCCCATGATGGCCCCGAACACCGGACCGAGGCCCGCGATGTTCAGAAGCTGGATCAGAAAGATACGCCACGTCGGCATCGGCACGTAGTCGAGGCCGTCGCCGCAGGAATAGGCAGGCGTGACGGCGGCGGGGTCAGGTCGGACCGCGCTGGAGACGAACCTGCCATAAAGGAAGTATCCCGCGCAAAGCAGCGCGAGCGCGACCAGGAAGGCCCACATCGCAGTCCTCCGTCATGACGGCGTCAGTCTAGATCCCGGATCGGCCCCGGTCAACAAGCCTTGTCACGCGATGTGCGGGAAAGTCTCAGCGCGGGGTAAGTCTGGCGACAAAACGCGCGGGCAGACCAGGAAAGGGAATGGCGGCGATTTCCTGAATGTCGAAGATGCCGGAACAAACCTGGCGCAGCATGTTCGCGTCGAAGGCGTGCAGGTGCCACTCGTCGTCCATCCGCGGCGACGCGTGGTAACCATTGCTGCCTTCGCGCAGCAGGCGCCGACCCACGGGGTTGCCGAGAGCAATGTCCTTGAATCGATTGATCATGGCTTCGTTCGGGACCGAGACGACCGCGATTCCGTCCGGCGCCAGAACCCGCCGAATCTCGACCATGACCGCGCGCGGGTCCAGCACGTGTTCCAGAACCTCGGTGCAGTAGACGCGGCAGAAGCGTCCATCGGAAAAGGGCAGCGCCGCAGCGTCCGACTTGACCAGGGTGGCCCGGGCGCCCAGCCGGTCGCGAGCCTTGCCCAGCATCTCGTCACAGATGTCCACGCCGAACAGTCTGGCGCCGCGGATCTGTTCGAGTACGTTTCCGGCGCCGCAGCCTACCTCGAGTACCTCGGTTCCCTCGGTCGGCGTCAGAAACTTGAGGATGGTCCTGACGCGGCGTCTCTCGACGAACCTGACAAGAGGACTGGGGTGGTGATGGTAGGCGTCGGGGTCATACTTCCGCGCCATTTCGGCGTTCCATTGTTCGAAGTTGTCGCGGTCGGGCTTATCGATCATGACCCGCCATCCCCAGCCAGACAGAGGATGAGATATCACATCGCAAAGTCGCAGTCCACCGCCAATCCGGTATGTGGCAACGGCGGGGATGTCATAAGTCGGGTCCGGACATGAAAGCGGGCGGGCAGAGGGGTCAGTTGACCGGGGCGCCCAGGGCGGCCTGAAGGTCGGCGTCGACCGTGGTGGTCGGGCCGATGGCGAAGGCCTTGACCAGGACGTCCAGAACCGCCGGGGTCACGAAAGCCGGCAGGGTCGGCCCGAGCTTGATGTTCTTGATGCCCAGGTGCAGCAGGGTCAGAAGGACCGCGACGGCCTTCTGTTCGTACCACGAGAGGATGAAGGTCAGCGGCAGGCCGTTGACGTCCGTGCCGAAGGCGTTGGCCAGCGCCACCGCGATCTGAACGGCCGAGTATGAGTCGTTGCACTGACCGACGTCGAGCAGTCGCGGAATGCCACCGATATCGCCGAAGTCGAGTTTGTTGAAACGATACTTGCCGCACGCCAGCGTCAGGATGACCGTGTCCTTCGGTGCCTTCTCGGCGAATTCGGTGTAGTAGTTGCGACCGGGCTTGGCGCCGTCGCAGCCGCCGATCAGGAAGAAGTGCCTGATCGCGCCGGACTTGACCGCCTCGATGACCGTGCCGGCCACGCCGAGAACCGCGTTGTGGCCGAAACCGACGATGATTTCCTTGTCCGGACCGTCAGCCTCGAATCCAGGAGCCTTCAGAGCGGCCTCGATCACCGGGCCGAAGTCGTCACGGGTAACGTGAACGACGCCCGGGAACTGGACCAGGCCGGTCGTGAAGATACGATCGATGTAGGAATCACGCGGCTTCTGAATGCAGTTCGTGGTCATCAGGATGGCGCCGGGGAACTCGTCGAATTCCTTGCGCTGATCCTGCCACGCGCCGCCGTAATTGCCGACCAGATGCTTGTATTTCTTGAGCTTCGGGTAGCCGTGGCAGGGAAGCATTTCGCCGTGCGTGTAGATATTGATTCCCTTGCCCTCGGTCTGCTTGAGCAGGGCTTCCAGGTCGGGCAGATCGTGTCCGGAGACGACGATGGCCTTTCCCTTGAGCGGCGTCACGCGGACCTTCGTCGGGACCGGATGTCCGTAGTTGCCGGTGTTGGCCTCGGAAAGCAGGCCCATCACTTCCAGGTTGACCTCGCCGACCTTGAGAGCCAGGGCGGTCAGCGCTTCGGCCGACTGGGGTTCCAGCAGGGATGCCAGAGCGGAGATCAGGAAGGCGGCCGCATTCTCGGACGCGCGACCCTGAACCATCGCATGGTCCAGGTAAGCGCACATTCCCTTCAGGCCGTAGGTGATCAGTTCTTCGAGTCCGGTCGCGTCGGGACCACGGTTCTGCATCCTCTCGCGAACGCCGATTTTAATCGCCAGTGCCAGAAGTTCGTCCTGGTTTCCACGGAAATCGGGAATCTCACGATCCAGCTTCTCCGGTTCGACGCCGCTCGCCATGGCGGCGTCGGCCACCATCTCGCGGGCGAGATCGAGGATGTCGGCGCCGCGGTGAATGCGGGCAACCAGGGAGTCGGAAGCGAAGTTGACGTTCGTTACGGTGGTGAACAGGGCCTCGACAAGGAAACGATCCACTTCGGGCGAGCCAAGTTTCATCTGGCGCGCCTTGTTCGCGTAGAAGCTGATTTCCTTGCTTTCGTAGACCAGAAGATCCTGGAGCCTGGCCGTGACGGCGTCCTTGCCGCACACGCCCGCGACGGTGCATCCCGTTCCCTTGCTTGTCTGTTCACACTGGTAGCAGAACATGTCCATGATTGCCCTCCATAGGACTTAAAAGCCAGCACGAAGGGTTATACCACACAAATCGGACAAATAAAGTCCTAATTTTTATTCGTGTTGAATTAATTCGTCTTTCGTTGTTTTCGGTGAACCTTTTCGAGGGAGGCATGGCCAGGGAGCAACGAAACCAGGCGTGGAACGATCACCATCGTGCAGCCGGCCATCAGCAGTCTGTTTTGAAGGTCGAAGGCGGTGTTGTTGTGGAGCCAGTGATGGTACCAGCGCGGGCGCGCGAACACGAGTTGGCCGGCGAAGAAGGTGACTTCGTCAAAGTCATCCCGAATCTGGACGCATATCTTTTCCAGTTCATCGTTGACGTTCGTGGTCACCGCGGTCCTGTAGCGCGCCGGAATCCGGAAGCGGGAAGCCAGTTCCACATAGCGGCGGCAGTCCTCCCGCGTCCTCTTCAGAACCTGATCGGCCTCGACGCCGTACTGAAGCGCCGATGCGTCCACGATGCCCGCGGACACGAAGACGAATCGCCGGAACACGCCGGGAAAGTGCCTGATGACATCCAGGGTCGTGCCCACTCCCAGTCCACCGTAACGTCCGACCAGGATGACCGCGGTCCTCCCGTCGCGACCTTGATCCACCGGCTGGGAGTCGGGTTCGTCCGGAAGCGGCGGGATCAATCCGTCCAGGCTGGCGATCATCCTGCCAAGCTTTCGATAGTGGGCCCTGACCGCGTAACAGGACAGGGTCAGCGCCATGGTGACTCCGATCGTGAGCCATCCGGCGTCGTGACGTTTTTCCCAGGTCGTGATGGTCAGGATGGACAGGCAGATCATCAATCCGGTGAAGAACAGGCCGATGTCTAAAGGTCGGCGCCTGACACCGTCGGGCGGCATCAGGGCGTCCTTCAGCATGCCCGCCATCGACAGGGAGAAGGTCAGGAAGACGTTGATCGCGTACATGACGACCAGGGACGTGACATCGCCGCGCGTGTATAGAAGCGCAACCACCGAGGCCACGCCGATTATCAGGATTCCCTGACCCGATGTCAGTCTTGTCGAGAGGGCCCCGAAACGTTTGGGAACCCAGCCGTCCATCGACATGTTCGCCAGGATGCGCGGCCCGCCGATGAAACCGGCCTGGGCGCCGACGATCAGCATCGCGCCTTCGGATATGAGGGTGGCGATGACGAGGATCCTGCCGAACGAGCCACCACCGAATACCGCCTCGGACAGGACAGCGTTAAGCGTCTTGCCATCCTGGTACTGCACCCCGAGAATCAGGTAGCCGATCATCAGGCCGCCGGCGGTCAGGGCGAGAGAGACGCCCATGTAAAGCATGGTTCGGTGTGCCGTTTTAACGCGAGGCTCCTTAAGAAGGGGCAGGCCATTCGACACGGCCTCGATACCGGTGTAGGAACCGCCACCCAGCGACCATGCCTTTGCGAAGACAGCCAGCATCCCGAGCAGACCGAGTGACGACCAGCCGTCGCGGAATCCCTGGGCGAGGTCACGCTCGACCCGCGGAATATCGGTGACATGAAGGATTATGGCTCCGCCGATCAGGGCGACGTGCGTGATGATGAACAGTATGAAGATGGGCACCAGCGGTGTGATGGCCTCTTTCAAGCCGCGCGCGTTGAGTGTGATGAGCACGAGGATCATGGCGAGTTCGAAAGGAAACTTGCCGCCCGCCCAGCCCGGGGGCAGAAAAGAGAAGAGGGCGTCGCCGGCCGCCGCGATCGACACTGTCACAGTGAGAACATAGTCGATTGTCAGGGCCGAGCCGGCCAGGACGCCGGCGTGCGGTCCGAGCAGGTTGTTGGCGACCACGTATCCGCCGCCACCGCCCGGGAAGCGGGTGATGATTCGGGCGTAGGCCAGACTGATGACCGAGATCGTGATGACCGTGGCCACGGCAAGGGCGACCGCCAGGTACCAGTGCTCGCCCAGCGCCCTGAAGGATTCCTGGGGACCGTAGGACGATGAAGAGAGACCGTCGGCGCCCAGGCCCACCCAGGCTAGAAGCGGGATGAGGGCGATCTTCTGAAACAGACCCTTTTCGCGCAGGTTTCGCGGCTTTCCCATGAGCAGCGCCACCATGCGTTCGATAATGGTTGGACTGGAGACCGGGCCGCGGCCATGGACCTCTGGCTTGTTCAAGGAGTTTACCCCCCGGGTATGTTGACAATTCGGAGGGTATGCCCGCGGCCGTACACGGGGAGAGGGCCTGCCGCTCCTTCGACGTCTACGGGGTTAGCTGACGGGCTGGGACCGAAGGTGTCCCGCGCGCGAACGCGCTACGCCCCGGGCCGGAACACCGAACGCCGGTGTCCGGGAGTGGGTCCCCCGCTCCTGTCGGATAGACAGGATTAGACACGCGGATTTTACCGCCGTGATGAGTCGTTGGCAACGGATGCCGGGTATGAACGGGCGGCCCTGCGGGCCGGCCTCAAGATGGTTGGAGATTGGTGGGTGACGCCCGTGATCCCAGGGCCTCGGCGGCGCCTGTGGCGCCAGCCTCGTGCCTGAAGGGCGAATGTTATTCGCCCCTACGAATGAACGGCCAGCCCCGGGAGGGCCGGCCTCCTGACCCTGATCCTGTACCTGATCCTGTCCCTGATCCTGACCCCGTCCCTGTCAGCAGCATCTGCAAGCAGCCGGAGGGGATCCGTACGAACATCGCCTGCCGCGTCCCCGCCCTGATCTAACTGCGTCCCAACCCGGACGACAGGGGCCCGTAGGGGCGAATGACATTCGCCCCTCTGGGCAGTGACAGCGACAGGGACGGTGACAGAGACAGGGACGGGGCCAATGTCGATAGTCACCGCCCGCCCCATCACCGCCGGGACAGGCGCCAGCAGACGGCGCGCACATTGTCGATGCGACCGAGCAGTTCATCCGCCTGTTCGTTGGGAATCACGCCGTAGGCGGCGAGCAGGCGAACGGCCGTGGCGGATTCACCGGCCGAACCGTAGGCCACGGTGTAGTGGTAGATGCGATCCCGACCCGCCCGGCCGGAGCCTTCCGCGAGGTTAAGCGCGACGGATTCGATGGCGCGGGTCAGTTGGTCGACCAGGTCGCGGTGTCCACGAACGGTCTGGACGGTACGGATGGTCCTGACCGCGAGGTCTTCGGCCATGCCGACGACGTGAAGTCCGTGGGTCCGGCCCTGCCTGCCCGTCGTGGCGGTTTGTATGCTGTTGATTGTATTCATGGTGTGCCCCCTCCCGTGAGGCCGTCAGATAACAATCACCCACGGCCTGCGGCGTTCTGCCGTCAAGGGTCGCAAGGCGACCGCCGCAGGCGGCCGGCGCGAAGCGCCAGGCCCTTGATGGCAAAGAAAGCCGCGGGCCATCCAGCAATGAATGACGGCCTCGCGGGAGGCGGAGCCAATCCAGGCAGACACAACAAACACAAGACGGCGGGCCGTGCCCCGGGCCGATGGCCGGGACGATGTATGAACGGCCAGCCCTGCGGGCCGGCCTCAAGATGGAGGGAGATTGGTGGGTGACGCCCGTGATCCCAGGGCCTCGGCGGCGCCGATGGCGCCGGCCTCGTGCCTGGGCTCTGTGTGAACGGCCCGCCCTGCGGGCCGGCCTCAGGAAGGGCGAATTATCATTCGCCCCTACGCGAAGGTGGTTCGCCCCTACGCCTGACCCTGTCCCTGACCCTGTCCCTGATCCTGACCCTGATCCTGACCCTGACCCTGATCCTGACCCTGATCCTGACCCTGACCCTGATCCTGACCCTGATCCTGACCCAGTCATCCGCATCTGCAAGCAGCCGGAGGGAACCCGTACACACAAAGCCCGCCACGCCCGTGTAGGGGCGAATTACATTCGCCCCTTGCGTCAGCGAAGGCGCTTTTCGGGCCTGATGAACATCTCGTCCGCGAAGGCGGCGTCGTCCTGCATCTCGCTCTCGTTGACACCCAGGAAGCCGTCGAAGACCGGGACGTCCGCGCGCATGACCAGTCGCACCGAGGTTATGCCACGCGGAATCATCGTCAGGTGTTCCTGGTACAGCCACTCGGACTCGAACGTCATTGTGCCCTCAATCTCGTTCCAGATCTGGCCGTCGGATGTCAGCAACTGCAGTGAGGTGTTGATCAGAGCGCCCTCGGCGCTGTTGGTTCTGGTCCATCCGCCCCACCTGATCGCCAGGCCGCTGCATCCACACGCGTCATGATAGTCGCGGATGTCGACCTGTTCAGACAGCATGGCCGGGGCCTCGAGCGGCTGCCAGTAGTTCGGATCGCCGGCGAACAGGTAATTGCGGCCCGACACGCTAACCGGAGGGAAGAAGTTGAATCCAATGGAAACGCCGGTTTCGCGGGACATCCATCCATCGTTGAGGACGGCCTGTCCGTCCGCGCTGTCCACCCTCTGTTCATCCAGGCCGAAACTGATCAGGTTTCCACCCAGAACATGGTGCGCGGGGCCATTTGATACCGAAACGTAGACATCGTCGACCGCGGAGTCGATTCCGCCGACGTAGTCGACGCGTTTGTTGAACACCAGTTCCACATCGACTGAAGCGGACTGCGGCGGAATGGGGAGCCTGGCGGCCCAGGGGCGCCATTTAAGCGTGTCGCGTCTGCCGGAGAACCGGTGATCCAGCGCCGCTCCGGTGGCATCCCTGAATGTGACGACCGTTTCCGCGTCGTCGTATCTTTCGACCCGGTTCGTAACGATGTCGCCCTCGGTCAGCAGGAACGGGCACGTGACCATGTGGGCGCGGACATTCAACCAAGCGGTTCCGGCCTTGATGGTTTCGCCGAAACCGGACAGGTCGACCGACTGCACAAGGCTGCTGAAGACCTCGTCCTGTCCCTGTTGCGGAGGCAGGCCGGCAAAGAAGGACGACCCTTCATGCGGTGAACAGCCGAATCTGGAATCGGTCGCGACCGCGCCGCCCGTGGCCGTCCAGCCGTTCAAGCCGTCCTCGGCGCCGGGGTTCGTCAGCAGGTTCGGCAGACTGTCGCCGTCGTTGCCGTCGAAGACTCGGTTCGGATCCATTCTGGCGGTGGTGAGGGAGTCGTCAAAAGGAGTGTCGTCAAGCGGAAAAAGGAGTTCCGCCCAGACCGGCTTGTGGTCGCTAAGGACCGGCGACATGTTCACGGCGTCCGCACCCAGAACGATCGGCAGAAGGGCCTTCCTGAACATAATCAGGTCGATTGTCTGCGCGCCCTCGGTGTCGTCGAATCCCTGTGACGGCCAGGTGATCCGTTCGCCGGGGTACCAGCCCCAGGCAGTGAACGCGTCGGCGAGCTGCTCGCCGAGAATGTCGATCTGGCGGCTGAGAACCTCGTCGTTGAAGTCGCCCATGATGATCACGTGACTGCGCGTCTCCGAGGTGAAGATCTCGTCGATGAACTGGCGCGTCTGGCGGTTGCCGGCCACGTTCCAGCTTATGTGAAAGACGTAGACCGCGAATGTCACTCCGCCGATCTCGGTCTCGGTCCTGAGGAGCGAGCGGTCGTCGACCAGGTCGATGGTGACGCACTCGGCAAGGGGGGTCTTCGACATCAGCGAACGTCCACCGCTCGAGCAGTAGTGCTCGTAACCGGCCTCGGCAGCCGTTGCACTGAGTTTGTCGCTGTCGCTTTCGACCAGGGCCATCAGATCCGGACTGAGTTCCTTGATGAAGGCGCCGAAGTGCTCGGGCGCGGCCCAGTTGTATCCATAAAGGTTGTACGCGCCGACCTTTACGCGGATTCCTTCGGGAAGAACCACCGGCTCGACCGGTTCCGCGGCATCCAGTCTAATGTTGTCCGCGTTCCAGATGTCGTCGGGCGGAGGAATGGCGGTGTCGGTGCCTTCGGTGGTGTCATTCCGCGTGTCCTGGACGTTCGCGTCGTGATCCAGCGAATCATCGGACGCGTCGATGAGCGCATCGGCGGCAACGTCCCGGGTGATGGCATCCGGCTCGTCGATATCGCCGGCGCCGCCCGAGGAACAGCCCGATGTCGCGAGCGAGAACAGGGTCATGGCCACGACGGCAGGGAAAAAGGGGAATCGCGGGTTCATATCAGGGCTCCTGGAGTTCGGGAGGGCCGAAAAGGCTGGTGCGAGTTTATGAAAGAATGTCGGAAATGCAAGAGACGTTCCCAGGGCGGTCGGGCGGCCACCGGGCGCGCGTTCAGGATTTGGGTCACATGTCGATACGGTCGATTGTCGGCATGGCGGCTGTTGAAACAAGGTTCTCCGGAATCAGGACAAGGTTGAGTTCGGTCGGAAGCACTGTCGCCGCGGCGAACTCAAGGCCCAGGCTGGATGCCTCGCGGACCGGCTCGGACGTGATCGACGCGGCGGCCGGGTCCAGGGTCAGCGTGCCGGTCTTGACCGGGAATCTGGTGATCCACGCGCTGTTATGGTCAACGCCGCGTTCGGTGTATCCGGCCATCATCGCCCCGCCTTCACCCGTGAGGACGATCGATGGGGATCCGTCCTCGACGCCGTCGGCGAACTTGTGCAGCCAGGAGATGGTGCCGACCGAGTCCGTCCTGGCGACCCACATCGAGTCGGTGCCTCCGGTCCACCAGGTGCCCGCCATCAGGTAGCCGCCATCCGAGAGCTGGAAGAAGTCGGTCATATCAAGGCCAAGATCGCCCCCGAAGTTGCCGGAGACCCACCCCAGCGTGCCGTCCGGTTTGATCTTGACCAGCATGACGTCGGGACCGCCCAGCCCGTAGGACCCGCCCGCGATCACATCGCCGTTCATGGACGTGTGCGCGCGACGCAGCCTGACCGCCTCGGTATCGCCCAGCCCCCTGATCGTCCTGACCCATTTCGTGGAGCCGTCGGGACCCAGACGCATCGCCCAGGACTGGCCCGCCGGGTCCTGATCGAGCCCGAAGGATTGTCCGATGACGACGATGTCATCCTCGACGAAGACTATTGAAGTGACCCACTCGGTGATTGTTTCGCGACCCCAGCGGCGGGCCCACAGGACGTTTCCGTCGTCGTCGACCCTGAAGATCATCGCGTCTGACGGGCCGCCGTCGGTGGGATTGAAGGGGGCGCCGACATAGAATGTGCCGTCTCCGGCCGGCAGGATGGCCTGGATGCCCACCACGGGCTGGTTCTGGAGATCGAGGCGCCAGGCACGCATCACGCCCCCGTCCGCGTCCAGCCGCGCGAGCATGACGGGATCGGACATGGCGGCCATCAAGCCGAGATCGCGGGCCTGCACCGCCCGATTGACCGGCTGTGGAATCGGCAGTGTGGCGTCAGGCCTGACATAGCGTCGCGACCACAGAACACGTCCATCGCTGGCCACCTTTGACAGCGCCTTGGCGCCGCTGCCGGAAATCAGCCAGTGTCCGTCCACCAGCGGCTCAATGGTCATGAAGTCGCGGTCCAGGTCCCAGGCCCCGGCGGTGTCGGCAAGGCGGATCGACCACGGAGTGAATGTCGGGTCGATCAGGTCTGGAACCGGTGGCGCGTTCGGGTCCGGCACGCATTGACCGTTCACAATCGATGTGTCCCAGATGTCGAATTCCTTGCTCCATTCGGCGATCGTCTCGCCCCAGATGGTCAGGTCGATGCCGATGTCGCCGTAGACGCCGGCACGCAGGTCCCAGCAGGGATCCGCGTCGCTGTTCGCGGCCAGTTCGGCAAACGCGTAGACGGTCACGTGCGGTCCGAAAATATCGTAAAGGGCAAGGCGCAGCCGCGGTCCGATCGAAGCCTTCAGGAAAGCCGATTCGGTTGATGTGACCTCGGGCGGGTCGAAGTACGAGTCGAATGTCGGCGGGGTCAGGTTGCCGCCACCGTCGGTCGAGTATTGCGCGCCGGTCTCGAACGAGGCGCCGGCCCCGGTGTGCATGATGAACCGGCTGGATGCGCCGCCTTCCAGGATGGATAGAAGGTCGGCGTTGACGGTGAAGAAGAGCGGGCCGATCCAGAAGCTGCCCAGATAGGCGTGTCCCAGGGTGTCCTTGCGTTCGAACGAATACTTCGCCATGCCTTCCACGTCGATGGCCGCGTCGGCCTGGGCGCCGACGTAGAATCCGACCGTGATTTCGGGAATCGGGTCGCCGCCAAGCACATCGTCCAGGTCGGGCCAGTCGAAGTCGATGCCGAACTGGTACTCGATGCTGCCGCCGAACGTGGCGGTCACATGGATCTGGTCTTCCCAGGACGAGTCGTCGTTGTCTCCGTTGAACGGGTAGTAATCGAGAGAGAGGGGGCCGAACTGGTGTGAGCCCGATTCACGCGGTACAAGCGCGGGCGCGTCGGGAACTGGCGACTGGGAAAGCCGGCGCGTCATGCCGGTCGGCGTCGGCCTGGTTTCAGTGCTGTCGAGCAGCCTGGCGCCGGGAGCCACGTCCCAGATGATGTCGTCCGCGGTCACGACCGCCTGCCGCGTGAACCTGGTGTGCAGGCTCTTGAACGCATGCTGAAGCATCGCCTGTTCCGTCGCGACCTGGATGCCGTCCGACGTTTCAGTGATCGAGACCACCCGCCGCAGCGCGCCGCGAGGCGTCAGGGATGTTTCGCCCGCGAGCAGCACGTGGCCGGGCGCCAGTTCCGCCGCGATGGCGCTGCTTTTCACGAAAAGGAAGGTTCCGTCCTGGTCGATCGAGATGATCTGCGAGACGCCGGATTCATCAATCTGGTGCGTCGACGGCCACAAAACAGCCCTGTAGTAGTCGGTTTCCTGTTCGTCACCGCAACCGGCGGTCAACGAAAGGGTCAGCAGCAGAAAGAGGATCGGTATGCCTTTCATCTGGAACCGCCGTAAGGTGAACGAGTGAGACCTTGATTCTATATGAATTGCCGTTTCGATGGCATTGGTGTTGCGGGCGCCCCTGAACTTTTGTGGCGCCGGCAGGCGGATCAGCGTCTGCGCAGGGCCGCGATCAGCGCGTCCGGATTCTTCACGCTCGCCATGATGTCGTATCCGAGCGACGTTGGAATCACCACCACACTGGTGCGATCGGTGATTGCCGCCAGCACCTTGCCGCCACCCTGAAGCCGGAACCAGCCGCCCAGCAGGCCCGGCATGCCGATTCCGTTTGTGCGTATCCCGAGGCGTGGCGCGTTGGAGCCGTTCATGTCCACGACCCTGACCTGGTCGACCAGTATGTCGGATTTTTTGATGGTTCGGGTATACATCGGGATTCTGACCTTGACGGTGTCCACGTCGGTCTGGATGAACATGTGATTCATCGTCATGCCGATGTATCCGAACACGCCTACAGTCGCCAGCGCGACCACGGCGCTGATTACCAGCAGGAAAGTTCCGGCGCCACGAGATGTCGCGGCTATATCGAAGACTTCGGTCATCCTGACTTCTCCTTGAAGCGTTGGCGTCCTCGAATCATATCGCTAAACCGGGTTCGCGTCGCCCGATCATATATCGACCACTACGCCGCGTGCGGCACGTCGTTCGGTCGCCAGTCCGACGGCTCGAGCGGCCGCAGGCCGAATCTGGCCCTGGCGTCGTCGCAGCGTTCATTCCGAAACCCGTTCGAAAAGGACGCGTCGAACTCCCTGCAGGCCGAGGAACGGACACTGTGGATCGAGCAGAACGCGTCCTCGCCAATCTGACCCGCAAGCGCCACGCAGCGAGGTTCAGGCTGGTTCGTTCCCTTGATGACCGCCCGGAAATCGTTCAGCTTTTCGACCAGACGGGACGGGAAGCCTCCGGGTAGGACCTCGTCGATCTCGCCCCAGTAAAACGAAACTCGATAACACGCGCAACATGCACCGCACCCGATACAGGGGTTCACCTCTTCCATAATCGCAATCCGCATATTTCAGGTGAGTTTTTGATTCACGACGGGCCCAGGGAGGCGGGTCCGCAACGGGCGCGAATGATAGAGCAGCCCCAGTCGCCATGCAAGAAAATCCGAATTGGCTGGAAACGGATTCTGTCACCGTATATATTTGGCAGTCGTTTCAAGGTCGTACACGATTGTTCGGCGGGATGGCGTTAGCTTGTGAATGACGGGGGTGTGATGAAAAGGTCCAGTTTGACCGGTGTTTTCCTGGTTGCCGGGCTGTTTCTGGCGGTGGGCGCATGGGGGTGCGGCTCCAGTGGCGACGTTTCCGATGACAGCGACCTGGACGACATCAGGACCGATGACGTGGCGCCGATTGACGCGACCGACGATGTCATTCAGGACGCAGTCGGTCAGGACTCCGCATCGGACGCCGAGATAGTCGAAGACGTGCCTGTAGTGCCTGACCCCGCTCTTCGCCTGCGTTCCCAAGGCTGGCTGATCGGCGACCTGCACATGCACTCCAATTACAGCGACGGCGACGACTCTGTCGCAATCGTGGTCGGGCTGGCGGAGTACCTGGAAGACCCGGCATTTCTGGCGTTCCATCCCGAGTACGAAGGCTTCGGGCTGGACTTCATCGCCCTGACGGACCACAGGAAGGCCGACCAGAACAGCGATCCCGGTTTCGTGAGCGACAGGCTGATCCTGATACCGGGCGAGGAGTTCGGCAGTCCCGGTCATGTGAATCTTTTCGGTGTCACCTCGACTGTTCAGTACAACCCGGACGGCGGGGCGGTCACGACCCAGAACTATCAGGACGGCTTCGACGAGGCCGCCGCGCAGGGCGCGCTGCGTTCGATAAATCATCCGTACACGACCGGGATTCTGTTTCCGTGGGACATTCGCACGTTCGAGGCGATGGAAATCTGGAACGTTCGGTGGGCGGTCAGTCAGCCCGGTGCCAATCAGGCGGACATCGATGCATGGGCGGCCAACAAGGGCGAGCCTGTCAGTCTGATCTACCGAAAGGGCGCGCAGTACCAGGGGATTGGCGGCAACGCCCAGTCGTTGAAGTTCTACGAGGCTCTTCTTTCACGTGGTTATCATGTAGCGGTCGTGGGTGGAAGTGACAGGCACATGGTTTTCGCCGAGGGTTTTCCCGCCACGTGGGTTCGTGTTTCAGACAATACCGTTGACGGTGTCAAGGCGGGGATTGCCGCACGGCACACGTTCGTGACCAGGACGCCGGTATCCGCGACGGTCGAGATGTCCGTCACGACGTCCGCGGGTTCGTACGAGATGGGTGATCGAGTCGAGATCGCGCCCGCCGGCGAGGAGGTCACGATCAAGGTGCGGGTCACGCGGGCCAGGGGCGGTCGCCTGTTCCTTATCGGAGGGCATCACGTCGAGTCCGACGAGGCTCTTGCCGAGGCCGAACTGGGCGTGAACGACCTGGATTTGTCGATTGACAGCGACGATTTCGAGGCCGAACTCACCGTCACCGCGCAGCAGGGCGACTGGTTCTATCCCGTGGTCTGGGAGGTTCTGGTTCCCGAGGGCCTCGACCCGAAACTGGCCGCCGACATTCCGGGGATTGCGGCCAACGTGGCCAAGGTTCGGGACGGCGACTACTCGTTGCTGGTTGGCGCCATGGTGCCGTACGTTGACGACATGAGTTTCCTGACCCCCGACAAGTGCGACCCGGTCGACTGGGAAGCCGACATGGGCCAGTGCATGCAGCCGGACGACAACGGGATGGCGACCATCTTCACGCCGGACTGGATCGATCGCGTTCTGAACGTCGTCGTTCAGGATGGCGTCTCTTCCACCGAGTGGACCATGGGAGCGGCCGGTAGCGCCATGTTGTTCGCATCGACACCAAACTGACCGCGGACCCCGTGGTCGGGCAGGGCTATTCCACCGGGAGATCTACCGGAACCTGCTGGTACTCAACAATGGCGCGGGCGGATGACGCGGGCGTCGGAACCGTCGTCATCGGAAGCATGTCGGCCGTGCGCGCGTCCGGCCACAGGTAGATCAGGAAACCGCCATTGCCGTATGTCGGGTAGTACCAACTGGCATCGTCGCCAAGAAGTCCGAACATGGTCTCGGTCCAGGCGGTCATGAAGACATCGGCCTCGGCGCTGGTGAGACCCTTTTCCAGCAACGCGGCGCGAAGGGTCGGGCCCAGGGCGGTCCAGCCGGTCGGAAGGATGGAGTTGACGCTTGGGTAGTCGTCCGATCCGGAAGGCTCGACGTGAAGATCCTGGAGTTCCATGCTGAACTGGGTCGGTCCGCCGGTCGGCACGTCCTGGATGACGGCCCAGGCGATCCGGGCGGTATGGACCGGGCAGTAGCTGGGATCCATGCAGGAACTCTCGGCAGTGCGGTACATCGCGATCACCGGACCAAGCGCGTCGCCGAGGTTGTTCGTGATCTGAACCGATGCCTGGTCGGGCTGGACTGCGACGGACATGGTGGCGGTTACCGGCGGCTGGTAGTCGCCGAATGGTCCCGTGTAGAACAGCAACTTTGTGATCGTGTCGCCCCAGGTAATACAGTTGGCGTCCGGAACCACCCATTTCGGCAGATCGTAGATCTCGAGCGGGGGAACCTCCTCGCTGCCCAGAATCTCCGGTTGAGGCGTGGAAGTCGTTTCGCAGGAAGTGCCGCCCACGTGGAGACCTTCCCAGGCCACGGTCGACCCGTTCGGCACCACGGGCCAGGTCTCGCTGGACGCGCCGGTTTTATAGTCCACGCGGACGTCAAGGTCGAATTGATCGGTCGAGTAGATGTAGATGACCGGCTTTGCGACGACAGCGCCATAGAATCGTTCGGGCGCCGCCGACATGTCCGCCTTGCCTTCGAGCGTGACCACGTTCACTCCCCACTCGTGCAGGTCGAACGATCCCTTCGGCCCGCACCCGCCACCGCACTGGGGACGTCCGATCGGATAGTAGTGACAGACCTGGTCCGGGGCGCAGTCATCATCGGAATAGCACTGACGGACACCCGCGTAGATAGTGAGGTCGACGCATTTTTTCGAGCCGTCCTGATCGATGCAGCTTTCGCAACCCTCGCAGTCGTAGTCGGTGACGCATTCGCCCGCGGTCGAGTCCGGCTTCAATGCATCGGACGGGAGATCGGTCGTGGTGTCGCCGCAACCATCGCTCGGGACGTCGGCGACCACGTCGGTGGAGGTGTCGTGCGAAGTGTCGCTGACGACATCCATCTGAACATCCTGTCCGTTGTCGGCGGTCAGAACATCGGGTTCAAAGAGGTCGCCGGCGCACGTGGCGTCAACCTCGCAGTCGGACTCGTCACAGGCCACGGTTAGAAGGAGCAGCGCCACGATCCCCGTTGGAACGCAGAGACGCAGTAAAAAACGGTTCATGACTGACCCCTTGGAAATATCTTGGTGACGGGCCTGATTTTAGCGAAAGGAGGGGGTGGAATCAAATGGAGGAGGCGGCCCTGCGGGTCGGACTCGGGAAGGGCGAATGTAATTCGCCCCTACATGAATCTGACGGCGGCGAGCGTGCGGCTGATGACGCGGTGGAAACGGTGAGTGGGATATCCGACGATCATCGCCAGCGCCATCTTGTTTCCTACCGGAATGTTCCACTTTTCCTTAAGCGCCTTTTCCCGGTCGATCGCGTGAGCGACCGTGCCGATCATGCATGTGCCCAGACCGAGTGACTGCGCGGCCAGCATTGCGTATGTGCAGGCGATGGTTCCGTCAAGCGGATCGGACATCGGGTTGACGTGGAAAAGCATGACGCACGGAGCGCCGTAGAAAAGCGCGTCCAGACCGTTGTCACGGGCGTGCGTGATTTCGTGCAGGATCGGAATAATGAAGTCCTTGAACGCGACGTACTCGGACTTCGACCAGAACAATCGCGAAACAGACATCGTCACCGGGTTGAACAGCTTCAGCCATTTGCGGAATACGCCGTTCAGGTCGCCGGCAAGCTCCTGAACCCGATCGAACCCGTTGATGATGGTCACCTCGACGTCCGAGGGGGCGATTCCCATCGGAGCGGTGCCGGTCATCTCGATGATATGATCGATGTCGTCCTGACTGACTTCCTGGCGCGTGAAGCTGCGGATCGAGCGTCTTGACAGCATCAGGTTGTGAAGACTCTCGGGCGCGGCGATTTCGGATGCGTCGGGCATTGGCATCGCGTCGTCCGGCGACATCCTGCGCCCGGTGACCGAGATCGCCTCGGACGGACAGATGGCCATGCAGTGTCCGCAAGCGAAGCAGCCCATTCCGTTGTCGGGCGCCACAGTCGTCGTGCCTGCCACCGAAACCAGCGTCTCGGACGAACACACTTCGATGCACAGGCCACAATCGGTGCAAAGCGCGCGATCGATGGTCGGCTGGGCCGCCTGGTCGCCAAATCCGGTCGGAACCGTTTTTCCCGGCTTGCCTGTCATATTCGTCCCCGCAACTCGTGAGGCAGGGGCATTCTACATCATCCCACGCGCTTTGGAAGTCGTTTCAAGATTCTCGCTTGACGTATAGAATCCAATCGTAACGGCGCCGGGTGCGCCAGAAGGGGGATATTTTAATGGTCGATACCGCAGATTCACCCGTCGCGCAGCCGCGCGGACCAAGGAACTGCCGCGTTGAGCAGGTTGAACACCTGACGCCTGACGCGGTGTCGATAGTGCTTCGGGACGAAAGCGGCCAGCCTTTTGAGTTCGAACCGGGGCAGTTTTTCAACGTTGGCGTGGAGATCAACGGCGTTATCGAGCGTCGCACGTTTTCGGCGACGAACGCACCCGGTGAGTTCCGCGGCGGCCTGCGCCTGGGGGTGAAGCGACGCCCTGGAGGTCTGGTCAGCAACTTCATCAATGATCACCTGAAACCCGGGGATCGTCTTGTTATTCGCGGTCCGGGGGGCATGTTTGTCCCAACCGGGTGCGAGTCCCAGCGGCATCTGGTGTTGATCGCCGGCGGCAGTGGCGTGACCCCAATGGTGTCGATCATCAGATCGATTCTCGATTCGGACTGTGACGTCGTCGCCACGTTGATCTATGCAAACCGCACTATGGCTGACGCGATGTACGCGGATGAACTGAACGAGATATCCGCCTCGTGGGCCGGTCGCCTGCGGGTGATATATGTGACGAGCGAAGGGGCGGCCGGGGATCGCGGGATTTGCGGCAAGCTGGACGCGGACATGCTGGCCAGAATCCTCGAGCCATTGCCCCCGGGCGACGAATTCATGGTGTGCGGAGCCCCGGGTATGATGGAAGCGATCCGCGAAGCCCTGGTGATGATTGGCATCGACCCCGAAAAGGTGCGCACCGAAACATTCAAGGTTCCCGAGGATTTGTAGCGTCTCTTCGCAAACATTCGTGCCAGCCTGCCGATGCCTGTGGAACCGTCAGTGCGGCCTGCACGGAGACCAGCCGCATACCCTCCGCTACGAAGAGATGGCCCAGCCGCTTGTCCATCCGGAAACATGCCTGCTCAGGGGACAGTACTGTCGTGAATCAGGCGCAGTTGTCACATGTCACTGGCGCAACGGAATCCACGATAGAAAGTGGCGTTGTTCGGTGCCACACCCCATCTTCTTGAGGACCTAATTGGGTAGGGCGGAGGGTAGTCTACTCCGCCGCTCCGTACGGATTTCAAAGTTCCCGTCTCGGGACCCCGTGGATTTTCGGCGGGACTTTGTTTGTAGTAGTTACTGTCGGACCAGTCCGAGGTCCACTCCCAAACGTTTCCAGCCATGTCGCACAATCCGTAGGGGCTGTCGCCGCCAGGTGATGTGCTGCATACCTCGGCGGCGTAATCGTATCCACACCAACCATTGTCGTCATACATGGCGACAACCAGACTGCAAGTCCATCTGTCATTGCCCCAGGGGTATTTCCTGCCGTCGTTTCCCCGCGCGGCCTTCTCCCACTCGGCTTCTGTCGGAAGTCGTTTACCCACCCATTCACAGTACTGGCTGGCCTGATCCCAGTCGACACATGTCATAGGCATGTGCTCACGGCGGGATTGCGGGGGAGGACGTCCCTGCACCTCCGGCTGGGTAGGGTCGGGGCGGTGATAACATGTGGCGTCATCCATGTGATGGGTGCAGATGCCCGCATCCACACAGGACATGAACGCACCATAGGTTACCTCCGTCCTGTCCATCATGAAGCCATCCAGAAACACCTGGTGATAGGGGTATTCATTTCTGCCACAGTCGTCATCGACCTCTTCGTTGCATCCCATCCAGAAAGTGCCGGCAGGGACTTCGCACATGTCCGAATCGCATACGGTTTGACCGCAAGCGGATAAGAAGAGAGGCGATAACGCGACCAGTGGGAACCATTTCCAGAGCTCTTTCATTTTCAATCTCCGTTTGAGTCAAGTTGTCCTGCAATTCTTCAGCCAATATTGCGGCAAGCAGTTCGTCCGGAGCGGGATTGTCCTCAAAAATGATTCTGTAATACAGCCTAAGATCCGGGAACTGTCTGTTTGTGAAAAACTCGGCCTCCAGACGATCCTTTTCCAGGATTTCTGATGGAACACTCGAGATGGGCTCAATGAAGGAGACAACGGCATATTCCGCTAATATCCCTTTGAAGTTGGAGAGCTCGGACGTCCTTTTGTCGAGATTGTCCGGATTCTCTTGATACACAAGATCCCTGGTAACAGCTTCAGGATCAAAGCCGTTTTTGAATCGCACCACCAATGCATTGGTGTTATAGATACCTTCGGATCTATAATATGAATCCAGAAACTGTTGTTTGTCGGGCCTTTCGTACTCCGGATAGTCGGAGTGGTCATATTTCTGAGCCTCTTCGCGGATGCTGTCCCGCCAAGTGTCAGATAATGCAGTGCTAGGAGCAGTCAATCCAATGAGGACCAGTAGCGTGCCAGCAAAATTTTTATGAGTGGACGAGCGGATGCGGCTCAAGGACTTATGAACGACGGACGGCACGGCCTGTTCTCCAGTTGATTGTCTCGTTACATTTTGCTGTTTATGTGTGTGAAGATCAACCATGAAATATTCCAGAGAGATCTTTTTGTAAAGTTCTACGGTTGGAAATGAGGCCGGTGTGGAGCAGAACTGGTCATATACGTCACATCGGACCGCGTAACTGAGCTGAAAGATGGAATGAGTTTTTGAATCGTGGAAGCATTTCTCGATGGTGAAGCGCCCGGCGTAAAGCGCGACCATGTCGTATGGAGGAAGGTCGAGGACGGAAAAAGCAGCTAGGGCTTCTTCTGCGCTGTCGAAAACGGCGACGAGTCTGACGTCTTCCGGCTTGTCGGTGGTGGCCATGAAGTGTCCGTAATCCTTTATGATTCCGCCCGAAAGACAGAGATTTTTCAGAGCGATTTTGGCACCCGCGGCGGTGATGACATGGGCGTCCGAACAGCTTTTGATGGCGAAGTGAAAGCCGAGGCGCTTGAGGTGCCTGACAAGAGAAATGCGCCTGAAGCCGCGGTCGAATAGCAGGACGGAGTCTACATCCCTGGGAACGATGTCACGCAGCATCACCAGAAATCTGTTCTCGAATGGTTTCTGGACGGCGAACTGGCTACGCCAAGGCTACGGCGTGTCAGACCTTCGCTGCGCTCGGGCCTGGGTCGTTGTGCGTACACGGATGTGAAGAATAGGGCGGTGGGGAAGCCTGGAGCGGCCTACCCCACCCGATGCGATGCGAGGGAGAGAGCGGGAGGGCGGGCGGACAGGCGACCGTGGGCGGCGGCGTGTTGATGCATCTGTAACGGTCGAGGGTTCCGAGGGCCGAACGAACCCGGCGCCCCGCCCGAACGACGTGAAGGACCCGCATTCGCACGGGAAGGGGTGATAGGGGCAGCCGCGGAAGGGTTTACCACCGCCGTTTGCCCAACGTGGGGCGTGGGATCCTCCGGGGCTGGCGCCGCTGGGTTTTGGATATTGGGCACCGGTCCCAGGGCTTGCGCCCTGGGCTTTGGATGGACGGGCCTCACTGCGCTCGGGCCTGTATCGTTGTGGGGGCCGGGATCCCAGGGCTGGCGCCCTGGGCTCTGGATGGACGGACCGCCTTTGCCATGGGCGAATGTAATTCGCCCCTACAAGGGCGTGTCAGAGCCTCGCTGCGCTCGGGCCTATATCGTTGTGGGGGCCGGGATCCCAGGGCTGGTGCCCTGGGCTTTGGACGCACGGCCCCTCGACAGGCGAGGGGCCTGGGACAGGATCTGGGTCAGGGACAGCCCTTCGACAGGTTCAGGGCAGGCGATTCGCCCTCCCGCACAATCCCGCGAAGCTACGACGAGGGGATGACTCAGGCCGTCTGGTCTTTGCGGTTCTCATATCTTATGATTGATACCGATGTTCAACGTTCTGTAACCGCAGGAGGCTGGTCATGACATTCAAGACTCGACTTCTGGCGACGATTCTCGCCGCGGTAGCCCTGGCGGCGGGTGTGTCCGGTTGTGCCGGATCCTATCGCAGTATCTCCTCGACTATCACCGGATGCGCCCCGCACGAGATTGTCATATCCAAGGCATGGTACGGGTACAATCGCATGTGGACGGCCAACTGCCGCAATCGCACCTGGGACTGCCGGTGCCAGAAATTCAGATGCGAGTGCAATCCCGTGCCACAGCTTTCACCGCCTCCCGCCAAGTGACTTCCGCGCTTGAAGATTCAAGGGCGGTTCGTCCCTTTCGATCGTCAGTCCCGTCTGTTTTTGAACAGAAGCATCGTTTGTTAACGGTTTCCTAACTTGAAGCCTCCGGGGGCGGGTGATATTTTTCGGCCCGTAAGGTTAAGAGTCTGGAAACCGGCTGACTGGAGGTCATGTAATGCTGGAGAAGATACTTCCGAAAAATATCGGATTCTTTGAGCTTTTTGAACAGCACGCGGCGTCGACGCTGGAAGCCGCGAAGACGATGCAGATCCTGCTGGACCAGGTGGGCACCCCGGAGGCGATCGCGCATGTCCGGCGCATCGAGGAGTTCGAACATCAGTGTGACAACTACACTCACATGACGGTCGACCTGCTGCGCAGAACGTTCATCACGCCCCTTGATCGCGATGAGACCAGCACGCTGATCAGCGCGCTCGACGACATAGCCGATCTGATCCAGGCGGCCGCGCACCGGATAGAGTTCTATGAGATCACGAGTGTTCAGGATGGTGTGAAGCAGTTGAACAGGGTGCTGTTGAGTTCGGTCCAGGAACTGAACCGCGCGGTCGGTTTCCTGCGCGACATGAAGAAGCACGCATCCGAGATCAGCGCGATATGCCGCGAGGTGAACAGGCTTGAGAACGAGGGCGACCGCATAAAGAGGACCGGGGTTGGCGATCTTTTCCGTCAGAGGATGGATCCGCTCGAACTGATGAAGGCGAAAGAACTGTACGAGTCCCTTGAAGAGGCGATCGACAAATGTGAGGACGCCGCCAACATCATCGAGGGGCTTTTCATCCAGCACGTGGGCTGACAAGGAACCATCATAAAGCCCGGGCGGTCACCCGGGACAGGGACGGACTATGGAGGTGAGCGGTGGAATTTGTCCATGACTTGCTGAACGGTAACCCTCTGATTTTGATAACATTGCTGGTTGCGCTGGCCTTTGATTTCGTGAACGGCTTTCATGACGCGGCAAATTCCATTGCAACCGTGGTGGCGACGCGTGTGCTCAGTCCGCGTTTCGCTGTGGCCTGGGCCGCGTTCTTCAACTTCGTGGCCGCCTTCACCCTGGGCGTGGCGGTGGCGAAGACGGTCGGCAGGGACGTTGTCGACGTGAACCTGATAACGGTCCCGGTCATCTTTTCCGGGCTGATGGGGGCTATTACCTGGAACCTGATCACCTGGTGGCTGGGGTTGCCGTCATCCTCGTCGCATGCGCTGGTCGGCGGTTACTCCGGAGCCGCGCTCGCAATGGCCGGCGTCGGCGCGCTGAAGTTCGCCGGTCTGGCAAAGATAGCGGCGTTCATTGTAATCGCGCCATGTGTCGGGTTTCTTCTGGGGATGCTGAACCACATCATAGTGACCTGGATCGTCAGGCGCATGCCGCCGAACAGGCTGTTTCCACTGTTTCGGAAGCTGCAACTGGTCTCGGCCGCGATCTATTCGTTTTCACACGGCTCGAACGACGCGCAGAAGACCATGGGGATCATCTTCGCGCTGCTTATCGCGTCGGGCATCAATCCCGCCTCGTGGGGATATCTCGATACGCCCGGCGGTGATGGCCTGCCCGCGTGGATCATATTCACCTGTCACGCGATGATCGCGGCCGGCACGCTGTTCGGCGGGTTCCGCATAGTCAAGACCATGGGCACCAAGCTGACCAAGCTGGATCCGATGCACGGGTTCAGCGCCGAGACGGGCGGGGGTGTCACCATCCTTGCCGTCAGCCTGCTGGGTATCCCGGTATCGACGACGCACACGATTACGGGCGCGATCGTGGGCGTGGGGACTGTCGGAGGCCTGCGCAGCGTGCGATGGATAGTGGCGCGAAGGATTGTCTGGGCATGGGTCCTGACAATCCCGATGTCCGGGTTGACAGGGTTTGCCGTGTACCGCTTCATGGCCCTGATCGGTCAGGGCTGATTGACTGTCGGAAGCCCCATCTTTTCTACCGTTTTTTTTACATGCCCGTGATCCGTTCGTTTGTTATCGGAATATACTCTGCGCGAAATTTCGGCCGGCAGGATGGGGGCTAGACAGGTTTTGACATCTTTCCTGGCATCCGTGGATCCCTTGATTATCGTGACACTTGTGGTCGCGGTTGTATTCGACTTCGTCAACGGTTTTCATGACGCGGCCAATGCGATTGCGACCGTGGTCGCCACGCGCGTGCTGAGCCCGAGATTCGCCGTAGCGTGGGCCGCATTTTTCAATTTCGCCGCGTTCTTCGTGATAGGCACCGCGGTTGCGAAGACCATCGGCAAGGATGTCGTCGACATCAACATGGTCACCGTGCCGGTCATTTTCTCCGGGCTGGTGGGCGCCATAATCTGGAATCTGATCACCTGGTGGCTCGGCCTGCCATCGTCGTCATCGCACGCCCTGGTCGGGGGGTATGCCGGGGCCGCTCTGGCCAAGGCGGGGATAACGGCCCTGAAGCTGGCCGGCATAGGCAAGATTGCCGCATTCATTGTGATTGCGCCGTGCATGGGTTTCGTACTGGGCATGCTGAATCACATCATCGTGATCTGGCTGGTGCGGAAGATTCCACCGCTGAAGCTGATTCCGATGTTCAGGAAACTGCAGCTCGTGTCGTCGGCGATCTACTCGTTTTCGCACGGTTCAAACGATGCGCAGAAGACCGCCGGAATCATTTTCGCGCTGTTGCTGGCGTCAGGCCTTCCCGGAGAGACGTGGGGCCAGGCCGCCAACGCGCCGGACGCGATACCGAACTGGATCGTCATTCTCTGTTATCTGGCAATCGCGGCAGGAACGCTGTTTGGCGGGTTCCGCATAGTCAAGACCATGGGAACCAAGCTGACCAAGCTGGACCCGATGCACGGTTTCAGCGCCGAGACCGGTGGCGGCGTCACGATTCTTGCCATCAGCCTGCTGGGTATTCCAGTTTCCACCACCCACACAATCACCGGCGCCATCATCGGCGTCGGGACGGTTAGCGGGGTCCGCAGCGTCAGGTGGATCTGGGCACAGCGCATAGTGTGGGCATGGATCATCACGATTCCGGCCGCAGGCCTGTTCGGCTGGGGAATCTTCGAGCTGATGTCCCTGTTCGGATTCAAGTAGGCGGAGCTCTCCAGGTCAATCAACGCGGTCCCCTGAGTATCTCGACCCCGGAATTCTTCGAAGTTGCTATGCAATCCGCGTTGGATCATTGACGCCACCGCGACACGTGCGTACGTTTCATCATCAGGGTCGCCGCGCCGGCGACCGGTTTAATTCGTTAACAGGGGGCAGGGCGCGATATGAGCGAATCAAAAGGCAGCGGTGCGGGTCGGATCGGGGTGGCTGTTTTGTTCATGGCGGTGGCCGTGCTGGCGGGCGCGGCGGGGTGCGCCACGACCACGACCGAACGGTTGAAGCTGCCCGAGTTGAAAACCGTCGAGCATGTGGATCTTTCCCGCTATCTGGGGACCTGGTACGACATCGCCAGTTTCCCGCAGTGGTTCCAGCGTGGTTGCACGGCCACGACCGCCAGGTATTCCTTGAAGGATAACGGCGAGATCGAGGTCGTCAACGCGTGCAGGAAGGGTGCGCTGGACGGCAAACTGAAGGAGTCCCGCGGTCGGGCGAGGGTAGTGGACGCCAGAACGAACGCCAGGCTCGAGGTCAGCTTCTTCGGTAATTTCTGGGGTGACTACTGGATCGTCGAGCTTGGGCCCGACTACGAATACTCGGTCGTTGGCAGCCCGTCGCGTGACTACCTCTGGATACTCAGCAGGACTCCCCGGATGGACGGTGTCGTTTACAACGGCATCCTGCAGCGGCTCAAGGAGCAGGGGTACGAGGTCGAAAGGCTGGTTCTGACCCCGCAGCCGGTGCCGGAGGGCGAAAAGGTAGACGGTGGATTCTGATGAGGCTATGGTCGCTTCATCCACGCCATCTTGACCCGAAGGGCCTGGTCGCCTGCTGGCGCGAGGGGTTGCTCGCCCGGGCGGTGCTTTCGGGCCGGACGACCGGATACACCCGACATCCGCAGCTTGAACGGTTCAGGGCCGCGGCGGACCCGCTGATCGCTATCGATTGCTTTCTGTCGCGGATATTGGATGAGGCGATGGCGCGAGGCTACCGGTTTGATCGGACTAAGATTCGTTACTGCCCGTGCGCGTGCGTGGGAATGACGGTAACGGACGGGCAGATCGCGTTCGAGTGGACGCATCTGCGCGACAAGCTGAGGGACCGGGACCCTGCACGTTTCGCCGCCTGGCGCAGAACCACCCCCGAGGCGTCGCCTTGCTTCCGTGTGGTGGCCGGCGGCGTCGAGCCGTGGGAGCGGGGTTACTGACGAGATCTCCGATTGGATTAGGGGCGGACCACTTCCTGCATTTCTTTTTGTTGACAAAAACCGCATAACCGGATAAGCGAATATATCTCGCGCGAACGGAGGTCCGTGGTGAGAAGGGCGGCGGATTTTTACAAGGCGCTGTCGGACGAGGCACGCCTGGGGATACTGTTGATGCTGCATCTGCATGGCGAACTGTGCGTCTGCGACATCATGGGTGCTCTGGGGATCACGCAGTCAAAGGCGTCCCGTCACCTGGCTAACCTGCGGCATGCCGGTCTCGTGACCGATCGTCGCGAAGGACAGTGGTCGCATTACAGGATCCGACAGGATCTGGCGGATTTTGAGCGCGTGGCCCTGATGGATGCGATGAACGCGGTTGTGGCGCTGGATGCTTCGCGGGAGTTAATCGAGGCATTGAACCGCCAGTTGCGCGCCAAGCGGCAGCCGTCGGTTTGCGGGGACGATGTCCGCTGTTGTGGCGGATGAAACAAAAAGGGGGCGCGCATGGGCAGGTCCGACGATGTAAGGAAGCAGGTTTCCGAGTCTTACGCCAGGGCGGTTCGCAAAGCGGTTCAACGTCGTAACGAGCGCGCATCCGGACGTGAGGGGAAAGGCTCCTCGCCCAGTCCGTCGCAGGGCAGGGGGTGCTGTTGCCAGAAGGGGCCCGTGTCCGACGCGTTGCTGGCCCGCATGGCAGGCTATTCCAGCGAACAGATGGCGGCGTTGCCGCCTGAAGCGGTCGTCAGTTCGTTCGGGTGCGGCAATCCCCTGGCGCTGGCGGCGATCCGGCCCGGTGACACGGTGCTCGACCTCGGGTCCGGCGCCGGCATGGATCTTCTTCTGGCCGCCAAGATGACCGGGCCGTCCGGACGGGTGATCGGCGTGGACATGACAGCCGAGATGATCGAACGCGCCAGGGCGAACGCGGCGGCGGCCGGTCTGGAAAACGTCGAGTTGCGGCAGGGCATCATCGAGAATCTTCCAGTTGAGGACGGTTCCGTCGACCTGGTGATCTCGAACTGCGTCATCAATTTGTCACCCGAGAAGAACCGGGTTTTTCGCGAACTGGTTCGCGTGTTGCGACCGAACGGCAGAATCTCGATCTCGGATATCGTATCGGAGCCTTTGCCGGAATGGATTCAGGCAGAGGCCGAACTCTACACCGCATGCATCTCGGGTGCGATCCCCGAGGTCGATTATCTGGACGGGCTGCGGCAGGCCGGCCTGAGCGACGTGGCGGTCTCGGATCGGCTTGTCTATTCGTCCGAGCAGCTTCAGGGCCTTCTGGGCGCGGTCGATACAGGCGGATGTTGCGGAACCGGCGGACTGACGGGCGAGAAGTCCGTCAGATTTTCCACGGAACTGGCGGGCAAGGTATCCAGTGTCAGGGTGGTCGGTCGAAAGTCCGACGTGCAGGGATAGACTGAATCATGAAGGAGACTACAAAGCTGGCGTTGATTCTGGTCGCCTTCCTGGCGATCTGGTTCATGCCGATCGACAGCGCGCGTTTTACCGGAGCGGTTCTTGAAAGCCTTTCGCTGGTTCGATGGTACGCGCGGGAACACGTGCTGCTGTGCCTTATTCCGGCGTTCTTCATCGCTGGCGCGATAAGCGTGTTCGTAAGCCAGGGTTCCGTGATGAAGTATCTGGGACCCCAGGCGAAAAAGATCGTCGCCTATCCGGTGGCGGCCGTGTCGGGCACCATCCTGGCCGTTTGCTCCTGTACGGTGCTGCCATTGTTCGCCAGCATTCACAAGCGTGGCGCCGGTCTGGGGCCGGCAACGGCTTTCCTTTACTCGGGGCCGGCCATCAACGTGCTGGCGATCATCATGACGGCCAGAATCCTGGGGCCGAAGCTGGGCATTGCCCGGGCTGTCGGGGCGGTGTTTTTCGCTGTCGTCATCGGATTGCTGATGCAGTTGATCTTCAGGAAGGAAGAGAAGGCCAGGGAGGCCGCCGGGGTGGTGATCCCGGACGAAGGCGTCCGTGGGCGCGCCCTGTGGCAGGACGCGTTGTACTTCGCCGCGATGATGGGAATCCTTGTGTTCGCCAACTGGGGCAAGCCCCAGGAGGGCGGCACCGGGTGGTGGGCTGCCATCCATTCGGCGAAATGGATCATCACCGGCGTAATGCTTCTTGGGCTTGTCGCGGCGATAATCGCGTGGTTCCGGAAGGACGAACTGAAGGACTGGGTCGATTCGAGCTGGACATTCGCAAAGCAGATTCTCCCGCTGCTTCTGGGCGGAGTACTGGTCGCGGGGCTTCTGCTGGGGGGACCCGGAGGCAGTGAGCGCGGTTTGATACCGAACGATTGGATTAGTGGACTGGTTGGTGGAAATTCGCTCCTGGCGAACTTTTTCGCGTCGATCGTCGGCGCGTTCATGTACTTCGCCACGCTGACCGAGGTGCCGATCGTCGAGGGGTTGCTGAATTCCGGGATGGGCCAGGGGCCTGCGTTGGCGCTTCTACTGGCCGGACCGGCGCTGTCGCTGCCTTCGATGCTCGTGATAGCAAGCGTGCTTGGTACGAAGAAGACGGTTGTGTTCGTTTCACTGGTGGTTGTTCTGTCCACGCTGGCCGGCTGGCTTTTCGGGTTCCTGGTCGCGTGATCGGGGCCGTCGGGGAGGTTGAAAATGCAGGTGAAGGTTCTGGGTACGGGATGTCCCAAGTGCAAGAAGCTCTATGCCGAGACCGAGAAGGCGATCGCCGCCTCCGGTGTAGTAGCGGAACTGTCCAAGGTTGAGAAGCTGAATGAGATCATGGATTACGGCGTGATGATGACCCCGGCGCTCGTGGTCGACGGCAAGGTCGTGTCCTGTGGTCGGCTGCCTTCATCGGCCGAGATCGTCGGGTGGATCAAATCCGCCGAAGGCAAGGGTGATGTGAATGCTTGACCAGCTCGTCGGGAACGCGGGCGCCTACATACAGACCAATCCGTGGATGGCGTTGCTCGCGGTGTTCGCGGGGGGCGTGTTGACCGCCTCGAACCCATGCGTGCTGGCAATGATTCCGCTGATGATGGGGTACGTTGCCGGGCAGCGGCAGGTCGGGGTCATTCGTTCCCTGCTGTTTTCCCTGACCTTTGTCGCCGGACTGGCCCTGACCTTCACGGCGATGGGGATGCTGGCCGCCCTGGCCGGGCGCATGTATGGCGATATCTCCGGAGTCTGGAACCTGGTGGTCGCCGTTGTCTGCGTGCTGATGGGGCTGCATCTGACCGGGCTGGTGACGATTCCGATTCCGTCGCTCGGTGATCGCCTTCGACCCCGCAGTCGCGGTTTCCTGGGCGCGTTCCTGCTGGGTCTGCTGTTCGGAGTGGTTTCCGCGCCTTGTGCCGCCCCGATTCTGGTGGTACTTCTGACATACCTGGCCGGTTCGGGCGCGTCCGTGGCCTGGGGCGGGACTTTGTTGCTGGTGTACGCGCTCGGTCACAGCGTCCTGATCCTGATAGCCGGAACGTCGATGGGCGCGGCGGCCGCGTTGATCGAGAACACCAGAGCCACGCACGTGTTGAGGATTCTCAGGATTGTGGCCGGGGTGGCTATCATCCTGGTCGGTTTGTACTTCGGGTACAAGGGGTTGAAATGAAAGCTGTTGTTTCACGCGACGCTTGCGTCATCGGTTCATTTTCGCTCGTTCTGACCGCTTTTGTGCTGCTGTCGGTCATGGTCGGTTGTGGCGCGCGCGGCGGCGCCGCGGGACCTTCATCGGTCGCTGCGGCACCGGCAAGTGCCTCACCGCTGGCCCGTATCGTGCTGGTCGACGAGGAGGAATGCTGCAACTGCACCCGTGACCGAATCAACGCCACGGCCAGCGCGCTGACCGAGGCGCTGGGACAGCCGCCCGCGTTCCCGGTGGAACGCCTTCACAAGGACACGCAGCCGGAGATGGTCGCCACGTATTCCACGTTCAGGCCGATCATGGTTATTCCCGCGGTGTATTTCCTGGACGCAAACGATGCGATTCTGGACATGCTCCAGGGCGAGTTGAAGCCCGAACAGATCACGGCGGTTATCAATCGCCTGAAGTAATTCGTTATTTCCGATTGCTGCCGGCGGGGCGTGTCCTGTTCCGGGCGCCGATCGCAAGCAGCGTCATCATCGCGACCAGCAGCAGTGCCAGCGTGATGCTCCGGCCATGGGGAACTGTCACGGTCGCGCATCCGCCGCCTTCGCCGCCGATGTCCGTTTCGATGGCGTCGATTTCGACCGTGTCCAGGATCACTTCGGCTTCAGGCCGCGCCGGACTCTCGTCGTTCGCGTCCTGGCCGATGTCGGGCTCGGTCGGTGTGTCGTCAAAGCCGACGTAATCACAGATTGATTCGACATCTCCGGTGTCTTCCTCGATCACGTCCGGATAGACCGGGGTGTCGCACGCATCGCCGATGTCATCGGTGTCCGCGTCATCCTGCGTGGGATTGAAGTCGACCGGGCAGTTGTCCTCGTCGTCCGCGATCTC
>Ga0209604_1000556_pt1 | contig 34392 bp, 41 predicted proteins | sample AD_UKC097_MetaG_FD_184405 | JGI IMG/M metagenome (GOLD analysis project Ga0209604, IMG submission 184405) | Active sludge microbial communities of municipal wastewater-treating anaerobic digesters from USA - AD_UKC097_MetaG (SPAdes) (version 2) | ecosystem: Engineered > Bioreactor > Anaerobic >... | reverse complement strand
GTCTGGGCTGGAGATCGAAACCTGCCAGATCATTCCCAGACTTGGTGCCACCACTTCAACTGGCAGCTTTCTGGATCCTTTGAGATATAAAGCTTGCAGCTTGGCAAGGTACTCGATGGCAGGATGGCCGAGCTGACGGTACGCATTCCGCGGCGCCGGCGCTGGTGGACGGCCGTTGCCGGCCTGGGCGCCACCGGCGCCAGGCAGGTCGAGTCCTTCTTCGCTGGGCACCCACATCTCACGCAACAAGCCCGCGCGCTGGTGCCCATCGGCGCCCAACATGACGTGGTGCCCTGGGAAAGGTTGCGTGTGCCCGACGAGGTCAGCGGCTCGCGCGGCGCGTTTCGCGCACCCAAGGCCACCTGCACGCTGGACGCGAACAACGACTACCAGGCAGTGCAGGCCTGGCTGGCGCTGCACGAGTCCCCCGCAACTCAGCGGGCCTACCGAAAGGAGGCGGAGCGGCTGATTCTCTGGGCGGTCGTCGAGCGCGGCCGGGCGATGTCCTCGCTCACGACCGAGGACGCAGTCGGCCGAGCCGGAGCGGCGGAAGGGGCCGGGGCGGCGGAGGCCGCGGGCGCCGGGCGCGCGGCGGCGCCTTGCCCCGCCCCTTGGCTGTGAGGCTGGGCTTGCGGCTGGGCGCCGTGTCCGGCGTGGCCGCCGTGGCCGGCCGGCGCCGCGGCGGCGCCCGGCTGCGCTTGCGAGCCGCCCTGAATCTCGCGGGCGTAGGCGCGCCAGCCGCCAATCTCGCGGACGGTGTCGTTGGCCTTGCGCCAGTCGCCGACCTCGTCGGCGGAGAAGGGCCGGTAGCCCTCGAAAGCGGAGCTATACGGAGCCGCTTGCGGCGGGGCGGCGCTGTGGGGGGCGGCCGGCGCCGCGGTTTGCGCGCCCGCCGCGAGGCTCGCCGCGAGCGCGGCGGCGCCTAGGAGAAGGGTTCTGATTTCTTTTGACATGGGTCCTCGCGTGATTCGTTTCGCATGCGCCTGGCCGCGGGTCGCCGCGAGCAGGATGGAGACGGAAATGCGGCGGCCCGACCCGGATCGACCGGGCCGACGGCGGCCGCTTAGGCGCGAGGAGGCTTGTCGGGGGTGGGCGCGTCGCGCGAGATCACGCGCGATGGCCCTTGGAGAGGCTGGGCCACGGGCGAGTCGCCGGCCAAGCTCAGGAGCGAGGTTTCAGAGAGCGCGACCAAGTTGCAGCACGAGGCGCAGATCGGGCAGGCGTGCCCGTCGTGGACCAAGCCGGATTTGCCTTGCGAAGCGTCGGCCTGCTGGCCGTCCTGCGTGGCCGACTGCTCAGCCTTGACCGAGCCATCGTCGCCGCCGTGCTGATGGGACGCGTGGTCGTGGCCCGTAGGCTGCGACACGGTCGCATGCGCCGCCTGCGCGCAGAAAAGCATCGACGCGGCCGCGATCCCTTGCAGGGGAAGCGCGGCCATGACGAGCCATGCGATGACGAGGCGGAGAATGGACATTACCTTCGCATCCTAGCGCAAAGGGAGGCGAGCGCAACGGCGCTGCCGCCATTGCCCACAGAACGCCGCTTCGCGTGAATTCGTTTCATGCTGGACGCCATCTTGAACCTTGCCCCTATGGCAAGGTCAAGCGCCTCTTGAAGATTTTCTGTAGCAGCCCGTCGCGTGGCTCAGACGTGGAGATGGGCGGAGGGTCCGTGATTGCCCAGCAGCAGCATGGCAACCAGGACGAGCCCGAGCGCCGCCGCCGCGATCCAGCCTGCCTTCGCCCAAGCGGGGGTGGCCGCGTCAACGCGCCGTAGCCTGCGCGCGCCGTAAGCGGTCAGGCCCGCGGGCTTGTAGATCGCCAGCAGCGTGGCGGCCACGAGGATCGCGAGCCCTCCGGCGGCGTGCAGCGCCAGTGAGGTCCAAAGCCCCTCCATGCCTGCTTGCAAAGCCGCCCAGCCTTGCGCGAGAGCGCCGATGGGCCCGAGCTTCATGAACAGGACGGCGGTGGCCACGGCCGTGAGGGCAAGCTTGAGGACGACCCAGTGGTGGCGCGCCAAGCCCCAGGCCGAGAGCAGAGCTTGCGCGAGGCCCGTGGCGAAGGAGGCGATGGCCAGAGGAAGGATGACCAGCCAAGCTGTGATCGCCATGGCTAGCGCGAGCGCGCCGGCGGCGCGCGGGTCGTCGGTCGACAGCGCGGCCAGCGCGTGCGCGAGGAAGACCGCCAACGCGCCGGCCCAGCCGACGGAGGCGAGCACGTGGAGGCTGAGCAGCAGCTTTCGGGCGGGGGCGGACGCGGGCATGGGTTGCTCCTGGCAGCCGGTTGAACTTCGGGCGTCGCTGGGTATCATCAACGCATGCGGACGCTCGTCCTGATCCTGATGATCGCTCTTCTGCCCGCGCGGATGTGGGCGGCCGAAGGCATGGCGGTCCGCATGGCCTCGGACCAGGTCATGGCCGCCTCGGGCGCCTCCGCGACGGGCGCGATGCCCGAGGACTGCCCGATGATGGCCAAGGCGTTGGGCGAAGCGGGCTCCGAGGACGGCGCGCCGCAGGCCGCCACCCACTGCATGGCCTGCCACCTCTGCGCCGCCTCGGCCTGCCTGCCGCAAGTCGCCTTCGAGCAAGGGCCGGCGCCCACCGGCCCGCCCTCGGCGAGCGCCGCCGGATTCATCGACGCCGACCTCGCCCCGGACCTGCGCCCTCCCATCTCCTGATCTCCTGCCCAAGACGCCCGCCGGTTGGCGGGAGCTTATTCGCGCGCGCTCGCGCGCACTTCAGGAGATCGACATGAGACATATTTTCTCCGCGCTGGCGCTGGCGCTGGCCGCCGCGGCGCAAGCGGCGCCGCCCGAGTGGGTCGCCGCCAAGGTGGTGAAGGTGGAACCCGAGCGCTCGCGCGTGACGCTCGACCACGGCAGGATCAAGAGCATCGACATGGAGCCCATGGTCATGCCCTTCAAGGTCGACAGGGGCGTGGACCTGAAAGCCTTCAAAGCTGGCGACAAGGTGCGCTTCCGCGTGGCGAACAAGGACGACCACCTGGTCGTCGAGGCCATGGAGAAGTCGAAATGAGGGTTGCCTTCCGCCTTCTGGCCTTGGCCTCCGCTTCCCTGTTGTCCTGGGCCGCGCATGCGGCTCCCATGGGCTTCAAGGAGAGCTGGATGGTCATGGGCGACCTCTCGCCGAACTGGCGCGAGGGCTTCGCGAACTACGCCTTCACCGCCAAGGACGCCGTGGGCCCCTCGCTTCTCTACATGCGAAGCGACGACAAGACCAAGACCCGCGAGCTCGCGGAGGTGGCCTACACCAGGCTCTTGAAGCGCTGGAACCTGCCGCACGCGCAGGCCAACGTCTGGTTCGTCGGCGGCGTCGGCGCTTTGCGAGGCAACGACTTCTCGGGGACCAGGACCATGGCGACGCCCGGCATCCAAGTCGACTACGAGACCACGCGGTTCTACGCGTCGGCGTTCGGCCGCCTCTACCGGGCTGAGGGCATCAACCACGACTACGCCGCCGCGCGGGTGGGCTTCTCATTCTTCGAGGCCGACTACGACGAGGTGCAGCCCTGGGCGGTGCTAGAAGTCCGCCGCATGCGGGGCCTCTCCGACATGACGGAGGTGACGCCCATGCTCAGACTGATCCACAACCGCTACTTCGTGGAGCTCGGGGTGAACAACTCCAAGCAGCTCCGCTTCAACTTCATGCATACGTTCTAAGGAGATTCACATGCGCAACATCATCGTTTCCCTGGCCATCGCGATGGCCGCCCTTCCCGCCTTCGCCGCCAACAGCGTGAAGGCCACCGTCAACGGCATGGTCTGCGCGTTCTGCGCCCAAGGCATCGAGAAGACGATCGCCAAGATGGATGCCACCAAAGCCGTCTTCGTCGATCTGAAATCGAAGGTCGTGCTGGTGGAGGCCAAGGAGGGCAAGACGCTCGACCAGAAGGCGATCGGCGCCGCCATCGTCGACGCGGGCTACGACGTCGTGAAGATGGAGGCCTCCACGACGTCGGTCGACGAGATGAAGGCCGCCGCCAAGAGCGCGAAGAAGTGATGGACGACGGAGTCGCCCAAACGCGCGGCAGCCTGTGGAGCTCGGTTGCGACGCTGTTCGCCACGTCGAGCACCCTGGTGTGCTGCGCGATCCCCGCGCTCCTGGTCGCGCTCGGCGCCGGGGCGGCGCTGTCCTCGCTTGTCTCCGTCTTTCCCCAAGTGGTCTGGCTCTCCGAGCACAAGGAGGCGCTCTTCGCGATCTCCGGCGCGGCGCTGGCCCTCTCGGGGTGGATCCAGTGGAGGAACAGGACCGCTCCGTGCCCGGTGGATCCGCGTCTTCGCGACGCCTGCCTGCGCGCGCGCAAGGCGTCGGCGCGCGTCTACTTCGTCAGCCTGGGCTTCTACCTGGTCGGCGGCTGGTTCGCCTTCGTGCAGCCGCTGCTAGGCTGATCGCGGCCAAGCGGCCGCTCAATGTCGGCGGTGTAGCCCGCCGACGTGCGCCGCTTGGCTCGCCCGAGCCTTCGCCGGCGCCTTGGCTTGCTTGTCGAGCTTGGCGAGGATTCCGCAGGTCGCGCCGGCCGCGTCGCACTGCGACCGCAGCTCGCGCAGCTCGGTTTGCAGCTTCTTCAACTCGCGAATGCGCTCACCCACGTGCTCCATGTGCTCGTCGATGAGTTCGTTGACCTCGACGCAGTGCGCCGACGGATCCTCCTTGAGGCGCAGCAGCGCGCGAATCTCGTCGAGCGTCATGTCGAGCGATCGGCACTGGCGAATGAACGCGAGGCGGCGCAGGTGCTCGTCGCCATAGCGTCGATAGTTCGACTCCGTGCGCGCGGGCTCGGGCAAAAGCCCCTCGCGCTCGTAGTAGCGGATGGTCTCCGCCTGGGTGCCGGTGGCTTTTGCCAAGTCTCCGATCTTCATGTTCGCTCCTGTCCGACCACGGTCGTGGCGTCCGGCTGCGCCGCTTGACTTTGTAGCGGCTATAAGCTTTCCAATTGGAACATGAAAGCAAAAAGCCAACCCTCGGTCAAAGTTGACGTGTGCTGCGCGCCCTCCAAGCCGGACCCCTGCTGCGAGGCGGCGCCGCCAAGCGCAGCGGCTAGCTTCTGCCGCGGCGGGACGCCCCCCAATGCTGCTCCGGACACCCCTGGTCGGCTCTACCGCATCCCGACGATGGATTGCAGCTCCGAGGAGTCGGAGATCAGGCGCGCACTCGAAAAGGTCGCCGGGGTGCGCTCGCTGGGCTTCCAGCTCGGCGCGCGCCAACTGCGCATCGACGCCGACGCGGCGGCCGTCGCGCCGGCCTTGGAGGCCATCCGCAAGGCGGGCTTCGACCCGCAGCCGCTGGACGCGCCCGAGCTCGCGGCGCGCGCGGGAGCGGCGGGCGAGGGCCATGGCCATGAGCCTGAGGCCGGCGTCAAGCGCCTGGGCTTCGCGCTCGGATTCGCCGTCTGCGCCGAGGCCGTCTCCTTCCTCGCCCCCGAGACGCTGCCTTGGAAGATCGCCGGCATGGCGCTCGCCGCGATCGCCATCTGGCTGTCCGGCCTCGACGTCTACAAGAAGGGCATGTCCGCCCTGTTCCGCGGCAAGCTCAACATCAACGCGCTGATGTCGGTGGCGGTGACCGGCGGCTTCTTCATCGGCGAGTGGCCCGAGGCCGCCATGGTCATGGCGCTCTACGCCATCGCCGAGCTCATCGAGGCGCGCGCGGTCGACCGCGCCAGAAACTCCATCAAGGACCTGCTCGACATGGCTCCCGAGAAGGCGCTGACGCTCTCCTCCGACGGGTCGTGGACGGAGAGGCCTGCGAGCGAAATCCCCGTGGGCGCGACCGTGCGCGCGCGCCCGGGCGAGCGCGTGGCGCTCGACGGCGTGATCACCAAGGGCGAAAGCGCGGTGAACCAGGCGCCGATCACCGGCGAGAGCATCCCGGTGGACAAGTCGCCCGGCGACCAAGTCTTCGCCGGAACCATCAACGAGACCGGCGAGATCGAATTCCGGGTGTCGGCCGCCTCGGCCAACACGACGCTCGCGCGCATCATCCATGCCGTCGAACAGGCGCAAGGCGCGCGCGCGCCCACCCAGCGCTTCGTCGACCGCTTCGCCGCGATCTACACGCCCGCCGTCTTCGCAATCGCGGTGGCCACCGCCGTCCTGCTGCCTTGGCTCGCCGGCGCCGCGTGGCTGGAATCCATCTACAAGGCGCTCGTGTTGCTCGTGATCGCCTGCCCCTGCGCGCTGGTGATCTCGACGCCGGTGACGGTGGTCAGCGGACTGTCGGCCGCGGCTCGCCGCGGCATTCTTATCAAAGGGGGCACCTTCCTCGAGCAGGCGCGCCTCCTCAAAGCCGTAGCTCTCGACAAGACCGGCACCATCACCGAGGGCAAACCGCGCCTGGTCGACATCAAGGCCTGGGGCGGCGCCGACGAGGGCCGCGCCAAGCGCCTGGCGGCGGCGCTGGCCTCGCGCTCGGACCATCCCGTGTCGAAGGCGATCGCCGCGGGGCTCGCGCTTGAAGTCCCCTCGGTCGACGACTTCAAGGCCTTGGCCGGGCGCGGGATCGAAGGCTCCGTCGAGGGCGAGCGTCTCTTGCTTGGCAACCACCGCGTGATGCACGAGCGCGGGCTCTGCGGCCCCGAGCTCGAAGCCGAGCTCTCGCGCCACGAGTCGCAAGGCCGCACGATCACGATGCTCGCCGGCGCCTCGGGAGTCCTGGCTCTGTTCGCGGTGGCCGACACCATCAAGGAGAGCTCGCGGACCGCCATATCGGACCTCGCCAAGCTGGGCGTGGCCTCCGTCATGCTCACCGGCGACAACCAGGCGACCGCGCGGTCGATCGCCAAGGAGGCCGGCATCGGCGACGCGCGCGGCGACCTGCTGCCGGAAGCCAAGCTCGACGCCATCCGCGACATGCAGAAGCGCTACGGGGCGGTGGGCATGACCGGCGACGGCATCAACGACGCGCCGGCGCTCGCCCAGGCCGACGTCGGATTCGCCATGGGCGCGGCGGGCGCGGACACGGCCATGGAGGCGGCGGACGTCGTCATCATGAACGACGATCTGCGGCGGGTCGCCGAGACCGTGAGCCTCTCGCGCAGGACCCACGCGATCCTGTGGCAGAACATCGCCTTCGCCCTGGGCGTCAAGTCCGTGTTCCTCGCCTGGGCGGTGTTCGGCGACGCGAGCATGTGGATGGCCGTCTTCGCCGACATGGGCGCGAGCTTGCTGGTGGTGGCCAACGGATTGCGCCTCCTGCGCGGCGCAGGAGGCGCGAAGCCCGCAAAGACAACTCCCCGCGCTCTAGCCGACGGACGCTCCCATGCCCGCTGACGCCCGCGCTGCGATCCTGGCCGCGCTGAGCGACGCGCGATCGGCTCTCGACGCCCTCATCGCGAACGATGGGACTTTGGCGGACATCGAGCGAGCGAGCGCGCTCCTGATCGAGTCGTTCGACCGCGGCGGTCGCGCCTTCTCCTGCGGCAACGGCGGGTCGATGAGCGACGCGATGCACTTCGCCGAGGAGCTCACCGGACGCTTCCGCTCCGACCGAGCGGGGCTCCCGGCCCAAGCGATCAGCGACGTCGGGCACCTCACGTGCGTGGCCAACGACTTCGGCTACGAGCAGGTGTTCGCCAGGTATCTGCGCTCGCACGGGCGCGCGGGCGACTGCCTGCTCGCGATCAGCACGAGCGGCTCGAGCCTGAACGTCTTGGCCGCCGCGCGCGCGGCGCGCGAGCTGGGCATGTCCGTGGTGGGCCTGGCGGGCCGGTCGGGCTCCGCGCTCGCCCCGCTATGCGACGTGTGCGTGGCCACGCCGGCCGGGCGCTACGCCGACAGGGCGCAGGAGCTGCACATCAAGGTGATCCACATCCTCATCGAGCTGATCGAGCGGCGCTTCTTCCCCGAGAACTATCGCTAGCGGCTGGAGGCCAGGCACCGAGGCGCCGATCTCGATGGCCCGCGTTCCCGTCGGCGCTTCGCATTGCGCTGACAGCGGCGCGCCCTCTGGCTTTGTGGACGAGTCCTGTCTGGCCAAACGCGCAAAATCCGCTCTTGACTCGCGCGACTTTCTCTGGGAGCTTGGATGCGGTTGAACATGCGGACCGGCCACTGGCTGAACAAAGGGATGGACATCGAAACTCAAAGGATCGACGAAGAGCGCTCCGCGGCGGTGTCGATCGCAGGCGTCGAGCTGATGCCTTCCGGCTCCGGGCGCGAGCCGCGCATCCGCTACGTCCTTAGGTTCGTGTCGGGCGACTACGAGCTCGGAGCGCGTCCTTTGGACACCGACGAGGTCGAGAGAGGGATGCGCGAGAACGCGTCGCTTGTCCGGGAAGCCTTCGAATGGCTCAAGCGGCAAGACGGGGTCAGCGGAGCGTTCCTCGGCCACGCCGCGGAATACGAGCGGGCCTTCGAATACGGCTTGCGCGAGAACCTCAAGCGAGCGAAGGCCCGCAGCCTCTGATCGCCACCGGGAGCCCGCGCTCGCCCCCATGCGGCGTCTGCGCGCCATTCCAGCCGAGCGCTGGCGCGGCAGCCGCCGGCGGCGTCCACCACCCGCCTAGGGCTCTGCCGGCCTCGACGAAGCAAGCGAAAGCGGGAGCCGAGCGCAGGAGGAGACTTCACCGCTTGCGGCTCGTCGACGCGTCTCGTTCGCGCCGCTGGCCGAGCCGCCGCGCCAGTTTCTCGCTGTAGGAGCCTTCGCGCGGCGGCTTTCTGACCGGATGGCGCCTGCGCCAGCTTCGAAAAAGAAAGTAGCTGACGACGACGAGGCAGACGACGGCGAGCCAGACCAGCAAGAGCGCCACTCCCACTTCGAAGCTCACCAAACCCGGGCGCATTCTCGCGTCCTCACCATCAGCCCAGAATGCGAGCGACGCCGGAATCGTCGGCGCCTCGACCTCGGGGCCGGCCTGCCGCGCCCTCCACGAGCCGAGCCTGACCCTCGCCGTCGCGCCCGGCTGCGTCGCGAGGGCCTGCTCGCTCCGAGTCCCCGCCGCGCGCCGGCGCGGACTCTCCGATCGTGAATCCCACGGTCGTGAGGCCGTCGGCGCTGGCGGCGAACGCGCGCCCGCCATGCATGCCCGCGATGGCCGCGACGATCGCCAGCCCCAGGCCGTGGCGCCCGCAGCCCCCCGACCGCGGCTCCTCCCCGCGGTAGAAGCGGTCGAACATCCGGCGCAGCGCGTCCGGAGGGATCCGCGCGCCAGGGTTGGTCACGCTGACTCGCGTGCAGCCGGCGCCGGCGTCCACGCGCAGCGCGATCGTCGAGCCCTCGTCCGAATGCCGGATGGCGTTTCCCAGAAGATTCGACAGCGCCCGCCGCACGAGGCCGGCGTCGAAGCTCGCGAGCGCGTCGCCATCGACGCGCGCCTCCAATCCGGCCTCGGCCAGCGCGGCCTCGTGGAATTCGACCGCCGCGATCGCCTGCTCTCGAACGGACGCGGGAGGCGAGGCGCGCGCGATCTCTCCGCCGTCGGCGCGCGCGAGAAAAAGCATGTCGTTGACAATGCCCGACAGGCGCTGGAGCTCCTCCAAGTTCGATTCCAGGACGGAGCGCAACGCTTCGGGGGATCTCGGCCGCCTGAACGCCACCTCGGTCTGCCCCATCAGGGTCGTCAACGGGGTGCGCAGCTCGTGCGCCACGTCGGCGTTGAAAGCCTCGAGTTGTCGGTAAGCGCCGTCGAGCCGCGACAGCAGCGCGTTGAACTCGTCGACCCACGGCATGAGCTCTTCGACGGGGCTGGTCGCAGCTGCGCGTCGGCGCGTCGCCGACGAGCTTCCAGTCCAAGCTCTCGCGCGCCGAGGTGGAGGCCGAGCTGCTGCGCGCCCAGAAGCACCCGACGTGGAACGCCCGGCGCGTGGGCGCGCCGGTGTCCATGGATTGACGCCGACGCGGCGCGCCGAGCGAGAACCCCGCGCGCGCCCGCGCGGCGGGGCTTCTCCACACGCTCAAGCGCCTCGCGCCGGCGCGTCATTGGCCGCCCTCCTCTTTCGCTTCCTTCGTGCCCCGGTGGCCCGCCTCCTCGCCGGCGGCGTCGATCTCGATGGTGACGTGCTCGAAGGCCTCCGCGTCGAGCAACGCCCGCGTCGCCGCCTTCGCTCCCGAGATTTGCTCGGGCGAAGCGTTCGGCTTCATTGCGAGGTGGGTGGTCAGCACATGGCTCTGGCCGTCGATCGACCAGCTGTGGGTGTGGCGCGCCTCGGCGACCCCTGGGATGAGCCGCGCTTCGCGCTCGAACTCCTCCACGTCGAAGCCCGCCGGCGCGCGCTGCAAGAAGACCCAGAAAAACTGCCGCAGCGTGCGCGCGACGTTGAACAGCACGAAGAGCGAAATGCCGATCGAGAGCAGCGGATCGATGATCGGCAAGTTCCACACGCTCATGACGCCCGCGCCGACGAGGACTGCGACCCAGCCCAGCGTGTCCTCCAAGAGGTGCCAGCTGACCACGCGCTCGGTCAGCGACGAGCCCTTGCGCACGCGCAGCACCGCGGCTCCGTTGAACGCGACGCCGAGAACCGCCAAAACCATCATCCCCTGCGCGTTCACCGGCTGCGGGTCGAACAGGCGCCCCACGGCGTTCCAGAGCACGAAAGAGATGCCGATCACCAGGACGAAGGCGGTGATCAGGCCTCCGAGCAGCGCGTAGCGCCGGTAGCCGTAGGTGTTCCGAGGCGTGCGCCCCTTGCGCGACACGCGGTCGAAATGCCACGCGAGGCCCAGCGAGATCGAATCGCCCAGGTCGTGCACCGCGTCCGAGAGGATCGCGATGCTGTTGGTCCAGAGTCCCCCCGCGAACTCGATGAGCGTGAAGGCGAGATTGAGGGCGAAGGCCACGGCCAGGTTGCCTCCGCCGCCGTGGACGTGCGCGCCGCCGGCGTGGCTGTGTCCGCCGTGGCTGCTCCCGTGTCCGCGACCACATCGGTGCCTGCATGGCGCTTGAATGCGCCTTGCGGCAGCCGTACCGCGCCAAGCAGCTCGGCCTGGCTGTTGAACCAGAGCCTGTGCGTGTCGGTGCGCGAGTCCAGCGTGTGACGGCTGGTGATCATGGCGACGATGCCGCCGGGTCGCACCAGGTCGATGCACTTGGCGATGGCCCAGTTGTGGATCGAGAACGAGGCGTATCCCACCTTGCGGGGGTCAGCCACCTTGATGTCGCCGAAGGCCAGGTTGCCGATCGCCACGTCGTAGAACCCGTGCGGCAGGCGTGCGCGCTCCAGCGGCTGGATCTGCGCTCGCAGATCGGTGCCGGCAAAAGCGGCGCGAAGGACGGCGCCAGAGACGGTGTCCTTCTCGATGGCTGTGACCTCGCAGACTTGCGCCAGCGCCGCCGGCATGCCTGCCAGGAAAAGGCCGGTGCCCGCCATGGGCTCGATGACCGAGCCGCCCTGGAAGCCCATGCGCCGCAGCGTCTCCCACATGGCGCCGACCAGCACCGCATCGGTGTAGAAGGCGTCGGTGACGGTGCTGCGCGCGCTGTCGAACTCCTCTTCGGTCAGCAGGCTCTTGAGGTGGTCGCGGTGGGCGCTCCAAGGGTTCTTGGAGTGCTCCTCGAACAGCCGTGCCAGTCCGCCCCAGCCCGCGTAGCTCAGGAGCTGGTGGCGCTGCGCGTCGTCCGGGATCGCCCCGGTAGCCAGCAGTTCCTTGGCCAGCTCGATGGCCTGGAAGTTGTTGCGGATGCGCTCTTCCTCGCCTTTCGGCGGGGCGTAGCGGCTGTGGTCGAACACCGGCCAGGACTTGACCGGAGTGGGCTCGTCAGGCTCGGAGAGCACGTCGACGAGGTTGTTGAAGCTCTCGAACTGGATGTCCTCGTTGCCGAGGACATCACGCACGGGCTGTGGCGCAACCACGATCGGGTCGTTGCTGGCGAGCAGCTCGACGGCGACCTGTGCGGATGCAAGCGCCACCACGGACGGCGGCGAAGGCGGCATGGCCGCGGCCAGAGGCAGGGATGCGCAGGCAGAGCTGTCGGCATCCGGCTCGAATCCGGGCAGCCAGGCGTTGGCGCTGGCGGCGGATCGGGCAGGCGTTCGATGCGGTCCGTGCCATGAAGCACGTAACGCATGTCGCCCACCCAGCAGGTGCTGCCGCTTGCGCGGCGCACGTCCTGCGGTTGAGAACGGCCCGTCGCCCACAGGCAACGTCCGATGTGCCAGGCCACCCAGGCCCCGCCATGGGGCGGGTACGGACAGTCACCGGCGTTACCGCAGGCGTATGCACCACGCCGCCCTTGGGCATGCAGATGGTGCCCTCGACCACGCCGTCAATCTTCAGGCCGAGGTTGCCGTCCTCGCCATCGCTGGTCAGGGCTCCTTGGTACCGGCTGTTTTCCGCGATGTACGCGTTGATGGTCGCCAGGTGTTCTGCGGTAACGATCTGGTTCATGGCTTGTTTCCTTGAGGGTTGGCGGGGATGAGAGAGAGCGACAGGGCACTGCGCAGATGCAGGCCCTGCGCGGCAGGGTCCGTGGTGTCGGCCGCTGGCGCGCTGGCGGGCGCGAGCGGCGCCGCGACGGCGGCAAGCTCGGGCGCGGGTGCCGTGGGCGACGAGGTCGATGGCTCGGGCGGGACGGCAACGACCGGGGCCGGCCTGGGAGCGCGCTGGGCGGTGGCATGCATGCCGAGCAATGGGAAGTCCCACGCCACCAGCGCATAGTGGCCGGCCACAGGCAAGGCCGTGAGCACGCCGATCGACAGCACCGACAGCTTCAGGGCCCGAAGGACGCGGCGCCAGGCTGTGCGCTTGCGCGCCACCGCCTGCTGCCGTGGCAGTGCTGCGGCGATGGCCTGCCGGGCGAGCTCGCGCGTGTCCATGTCGGTTGATGCCTGAGCGGTCTGATCGCTCAGTCGCCTGCGTGGACCATTTCGATGTGATGGCGGCCACCCTCGACCTGGATGTCGCGGTAGCTCACCTTGCCCTTGACCCGCGAAGTCTTGCCCAGCTCGACCCGGCCCCGGGAGGCGTCGATCTGGCCGTCGTAGATGCCATCGACGCGCACGTTCGCACCGGAGGTGCTGCCGTCCATCACGCCCTCTTCGGTTACATGGAGCCTGGACTGCGGCGCCGAAAGCGCAACCGCGCCCTCGAATCGGCCGCTGAGGGTCACGTTCCCCGCCGCTTCGAGGATGCCCTTGAAGTGCCAGCCGGCCGGCAGTACGCACTGGCCCGCCAGATCGGCGGACAGCGGCTGCGGCACAGCCGGCTCGGCCGAAGCGCCTGGGCGAACCAGCGCCACCACGGTCGCGGCGCTGGCCGCGGGCGCCGCCGGCTCGGCGACATTCCACGGGCGGGCGGACGCCGCACTCGGCGCATCGCGCTCGCCGCTTCCCTCCTGCGATCCAGAGGCGTTGTGGGCCTCGTCATGGTGTCCGTACGGTTCGAAGTTGCGTGCAACGTCGTTCATGCGCTCTCCTGTTGCGGTTGGGGTTGCGGGTTGGAAACACGGCGGGCCGCCGCACGCGGGGTTAGGCGGCACGGCGGAAGCGTGGGCGGGTCCGTCTGCTGGCTTGCGTCCCAGTGCCACCAGCCCATGCCCATCTGGGCCGCGCGCTGGCGGTCCTGCTCGATCAACTTGGCAGCGTTGGGGATGCCCGTGCCGTAGATGCCTGGGCTCATGCTGCAAGGTCCCCAAACAAACGCGCGGTTTCTGGCTGTTGCACTAATAGCCCCTCCCAAGAGACACGCCGCAGGTGCTACGCCTGAGTTCTAAAGAACTCGTTCCTGGTGCGATTCCGGTGCGTTCCGCTAATAGGCGGTCCGGGGTAGTTGGTTGGACTGGAGCCTGTGCCTCCCTGCTGGAGCCGTCGTCTGCGGGGGCCTGTGGTGGCTTGCACCGTGGCGGCCACACCCCTGTTAGTGGAACTGCCAGCAGCTCGCGCCTCACCCGCTGTGGCTCACCCTGCCACCACTTTCGGCGGAAGCCCATAGCGGAACTGCCAGTGGATCTCGCGCTGTGGCCGGCGCTGTATCGCTTTGCGGCCGTCCATACAGCCGCCACTGATCCTCCGTATCGGCTACGGCGGCGCCCCAGCGCGCACGACCGCTCGGCCGCTATTAGCGGAACTGCCCGATGCTCGGCTCGATGACCCAGAGCGGCTCGCCCCCCTACCTGCTTCGCCACCAATAGCTGGCACACCGCGCGCCGACGCAGCAGCCAAGCGCGGCCAGCCACCCGCCACAAACGCCGTGCAGTATTAGCGGAACTGCCAGGGCGCCGCCACGTCAATGCGCCGCCGATCCTCCGGCCCCCCTCGCCCAGCCAGGTACTAGCGGAACGACCTCAAGGATCAGGAGATGAGCCTCTGCACGACGCCGCCAGTTGCTCACGCGCCCACGGATCGACCTGGCGGTGTCGAGCCCAGCGATTCACCCACAGGACGGCTTTGGCCGACAGTGCTAGCGGAACTGCCCTACGAGGATCGCTGCGCTAATAGCGTTCTGACCGTTGCGCTAATAGTGATTAAGCAGGTCCGCTAATAGTGGACCGACATTTATCCACAGACGCAAACCCGCGCCAATGCTGGGTTTGCGCCGTTTCCTAGTCCCTATTCTTAGTCTTTCTTTTAATCATGAGAGAAACGGTCGGCAACTTGAGTAGGGCATCACTGTCGATGCGCTTTTTATTTGAATAAAAGACCGGTCGTTGCGCTAATGCCGCGGCTTGACGCTATGACTCGACCATGGTGATACTGCTCCACTTAGCCATCGAGGACGTCATGATCACACTGGCACCCATCGCCATCGACCCAGCTGTCGCGACGGAAGTCGATCCTGCGCACGGTTCTGCTCCGTCAGGCTCTGGCCGCGGGGTACGCGCCCGCAGGAAGCCCGCCGAGATCGTGGCCGAACAACACAGGCGAACCGAGGCGGCGAAGGCGCGCTCGTTGGCGAAGTTCGCTGCCACGGTTTTGCAGCAGGAGCTGCCCTTGTGGTGCGACGAAAGACGCGGCGTTCCTAATCCGATGATTCGGTCGGCATTGTTCTCATCGACCGCGCCCAAACAGCGGCGCTTTGTGAAGGACGAGAAAGTCGCCAGTCTCTCGAATTTCACCATCCGCTACACAGGCGAGGAGCTGAACCAGACAGACCTGAGCGTTTGGCTGGCGATCATGAATCTGGGACGCAATCAGCCAATCGGTGAGCCGATCTATTTCACCGCCTACCAGGTCATCAAAGACGTCGGGTTCAGTATGAACAAGGACAGTTACACCCGCGTTCGCGAGTCCATCCACCGATTGAAGGTCACTGGTCTGAAGATTGAGACCAGCGACGCGATGCGCGGCTACACAGGCGCCCTCATCCGAACATACTCCTGGGACGACAGCGATCCAGCTACTGGCCGCTCAACGTGGTCCGTAACTCTAGAGCCCGAGATCGTCCGCCTGTTCGAGAGCGACATGGTCACGTATCTGTTCTGGGAGCAAAGAAAGCGGATCGGCACTAAGGCGCACCTCGCCCTGTTTATCCATGCCTTTTACGCGACGCATCGAGATCCCATCCCGTTCTCCGTGGAGAAGCTACGCGATCTCTCCAACAGCAAAGAGAAGTGCATCCACAGCTTCCGCAAGCGACTGTGCATCGCGCTGGACAAAGTGAAACTGGTCGGCGCAATCAAGTCGTGGGTGATCAAGGGGAACATGGTGTACGTCGAGAAGGCACCCTACCCGAAGCAACCTTTGGCCCTGGCGAACTGAACGAAGCCAGGGGGACGGGCCAACGGCCCACACTCCCCAGCCGAACGTCACCCGACGGCACATGAGCATCTCAAAGAAGAAGGGCCGCTTCACGCGGCCCTTCTCGCTTGGCGCTACGGCCATTAGAACCCAAGGCGACCAATGACCTTCGAGTTGCGGTACACGCTGGTCGGCAGATCGCCCTCGTTGGCCCCCTCGGCCCTCATGCGGGCTTCACGGGCAGCCACATAAGGCGCCGTCGCAGCAACCAAGGCGGCCTTCAGGGCCTCGCGCTGCGCCTGCGGCACCGTCTCAAGGGCATCGCCCAGCCCACGCAGCACGTCCATGCTGTTTCGGCAGATGGCCTCACTACAATAGCAAAAAACTGCGACTGATATCGACATTTAGTCGAGTTCCGCGCGCCCCAGCGACTCCTCCACGACGACGATTGGAGAAATCTCCCACTCCAAGCTAGCAGGCCGACCTGCAGTGTTCGGACGCTCGCTGGTTTCGTCGCGGTTGGATCGCGCCAACTTGCGCCTCCTCAAATGGGCTTTGTTTTGCAAGTCAGTCTTGGATCGATCCAAGCCCTGGGCAAGGACCGTTGCGGCCAGACTACATGGCAAACGGACGGTGAATCTTGTTCAGGCGAACAACTTGATTTCCATGTCTTTTCATGGAATATTTCAAGCGCATCTGAAGTAGGAGAACATTTTGTCTGTCATTACTGTCGGGGCAGAGAAGGGTGGCGTCGCGAAAACGCGTGTTTCCACCCATATCGCAACGCTCGCGAAAGCTGAGGGCGCGGATGTTGTTTTGTTGGATACGGACCCACAGGGCTCCGCCATCAGTTGGAACAATATTCGCAAGGCTGAGGCAGTTCAGCCTCAGCTATCCGTCATCGCTTTGCCACCCAATCCAGCAGAAGAGGTGCGCGAGCTTTCCTCAAAGTACGATCTGGTCGTGGTCGACATCGGCGCGCAGAATTATCGGACGATGCTGGAATGCGCACTGCTGAGCGACCTGGTCCTGGTGCCATGCGGCGCTGATCAGCAGGAGATCGAGTCGACTCTCAAGGTCTTCGACACACTGAAGCAGCTGCGGAAGCCGCCGTCGAAACCTGGTCAGCTTCCATCCCCGATCCCGGCTTTCGTCGTGCTCACACGCGTCTCCAACTTGGAGAACGCCAAGGCAACTCGAGAGCTGCGCGAGTACTTCGCGGGCGAGGGCGTCCCGGTCTTCGACTCCCACATCGCCTATCGGACGTCCTGGCTAACGACTGGCAAGTCAGGGCGTGCGGTCCACGAGTTGAAGGGCAAGGAGCGGTCGCAGAAGGCGATCGACGAGATGCAAGCCGTCTATGACGAGGTGAAGCGCCGCGTGGTCGCGGAGGAGGTTACGCAATGAGTACCGGATTCAAGAAGCGGGCTGTCGACCCGGGGGCGGTAGCGCAGGCCCAAGCGTTGGCAGCGGTCTCGCCGCTCGTCGCAGCCCCCGTGGGAACGGCCCCCGCAGCCCTTCCGGAGTCAGCTGTAGGCCCCCGGCCGGCGGCAGCCAATCTTGGATCGATCCAAGACGGCGGGGCGTACCAAGTCGGCCAGACCTACGAGGTCCCATTGGGGCTTGTGAAGTCCAACCCGGTCAACCCCAAGGCGCTGTACACGGCTTCTGCCGTGGACGAGATGACTCTTTCGATGCAGGCGCACGGCCAGATCTCCGCTGCGCAGGGGTATGTGGATGGGCCCAATGTCGTCTTGATCGAGGGCGAGACTCGGCTGCGGGCCAGCCGCGCGCTCGGTCGGCCGACGCTGCGGATTGAAATCAAGCAGCGGCCCGAGAGCGAGCAGCAGCTCTACGAAGAGGCCAGGGCCGCCAACAAGGAGCGCCGGGACGGCTCTCCGCTGGACGACGCCATTCGCTGGAAGGACCTGCTCGCTCGCAAGGTGTACGCGAGCCAGGCTGCAATCGCCAAGGCCCTCGGCCTGGGTGAGGACGAGGTCAGCCGTACCATGCAGCTCACCCAGCTTTCCCAACGGGTCCTCATGGCCCTGGGCGAGGAGCCGACCCTACTGACCGGCCGCATGCTGAACGCGATCCGTGAGTTCCATGGGGCCGCTCAGAAGGCCGCACCGGATGGCGCCGAAGACGCCACGATCGACCTGATCCAGGAGGCAGCCAAGAACGGCCTCGGCTACCGTGACGTGCTGAGCCGCCGCAAACAAATCGAGGCGGGCCCCGTGAAACGGCCTCGGGCCTCCGCTGAACAGCTGACCTACGGCGGCGTCAAGGGCGAACTCAAGCTCTTCGAGGAGGGGGGGCGCATGGAGCTCAGCTTCAAAGGACTGAAGCCGGAGCAGGCCACAGAGTTGCGGGAAAAGATCAAGCAGGTCTTCGCCTCCGCTGCCTAGGGCAGCATGGACACACTGCTGCCGGCGCGTCGCGCGCGCACATTGCTTCGACTAACTCGATGGCGCTGGCAGTACCGGCGCCAAGGGGTTAACGCGCCGCCCGGCTCTCACCAGCTCATGGTTGGCCTGCTTCAGATACTCGGCAGTCGTCGAAATATCCTGGTGCCCGAGCAGCTGCTGCGCAAGCTTCAAACCCTGGTCCCCAGGCGAGGTGCGCAGCACATGGTGCGCGAAGGTATGGCGCAACCAGTGGGTGCTCATCGCCTCGAAATGAGCCTTCTGGGCTGGGTGCAACTTCCCCAGCTGCTTGAAGAAGGTCTTCAGCGTCCGATACAGGCCGACGCGAGAGAGGGCGCTGTTCTCGTGGGCCAATTCGGTCACATCGCCCACGACACTAGAGCCTTTGCCATCGCCGGCGCGTGCATGTAGTGCAGCAACCAGGGGAGGGCGCTTGTCGAAGGCGAGGAGCCGCTGCGGGTTCGCCTTGCCCACCAGATCGCGCCATTCCTTTTGATGCTGCACGACCATGTCGTAGATGTCGTCCTGCAACGTGGTCTCGCGCGGCTTTGAACCCTTGCCCTCGACGGCCAGGATCCAGGCCGGCTCTCCGTCGACCATCTCGCGCCGAACATCCGCGGTGCTGGAGCCCACGATCTCGGCTAAGCGCAGCCCGGTGGTCAGCGCCAGATGCACGATCAACTGGGTGCGGCGTGCAAGCGCGCCGCGCAGCGGCACCTTCGACTTCAGACCGGGCAGGGCGGCCAGTCGCTGGCCCACGAGCTGCAGGTCCTCGTCCGAGAGCGAGCGCGTGGCATCCAGCCGCTTCGCTCGCCCCGCCTTGGCGTGAGCCTTGACGTCTGCGAACGGGTTGACCGTCAGGTACCCGCCGTTGCGACAGGCGTCGTAGAACTCGCGCACCACGCCGATCGCGTAGTGCTGGCTGCGGAAGTCTAGCTGCTTGCGAAACGGGCGCCACAGGCGGTGCGTGCGCGCCACCCGCCGCCAGGTAATCCAAGTGAGCGGGATCGCGCCCAGGAACGCTTGGTAGGCGAGGGCATCATTCGTGTCGATCGAGGAAAGCGCCTTGCCGCGCTCCACGATGCACCACAGATAGAAGCGCTCCAGCTCTCGTTGGTACGCCTCGTGGGTGCGCACTCGGCCGGCTGCCTGGTACATGCCAAGCCACAACTGGATCGCCTCGAGATCGCACCCGACGTTCCAAGCGCCACCCTTGGAGTTGCGAAAGAGACCGTTCTCGCCGTTGAGGCGCTCGGGCACCTGCAGCAGCTGCAAGGGCACCAGGTCCGAGCTGCTGCGGCGGCGCAGGGCAGGGGAGTGAGGTTGGGAGGGGAGGGTACCCGCTGGCAGCACGACCTCGCCCGGGCGATCCCAGGCCGGCCCATCGATGCGACCGAGCGAGGCCTCCGCTTCCCGCAACCAGCCCAGCACGCGCGCGGCGCGATACGGGCCGAGGCCCTTCACGTCCGCGTGCCAGCGCGGACCTCGCGCGGCGATCCAGCGCACAAGCTCGCCCATGGTGGCCAGCTTGAGGTCGACGAAGCGGCGGGCCAAGGCGGGAGCGAACCACATGGCCACCGGCTGCTCGGGACGCGGGGGCACGGCCAGCACGGTCTGCAGGTGGTTGAGCGCCGCCACGCGCCTGCTCACGCTCGCGGCCTGGTCGATCACCACAGCGTGGCTGGCAGCCTGAGGCGTGCCCTGCTCGGCCAGGTAGTCCTGGTAGCGCTCGGCCAGCTCGTTTTCGCCGTACATGCCGTCGGGCAGCTGCGCCGCCCAGTCCTCGAACGCGAGGTGGGCCTGCGCCCGCACGGCCTCCGCGACGTCGACGCCGTCGCCCGCCGCGGCGAAGCGCCGGCCGGCCGCGCGGATCTCTTCGTCCTCGACCTGCTGGGCGGCCACCGCGATGCGCTGGGTCAGCTGCTCGGCGCGGGCGGCCACGGTGTGGCCGTGGACGGCGACCTTGCCCTCGGCATCGAAGTAGCGGTTGGCGTAGAACCGGGCGAACGAAACCTCAGGCGCTAGGCCGCTGACGATCCCGCGCACGAAGGCGAAGTCCTGGACGGTGAGCGTCCTCAGGTTGGCGAAGGTGGCGATGGTGCTGCCCGGCTTGCGGCCGCCGCGGCGCGGGCGCGGCGGATCCACCGGCTCGCCCAGCCAGACGTCGCCGGCGGGCGCGGCAGCGGGCGCGGCCGCCGCCGCGGGCGATTCACCCAACTCTGAATTTGCCGGTATCGCGCTCACTTAACCCTGAATTTCCGCCGCGCGTCACTGGACTTTGCCTTTTGGAACAAGCACTTAGGGCGCGACGGACCCATTGTCAGGGGAAAAGTGCCCGTATGCAAGAGCTAGAATCGCCGCATCCTAAGAACAGTTAGGATGCGGCTAGACTTGAATAAGGATAATTCCGCAGCACACAATCCGCAGGAAATCGCCTACGATAGCGCCATTGCCGCAGGAGCAGCCATGGAAGTCACCACCGCAACCCCCAGCGCCGTCGCCAAGCCCGCACTGCGGCCGCTGACGAAGCTCTCCGTGAAGATCTGGCGACCGCTCACCGAAGCCCTCGACGGCAAGCTCGATGCCGCGTGCCTGCGCCGAGACGCCTACCTGGCCAAACTGCTCACCGAGGAAATCAAGCGCCTGGACACCGAGGTGAGCCTGCCAAACTCGCCCACGGCCCGCGCCTTCGTCTCCGAACGGCTCGACGCGCTCGATCGCAAGCTGGTGAGCATCGCCCTGGACCCAGCGCTGGCGAAGCAACTGCACGCCGTCTGCGCGCTCAAGAACATCGTGCGCGACGCGTTCTTCAACCGCCTGTACCTGCTGCTGGCGGCGGCGCCCAAGCACGTCGACCAGCTGCTGTTCCCCGACGAGCCAAAGTGGCGCACCGCGGTGTGGAGCGAGTACAAGCACGACGGCCCCTTCTTCGAAAGCGGCTTCTACCCGCTGTCAGGACCCGCCGACCCGTTCTGGGCGATCCGCGCGGGCATCGAGCTGTTCTACCCACCGAGCGGCGCCGAGGATTACGAAGTCCCAGACCTGGGCACGCGGGTGAAGATCGTGCGCGGCGCGGCCGGCGACCCCGAGCCGGTGCCGGCGCTGCACAACATCCTGTTCAACCGGAAGGTCGCCGATGGCGGAGACCTTCTGGGCCTGAACTGCTATGTCGCCGACTGCTGTATCCCGGGACATGAGGCCGAGCACCGGCATGCCAAGGCCCTGGACGAACTGCTGGAGTCGCTGTGATGAACACCCTGCACGCCCAGGCCCGGGCCCAGCAGCGCGGCATTCCCCCGCTGATGGACGAACTGCTGGAGCGCTACGGCCACGAGCAACATGACGGCCATGGCGCCGTCATCGTCTACCTCGACAAGCATTCCATCCGTGCGATGCAGCGCGACCTGGGCGCGCGGCCCGTGGCGCGCCTGGCTGAATGGCTCGACGCGTACAAGGTGCGCGCCGGCGACGGCACCACCATCACCATCGGCCACCGCACGCGCCGCATCTGGAGGAAGTGACCATGCAAACCACCTCCCACCTCGCTTCACCTGCGCCCTTTCCGCTACAGGAACTCGAGCAAATCGAGCGTGCCATCGCGGCGGCGCAGGACTGCGTGGCCACGCTGCAACTGCGCCGCGAACTGCTTACCAGCGAATTGGAACGCATCACCCGACCGGCGCCCACGACGCCCAGGGTCGTGGGCCCGGGCTTCCGCTACCGCGGCGAGATGGTGCGCGCCTGGAGCGCGATCGATATCCATGCGGGTCTGCTGCGGCGTCTGTGGATGGACTTCCCAGAGCAGCGCGGGGCGATGGCGGCCGCGATGGGCGCGCGCGGCTATTCGCGAGCGTACGTTGCGCGCTCGCCGGCGGAGCTGTTTCCCGGCAAGCCCGCGCCATGGGCGGCGAAGTTCAGCCGCACGTTGGTCGACGGCTGGAGGACCTGAAGGCGTGGCTGCAAGCGAACTGGGCGTCAGTGAGGAAGGCACTGCTGGCGGGAAGCTACCTGCCGCGGGAAGTGCGAGCGGTGGACATTGCCAAGCCGCAAGGCGGGGTGAGGACGCTGGGCGTGCCGACCGTGGTGGACCGGCTGATCCAGCAGGCGCTGCTGCAGGTGCTGCAACCGGAGTTCGAGCCGGGCTTCAGCGATTCGAGCTATGGCTTCCGGCCGGGGCGCAGTGCGGGGCAGGCGGTGCAAGCCGCGCGGGCCCACGTGCGCAGCGGCCGGCCATGGGTGGTGGACATGGACTTGGCGAAATTCTTCGACCGGGTCAACCACGACCTGCTGATGGCGAGGGTCGCGAGGCAGGTGAAGGACCCGAGGGTGCTGAAGCTGATCCGCCGGTTCCTGGAAGTGGGCTTGATGCGGGGTGGGACGGTACAGCCGCGAACGCAGGGCACGCCGCAAGGCGGGCCGCTGTCGCCGCTGCTGTCGAACATCCTGCTGGCGGACCTCGACCGGGAGTTGGAGCGCCGGGGGCATGCCTTCGTGCGCTACGCGGACGACAGCAACGTGTACCTGGCCAGCCAGAAGGCGGCCGAACATGCGTTCGAGGCCATCAAGCTCTATCTGGAGAGCGAGCTCAAGCTGCAGATCAACCCTGACAAGAGTGCAGTCGCCCGTGCAAGCGAGCGCGACTTCCTCGGCTATGGGCTGGTTGGCAGGCAGCAGGTGAGGCTGAAGGTGGCGGCGGCGAGCGTCCAGCGACTGCGCCAGCGCGTCAAGGACGTGCTGAGCCGGATGCGCGGGGTGAGCGTCGCGGCAGTCATCGAGGCATTGAACCCGCTGCTACGCGGCTGGGCGAACTACTTCAGGTGGGCCGAGGTCAAGAATGTGTGGCAGGAGCTGGACGGCTGGTTGCGGCGCAGGTTGCGAGGGCGCCTGTGGCGCCAGTGCAAGCGCCCGCTGGCGAGGGCCCGACTGCTGATGAGAAGGGGCCTGCCCTGGGAGCGCGCGTGGCGCTCGGCAACCAACGGGCGCGGTGCCTGGTGGAACGCCGGGGCGCAGCACATGAACCATGCGTTCCCGAAATCCTTCTTCGACCACATGGGGCTGGTGTCGCTGGTGGACACCTACCGGCGCTTCCAGAATCAATCATGAACCGCCGTATGCGGAACCGCACGTACGGTGGTGTGGGAGGACGGTGAGGGTACCTGTTGCCATCGCGCGATGCCTGGGAGGTCTACCCGATCGGCGGCGGCGCCTGGTACTACGGCGCCTTCGTGAACCCCCGCACGCTACAGCTGGCGACCTTCGCGGAAGGCGATCTCGTCATCATCACATGCGAGTCCGGGTTGCAGTTCCGGCAGGAGCTGCATTCGATGGCTCGCTTCCACGGCCCTCGCCGGGCACCCATGGCGGTGGGATACGGCGAGGACGGGTCTGTGGAGGCGTTCTTCGATGGGCTGACGTTCTTCCCGGTAGGCGCCTTGGCGATCCGCTTCGACATCGGCGAGCCGGCCAAGGACGCCGCAGGGCGCTTCGTGCCGCCGCTGATCGGCTACCTCAACCCGGCGCTGGCCTGCTTGCGGATGAGGGCAGGAGAAAGCCTTGCGCTGTCTCCCGAGGCCTTCCACCTGGACCTACTCGACGTGCGCGAGTACGAAGGCTACCAGGCGACGGCGACGAGGACAGCGGCCGGCTACGAGGTGGCGCTTCGAATCGGTAGTCGGACCTACAGCGGCGCGGTTACCACCATGGAGGGCAGCATCGCCTGACCTGGTGGGGCTGCCCGACCCAGGCCTCCCGCCCCGTGCCATGCGCAGGGCGGGAGGCTCCTTCTCAACCATCGGCCGCGCAAGCCGTGAAAGTCCATGAACGAAAGATCACAACCCCTGCCTTGACCGTGGCCGAATGGCATCGTCGCGCGCCAGCAGGCCCATGACTGCAGGCCGAGGGCTGGCAGTTGCGTGTGGGTGAACGCTGAGTCTGCAATGCGACCCATGCTTTGGCCGGTCGGCATGACCACTACGTTCCAGTTGCGCAGTGCCTCCAATAGAGACGTCGGGTGGGCGCCCGCCACGCAGCGCCGGTTCACGAACGGATCTAGCGGATCGGGAACGGTGACCACCACTCCTGCAATGCCGTGGGCTTGGATCTCATGGCACCAGTTCCGAAGGATTTCCGGCAATCTACTGCGCTTCGACGAGTCGGCGGCAAGATCCACAGCGGTGCGTTGAGATGGGAGGTTCTTAGTCATCGTAACCAGACCTCGCGATTATTGACAAACCCTGCACTAGAGGGGTGCCAATAGTGGGCCGAATGCGATAGGCCTTGCAGATCGCGGTGATGGTGGCGCGCACGGGGCACTGGGCGTTGACCATCGCGCCATCCGGATCAGGTTCTGCAGTCACTATACGCGACGCCCCCGAACTTGCTAGGTGGTTGTTGAACGAACGGGTATCGCACTTGCCAGTGTGGGACGGCAGTTTCCTTGGCTGTTATGACCACACTTGCAATGCACCAGCGGTCTTCCACGGGCGAGCCTTCGGAGCCCACAACCAGTGATAAGCCTCGCCGCATGCCTGGCCAAGGCTGACGCACCTGCCATGACCCGAGCCGCTTTCGGCTGTAATTGGTGCTTCGTCGCAGCCATCTGGAGCACCGCTTTGCCGTTGCTGTCCGTAGCCCGTGAGGCCCTCGTGGTCATTGGCGCCTCCGCCACCGGGCATGCCCCGTCCACCAGCAACAAGCCAGCGAAGGTCGCCGCGCCGGAAGAGGCGGCCTGCAAGCGGGAGGTTCGCGATTGCGTGGTCAGCCTGCGAGTCATCCGCGCGACCGATGGGCCGAAGATGGGCGATCAGATCAGGGCTGGCTACCTGAGCGAAGCGGAGATCGAGAAGTTGAGTGCGGGCCGTGGCCCCTGCGCTGCTGCAAAGACCTTTCGCGCCAAGGTTACTCCGCGGTGATTCCCTCTTGCGGACAACTCTTGCTCTTTGCGTACTACCCCCGATGGACGTGCGTGCGCTGCTTGGACGATGCGCCCGCATGTCGGTGACGGTGTGCCGCCTCCTGCCTGTCTTGCTGTGCCTGATGGCGGCCGGGTCGGCCCTGGGTGTGTCGGACCATCCGGAACCGGAGAAGCTGGCGCTGCACTGCGACCTGGGGATCATGGCGACGGGCGCTGAGCCCCGCCGCGTCCGCGCGGTGGTTGCGTTGACCATCGACGTGGACGTGTCGCCCCAACTGCGAAACGGCGCGCGCATGGCCAACATCGAGATCCGCTCGGCCAGCCCCCTGTTGCCGTTCGACCCCATCCGTGACTGGTTCACCGGCAGCAACCGGGAGGTTGGCGAATGGATCGGGGACGAGTTCAAGATCATCGCTCCACACCGCAATCCGCCAGTGGAGCTGCGGATCAACCGCCGCACGGGCGTCCTGGTCTACAACTCCGTCCGCGTGGACGAGCGTCTGCGGACGACAGTAATCGCCGCCCAGGGCGAATGCCGGCGCGCGGACGGCCGGCGCCACCTGTAGCCGCCTGCCTTGTACCGACCGCCTGGCGGCGCTCAGTGCCGTGCCTGATGGCTCTCGGAGTCCTGCGCCGAGAGCGTCAGGAACGCGTCGATCTGGCGGTCGAACCAGCCCGAACGCTGCCCCCTGTCCAGGGTGTTGGGCACCGCGGCGGCGAACGCCTGCAGCTGCTCGCGCGCTGCGCTGGCGCCAAGCCGCTGCTCTAGGCGCGCCAGCCGTGCCGGATCGATGGAGACGGTGGTTCGCAGGGTGCCGATCTGCACGGCAACGCGGCGTCGCACCTGTCTGACCGACAGTACCTCACCGAGCGCCTCCTTCACGACCGCCTTCAGGTCACTGTGCGAGCTGGTCGCGGTGTGGATCCCCAGCTCTCGCGCGAAGATTGGCCGGTACTCGTCCACGAAGGCCGCCAGGTATTCGGGGTCCGCGTTGGTCCTGGCCATCGCGCGCAGCGCATGGCCCAGCAGTCGTTCCAGCAGGAGTTCCCGTTCGCTCACCGCGCGAGTGTAGCGGCGCCGTGCATGCGCACAAGGCGCACTGAATACGATTGTGCGTATCCAATCGCCTGCTTGATCCCCAAAACCGGTATCTATCGGCCATCTGGATACGCACAAACACGCACAGACGGCCGAATTTTCCCCAAAAGGGGTATCTTTCGCGCTCGTTGAGCGAGCGTGAATTGTCGCCACATGGCCCATATGGCGGCATTTCTTGGCGGTTCGGGGACCGATAGACGACGCTGCACACGATGGGTGTTTCCCCAACAATCCAAGACACCCAACTGTTCCAGCCTAAGATTTCCTTTTGAAATCAGGCACTTACGTGCAGAAATCGCCCCTCGTGGGGGTCATGAAGCCCGCTCCCGCCGGCTATAGATACCCTTTTTGGGGAGATTTCCTGCTGAAACGGGGCCGCCGGATAGCTACTATCGCAAGGGGAGGTCAGTACCTGGCATCGTTGTTCGTCAACGATACCAGCCGGCGGCACAGTGCTGCTATCGTTGCGGGTAGACTCTTGCGCCATGGCGACGATTGACCCACCCGCTGTCCCAGAGACCGAGCCGCTGGTCAAGGGCGATTTCGAGTACCTCGTCCGCAGGGATCTGCAGCAGGCCAGCCTCTTCTCGCCCGATCAACTGGCGATCCCCCAGCACGACGTGATCGTGCCTCAGCGGCTGCGCGACTTCAAGAAGCCGGTCGCGGCGCTCCACTCGGTTCCGCTGCAGGGCTCCCAGAGCCTGAACTCGAGGAAGCTGTTCGATGCCCTGATCCTGCATGCGCAGATCGACGTGCGAAGCAGGGGGCCGGGCCTGGTCGAGCGGCTGCGCAGCCCGACCGAGCCGGTGATGCCGATTTTCGAGGCGCGCATCGCGGACCTCTGCCAGATGGGCGGGATGTCCAACAGCAACCCGGTGCGGGTGATGAATGACCTGCGCGAGCTGCTGGACATGCGATTGTCCTGGAACATCGTCGGCGAGGACGCCAAGGTGGACTTCGAGATGGAGGGCCACTTCCTCACCCAGATCGGTCGGGGCATGAACCGCAAGGCCGGCAGCGTGCGCTACTCCATCGAGCCGTCGGTGCTCCTGCTGGTGCTGGACCCGTCCTCGTGGGCCACGCTGTCCTTGGAGGTGCTGACTGGCCTGAAGAGCTCTTCGGCATACGCGCTCTACAGCAACTGCTGGCGGTACGCACGCACCGACCGCCAGGTCACGGCGGCGCTGCCGCTGGTCACGTGGATCGAGCTGCTGCTTGGCCAGAGCCGGTTCGTGAAATCCGACGCAGAGGGGCGCAAGTACGTCGACGGCTACGGCCAGTTCAAGCAACGCGTGCTGCTGGAGGCCATGGAGCGCGTGAACAGCGTCGCGGCGCTGAGCCACACCATCGAGCTGGTGGAGCTGAAGAAGGGCCGACGCGTCGAGCGCCTGCAGTTCCGGTTTCGCCGCAAAGTGCAGCAGAGGATGCAGTACCCGGTCACCTGGCCGGACGAGGTGCTGCAGCCGCTGGCCGGGTTCGGCTACACCGAGGATGACATGGCCGCGCTGGGGGAGGCGCATTCGGTGTCGGCCGTGCAGGAGGCCTTGCTGCGGTTCTCGGCGGCCCGCCAGCGGCTGCTGTCGAAGAGCATGAAGATGACCAACCCCCGGCGCTACTTCGAGGGCATCCTGCAGAACGTCTCGCGCGGGGAGCAGGAAGCCACGGAGGAGGCCGAGCAGCTGGAGGTCCAGATCCGCGAGGACGAGGCGAAGGCGAAGGATGCGCAGCGCGCCCAGCGCAACCTGCAGCGCTTCCAGGATCACCGGGACGCGCGGTTCAAGGCGGCCTTGTTCGCGCTGCCCGAGGCGCGCCGCAGGGAGGTGCTGCAGGCGTTCGAGGCCAGCGCCGCCTTCCCCGGGGCCAAGCCGCTGCTGCGCTCGGGCTGGGACAGCGCCAGCCGCGGTGCCCTGGTGTTGCTGTGCAGCTGGCTGGAGAAGGCCCACCCGGAGATCCATCTGGAGCTGCTGCCCGAGCCCCAGGACCGCACCCTGGAGGGCTGGCTGAACTGGCGGGTGGAGCAGGTCGACTGAGCGCCGGCGTCAGCCGGCCGGTGCGCTGCGCGGCCGCCGGCGCTGCCGCCACATGCTGGGCGCACGTGTGCGGGGAGGCAGCTCGGCGAACTCAGTGCAAGTCGCCGTAGGAGACGTCGGGCCGGAAGTCCTTCCGGGTGGCCACGGCCTCCATCGCGCCGACTTCCACCAGGGTGAAGCGGCGCAGCTTCTTGTGGAGGTGGAAGGTCTCGGTGCTTCCGGAGACGGGCGCGACGAAGAACAGGACGATCGTGTCGTTGTCCTCGAACGCCTTGATGGTTTCGGCTGCGTGGCCGCTCTGGAAGGTGACGAAGGGGCGTTGGCTGCGCATGTTGGCGAAGACGAAGCGCGCGCCTGACTTGTGGTTGCGCGAGGCGGTGATGACCCCGGTGTAGCGCTCCGCGACGGGCGGCTGCGGGGCCAGTAGCACCGCCGGCGCGGCCAGCCCGCCGACGAGGCCACTGGCCAGGGTGAAAGCGAGGCGGGGCGCGCGCACGGTCTGGCGCCCCCTAGTGGCAGTAGACCAGGCTGTTGTCGAACGTCGAGAAGACGACGCTGCGGCTGTTCGCGCCGTAGCTGCCGGCGCCGGTTTCACGCACCTCGCCATGCGTGGCGAGGCGGCGCAGCCGCTCGGCGCGGCTCAGGCCCGGTGCGCAGTGATCCTCGCCCCGGCTGGCAGGCGGGGTGGCCGCAGCGGCCGCTGCGCGCGGCTGCTCGGTGGCCAGGCGCCATTGGACCGACATGGATGCGAAGCGCTTGTAGGTCTTCACGTCCATCAGCCTGTCGGCCTCGGCCTGCAAGGCAATGACCTCATCCTTGGCATTGACGAGGTTGGAGAACTTCTTGATCGGCAACTGCACCTCGGTGACCTTGAAGCCGTCGTGGTCGCTGAAGATCAGGGTCAGCAAGCCTGTGTCGTGGTTGTTGCGCCGCAGCTCGCGGTCCGTCACCCAGGCGGGGCTGCCCTGCAGGGTGACGAGCATGAGCAGGCTGCCGTCTTCCAGCTTGGTTCTGGCCTCCAGTTTCATGCCGATGCTGGCGCTCAGGTCTTCGCTCCACGAGCGCGGTACCGCGTAGGGGGCGGCCTCGCGCTCGTCATACAGCATCTTGGACCAGTACGTGGCGCCCAGGGCGGCGGCCAGTGCCAGGCTTGCCAGGAAGAGGCCTAGGCCGAGCTTGGCAGCGCCGGCGAAGAACCCACGGACGCCCGCCTGCGGATGGCTTGCCTGGAGATCGGACATGACAGTGCGGCCCCTCTAGCGTTCTTGTTGGTGGCCGCAGATGCGGCCTGCAGCGCATGTTGCCACGCCCCGCCGGCCCGCGCAACGCATGGGGCCGACTACCATGACTAAACATTCTTGCAGGCCCCTGCTCGCCCCCACCTGCTCCGGCTGCTCCCCTTGCCGGCCCCCACCCTCCTCCTGGCGACCTTTCATCTCTCCTTGCAGAGTCCTTCGAGGGCGCCGCGCCCGGCGGCACGGCGAGGTCCCCAGGGCGTCTCAGGGGAGGAAACGTCGCCGGAGGGAGGGGGTGTTGGGGGTTCCCGGTCCTGCAAGAATGTTTAGTCTTGCTTGACTTATGGCGGCGCGATGGTAGCTTTGCGCAATGCACGCGCCGGATGAAATGGACCTGATCGACCGCTGGATCGAGGCGGAGCGCTCGCGCCCGCCAGCGACCGGCCGGCGCAAAAAAAGGCCCCTGTCGGAATCACAGGAGGCCCTCTACCGCCAGCACTGGCGCCAGTGGGTCGACTGGCTGGCCACGCCCGGCGGCGCAGGCGCAGGCCTGCGGCCGGTGGCCTGGCACGAAGCCACGCCAGCACACGTGCGTGACTTCTTCCTCAACGGCCGCAGCGAGCGCAGCCCCGCCAACCGCCAGGTGGCCACCCTGGCCTTCAAGGAAAGCACCCAGCGGCGCTACCTGCTGCTGCTGCGCCGCATCTACGCGCACGACCGCGCCAGCCGCGACGGCGCAGGCAGCAACCCGGCCGCCGAGGACCTGCAGACCAAGCCAGAGGTGACCGCACCGACCGTGGTGTCGGCCGCGGTGCTGGCCCGCCTGGTCGACGCGGTGCCCTTGAGCGACCACTGGCGCAGCCTGCGCGACCGCGCGCTGGTGGCGATAGCCGCCGACGCCGCCCTCACCCCGCGTGAGCTGGCTAGCCTGCCGCGCAGCGCCTTCCAGGCAAGGACGGCGGCCGGGCGCTACGTGTTCCGCCTGCCTGCACGCGGCAAGGCGCCAGCGCGCGAGCTCATGCTGGGGCGCCGCGCGAGCCGGGCCGTGGAACTGTGGCTGGCCGTGCGCGACCGGCAACTGGTGCCTAAGGCGGCCAGCGCGCGGGCGCTGCTGTTCGTCTCGCTCCAGGGCAAGGCGTTGTCGCGGATGCAGGTCTATAGCCTGCTGCACGCCGCGCTGAGCGCGGCCTACAAAGCCGAGCACGGCGCCCCCGACAACGACTCGCGCGTCAGCCTGGGGCCAATGACGGTCCGCAATAGCCGCTTGCGCCTGCGCCTGGAGGCGGGCGAGGATCCACAGATGGTGGCGCTGGATGCAGGGCTGACCGACCTGCGCAGCCTGCAGCGGCTCCTGCACCCGGCTGGCGGCAGCGCCACCGCCGGTGCCGCCGACGCGGCGTTGTCGCAGTGACCGCGGAGCGGCCTCTGCCCACCCGATGCGGCTTTGTCTCTGCCCTGCGCGGCTGCGGCAAGCGCCTGGGCCCGCCTGCCATGTGGTTTGTGCGAAATGACCGCCTCGGCGACACTGCCGCCATGCTCAAGCGTTGCCTCGCACTCCTGCTGGCCATCCTCGCATCGGGGCTGGTCCATGCGCAGTCCTTCGTGCCCGTGTATGCCGCCAATGTCTCCGCCCAGCACCAGGCGCTCGATGCCCAGCTGCGGCGAAGCGGCTTCCTCGAACGGCTTGCTTGGGCCAGCTCGCAGTTGTTCGACACGCCCCGCCCCATCGCCCTGAGCGTGGGCGAGTGCGGCACGGCCAACGCCTTCTACCGCAGCCTTCCCGATGGACGCGGGCAGGTCGTGCTGTGCTACGAGCTGCTCACGCAGCTGGAGATCGAGCGCAGGGAGGCCGTGCGCCGTGGCGCCCGCCTGCCCAACAACATCGTGGGTGGCGCAGTCGCCTTCATCCTGATGCACGAGATCGGCCACGCCCTGGTCCACCAACTGAACATCCCCACGCTGGGCGGCGAGGAAGACGCCGCCGACGCCATCGCCGCCTACGTCCTGCTCAACATGCCGAACGGCAACGACAATTGGCTGCAGGGGGCGCTCTGGTTCTTCAACAAGGCCGAGCGGGTCTATAGCCGCGCGCACTACAGCGCGGTGCATTCGCTGCACCCTCAGCGTCAGGCCACCATCGCGTGCCTTGCCTTCGGCAAAGACGCCCAGCGCTTCCTCGCGTACGCCAGAGGGCTGGTGAGTGCCGAGCGCGGGCGGGGCTGCGCCAGGGAGTACCAGCGGGTTGCCGCCACCTTGCAGCAGCAGTTCGGCGCCCGCTTCCGGCCTGACGGCCTGATTGCCGGCGCGCGGCCGGCACCACCGGCTGGGTCCGCCCCTGGCGGCGGCTTTGCACCTTCATCGCGCACGCAGGGGCAGTCGTGCAACTCGAACTCCGACTGCAGCGGCTCGCTGCGATGCGAGGCGGGCAGTTGCGCCGGTGATGAGGACGCCCGCCCAGCTCTGGTGTTCCCAGCGTCTTCGAGGCTACTCGGGCAGTCGTGCAACTCGAACTCCGACTGCAGCGGCTCGCTGCGATGCGAATCAGCGGTCTGCCGCGCCGACTGAGTCGACGATACAAGGGCCGCAAGGGTGCCTGCCTGGCCTTCTCCCGCTCCAATGCAGCCAGGGCTTTGATCGCATAAATAAACGCTGCAAACCACAAACAAACTCTGTAACGGCGCGGGACCTAATGTTCTGACCAAACGAAGTCGAAAACGAACCCTGGAGCGGATGCCGTCCTCGGCCTCATCTTCAGCACCTGTTGGATGAGCAGGTGCTGCTTGCACAAATGCACTCCGCAAGGATCAGGCCATAGGGCGTGAGCGTCCAGCCGTCGCACCGTGCGTGGCCTTGCGCCCGTGATCGTCAAGGCGGCGTGTGCGGGTCTGCCCTTTGGCAGCGAATGCCGGCGCCTCCCTACATCAGTCGTCACCCCGCAGCACCGCCTCCAGACGCTTCCAATCGTCGTAGCTGTACTTGATGCCCAGCTCGATGCAACGCTGCGCCTTAGCGAGTTCTTGCTGCAGCGCCACCCGGTTCCGCGCCGGCACCACGCGCGCACTCAGCCGGGTATGGATGTTGCCAATGTCGGTTGCAGAGGGGCAGGCGCCAGGCGCGGTCCCGCCGGCGGGGCCGCGCTGATGGCCCCTCGGTGGCGGCAGTTCGTGCGCCGCCATGCCCGCCGGTTGCCCGACCGGAGCGCGAAGCGCCTGAACCGAATTTGGCTGGACATCGACCTCGCGTGCGGTGTGACCCTTGCGGCATGGCGCATCGGAATAGGTGACCTTGCCACCGTCCTCGCACCGGTACACCTGTGCATTCGCCACGCCAACACCGCAGAGCGCAGTTGCGAGAAGCCATCCGAACTGGTGCATTACCGTCATCGCATCCCTCAAGGCAATCTATGCGCGCGCCGCCACGCTCTACGAGCATCAGAAGTGGGCGCGCGAGTTCGCTGGCATCACGGACGCTGACGGCGCCACAATTGAGAAGCTCGCCGCAGCCCTGGACGACCTGGCCAACACAGCCTCCTCGGTAGACGAGCTTGTCCAAGAGGCCGAACTCTGGTTGTTCGCCCGCCAACATCTTCTGCCCGGGGATCGCGTGCTTCGGGACCTGGCGCGCAAAGCCTTCGCGCACGTCGAAGCCGCCGCACTGCAGGCCGTCAACGACGAGGTCGCCGCGGAAGCGCAGCGCAGGATGCTGGCCGCCGTGTATTCATCGCGGCGTGGCCGAATCGGCGGTACCGTTCTGGAGTGGCTGAAGCAACCGGCAAGCAAGCACGGTCCCAGCAGCATCGCCGAGGTCAACGAGAAGATCGCCTACTTGAAGAACCTGGGTGTCGACCAATGGTCGCTCAGTGCCATCTCCAACTCGCGGCTGCGCGCCTATGCCCAGGCTATCGCCAACCGGCCGCCCTCGGAATCAAAGCGGCGCGCCGACGATTCTCAGGCGCTGGAGATGACGTGCTTCCTGCGCGTGACGCTGCTGGACCTGACCGACACGCTGATGTACATGACGGGGCGGCGCGTGAACGACCTGGTGCGCCATGCCTCGAGCCGCGTGGTCGCATCGCAGGCGCGCAGCGCGATCGGGTACCGCCAGCAGCTTCAGGACATGCGCCGCATCGTCCATGACGAAGAACGCTCGGCCGAAGACCGGATCGCGGTGTTGAAAGAACTCCTGCCCAAGGAGGAAGCGTCGCATCCCAGCAGCCACGCTGCACTCGTTCGACAGTCGCTGACCGAAGACGTGACGCGTGTTACTGCCTTGCTCGGCGCGTTCTCGGATCTCGACCTCAAGGGGGCCACGGACCAGCGGCCGATGAAGCAGGTGGTAGTCCTGCGCGAGCTGATGGCGCAAGGCGCCCAGGAACTGCCAGCAGAATTCGACGCCGACGTCGCAGATCCCGTCTGGCACGAACTGCTGAACGACCTGGACCGCAAGAAGGCGTTCGCGGCGCTCAAAGCCTCAGCCATGCTGGCGGTGCGCAGGGGCCTGCGCGGCGGGCGCTTGTGGGTGGACCACAGCTGGGAGTTCCGCAACCGGGAAGACCTGCTCATCCCACCGGAGCAATGGAAGAAGGAGCGCCAGCGGTTGGTCAGCGCGCTCAGCCTCACCAGCGACCCGCAGAAATTCCTAGCGCGCCTGAACGCTCACCTGAACGTGGGACTGCGCGCCCTGTCCGAGGCCGTCGCAGCCGGCAAGCTGGAGATCGATGCGGACGGACTGGTGCGGCTTCGCAAGTTGGAAGCCTTGCCGGAGGACGCGGCCATCCAGCGCAGCAGGGAGGCCATGTTCGCCATGATCGGGCGCGTGCAGTTCGGCGAGATGATCGTCGAGATCGATGCGTCCACCGGCTTCAGCGAGATCTTGCTGGGACGACGCGCCAAGAGCAGCCAGGAACTGATTGCGTGCTACGCGGCGCTGCTGGGGGTCTCCTCGTTTTCAGTGCAATAAGTGACGGTACGCAAAGCTAGCACTGGCGCGGGGGTGGTCTGGGTAGACCGTTGATTTCATTGACTTTCCTGTTCGCTTTGTAAACGGGTATGGTGGCCTC
>Ga0209604_1000554_pt1 | contig 34480 bp, 28 predicted proteins | sample AD_UKC097_MetaG_FD_184405 | JGI IMG/M metagenome (GOLD analysis project Ga0209604, IMG submission 184405) | Active sludge microbial communities of municipal wastewater-treating anaerobic digesters from USA - AD_UKC097_MetaG (SPAdes) (version 2) | ecosystem: Engineered > Bioreactor > Anaerobic >... | reverse complement strand
TTAACCCGGCGTAAGCCTTCCAGGTCCCTGATAAGGCACTCGCTCTTCTCATTAACGGATTGCAGATTATTCAACTTAACCCGGTTCAGACTTACAAATCCCTCTTTGATATGCTCGTTTTCAACATTAATCTGAAGGTCCCGGATAACTCTGTTATTATCCGCAATACGTCGCTGAACAGAGTTTTTTAACATATCAATAAAACTGCTTCTTTTATCGGGGGCCATACTTGTTATCGTATCCGCTACCGCTTTTAACAACTCATCATAATGATATAACAGACCATTGTCATAATCAGAGTTTAAAAGTCCGTGTAATAGGCTGTCCGGTTCAATTTTCGTCGTTGTCATAAGTCCAGAATGATTTTAGTTGCAGCCTCCTGTTTCAGCTTATTCACAACCTTTGCATAAACCTGAGTAGATTGTAAATTTTTGTGGCCAAGCATCTTACTCACGGTATAAATATCTGTCCCGGCGGCAAGTTGCAACGTGGCATAAGTATGCCTAAATGAGTGAAAAGTTATTTCCTTTGTTATTCCGGCATTAGCTAACCAGTAGTATAAATGGCGGTGTGAGAATTGAGAGTATTTCAGTCCATCAAATACCCGTGTTCCTGCATCCTTCGGTGTGCCGAGTAGGTTGACTGCCTGTTCTGAAATTGGCAGCACTTCTGCCCCTCGTGTTTTCTGTTGTATAAACTTAATGTTATACCCTCTCTCTTCGGTGTACTCAATTTCGCCCCACTTCAGTTTCAATATATCAGAAGCACGTAAGCCAGTTAACGCACTGAACAGTGCAGCACGTTTTAGCAAGGGATTGCCGCACTCGGTTTTTGCCAGCTTGTTCAGTTCCTCCAGCGTTAAATACTTGCGGTGCGTCTCAGTCATTTTGATAGTAGATACCCTATCATTCAGATTTGATTGAATAAACCCGTCTTTGGTAAATGCCATCTTTATTACTGTTCTGAACTTTACGAAGTACAACGACGCTGAGTTAATCCCGAGCGTTGCCCTCTCACTCTTCAGGCTCCGGGCTGAGAGTAGATAACTGCGGAAGCCTTCGCACATTTCAGGGGTAAGATCAGCAAATCTTACCGATCCTCCTGCGAATTTTAGCCAATGATTGTAAGCGTTCTGCCAGTTGTGTTGACTTTTACCTTTCTTGCCCTCAACTATCTTACAGAAATAATCTGTAAAGTCTTTTTCTCCAAGTTCCTTGTTTTTGAGTTGCGCCTTTTCAAACTCAGTGTAAACTTCGGGTTTGTTCAGTTGGTTCTCTCTACTGAGTTTAATCTGTTGTGCTATCTCGGAAAACTTCTTATTATGCGTTCTCTCGTGAATATCCTTTGGCTTTTCGTACAGATACAGGCCAAGAAATAAACGCCGTGTTTGCTCTCCGGTGTCAGGGCTAACGATAGCCGGATAAAAGTCCAGGTATAAACTTACTCTTCCCTTTGAGATTGGTTTGCGTCTTAAAGTAACTTTTGTGGTCATTTGTCCTGATTTTTTGTACCTCGTCCAAATAAGGTACACCAAAGGTACAAATATTAACAAAACATACACATAACAACACAAAACAATTTATTAACATGGTATTGTATTAGAGTACGAATAAATGAGGGTTACAATCGTATTGTTATTGAAATTATAGGGAGTTGTTTTGTGCCTTAAATATTTGCTGTAAAAATATCTAAAACTTTCATGGTCTGGCCGGCCTGCGGGCATTTTTGACATCAGTAATGATGGTGCCCGGGTAATAGAAGCCGATTATCTTGTTATAACTCATCTTTTTTTCGGCCATGTGCTTCGCCCCGTCCTGGCACAACCCCACACCATGTCCGTAGCCTCTCCCGCTAAAAACAATGCTGTCACCTGCGGCTGAAAGTGAAAAGTAAGCTGACCTGAGCCCAAAGCGGAGCCTTATCTCCTCGCTCCATAATGTCTTTCCCTGTACAGTGCGGTTTGTTATCCTTCCCGGTGCCGGGGTTTTCGCCGAATAGATGGCTCCCTCCGTTCCGGGAAAAATACCCTTCGATCTCAGGTAAGCGTTCCATTCGCTTCGTGCAATGCTTCTCTTCCATGTTGATGACGCGGAATAGCTGCACCACGGATCTTTTACGCTCACGAGGTACGGGTAACCAGCCAGCCACACGTCGGCTGAGGAAGCTGTCTCGCCGCCGCAGTTGCCGTGGAATGCGGCTTCTATCATTATGCTGTCGCGGTCTGCCAGCACCAGTCCGGCTGTTGAGCGGCAGGCATTCATGATTACGCTGTCGGTAACCACTCCCGGGTAAACCTGGCAATGTATATCATCACACAGGTTATACCCGTCGAGGATATGCCTGTCGATATTCCTGTAGATGTATGTCCGCGCCACCACCGCCTGTGCCCTGTAGTAATGAGACGGTCCGTATTTGCCGGCCTCGGCACGGACCACTCCCGGGAGGCATTCTTCAACGGTTGTGATATTCAGAATCCGGAGTGAACCGGGGAATGAGGTGACTGTCAGTGTGCCGGTGAGGGTCTTATCCGGCTCGCTGCTACCGGGTGCCCGTACCGTGAAGAGCGCACCGGATGCGGCCGGGGCGAAGGCGAGTGAGTCAGATACTCCTCTTATGCCTGACAGTGTGCTGTAGATGACCCTGTCACCGTACCGTGTCACGGCAACGGTTTCACCCTGGCTGAGGCGCACTTCTCCTGCAGCGCCGTCGGTAAGAATGCTGGCACCCTTTACCGTAGTGAAAATCAGGCTGGAAGGCTTTGATCGTGCGAATATGCGTATCGAGATCTGTGAATATGAGACCAGAGGCAGCAGAATGAACAGTATGCTGGTCAGGGTTATCCTCCTCATCTTCCTTCCTTTTGGACAAGACTGCCTGCCATATCAGCTGCCACTCTCCCTGACGCCCCGCCACCTCCCAGTATTGTGCGCAGCTCCCTGTAATCGGCTTTTATCTTTTCATGCCTGTAACCGGTGATGAGTATCTCCTCCAGTTCCCTGTGCAGGGTGACTGCATTCAGGTCGCCCTGAATCAGCTCTCTCACCACCTCCCTGTCCATGATGAGGTTCACCAGTGAGATGAACCGGACCTTAATGACCCATTTTGCCAGTGTGTATGTAAGCGGACTGGTCCTGTAGCATACGGTCTGTGGTACGTCAAAGAGGGCGGCCTCCAGTGTTGCGGTGCCGGAGGTTACAAGTGCAGCCTCTGCCACAGCCAGAAGGTCATAGGTCCTGCCTGTGATGATTTTAACCGGGCAGCCTGAAGAGATCTCTTCATAAAGCCGGGCTGGCAGATGATCCATTGCCGCCACCACGAACTGGTAATCAGGAAAACCTGCAGACACAGCGGCCATGACAGGAAGAACAGAGCTCACCTCCTGAAGCCTGCTGCCGGAAAGAAGTGCGATCACCGGACGGTTGTCAAGTCCCAGCGAAACCCTGACAGCCTCCCTGTCAGGTGCCGTGGCCCGCCATGCATCGATATGGTCAATCAGCGGATTGCCAAGGAAGATCGCCGGGTAATCATGGTGCCGGTAAAACTCCTTTTCAAACGGGAAGATGATGTATAGTCTGTCTACATACCTTTTTATCTTTTTGACCCTTCCCTCACGCCATGCCCAGAACTTGGGAGAAATGTAATAGAATACCTTCAGGCCCGACTCCTTTGCAAACCTGGCCATGCGCAGGTTGAATCCCGGGTAGTCTATCAGGATGACCACATCGGGTTTCATTTCCGTTATCTGTCTTTTGCATTCGCTGAAGTTGGCTTTCACCTTCCGGATGTTGACAAGCACCTCGAGAACGCCCATGAATGCCGTCTCACGATAGTGTTTCAGCAACCGTGCGCCTTCTCCCCGCATCAGTTCACCTCCCCAGCAGGCAATAACTGCATCCGGGTCAGTCCTGAGCAGATGCTTCACCAGATTTGAACCGTGAAGATCACCGGATGGCTCGCCTGCAATTATGAAATACCTCATCCTAGAACAGCTTTATCGCGAAGACAGCAAAGGCCCACACTATGGTTATTCCGAGCACCCCCCTGGAGGCCCTGAGCATGTCAAGACGGTTGAAGAGCAGAAAGATGATTATATTGGAGAAGACGGAGACACTCATAATTTCCGAAATGTTTCCGGCATCTTCCACCTTCCTGAAATAGTCACCTATCGAAAGCCCGTGATGTGTCAGCAGAAAGAATACCAGGAATGCCAGGACCGGCATAACCAATCCCGCCACCACACCTGAAATCGCATTATTGAACCTTTGCCTGAACCACATTTCAAAGCTTTGATTTGAGGGTTTCCATAAAACCGTAGGCGGTCATGTCAGTTGTCACGGGCACCACGGAAACGTACCCGTTCTGAATTGCCCAGTCGTCAGTATCTGATGCCTCCGGCTCGCGGTTGATAAAATTGCCTGTCAGCCAGTAGTATGTCTTTCCGGCAGGGTCCTTTCTCTTCTCAAACTCCTCCTGCCAGTTGCCCGAGGCCTGGCGGGCGACAACCATCCCTTTTATCCCGGAGGCCGGCAGTGCCGGGAAGTTGACATTGAGGCAGATACCAGCCGGCAATGGCTCGCGAAGGAGCATGGCGCATATTTTCCTGATATACTCTTCACATCCGGAGAAGTCGGCAGAAGATGAATAGCTGTTCAGCGAGAAGCCCACCGATGTAATGTCATACAGGCATCCTTCAAGCGCTGCGGCCATTGTTCCCGAGTAGAGTATGCTTGCCGAGGCGTTTGAGCCATGGTTGATGCCTGAGACTACCAGGTCAGGCTTGCGGTCGAGCAGCTGGCTGACTGCCAGCTTGATTCCGTCGGCCGGTGTGCCGCTGCAGGCGTAGATCCGCTTTCGGTCGTCCTCATCCAGGAGCTTGACCCTGAGGGGCTGCTTGACAGTCAGGGCCTGTGACATTGCGCTGCGGCTCTCGGTGGCTGAAATTACCACCAGTTTGCCGAAGTCTTCCATTATCCTGATGAGGGTTTTTATTCCGCCTGCGTACAGTCCGTCATCATTGGTTAAAAGAATCAGCTTATCGTTCTCTTCTATTTTCATCTGGATTTCTGTTGACGTGCAAATATAATGATAATGACTCTGCTTTTAATGCCACGCCTCCTTGATGCCTCAAACCTTTTTTCCTTACTTTTGCATTTTTAAAAACCAAATAACAGTACCGCGATGAAGATTTCTTACAACTGGCTCAGGGAGTATCTTGATTTTAATGCGCAGCCCGATGAGCTGTCATCGGTTCTGACATCGCTGGGCCTTGAGGTTGAGGATGTTGAAGAGTGGGTCTCGGTAAAGGGCGGCATGAAGGGTGTGGTTATCGGCAGGGTACTCACATGTGAGAGACATCCTGATGCCGACAGGCTGAGCGTCACCACCGTGGATGCCGGGGGGACGGAGCCGCTGCATATTGTATGCGGGGCGCCTAATGTAGCTGCAGGTCAGGTGGTGGCAGTAGCCCTGCCCGGCACAATGGTCTTCCACGGAAATGAACAGTTTGAAATCAGGAAATCAAAGATACGCGGACAGCTCTCCGAAGGGATGATCTGTGCAGAGGACGAGCTTGGTCTGGGCAATGACCATGAAGGGATTATGGTGCTTGACGGTAATGCACGTATTGGCATGCCTGCTGCAGAATATTTCGGAGTTACAACGGACACTATCTTTGAGATAGGGCTGACGCCCAACAGGATTGACTGCAGCTCACACTTCGGTGTGGCGCGCGATCTTGCTGCCTTCTATAATCTCCGGAGACCGGTCAGGGCAAAGCTGCCGGAGATTGCCGGGTTCAGTAAAGACAGAGACAGGGGCGTCATAAACGTCACCGTAGAGGCCCCGGACGCATGCATACGTTACTCCGGCCTGACAGTGCGCGGCATTAAGGTTGGTCCTTCGCCGGCATGGTTGCAAACCAGGCTCAGGGCAATCGGGCTCAATCCCATCAACAACGTTGTTGACATCACCAACTTCGTCCTCCATGAGACCGGTCAGCCACTGCATGCTTTTGACGCTTCGGCCATCACCGGTGACACAGTGAGGGTCAGGCATCTTCCTGACAAAACGAAATTCGTAACCCTTGACGGAGTGGAACGCACCCTCTCATCCAGTGACCTCATGATATGCAACCGGGACGAGGGGATGTGCATTGCGGGTGTCTTTGGCGGACTAAGATCAGGCGTCACTGAAGCCACCACCGACCTCTTCCTTGAGAGCGCCACCTTCAGCCCGGTATCGGTGCGCCGCACATCACGGAGACATGACCTGCACACTGACGCTTCATACAGGTTTGAGAGAGGCACTGATCCGGAGATGACCATCTACGCACTGAAGAGAGCTGCAATGCTTGTAAAGGAGCTTGCCGGCGGTGAGATAACAGGTGATATCATTGATATCTACCCCGCACCGGTGAGAAAAGCCGTTGTGAGGTATTCGCTTGACCGGATGACGAAACTGATAGGCAAGGAAATACCTGACGAGACGGTGAAGACCATCCTCTACAGTCTGGATATCAACATCACCGGCGAAGAGACCGGTATTCTCCATCTTGAGATTCCCTCCTACCGTGTGGATGTCACCCGCGAGGCCGATGTCACCGAAGAGGTGCTCAGGGTTTACGGTTATGACAATATAGGGATCAGCAATGAGATGCACTCCATGCTGTCACATACTGAAAAACCTGACCGTGAAAAGGTTGCCTCCAATTTTTCGGAAATGCTTGCTGCCAACGGCTTCTGCGAGATAATGTGCAACTCGCTCTCCCCTGCTGCCTGGTTTGAAACTACCGGCGACTTCGATGTGAAAACGATTGTAAGGCTGGCCAATCCGCTCAGCAGTGACCTGAATGTCATGCGCCTCTCACTTCTGCCCGGGATGCTGAACACCATTTCATGGAATATCAACAGGCAAAACAGCAACCTGAGGCTTTTTGAGCTCGGGAACACTTATGCCCGGAGAGAGGGCAGGGGCACAATGGAGATCACTGACAACTTCAGTGAACAGCAGATACTTGCCCTTGCGCTGACAGGGAATATAAACGAAAAACACTGGAATGCCCCTGAGATGACCTCAGGATTCTTTCACCTGAAGGGTTATACAGAGATGGTACTGTCACGATTCGGCATCGCCAGGCACGAGCTCGTTGCAACTGAGGAAAACCGGGGATGGTTCGCCGAAGGATTGAGATACACTGCCGGAAGCCTTGATGTGGCCTCCTTCGGCAAAGTGTCAAAAAAATACCTGGCCATGTTTGATATCAGGCAGGATGTCTTCTACGCCGAGATCATCTGGGAGAACCTCATCAGGCTTATCAGCAGCCGGACTATCCGTTTCAGCGAGTTGCCCAAATACCCGTGGGTGCGCCGTGATCTTGCCCTGCTTCTGGACAGGTCGGTTAAGTTCAGCCAGATACGTGACCTGGCTTTCAAAACAGAAAGGAATATACTCAGGGAGGTTGACCTCTTTGATCTCTATGAGAGCGAAGCCATCGGGAAGGACAAGAAGTCGTACGCCGTCAGCTTCATACTTCACGATGAGAGACAGACACTTACCGAAAAGAATATTGAAAAGACCATGGGCGCCCTGGTTAAAGCCTTTGAGCGCGAGTTTGGTGCCACACTGAGATGAAAAAGCTGCTTGGCAGGACACATGATTATCTCTCGCTCGTCAGGTTCAGTCACACTGTCTTTGCGATGCCGTTTGCCCTTGCGGGCTACTTCATCGGAGCAACCGAACCGGGATTCGGATTATCGTTGAAAACATTCATGCTGGTGCTGGCATGCATGGTCTTCGCCCGGAGTGCTGCCATGGGGTTCAACCGGTGGGCTGACGTCCGGTTTGACTCACTCAATCCGCGGACGGCAGTACGCGAGATCCCGTCCGGGAAGATCACACCCCGCCAGGCCCTGGTGTTTGTAATAGCCAGTTCTGTTTTATTCATTGTCTCTGCAGGCCTGCTCAACAGGCTGACCCTTGTACTTTCGCCGGTAGCCCTGATAATTGTCCTCGGGTACAGTTACACCAAGCGGTTCACCCCGCTCTGTCACCTGGTGCTTGGGCTGGGACTCTCCCTGGCTCCCATCGGAGCCTATATAGCAGTTACCGGCTCCTTTGCCCTGCTTCCGCTCATCTACTCATTCATCGTGCTGACATGGGTAAGCGGTTTCGACATAATCTATTCCCTTCAGGATGACCAGTTTGACCGTGAGACAGGGCTCTATTCAATCCCGGCTGTGATGTCGCGCGGCAAGGCGCTCACCGTTTCAATTGCGCTTCACCTGATCTCGGTTGTTCTGGTGGTAGTGGCAGGTTTTGCCGGCGATGCAGGGTTCATATACTGGACAGGTGCAGCCATATTCATTATCATGCTCATCTATCAGCACCTGATTGTCAGACCTGACGACCTGAGCAGGGTCAACATGGCATTCGGCACCACCAACGGAATCGCCGGCGTCATCTACGGACTGGCTGTGGTGCTTGATCTGCTCCTCCTTTAGAATTTGAAGACGAAGCTGACGCCCAGCAGCTCCTTGAATTGCACCATAGGCGCTTTCTTCTGCTTGCCGTCAGTGCCAAGCACCGGCTCTCCCCTGTCATATACCGGGAGCATTGTGTTGTCATCATAGATCAGGTGGACGTTCACCCTGAGGTCAGTGAACCAGTTAAGCGGCATTGTTGATATCATCTCCCACTCGACGTCAATATTCTGCGGCTTCGAGAGGAAGTTGCTGAAGAGCTGTAACCTGTTGCTCATGTTAATCTTCTCGAAGAGCACGAGCTTGCTGTTGATTGTCAGGTATGCACCAAGCTCGTTCTTTGACCGCCTGTCGGCAGCAATACCGTACTTGGTCTGGTTGATATTTGCAGTGTCAGGAACAAATGTTCCCTTGTACGAAAAAGGCGAAAAACTGACCGAGGTGTTCTTGTTGGGCTTGTATTCAAGACCGTAACCCAGGATGAAAGTGGCAGGATTGAAGAACTTTGATACCATTATCGAGGTGGTATCATTCGGGTATGTATAACCTGGCAGGAACTGCGACTTGAACTGAAAAATCCCCGACAGGTCGAATTTGCCGAATGCCCTGTGATTGATCTTGGAGTTGATCTCGAGTATATCGAGGTTCTTCCTTATGCCACCGAATTTGCCGGAAGCCTGGAGTCCCAGCGCATATCGTCCCGTGGTGGCTGAGGTCACCTTTGAAAGCTTGGTGTTGTTATTTAGGGCGGTGGTAATATCGAGTACTGAAGAGATGTTGTTCTCTCCCCCCTTGGCCCAGTTGGAGACCACACCCTGGGAGAGCAGGTATGAGATGTCTGTCTTGAACTTCCAGAGGTCAGGTTTTATCTTGCTCAGGGCAACTCTCCTCAGTTCCTCCTCCTGTGCCGTTGTGACATTCACCCTGGTGTCAACGTACCTGTCATGCCATGCCTGTTTTCTGAAGAGCACTCCCTCCTCCGCACGGAGTGAGAGAGTGTTGCGCATCGGATTGCCTATCCATACGGTCACTGAATCGCCCTGGCCGTCGGGTAGCCAGAACCGTACCAGGTTTTCTGAAAGGCTGTTGAGCCAGACATCGGCTCCTCTTTCCCCATCGCTGGTGAAATGTATCATCGTTGAATCGCGCTGCTCGAGATAACTGACGAGCGAACTAACAGCAGCTTCCAGTGAGTCACTGACATACGGGTTCCTGAGATACCTGAACGGGAAGTCGGTGCGCGCAAGGGATACATCCGGAAGGGTGTCGGTGATTACAAGCACAATCGTGTCATTGGTGCTGTGAGGCAGCCGGGCCGGGATGAAATCCTTCATCAGGATGTAAACCGAGTCATTCAGCTTAAGTGTATCGTTCTTCATGACCGGCCTGGAGTCAGGGGTCAGTCTTACCTTTTCGACCTTGTCTCCCGTTTTTATGAACATCTCATCAGTGCGCAGGGCTGCAACACTGTCAGCAATGGCTGAGTCCGGCTGAATGACGGGAAGAATGATCCTGATCGAGTCAAACAGATAATAGCTTTCTGCCGGCACCTTTATCCTGTCGAAGGGATAATCAGAAAGGAAACTGATTACAGTATCGGCCGGAGGCCTGGAGGCCAGCCAGAGGAGGTTCCTGATGGCTTCGCGGAGCGGGTCATTGCTTTTCTTCCATATGGCCGGCGAAGAGCTGAAGCGCTCAAGGAATTTCAGCGACTCTTCCCTGTCAAGTTTTATATCCTGCGGACCATTGATACCCGGTACCGGAGCAGCCTTGATCTGCCTGGGAGCATGTTGTGTCACTGCCAGTGTATCAGTTACAGGCGAAGTTACCTGAGGAATCACAGGTGCATCGACAATTTGTGCATTCAGCCCCGTGGTGGCGGCAAGGCATAGAAAAAGCAAAAGAATCTTAATGGTTCCCGGTTTCATTTCAAAACGTTTAACAATTCAGGATTGGACCCCAAACGCAAAATGGTTATATTTGCAAAAATAGCCGAATTCAATGAATTCCCGCTTCAACAGCATCACAAACAGGAAGCTGATCTATCGTAACATCAAGAACAGGGACGCATTCTGGCGCCTGTAGTTGCATGCTTTTCCACACCTTACTGACTGCTATTGTTAAATTTTCTTAATCACTTACGCTTAAAGGCAGTAGGCAGTAGTGGAAAATGGTCGTAGACCATTAAGCATTGTAAATTGTGGACCCCACCCACCCACCCCTGGGGAGAGAGGGTAACATGGTTATACAATTCTTCAACCTCTACGAGGTTGTGTCAGCAGGATGACAAAATGGTGACTTGTATGAATGGTCGTAGATCATAAGTAATTGTAAAACTGCATGTTAGTGCCTATAAATCTCAAATCTCAAATCCAATGAACTTACCATATTGTGAACCATATAAGATAAAGACAATTGAGACTATCCGCCAGAGCACCCGCCAGGAACGGGAGGAGTGGATAAGGACCGCCTCATACAATCTCTTTAACCTGCGTTCAGAGCAGGTATTCATTGATCTCCTCACTGACTCCGGTACCGGCGCCATGAGCGACAGGCAGTGGGGTGCCATCATGACCGGCGACGAGAGCTATGCCGGAGCATCATCATACTACAGGCTGAAAGAGACGATCCGGGATATCACCGGTTTTGAATACTTCCTCCCCACCCACCAGGGCAGGGCTGCTGAAAATGTACTCTTCTCCGTTCTGATAAAAGAGGGCGATGTGATCCCCGGCAACGCCCACTTCGACACCACCAAGGGTCATATCGAATTCCGTAAGGCAAAGGCGGTAGATTGTACTGTTGCATATGCCAGGGACATAAGGGTAATTGATCCCTTCAAGGGTAATGCTGACCTTGAAAGGCTTGAGCAGGTTCTGAAGGAGACTCCGCGGGAAAAGCTGGGATGCATAGTGATGACCGTCACCAACAACACCGCCGGAGGACAGCCGGTAAGCATGGCCAATCTCCGTGGAGTGAGGGAACTGGCTGACAGGTACGGGAGTATAGTTGTGATTGACTCCGCCCGCTTTGCCGAGAACGCTTACTTCATCAAGACACGCGAAGAGGGTTATGCCGGCAAAAGTATCAGGGAGATAGTCCGCGAGATGTTCTCATATGCTGACGTCATGACAATGAGTTCAAAGAAGGATGCCATAGTCAACATGGGCGGATTCATTGCCATGAAAGACAGGGAGCTCTTCAGAAAAGCCTCCACCTTCAACATCATGTTCGAGGGCTACATCACCTACGGCGGCATGTCGGGCCGCGACATGAACGCGCTCGCACAGGGGCTCCTGGAAGGGACGGAATTTGACTACCTCGAGGCGCGGATAAGCCAGGTGACAAGGCTGGGAGAAAAGATACATGCAGCCGGAATCCCGGTTCAGGTACCCATCGGCGGTCATGCCGTTTTCATCGATGCGGGCAGATTCTTTCCTCACATCCCTGCTTCAGAGTTCCCGGCCCAGAGGCTGGCAGTGGAGCTATACCTGGAAGGAGGCATACGCGGAACGGAGATAGGCACACTGCTTGCCGACCGTGACCCCGTCACCCGTGAGAACAGATACCCTGAGCTCGAGCTGGTCAGACTGGCCATACCACGAAGGGTTTACACTGACAACCATATGGACTACGTGGCGGCAGCTGTGCAGAATGTGTGGGAGAGAAGGGACCTGGTCAGGAGAGGACTGGCAATAAGGTGGGAGGCGCCGATCATGAGGCATTTCACCGTAGAGCTCGACCTGCTGGGCTAAGTAAGAGCTCCGCCGCAGGATCATTTCTCCCCGGCTGAAAGAAAAAACATATCTTTATCCCTGTAATTACCGCAACACGATGATAAGATCGATGACCGGCTATGGCAAGGCCATGCTGGAGACTCCGCAAAGGAAGATGACCGTTGAGATAAAGGCTCTCAACAGCAAACAGGCCGACATCAACACCAGGCTTCCATGGATATGCAAGGAGAAGGATCTGGAGATCCGGAACATGGCAATCAGAAAGCTGGAGAGAGGGAAAATTGACCTTACAATCAGCTTTGATACCATGGACGGTGAACAGACGCCCGTAATCAACAAAAACAACGTGAAGAGCTACTTCAGCCAGTTAAAGGAGATCAGCAGCGAACTTGGAATAAATGATGATCCCGGACTGCTCGCCATTGTGATGCGTCTGCCGGATACGCTCCGTACGGAGAAGGCCGAATTGTCTGAAGAGGAGTGGATCAGGATAGCCGGCCTTACGGAAGAGGCCCTTGCCACTGCAGACCTGTACAGGCTGGAGGAGGGCAGGGCGATGGAGAAGGACCTTTTAAAATCGGTCTCAGCTATTCTCTCTTACCTTGATAAACTGGGTGCCGTAGAGGGTGACCGCATCACACGCATGCGCGAGAAGCTGACTGCAACACTGGCAGAGGCCGTGGGATCAGAAAACATAGACAAAAACAGGTTCGAGCAGGAGCTTATCTTCTACCTTGAAAAACTCGACATCAATGAGGAAAAGGTTCGCCTGCGGAAGCACTGTGACTACTTCCTCGAAACAATGAACGGGGAAGGCAACCACGGAAAGATGCTCAACTTCATCTCGCAGGAGATGGGCCGCGAGATCAATACAATCGGATCCAAGGCCAACGATGCTGCCATGCAGAAGCTGGTGGTGATGATGAAGGATGAACTGGAGAAGATCAAGGAACTGACTCTCAATATCCTATAGCCGGATGCACCCGACTGACAGCAAAAAAGTACTGATCATTTCCGCTCCTTCCGGAGCCGGCAAATCGACCCTGGTAAGCCATCTTCTGGCGTCAGGTTTTCCGCTGCTCTTTTCAGTTTCCGCCACCAGCAGGAAACCGCGCGTTAACGAGACCGACGGCAGAGAGTATTACTTTATAACTGCCGCCGAGTTCAGGAAGAGAATCCGGAAGAATGAGTTTATAGAGTGGCAGGAAGTTTATAAGAACCATTATTACGGAACGCTGCGTAAGGAGATTGAGCGCATACGTGATGCAGGAAAAATACCGCTGTTCGACGTTGATGTAATGGGGGGCATAAACCTGAAGAAGATCTTCGGCGATGATGCCCTGTCAATATTCATCATGCCCCCTTCAGTGGAGGAACTGCGCAAGAGGCTTGTACGTCGCGGGACCGACACACCGGAGCAGATTGCAATGAGGGTGGACAAGGCTGCTTCAGAAATACTGCTTGCCGAACATTTCGACACTGTGGTCATTAATGACGATCTTGAAAAAGCCTGCAATGCAATAGTAAACATTGTAAGGGAATTCATGGACAGGCCATGACTGAGACAGGACTCTTTTTCGGATCATTCAACCCGGTGCATATAGGTCATATGGCCATTGCCAACTATATCACCGAATACTCCCTGCTGAAGGAGGTGTGGTTCATAGTCAGCCCGCACAACCCCCTGAAGGTGAAGGAGTCGCTTCTCAGCGAGCGGGACAGGTTCTATATGACTCAGATGGCAATCGGTGATGATCCCCGGTTCAGGGCTTCGGACATTGAGTTCACCCTGCCCAGACCCTCATATACAATTGACACACTGGCACATCTAACCGAGAAGTACCCCTCGCGCCGGTTCACGCTGATCATGGGTGAGGATAATCTGACCACCCTCCATAAGTGGAAGAATGCCGAGATGCTGGTTAAGCAGTATCCGATCGTGGTTTATCCCAGGCTCTACCCTGGCCGGCGAAGCAGCAAGAGACTGCAGGAGATACTGGCCATGGCTTCAATACAGGAGATTGACGCACCCATTATGGAGATTTCAGGTACCTTCATCCGCTCTGCCATCCATGAGGGCAAGGATGTCTCGTGGTTCGTTCCTCCTCCTGTCTGGAAGTACATCCGGGAGATGCACTTTTATGAGTAAAGGTCTGAAAGTCTGAAAGTCGGAGAGTCTGAAAGTCTGAAAGTCGGAGTCTGAAAGTCAGAGTCTGAAAGTTAAAAGATTCTAAGACCGTCAGACGGAGCGAAGCGACAGACCTTCAGACCTTCAGACCTTCTTAATGATCTCCATCCCCCTCTCAATAGCCTTTTCATTAAGCGGGATGAGATTATGGTAGCGTTCGGGCAGTGATTTTTTCAGTCCCTTGAGAACATATTCGGTTTTCAGTATCGGCTTAACCTTCATGAATCCACCGAGGACGATCATATTGAACACCTTCTGCATCTTCATGTTGGAGGCTTCCTCAGCTGCATCGATGCGGTATACTGTTATGTCCTTCCTTTCGGGATGCCTGGTTATACCGTTGCCGTCATATATGAGGGTACCACCTGGCTTGACGGACTTCTCGAACTTGTCCATGCTCTGCTGGTTCAGGAGAATGGCCGTGTCGAAGCTCCTGAGAATGGGTGAACTGATCCGTTCATCGCTGAGTATTACGTTGACGTTGGCAGTACCTCCCCTCATCTCCGGACCGTACGAGGGCATCCAGCTCACCTCCATGTCCTGCATCATGCCCGAATAGGCCATTATTTTACCCATTGAGAGTACTCCCTGTCCGCCAAAACCTGCTATTATTATTTCTTCTGTCATGGTCTGTAATATTGATTCATTAAACTGTGTGGCCGGAGCAAAGCGAAAAAGGCTTCAACCCGGACCAGGCCCCTATTCTGCAGGCACCTTTAAATCACCCAGGGGATAGAACGGGAACATATTCTCTTCCATCCATTTATTTGATTCAACAGGCGTCATCTTCCATCCCGAGGGGCAGTTTGAGACCACCTCGATGAAGCATGTGCCTCTCTTCTCATTCTGATACTGTACAGCTTTCTTGAGAGCCTTCTTGAACTTCCTTACGCCGCCGGCGGTGTTGACACTCTGGCGTGTAACATAGCATGTGCCCGGCAGCATAGCCACTATATCGGCCATCTTGATGGGTGAGCCCATCACTGAAACGTCGCGTCCGTAGGGTGAGGTTGCCGATTTCATTCCCGGCAGGGTCGTGGGGGCCATCTGGCCTCCGGTCATGCCGTAGATGCCGTTATTGATGAAGATGATCAGGATGTTTTCTCCCCTGTTGCAGGTGTGTATGGTCTCAGCGGTACCGATTGCAGCCAGGTCACCATCGCCCTGGTAGGTGAAGACAAATTTGTCAGGCATCAGCCGCTTGACAGCTGTTGCCAGTGCCGGTGCCCTTCCGTGTGCCGCTTCCTGGAAATCGACATCGATATAGTTGTACATCAGCACCGAGCATCCGACCGGAGTGATCCCCACCGTCCGGCTCTGCAGGTTTTCCTCCTCAATCACCTCCGCCAGGGCCTGGTGAGCGGTACCATGTCCGCAGCCAGGGCAGTAGTGCATGACATTGTCCGTCATCAGCTTTGATTTGGTATAAGCCAGGTTCTCAGGCTTGATTATATCATTGAATGTTATTTCTGCCATCTCTCTTATCCTTTAATGAATGATTTCAGGTTTTCCACCACCTCTTCGGGTGTCGGTATCATGCCGCCCATCCTTCCGTAGTGGCTGACTCTTGTTTTCCCGTTTACGGAGAGCATCACATCCTCAACCATCTGGCCGGCGCTCATCTCAACGGCCAGCATGCCCTTCACCCTGTCAGCAAGTTCATTGAGTCTCTTCTTCGGGAAGGGGAAGAGGGTTATCGGTCTCAGCAGCCCGGCTTTGATGCCTTCGGCCCTGGCCAGCTGCAGCGCTTTCTGGCACAACCTTGCGCTGGTGCCGTATGCTACGAAGAGATACTCGGCATCTTCTGTCATGAACTCCTCGAAGCGCACCTCCTTCTCTTCCATCTCGCGGTACTTGGCAATCAGCTTGAGATTGAACTTTTCCTGGCGCTCTGAATCAAGGTCGAGGGAAGTGATAATATTCCTCGGACGGGAGGCCGGTTTGCCTGTGGTTGCCCACGGAAGGATCTCCTCCGATCTCTTTTTCTGCGGATTGAGCCAGACCTTTTCCATCATCTGTCCTATTGCGCCGTCAGAAAGAATCATCACAGGATTTCTGTATTTGAATGCCAGATCGAAACCCAGTTCGACGAAGTCAGCCATTTCCTGAACCGATGAGGGTGCAAGGACAAGCAGGTGATAGTCGCCGTGCCCGCCTCCCTTGGTAGCCTGGAAGTAGTCGCTCTGTGCCGGCTGGATTGTGCCCAGTCCCGGTCCTCCGCGGACAACGTTAACTATGAGGCAGGGCAGTTCGGCACCTGCGATGTAGGTTATTCCCTCCTGCTTGAGGCTGATACCCGGGGAGGATGATGAGGTCATCACCTTCTTCCCGCATGCGGCTCCGCCGTAAACCATATTGATAGCGGCCACCTCACTTTCCGCCTGTAGTACCACCATCCCGGTGGTTGCCTGGGGATTGGCCTCCATAAGATATTCAAGTATCTCACTCTGCGGAGTGATGGGATACCCGAAATAACCGTCGGCACCGGCGCGTATCGCCGCTTCGGCGATAGCTTCGTTGCCCTTCATCAGTTTCAGTTCCTTTTCCATTAACTTATAGTGTTTTTCTTTTATCCAACCTTTACCTTGTAGACGGTAATTACGCCGTCAGGACACACAACTGCACAGTTTGCGCAACCGATGCAGGTATCAGGATTGGCTGCATAGCTGTAATGATATCCCTTTGAATTCACCTCCGTTGCCAGGGCAAGCGTTTCAGTAGGGCATGTCACGACGCACACCTCGCAACCCTTGCACTTCTCCCGGTCAACAACGACTGCTCCTTTTATTTTTGCCATATTGTTTTGAATTTACTGCGGTTTAAAAGTATTATTTATTTTCCAATGGATTATTCTTATTGAAAAGTTCCAGTCGCTCTTCAAGCAGGGGCAACTGTTTCTCCCTGACCTGTGATACACAGGCTCTCAGTCCTTCGTGTCTTTCACTGCCGCAAATGTTCAGTGTAATTGCAGCAATGCCGTATGACAGAAGCTCCTGCAGCAGTTCTCCCCCACTCATCCCGGGGTATGAGATAGTGAAATAAAAACCATCAGCCACCGGCCGGTCAATGTCCATATCGTAGACTATCCTGAATCCGTTCCTGGTGAACATCTCCTTCATTTTTGCAGCCTTTGCCCCGTAGGCCCTGGTGTTGTCGACAAAGTTGTAGAGACCCTCATTGACTGCCTTGAGGATAGCGGTAAATCCATATTGCACCGAGTGCGTGACTCCGGACGAGAGTGCGTAAAGCGCACCGAATATCATGGCCCTGCCGAAGATCTCAGATGAATAATACCTGAGAAGATCCGGGTAATGCCGGTTATACAGATGGTCCGACATGACCAGCAGGCCTATCCGCTGGCCGGCATAGCTGAATATCTTGGAGCTTGAAATAAGCAGGATATAGTCATCACAGTATTTTGCCACCGTTGGCTGGAATGGCGGCTGACCGGGGACCGAATAGTCTTCGCGGAAGTCCATACCGAAATAGGCCAGGTCTTCGATCACGATTACATCATATTTTTTGGCCAGGGTGCCGATTGTACGAAGCTCGTCGTCAGTGAAACAGATCCATGAGGGGTTGTTGGGATTGGAGTAAAGGATTGTTGACACCTTTCCGCACTCCAGTATTGATTCCAGTTTCGGGCCCAGCTTTTCTCCGCGGTAATTATAGACGTCAAATGATCTGAAGTCCTGGCCGAGGATACGTGTCTGTGTCTTCTGTACCGGGAATCCCGGATCGATGAAGAGTGTTCCCTCTTTGTTCCGGTCATTGCGGTTAGCGACCATGAAGCTTGCCATTCCTCCCATCATGGCGCCACCGGTGGGGACGCAGGATTCCGGTTTTACATCCACATCAAGGAAGTTTTTCACGAACTTCGATGCTTCCGTTTTCATCTCCGGCAGTCCTTCGATGTCAGGGTAGTCTGATGCGACTCCTTTCCTCAGTGCGTCAATTTCTGCTCTTACTCCCACCTCTGCTGACGGAAGGCCGGGTACGCCCATCTCCATCCTTATGAATTCCACTCCTGTTTCGCGTCGGAGTACGTTCACCAGCTTAACTATCTCCCTGATGCTTGCACGGCCCAGGTCAGTGATCCCGCTCGTTACTATAGCGTTGCTTACTGTTTGTCGGTTAATGGGGGTATTTTTCATAAATTTTTTATTTAGTGCCCTCATGTAAGGCTCTAAGATAAAAATTTATAAGGGAACGATTGCTGCTATTTGTCATATTTGAAAAAGTCGGAAGGTCTGAAGGTCTAAAGGTCTGAAGGTCTAAAGGTCGGAAGGTCGGAAGGTCGGAAGGCAAATTTAGTTTTGCAATCTGCAGGACTTTCAGACTCTCAGACTCTCAGACTTTCAGACTTTCAGACTTTCAGACTCTCAGACCATCAGACTCTCAGACTTTTTTCCCGGCAGCAAGTGCAAGTATCACCCCCAGGACGGTGCTGTAGAGGGCGGCAACGAGCATCCTGAACTCTTCCGGAAGCAGGAAGTTGACCGTCTGTGCTGGTATCCAGAAGAGGGGGATGCTCTTTTTCAGCACAATCCCCCACATACTGTTCCAATCAATTGATGCAAGCAGCCCTTTCACATCGGGCACCGACAGAAGTTTCCGCCGGTCGCCTGCTGCTGCGGCTATATGGAGGTCACTGACTTTGTGTGTCACCATAAGCACCGGTGCATAGAATATATTCAGGAATGTGCTGATGGCAAACGCAAGCAGCACCCTGGCGCCGGTCAGCGGGCTGGCCATGACTGCTGTGGCATTCTCCATCCCCAGGTGTTGCATTATAACCGGTGTGCCCCCGCCGAAGATCATAAAAGCAGCCTTGACTGTCATACCGAGGAATCCCCAGATGACAGCCCTGTACACCAGTGCAAAACCCTCCGGCAGGTAGATACCTGTCCTGATCCTGCTGCCGAGCATCTCGCCCATGGTGGCAAGGATTGCAAACTTTATGAAGCTTGCAGTAAATGCCCAGTCGGTGCTGAACCAGACAAAAAAATCATACAGTTTGTCAGACACGAAAAACGGAACAAACAAGCCGATAAAAACAATGATGAAAATTATATCTGTACGCTTCATGGAGATTTGCGATGTGCGATTTGCGATTTGCGATTGACCTTCAGACCTTCAGACTTTCAGACTTTCAGACTTATGCGCGCATCCACTGCTACAATCTTCTCAGGCGTGCCCAGCAGCGGATTAATATCCATCTCGGCTATCTCCGGTGCAGCGGCAAGGAGATCGGAGAGTGAGGTGATCACCCTAACGAATGCCTCCTCACTTACGCCGGCGGCACCGCGTATGCCCTTGATAATCTTATATGACTTCAGTGACCGTATCATTGACCTGGCTTCATTGTCTGAGACTGGCACCAGTGCAGTTGCAACATCTTTGAAGACCTCGATAAAGATCCCTCCCATGCCGGCCATCACAAGGTGGCCGAAGCGTCCCTCGCGGGTGGCGCCGCAGAAGAGCTCGCGCCCGCTGATCATCTTTTGTATAAGTATACCGGTAACCTCCGGCAATGCCATCATTCGGGCATACTCCTCCCTGACCTTCTCCTCACTGGTGATGTTCAGCGCCACACCACCAATATCCGACTTATGTACCGGACCAACGACCTTCATCACCACCGGGTAACCCATTGCAGCGGCATCCCTGACGGCCGTCGCAGCCGAGGTGACGACACTTTCGGGCACAGTTTCAATACCCGCAGCCCTGAGAAGCATGTTGACTTTTTCCGGAGACAGATAACCCTCAGAGGCGCTCTCGATGACCTCCCTGATCACTTTCAGATCTGCAAGGGTACCGTTGCTCTCCGGCACAGCCGGTGCAGGGGTTGCATTGACCCTGCTGAGAGCCCTTCCGAAGAGCACCTCGTCAGTGAAGATGGCGTTGCCCCTGGCAATGAAATCAGCTATCTCCCTCTTCACGTTGATGACTGACGGCATTATGGGATAAACCGGTTTTTTGCAGCTGCGTATCTTCTCATGAAGCAGGCTGTAAACATCATCCACCGGGAATAATCCGGGGCTGCCGAAGATGACCGCAATGGCATCAATCTCGTCAAAATCGTTCTCGCAGGCATCAATTATATGTCCGAGTTGTTCAGCAGTACCGGTTGCCAGGAAATCGATGGGGTTTGCCACAGATGATCCTGCAAATAGTTTTCCGAGGAGTTTCTCCGCTGCCGGTCCCGACAGGCGTGGTATTTCCATCCCTCCTTCGCTGAGGGCATCAGTCAGCATCACTGCCGGTCCACCGGCATGGGTAACAACGGCTATTCTTTTGCCTTTGAGCGGTTTATAAGTAAACAGGGCCGCCACGGTAGCCAGGTCGGTACGGCTGTAGCACCTTACGATACCTGCCTTTCGTAAAAGGGCATCCACTGCCGTATCAGGTGAGGCCATCGCACCTGTGTGCGATGATGCAGCCCTTGACCCTGCCTCTGACGAGCCGGCCTTGATTGCAGCAATTCTGCACCCTTTTCTGATGAGTGACGATGAGTATCTGAGGAACCTCTGCGGGTCGGAAATATTTTCAATATAAAGAAGTTTGATCCGTGAGCTGGTCAGCGGGTCAAATGTATTATCGAGGTGTTCCAGCACATCTTCCACACCGGTCTGGGCGCTGTTGCCCACTGACCAGACACTTGAGAACGGTAGCCCTCCGGTGATTGCCGTCTCAAGGATAAAGACCGCCGTAGCCCCGGACCCTGAAATAAAGTCAATTCCCTTAGGTGACAGCCGGGGGATGGGTTCAGTGAAAACACCGTGATAGTTGTTGTTAAGGTAGCCAATGCAGTTCGGACCGATAATCGTTCCTCCGGTGCTGTCTATTATATCAACTATCTCCTTTTCCAGGGCAGCTCCCTCCTCATTCTCCTCGCTGAATCCAGCAGAAAGAATAATAAATCCGCCCGTACCCTTCTCTGTTGCCAGCGTTCTGACTATTCCGGGGCAGTAGCGGGCAGCAACGGCAATAACTGCCAGGTCGGTACGCGGAAGCAGCGATACATCGGAATAAGCTGTCAACCCCTGAATAACAGGGGTTTTAGGGTTAACAACATAAATTTCTCCAGTAAAGTCACCGTTGAGCAGATTCTTTAGCACCTTGCCACCAGCCTTGGTGACGTCGTCTGATCCGCCAACAACGACTATACTTTTAGGATTCAATAATTTAGCATTGATCATAACCGGGGTCTCTGTTGCAGGAAAGGTAAAAACATTTTAAAACTTACCAAATGATAAGTTAAACATCCTGGATAAATCAGTACTGGTTGCAGGTATGTTGCAGAATATTATATTTATGACGGGTTATTTCGTCAGCCCGACTATTTTTGTGTCATTCTGGTTTTGCACGGCTGACCTGACTAACTTTTTGTTGAACTGAAACAACCTTTGATGATGAAACCTTACTTCCGATTCTTCTCCGCAGTCCTCACGGTCGCGTTACTAAATCTTTCCCTCGTTGTCCATTCCCAGCCCGAGAAGGATATTGACCCTGACGGTCCCGGCTACGCCGAAAACTGCACGAGCATAATGGTCGGAAGGCTGGCCTCCACCGACGGGTCTGTGATGACCTCGCACAGCTGCGACGGAAGGTACCGCACGTGGCTGGAGGTTGTTCCGGCAATGACGTTTGAACGTGACACCGTTCATGCTGTCTACTGGGGCACAATGCAGACCGAGGAGGCATGGGACATGACCAATGTGACACGCAAGGGCGAAATCCCAGAAGTGAAATCGACATATGCATACCTCAACACGGCTTATCCATGCCTCAACGAGAAGCAGCTCGCAATTGGCGAAACAACAATTTACGGGAAGAGGGAACTGATCAACCAGGATGGCCTTTTCCTTATTGAGGAGCTGGAGAGGATTGCACTGCAACGCTGCACAACGGCACGCCAGGCAATAGCCCTCATAGGTTCACTTGCAGAGCAGTACGGTTACGGTGACCTGGCCGAATGCATCACAATAGCCGATCCAAAGGAGGTGTGGCAGCTCGAGATAGCAGGCTCAGGCCCTGGCAAGCCCTCGTCTTTGTGGGTGGCACAGAGGATACCTGATGACCACATAGGTGTTGCCGCCAACATTCCGAGAATATCGGATGTCAATTTCAAGGACACAGATCACTTCATGACCTCAACGGACCTGCGCAAAAAGGCAAAGGACCTTGGTTACTGGGACGGGAAGGAACCGTTCAAATTCTACAGGGTGATCGGCACCGGCAAACCCTATGCCATCCGCGAATTCTTCGTTCTGAGCTCCCTTGCTCCCGAACTGAACCTGACGATGGAGATGGAGGAACTGCCCTTTTCGGTGAAGCCGGAGAAAAAGCTTTCGGTCAGTGACGTGACAGCCCTCTTCCGCGAGACTTATGAGGGGACACCATATGATATGACGAAAAACCTGATGGTGACGGTAAAGAGAAGGGACAAAGACGGAAATGAGGTAACTGAAACGGTGAAGTCGCCTGCCGTCAGTAACTGGATGAACAATGACATCCGCACCCTGATCAATGAGCTCAGGCCCGGGACACTTGAGAGGCAGCGCACCATTGCCATTGCCGGTTGTTCCTACTCACACGTAATACAGTGCCGTTCATGGCTGCCTGACGAGGTAGGCGCTGTGGCATGGTTCTCATTTGACAATCCGGGTCAGAGCCCGCGCATACCCATCTTCTCAGGCACCATGTCATTGCCGCAGAGCTTCCGCATATGCGGGCAGCACCGTTACCGTGAGGACGCAGCAATCTGGTCGTTCCGCGAAGCCAACAGGCTCTCGACGGTTAACTGGGAGCGTGGCCGTAAACTGATTGAGCCGGCCGTGGCTGAAATGGAGCAGAAGGCGCTTGCAGAACTGCCTGCACTGGAGGAGAGAGTGAAGATCATGGTTAACGAGGGCAAAAACGAAGAAGCCAGGAAAGCCGTGACCGGGTACTCCAACGCTTTCGCTCACGGTGCCATGAACAGGTGGCAGGAATTGAAAAGAGAACTCTGGCAGATGTTCGGCAGAGGTTTCTGATCATATTGCTACCTTTCCTGAACATATCATGATCCGGTTTGTTAACGTTAAATGATTCTCAACAGCAATGGATTCAGGCATAGCCTCACTTCTCGACAAGAAAGTCCTTGACAGGGATGACATCCTTGCTCTGCTTCAATGCAGCGAGGATGAGGCTCCCCTGCTCTACCGCCGGGCTGCTGCCGTCAGGGACCGTTATGTGGGCAACCATGTATACCTGCGCGGACTCATTGAATACTCAAATATCTGCGGAAAAAATTGCCTCTATTGCGGTGTCAGGCGTGACAACTATAAGATAGACAGATATACCCTGACACGCGAAGAGGTACTGGAGGCAGCAATGCACGCCTACAATCTCAGACTCGGGTCAATTGCCATCCAGTCGGGAGAGAACTCGTCAAATGTTTTCACTGACACAATTGAAGAGCTTATAACTACAATCTGCAGGATGACTGACAACAGGCTCGGCATAACGCTCTCCCTCGGCGAGCAAAGCAGGGAGACCTATAAAAGGTGGTATGACGCCGGCGCACACCGTTACCTTCTGAGGATAGAGGCATCGAGCGAGGCACTCTACCGGAGGGTGCATCCTGCCGATGACATGCACAGGTACCAAAGGAGACTGGAGTGTCTGAAGGCAATACAGGATACCGGGTACCAGACAGGCACCGGTGTTATGGTGGGGCTTCCTTTCCAGACAATGGGCGACCTGGCTGATGATGTCATCTTCATGCGCGATTTTGACATCGACATGTGCGGCATGGGGCCGTTCATAGAACATTCTGACACCCCGCTGGGGGAAAGGGGAACAGACAATCTTTTCCTGAAGGAGCGTTTCAACCTTACACTGAGGATGATAGCAGTAGTGAGGATCATCATGAAGGACATCAACATCGTCGCTTCTACAGCCATGCAGACAATTGATCCTGCCGGCCGGGAGAAGGCTATTTCCTGCGGAGCCAACGTGGTGATGCCCAACCTCACCCCTGCCAGGTACAGGGCAGGATACCAGATCTATGAGGGCAAGCCGGGCTACCGCGAGTTGAATGAATCAAACGTCAGCGGGCTGAACCTCGATCTGATACCCGGAATCACCCTGGGACTGGGGGCTTGGGGTGACACACCCCATTTCGGCAGGAGGCTGACCAAAAAATGATTATGCTGCAGAACAAGCTCCTGCTGTAACAACCAATCCTCTTTTTTCCGAAATTGCTTACACTACTTAAACCTGCCATGATGAAAAAAAAGCTCCTTTCATCGGTGATCATCCTTGTGTCACTGATCAGTTTCAGCCAGGACAGACCTACCCTTGAATACTACATGCCTGCAGGGGTGACTTTTGACAGCAGCATCCCGGTGCCCGGATCAATCGGTCATGAGGTGGGTGAATGGCATGTCACCCATGACAGGCTTGTGGGCTACATGAAGCTCCTTGACGGCCTTTCCGGCAGGGCAGTGTGGGAGGATTACGGAAGGAGCTGGGAAGGGAGGATATTGGGGCAACTGATCATCACGTCGGAGAAGAACATGACCCGTCTCGATGAGATAAGGCTGGAGCACCTGAAGCTGTCAGATCCGTCAGTCTCAAAGAGTGTCAGCACGTCAGAGATGCCGCTGATCATCAAGCTCGGATACGGTGTGCACGGTAACGAGTCGAGCGCCCCGAACGCCTCCATTCTTACCGCATATTACCTCGTTGCCGGCCGGAGTCCGCAGATAGACGAAATACTGGACAAATGCGTGATACTTGTTGACCCATCGCTCAATCCTGACGGTCTGCAACGCCACTCAACCTGGGTCAACATGCACCGCGGGATGACTCTTGCCACCGATCCTTCCGGACGTGAGTTCAACGAGGCCTGGCCCGGAGGACGCACCAACCACTACTGGTTTGACCTGAACCGTGACTACCTGATGCTTCAGCACCCGGAGAGCGTGGGGCGCGTGGAAGCTTTCCACCGCTGGATGCCCAACATCAACACTGACCATCACGAGATGGGCGCCAGCTCCACCTTCTTCTTTCAGCCTGGCGTACAGTCACGCAACAACCCGGTGATTCCTCCTGACAACCAGGATCTCACAGCGGAGATAGGCAGTTACCATGCAAAATATCTTGATTCAATCGGCAGCCTTTATTACACAGAGGAGAGCTTTGACGACTTTTACCTGGGCAAAGGCTCCTCCTACCCGGATGCACACGGATCAATAGGGATCCTCTTCGAACAGGCCGGCACCAAGGGTCACCTTCGCGAGGTGCCGGGCGGGATGCTCTCCTTCCCCTTTGCCATACGCAACCAGTTTACCGTCTCGCTCTCAACCATCGATGCGGGAATGAACATGAGGATAAGGCTGCTGGATATGCAGCGCGAGTTCTACCTCTCGGCACTCAGGGAAGCTGATGCATCCCCTGTCAGGGGATACCTTTTCAGTGCCGGTGCTGACCGGGGGGCATGTGCACGGTTCATCGAGAACCTTCTCAGGCACAGGATAGAGGTTTACAGGTGCAGCCGCCAGATCACCAAAGGCGGAGTCACCTATACTCCGGGAGACAGTTATTTTGTTCCCTCCAGGCAGAAGGAGTACCGTTTTGTCAGGGCCCTGTTTGAAACGGTAAAGACATTTTCCGACACTGTCTTCTATGACATTTCCACCTGGGTCATGCCATTGGCTTTCAACCTGAGCTATACGCCCCTGGGCAGCACTGATATAACCGGCATTGCCGGGGAACGGGTGACGTCTCCGCCATTCCCTGACGGGGCTGTCAACGGCACTGAAAAAGATTATGCATGGCTCTTCGAATGGAGCGACACCTATGCTCCGAAGGCGCTTTACATGCTGCAGAGCGCAGGCCTCACGGCACGGGTTGCCAACACACCGTTCACAGCGGTAATGAGCGATGGCAGCAAAAAATCGTTCGGTTACGGAACCATAATGATTCAGCAGGGTGAAAAACCGGCTCCCGAAGGTGATATCATGAAGACTCTCCGCGCAGTGGCGGAGGAGTGCGGCATAACCATGTCCGGTGTCTCTACCGGGCTCACTCCCTCAGGCATTGACCTGGGCAGCGGCAGCTTCACCGTAGTGTCCAGGCCTTCCGTGCTGCTTGTAATTGATGAGGGCACACCATCCGACGATGCCGGTGAGATATGGCACCTCCTTGACACGCGTTACGGTATGCCGGTGACACTGGTCTCCCCCTCCAGAATGGGCTCAGCCAGCCTTGGCAAATACAACGTCATCATTATCGCAGGGAATCCGTCAATCTCATCAGCGGCAACGGACCGGATACGCGACTGGAACCGGTCCGGCGGAACCCTGATAGGTTACAGGGGCGGGAACAGGTGGCTGGCCACCAATAGCTTTGCGCAGATAACCTACTCCGAAAGTCCTTCGATACCACCGAATCCCTCGATAAGGTATGCCGACAGGAGGATTGAGAGGGCCATAAATACAGTTCCCGGGACGATCTTCAATGCTGTAATTGACGGTTCCCACCCGCTCTGTTACGGTTACACCCGCCCATATCTGCCGGTATTCAAAACCGATGCGTCAGCGGTAATGATCACAGGAAGCAGTTGGAACACGCCTGTGAAATACGCTGCTGATCCGCTGCTGAGCGGATACTGCTCAAAAGAAAATCTTCAACGGATTGCAGGCAGTGCTGTTGCATCGGTTCATCCGGGTCCGGGGAGGGTGATATCGATATATGACGACACCAATTTCAGGGCCATCTGGTATGGTACTTCGAAACTGTTTGTCAATGCTGTCTTCTTCGGACAGACGCTCAGATAGGTAAACAGATACCACCCGGAGTTCTCTCTCAGACAGGAGAAAATTTTCCTCCAATGATTTCCCGCTCAGAAAGGAGGAAATATCCCTCCAATGATTTATCTCTCAGACAGGGAAGCAGATACGGCCGATGGCTATCTCCTCTATCTCGCGGAGGGAATGTTCAAGGGAAGCATACTGGCTCCTGTCGCCTGCAAGCTCCAGGATGATCAGTCCGGCCGGCTCGCCGAAGTATACTTCATTGACCCCCAGCCTGGTACCAATGACACACCCGTAGGTGGTCAGCAGCGCCTGTACCGCCGGACCCAGATCATCACGCCTGGGCACCATGATTCCGAGTATTGTGGTGCCTTCACATTCCATGGGGGCATCGGAGAGACCATGGGAGAATACCATCTCCCTGACAAAAAGGCCTTCAATGCCCTTGAGTTTTACAGCCAGTTCCTCACAGTCATCGACGTGGCCTGCAAGGTGTACTACCATAAATCCTTCGCGGCTGCACCGTTCATCATTCAGTTCGTGGAACCCGAGCCTGGTGCTGACAACGGCAGCGTGCTCAGAAAGTGCCTTCTGAACCAGTCCTGCCTCCTTGATCCTGTCAGTGATCTTAATGCCTAATACTCTGACCATGATTGTTTATTTTAATAGTATAGGTCTCTTTCCCCGTTCCGGATACGCTCAATCTTTTTCCTTATGCTCTGCTTCATGGCCTCATCGAGGTCGACCATGTTCTTTTCAATGGCCTTCCATCCCTTCTCTGCCAGTTCGGGCGAAGCGTAGTCAACGATATATTCGGAGAGTGTAAGAATTGCGTTAGGTGTACAGTACCTCTTGATGAAGCCCGGCACCGAGAACTCCATGAAGTGCTCGCCGGTGCGGCCGAGGCGGTAGCATGCAGTGCAGAACGACGGGATGTAGTCATTGTCTATCAGCTCATTGATGACATCGGCAAGTGATCTCGCGTCATTGATCTTGAACTGTTCGCGGTTGAGGTTCTGTTCCTCATTCCTTGAGGCCGAGTAGCTGCCCAGTTCAAGTTTGGTTCCTCCGTCTATCTGTGACACCCCGAAGGCCATGGCTTCGGAACGGACGTCAGGAGCTTCCCTGGCAGTAAGTATCAGGCCTGTATAAGGCACCGCAAGACGAAGAATAGCTATAAGCTTCTTAAAGTCGTCGTCACTGGTATAGTACTTCCCGTTGATGTTCAGTGCCGAGGCATCCTTTATCCGCGGGAAGGAGATTGTATGCGGGCCCACATTATAGCAGGCTTCCAGATGATTTGTATGCCTTACCAGGCCCATCACCTCGAAACGCCAGTCATAGAGACCGAACAGGGCACCTATCCCCACATCGTCAATACCGGCTTCCTGAGCCCTGTCGAGAGCTGTCAGGCGCCATTCATAATCCTTCTTCTTTCCGCCGAGGTGATACCATTTGTATGCTTCCGGGTCATAGGTCTCCTGGAATATCTGGTATGTGCCTATTCCTGCCCGGCCAACGGTGCGGAACCCGTCAACATCAAGAGGGGCAGCGTTGATATTCACCCTGCGTATTTCACCGCGGTCTTTCTTAATGCCATAAACCAGGCGCACCGTATGGGCGATATACTCCGGGCCATACTCAGGATGCTCCCCGTAGACAAGTATCAGCCTCTTCTGGCCGTTATCCTCCAGGGCTTCAACCTCGGAAATGATCTCCGTATCGGTGAGAGTCTTGCGTTTTGCGTCCTTGTTGGAGGTTCTGAAGCCGCAGTACTGGCAATTGTTGGTACACTTGTTACCAATATAAAGAGGTGCAAACAGCACTATCCTGTTGCCATATACCTTTTTCTTCAGCTCACGTGCGCCAGCCTTGATCTCCTCAACCAGGTCTCCTTCGGCATTGATGAGTGCAGCCGTTTCTGCCAGGGTAAGGCGCTCCTTGGAGAGTGACTTGGCTATAAGTTCCCTTACCCTTACTGCATCAGCCTTGTTATTGTTTATATGTGCCCACAGTTCAGCCGGATCAATAAACGGCTCCATCCTGCGGTCAGGAATACTGCATTTTTCAGGATTGAATTTCATTGCTCTGCATTTTTAATTACGCCCCCACTAAGAAATTAACGCACAAAGATACGAAAAAAGGGCGCTTGTTGTTCAGCCCGGTCAGAAGATGAGTTCCTCCATCTCGGCTGCGCCTGCAACAAGTGCCTTGGCCGGATCAGAAGCCAGACGGCTCGCATCCAGCCTTTTATGAAAGAAAAGAGTCATTCTTTTCCCGGGGATGTCGCTCTCATAGTTCTCAAGATGGAGAAAGAGGTCCGGCAGGGAACCGGTACTGTCAGGGATGTAAACCATCCCCCTTGAAAAGTAGGTCTCGGCAGCACAGGAGACAGCATAGAGTCCGGGTGCCGGGACAAGCTTTGTCATATCAGTCACCGGAATGCGTAGCATGGGAACCTGCTGTGCCAGACCAGGATCATCCTTTACGGCAGTGCCGATGACAAGGTAGAAGTGGTCGAGGTAGGCATTGGCGCGCTGAATGTATCCTTCCGTCAATGCCTGCCTGATTCGGGTTGAGCTGACGGTCTCGTTCTGCACCTCCTGCATTGGTATCTCCTCGGCCTCGAAGCCGTATTTCTCCCTCCACTCCCACAGTGTCCGGTAATCGCCCTCCTGGTTGAATCCGAAGTGGTGGTTGTGACCCACAACTATGACTTTTGCCCCGAGGATGCCGCAGAGGATGTCCCTCACGAACTCCTCGCTGGTGATCCGGGAGAAATCACGCGTAAATTCAATGACTATTACATTGTCAAGTCCTGCCTTTCGCAGAAGTTCTATCTTTTCCTCCTGCGAGCAGATAAGTTTTAGTCCCTTTCCTGCTGTCTCAGGGTAAAGTACAACCCTCGGATGGGGGTGAAAGGTGATGAGCACACTTTCGCCGCCGTGTTCAGAAGCCAGTTTCTTCAGCCGTTTGATGATTGTGCGGTGCCCGATGTGCACGCCGTCGAAGGTGCCTGTGGTAACGACAGGCCTATTGATTACCGAGGCTTCCTGAAAGCTCCTGAAAATTCTCATTACCCTGCCGACTGCTGGTATTCCTTGACAAAGTAGGCCACCTTTTCGATAGAAGTTATCATATCAAACTCCTCGAGATAGACGGCGTCAGGTACATTGAGAGGCACGGTGGTGAAGTTCATGATGCCCTTGATTCCGTTGCTGACCAATTGGGTGGCTGTTGCAACTGCCTGGTCAGCCGGAACGGCAAGCACGGCAACCATGATATCAAGGTCCTCCCTCAGCTTCCTCAACTGGCTTATATTGTAGCACCGCACACCGGCCACCACCTTGTCTACCTTCTGGGGGTCAACGTCAAAGGCGGCCACCACGTTCATATTTGTACGCTTGCCCCTGAAGTAACCGGTGATGGCTCTCCCAAGGTTACCCATCCCTATGATTGCCACGTTGAGCCCGCTGGGAGCATCGATTATTGATCCTATTGTGTTGATGAGTTCCCTCACATCATATCCCTTGCGCATCACGCTGCCGTATCCTATAAGCATGAGGTCACGCCTTACCTGCACGGCAGTAATGTGCAGCATCGCGGCAAGCTCATGTGAAAAAACATAGTTTCGATTGGCAGCCAGGGTTGAGGCAAGTGCTCTCCTGTACTGGCTGAGACGTTCAACGGTCTTTCCCGGGAGTGTTTTCATATACCTGTCTTTAAATTGGAAACCTGTGACATGGGTATTATCACCGAGAAGGCTGATCCCCTGTCGGGGGAACTCTCTACATTAATCACCCCATGATAGAGATCAACCACCTTCTTTACTATGGATAGTCCCAGGCCGCTCCCGCTTATATTGCGGGTCTTGTCATTGCGGATTCTCGAGAACTCCTCGAACAGCATGTCACGTTCTTCGCTGTTCATACCAATACCTGTGTCAGCCACCCTGATTGTGAACTCATTCTCATTGCAGTCAACGGAAACGGTGACCGTTCCTCCGGGCTTGTTGTACTTGACGGCGTTGGATACCAGGTTATTGAGAATTATCTCGAAGTCGTTCGGATCAGCCCAGATGGTTTCACATCCGTTAACCGATGTCTCAAAACGAATATCCTTATGAATTGCATACGGGCTGACGGTAACCACGGCCATTGAGACCAGCTCTTTCAGGTTCACGTTCTGCATCTTTTCCATCTGTCTCTCGAAATTCACCTTGGTGAAATCGAGCAGATCCATTATCAGGTTCCTCATGCTCTCAATGCGCTGAAGCGACCTCTCTATAGCCGAAGCATATTCATCGAGTGAGTCACCCATCTGCCTCTCCTGCATCATTCTGAGGTAGCCTTCAATGGCATTGAGCGGTGCCTTCAGTTCGTGCGACAGCACGGAAAGGAACTGGAACCGCACCTTTCTCCCCTCCACCTTTAATTTGTGGGTTATCCTGCGCAGGTACTGCTGCTTGGTGATCTGCTCTATTGAAGCCTTAAGCTCCTGGGGAGTAAAGGGCTTGGGTATAAAGTCAATGGCCCCGTCATTGTGCGCCTTGACGGCGACGTCAATTGAGGCATAGGAGGTTATCATCGCCACGACGATGTCGTAATTCTTCTTCCTCACATATTCAAGGACCTCAACGCCCTGGATACCCGGCAGCTTGTTGTCAAGCAGGAGGATATCAGGCATCACCCGGTCAATTATCTCAATTCCTTCTTCTCCTGTGGCTGCTTCCAGTATATTGAACGTATAGTCCTCATCCATAAATGGATATGTAACATGGAAGTTGCCCAGTATCCTTGAAACGCCCGATCTTATGCCCGGTTCGTCATCAACAACAAGAATCTTCAGCTGTGCCATGGTCAAATCTTAAGAAGCTTCCTTAACTCCAGTTCAAGCTGTTCAGGCCTGACACCTTTCTCAAGGTAGAGATCAGCCCTTATCCACTCACGATCCTGACCTCCGCTAAGTCCGAAGGTTATGCCTGTCTCCCTTGAGACGGCAGTGGCAAGGACCACCGGCACCTCAGGGTATTTCCTCTTGATCTTGTAACAGAGGATAAAGCCGCTGTCATCACTTTCCATCATCAGATCAAAAATGGCAATGTCAGGTTTCATCCTGGCTATTACCTGCTCAGCTTCAGCCTGGCTCTCCACTGCCATCACCTCGAAGCCCGCCTTGCGCAGGTAAAAAGCCACCTGGAAGAGGTAATCGGGGTCATCGTCAGCAAGCAGGACTGTATAAATTTTACTCATTATTGTTGTTTGTTTTGTTTGTTCGTTTTTATTAAGCAGCTCTATTCGGGTCTCCTTGGGAGGATGATCCTGAATGTGGTTCCGGTGGGGCCTTTTGACGGGTCATTGCTGGTTTCAACCGTTATCTGGCCCTTGTGCATCTTTACGATGCCATAAGTTGTTGCAAGTCCCAGGCCTGTTCCCTTGCCCAATCCCTTCGTGGTGAAGAAGGGTTCGAAGATCTTCGGTTTGTCCTCATCCTTTATCCCGCTGCCGGTATCGGAAACGATGAAGATCACATCACTGGGAGTGTCCTCGAGGGTGACTGTCAGTGTACCGCCCCCCGGCATGGCGTCTATTGCATTCCTGAAGAGGTTGGTAAGCACCTGGGTCATCTGTTCGGAGTCAATTGATGCATCGGGACTGGTTGTGCGGTCTACAATTACAGACTTCACATTATCAGGGAAAACCACGCCGGCCACGCTGTTTTCGGTGAGTTTCCTGATATCTATGAACTGGTGGTTCACCTGGTTCTTGCGGGCGAAATTAAGCAGTCCGCCAACAATCTTCTTGCATCTTGCTGCCTGTTCCACAATAAGCTGCAGGTCCTCGCGCACGGGATCATCAGGTTTGCTCTCATCAAGCAGTATATTGCTGTACATGATTACAACCCCAAGAGGATTGTTCAGTTCATGTGCTATGCCGGCCGAAAGCTGTCCCATGTGAGCAAGCTTCTCCGACTGTTTGAGCGCATTCTGCATGGTGGTCAGCTTGGCATTGGAAAGCGCCAGGTCCTGCACCGACTTGTGCAGTTTTTCTATTGTATAGGGAAGGCACATCTCCTCCTCTGCAAGTCCCTTTATGATGGCAATAGCGTGGTCATAGCAGGTGTCATAACCGCATGCTCCGCAGTTAAGGTGGTCTTTCTCCGTGTGCTTGCCCATTGAAGCAAGGACCTGACGCACCTCATCATCATTATCCGGGGCAATAAGCATCCTCTTATCTTCCGGGCGGTACCTGACAGAGAGATCGAGCAGGTCATACAGATCAATGTTTCGTTGCCACTCCTCCATGTCAAGGCCGGCCATTTTTTTCTGGGCATACGCGCTCACCTGGGCCCTTCTGTTATACTGTTTGCCGCCCTTGCTCATCCCCGGGCCCATGATGCATCCCTCACAACAGAGAAGTTCCAGGTGCTGACCGCCAATCATCCCCTGTTCAAACTCCTTTATTGCCTCCTGGAATCCTATCCTTCCTTCCGCTGCAATAATATTTCCGGTAATTGCATCGTCATTAACGCCGGCAGTCTGGAGCAGACCTCTCGTCACCGGGAATATGGCACCCCTTCCGCCTAGCGGCGGATCGAACTCCGAAGGCTCTGCCGTCTCCGGTTTGATTCCGGATTCCTGTAGCATCTCCCTCAATTCAATGAATGTTATTGCAGCATCCACCTCCGCATTCTCAGCCTTCTTTGCCACACAGGGGCCTATGAAAACCACTGACAGGTCATCGCCATACTTCTTTCTCATGACCCGGGTCATTGCCACCATAGGAGAGACCACGGGGATCAGGTCCGGGGTAAGGTCTGAATGATAAAATCTTATGAAGGAGACAATAGCGGGGCAGTCAGATGAGATATAGTTTCTTTCACCAGCCTGGTTGACGAGGTTGCGATAGCGATGGGCCACAAGGTCAGCCCCGAAGGAGACCTCGGTAACATAATCAAAGCCCAGGGCCTTGATCATGCCCACCACATTCTGATAATCAGCCACGTCATGGAATTCGGCCGGAAAACTCGGTGCCACCATTGCAGCCTTTCTGCCGGGTCTGGAGAGCACCTTTCTTATCAGGTCGGTGGTGTTGACAAATACCTTTGCTCCCTGGCTGCACACCTTGGTGCAGTTGCCGCAGGCTATGCACTTCTCGGTTATCACCTCAGCCTGTCCCCCGACGATCCGGATTGCACGGGCAGGGCACTCCCTCACGCATGTGTAGCATGTGCGGCACAGCTCTTTTATCGTATATACCAGCATAGCCTTTC
>Ga0209604_1000551_pt1 | contig 34603 bp, 24 predicted proteins | sample AD_UKC097_MetaG_FD_184405 | JGI IMG/M metagenome (GOLD analysis project Ga0209604, IMG submission 184405) | Active sludge microbial communities of municipal wastewater-treating anaerobic digesters from USA - AD_UKC097_MetaG (SPAdes) (version 2) | ecosystem: Engineered > Bioreactor > Anaerobic >... | reverse complement strand
GAGTTGCACGAAATGTGTCAGTTTCATGACTCACTCCTGTGTGAAGTTCGTTTACTGTGTCGCAACGCATGCGACCCGCTAGAGCGGCGAATCCAACCCCGGCACGGGATAGAGAAGGCCGTACACTGTAGACACCTTCCATCCGCCGCGATTAACCCGTATCCCACCAACATCGGAATCCACACCCCCCAGATCCCTCGGGCGATTCTCTGAATTGCGGCCGCGCCTATTGGCCATGGCCCTGTTGACCTCACCGATGGCCACGACCACCATGTCCGTGACAGCATCCAGCAAAGGCCTCACGTTTCCCTTGCGATTTCCACGAGTGATCTCCGCAATGGCCTCCTCCAACTCAGTGATCTGCCGCAGGAGCTCCTGGCAATAAGCGCTCGCTGCCGCAGCGCCTCCACACTGCTCACTGTAGAGTTGCCGCAGTCTTTCCAGTTTCTCGTACGCAATCTGAATAATGCGACTCCAGTCTTCGTCACTGATTCCCCCGCTGTCGCTGTCATAGTTCATGTTGACATGAAGCGTCTGGCCGATGACAGACGTACCCACGTCGCCTGCCATTTCGGACATATGTTCGAGCCTCGCCAGTTCCACCATCAGTGCATCACGCTGGGCCAGAGCAGACAGGCAAGAGGTCTGCGGTATATTGTCGTAGTGTCGGCGCGACTCATCATATACTTGCTTGCCGTACTTTACACATCCCAGCCCGAGCAGAACCAACGCCGGCTCCTTGTTCTGGGAACAACGAAAGGCATTCATAAATAGTCCCTCCGGCCCCGTTTCACCCTCCCTCAGAGACCGCAGGCATACGCTCAGCGCCCCTCGACTCGCGTAGGCATCCGCAAAATCTTCTCTGGCCTTGTTGGCCTTTGAGAAGTACATGCGGGCCATGAGGGTATTCCCCAAGGCATGCGACGTCACACCCCGGGCATTCCAGGCAAGATAGCATTGGGGATCCAACTGCAGCGCTCTGCTGAAACAAGTCTCGGCCTCGCGCCATCGCCCTAGGCGCGCCAAGCCGTCCCCCTGCAAATACAGGGCGAGGGCCCTTTCAGGGTATTGCCGCGCAAATTCATCTGACCACCTCTGCCAGGAGCGTTGGTCCATGCCATTCAGCAGAGACATGAACAGCTCCAGCGATTCATTGCTCCTGTTCGTCGCCAAGCACGCGTGCCCCTTGATCGCCCGGTATTCGGCAGGAAGATTGGCATCGTTGACCAACGAGAGCATGTCAACGATAGCTGCCCATTCTTCTCTCAACACGGCATTTGTCAGGAGTCTATCGGTTTCGTCTTTGCCCCGGGCATTGACCGACGGCGAGTCAGACGACGATAAGGCATGCTCAGAGCCAGATGGTTCTTGCGTCTGAGAGCCCTCTGTCATCTCGGTGGCCCAACCACTGGCGACGATTATCAAAACAAGGAGAATCTCGACAGAGAGTCTGCGGTACATTATGTATCCTCTCGCACACGTGTCGCGGGCCATACCCTTTGAATCCCGACCTATTTCGCGCTGTGTGCCTTCAGCAGTTCATAGGCGTCGTCTAACTGGTTTGCCTCACAGTATTCCAGAAGTGTCAGGCCCTGTTCTTCCGCCGGAACAACATGCCCTCGATTCCCAGGTGATCTGCTACTGGTAATCACAAGTGCGTCGCCCGGCGTCCTTATCTGGGTATCTTCTTTGGCAGGCTCATACCCGGCAATCCGAACCGCATTTGGGTTCACGTTGGCGCCAAGAAGTCTTCGAATTTCCGACAGATCTGCTTCATAAGTCGGTGACGGCGTCCGCGTTAGCCCCAGAAAATTTGCCTCTACCTTCGGCGTCAGTCTGATCACCAATTCACCAAGCCTCTTCTGCGGTTCCCACAGCCGTATCTCAGGAAGCTTCCTTCGCAACTGATCGGAATCCGACCCTTCCGGATACCGCTCGAGGAAATCCTCCATGGGAGCTACCGCTTCCCCCTTCAGAGCCGCATTGAATCGAAGCAGCCGCGCCTGCGTCGCCGCCTGCGCAACCAGGGGGCTATCGGGAAAGCGCGAGGTGAAAAGCTCGTAGGCATCCACGGAATTCACACGTGATGCCTTTTCAAAAGCAAGCTGAACGACGGCTTCGCTCGCCTCGCCAGCGAATCGCCCCTCCGGGTACTCCCCAAGATATGCGGCGTACCCCTGCTCCGTCCCTGTCCGCTTCGCCCGCTCGAATTTGAGTTCTTCGATGCGTTCGCGCGCCGAAGATGCGTATCCTTCGTTGGGGTACTTCTGCAGGAAGATCTCATAGGCCTTCACGTTATCCTCCTGCTGAGTCGCCTGCCAGCGTGACTCCACGGAGGCGCAACCTGAAAGCACCAGTCCCATCAAGACCACATAGAACATACGGGCATTCATCGCTGTCCCTTCCTAATACCATCGTTTCATCTGAGAGGAGATCCGGTTGGTTCATAGGCCAAAGTACATAGGCAACACTCTCTATCCGACACGACCAGTTCCATGGCGTCCCGAAATCGCCATCTCCCGCGGACCATTTTGCCCCACTCCAGTCACATCTGTGTCGAGGGCGTCTTCCACCAACAAAACCGCCCTCGCTCAGCACACACGAAGCCGTGGTCAGCTATTCAGTGGATTCCTGTAAGTGAGTGATCTTGAAGAAACACCGTACAACTGCCTCACAAGGACCCATGCGCCCTCACATTTCACCCCTCGCGGTTCCGGCACCAAGGCGGATGACGACCTTAGCTCCCTGCTTTCTCATGCCCCTCAGCGGAAGAGCTTGAAAAGGCACCCACGTCAGACCGTGACAGCGAATCTCAATTGGGCGGGAAATTCGCGTTCAACTCTTTTAGGATACACAATGGAGCTCTAAAACGAAAGGCGATGACCCTGGGACTCAGTGAATATACGTATTTGTACGTAGGCGTTTTTGCCTAGCCCCAACGAATCTCTGCTACGCTACCTGAGGCATCGTCTGATCGGTGGCTCTCAAACAGTGATCTCGGGAACGAAACCTACCTGATTCCGGCGACCCCTCATGGGGAGGCCGCATATGCCTCCATAGCTAGGGTCACGCCCCTGCGTCCCCAGTTCCTTCTTGCATACCTGTCCGCGTGACGCTATAATGACATAGCGTATCCGGAATCAGGGTCCTAATTAGACACGAACAAGCCCACGGCGGAAACGGGAGGCACGGGGAGAGAAAAGGACGACTTCCCCGAGAGTCCGCGCGACGGGGTACTCCTCCGGCTGTGGCTACGCTTCGAGCCCTGGAATACCATAAGGCCACATGAGTCGGCAAAGTCTCATCATGACTGGACCAGAAATGTAGAGCCGGTCACTATCAGGCTTGTCATGCCGACAAAGTGGTAGATCGTTTGTTATTCGATAGAAAAGAGGCCTGCACTCATGGGTAAAGGCGGAAAGAGGAGTAGTACCCGAAGAGAACTAGTTCTCATCATCACGTCGTTGTTGATTCTGGCTGCTCTGGTTGGGCTCGTTCTACATTTTGGCAAAATCACCAAAAGCCCAGAAGGACAATTCGTAAGGGATTTGCAGAAGAAGGCTGACTGCCTAATGAAAGAGATGAGAGACGCCAGAGGAACCTGGATGCAGAAGACAACGGTGATGAGCAATAACAGGATTGGATCCACGAAGACCGAGACCCCACGCATGTTACGAGTCACCAGCGCCGCCAAGGAACTCAGAGAACACTTTGACATGGTGCCGCTTTCCTTGATATTGAGCCTTGCCCATGTCGATTTTGAAGCATGGGCAGCGCGCGTTCAGAATACCGTGATCTCGCAACGAACACGGCTGAAAAGCGAGGTCAGACGTATGGAAAGGGATGTTCGTGAGAATCCTGACCTCTATCCGAACTCACAAATCGCCGAACTCACCATTCTCAGTGGCGATCTGCCGGTATACGGATGGACGGAAGATGATCGACTCTATGTTGTCAGCGGTAACCGGGGTATCGTTCTAGATGCAGTCCTGGATTTTGACATCGATGTGTGGCTGGAGGACATCAAATCAAAAGTCGACTAGGAAGAGCAAATAAGCGCAGCGATGCTCCCCTTGGGAGACTTGCAGTTGCGGTACCCGGAGCTGGCTTTGGAACTGCTTCCGACGACAAGCAACGGCGAAGCCGGTGGTTTAAGGCAACATCCGGCAATTGAATCGGACCGTATGTTGGACACGATATTCATGCGAACTACCCAGCGTTTGCTGCTCGGTTTCGCGCTGTTGGCTGCAACAGCTGGCTGCGACCGGAGTGTCGAGCCCCCCAAGAACACAGACAGCGTACCGAGTCCAGCATCAGAAGCGATTGATCCTTCTGAGGAAGTGCCATCGATCCGCGCCGAGCCGCGTGTAAGATCACAGTATGCTATCGCCACGATTACACCAAGCCGGATAGAGGTCCAGACCAGCTTGATGGGCGGGACGGGCAGCCACTTGATCCCCGCCGGGTCTGCCGTGGACGCACTGCGGCGCGACCATGTTGCGAGCTTCGACATTTCCCAAACCGAAGACGGTGCCTTTCTCAAGCTGTCGACATCGCAGCCTGACGACCGTCTCTGGTTCGAGATGGAGAGTCTTGCTTCTCTCAAGACCATCGTTCCTAGCGGTGCCGGATCAACCTACCGCTTCCATGGAGAAGTCAGCGGCTTCTTCCCGGACTACACATTCGTCACCGACTCTTCCGATCCGATTGTTTTCACCCTTACAGCAGACACGGGACTGAAGTTTGTAAGTGGAAAGGGAAAGGTCGTTCTCCCTGACGGGGAGGAGATAATTCTGAACTGCAGACCATAGTCGCCGGACGGGTGGATGCAGACGGCGAATCTCCTAGACTGGCACCAAACAGCGTAGCGGCAGCAACACATTTGTGGTGGGAAAACGGTATGGAACCCACGTGTCCATCTTGTGGATGCACATTTAGTCATGATGCTCCGGAAGGCCAACTGTACAAGTGTAGGCGGTGCGGGGAGTTCTTCCATGTCGCGGCAACAGAAACCGCGGACAGGAGCGGCACTCGGCCAATGGTGGGGAACGGTCCGACAAAGACAGAACTTCCGCTTGAGCCGTTCAACGAGTCTTTTGATCAATCACCAGAAGATCTGAGATGTTATCATTGCGGGGGCTTAACTCGGCGCTCGTCGGTGCAGGGTGAGGCTGCCCAAGAACCTCTGTCGGCAGGCCATCGCTGCCCATACTGCAACGCAACACTGGATAGTCACGACCTAAAAAGTGATGGGGGCATCAGTTGTCCAGACCCCGGCGAAGCGGCCTGCGCTGCTTCACCTTGCGACCGACCAAATCCTGATGAACGTCATCCTCGCGACAGTCAGCAAACCTCTCTTTCATCCAGGAACGAGTCAACTCATAGAATGCGGAGTCTTCTCAGCAAGGTTGTCCTGATCGCCTTCCTATCTCTCGCCGGCGTCGGTGTCGTTGTCGCGGTACTAATCGTGCCGCGTGGAACCAGACAGGTTGAATGGGCTCAGCTGTCAGACAAGCAGAAGAACAGCATTGCCTCTGTTGCTCATAGTTTTTGCCGTGCGGCACTTGCCGAAGAAGACCTGGGGTCCCGCATCCTACCCATAGAACACACCTTCATCATGCCGTGGCCACGAGACAAAGATACTCCTGAGATTGATCGATCCTATGTGGGTGTTGGACTCCTTGGCTGGCCGATTCCTGCCGGTGAGCAAAGAGACCGAATCACGAACTCCATTCACAAGTGGGCAACACGGGCTGGAGGGGTAACAGGTGATCCCAAAGGCAGGCAGCGTGTGTTGTATATATCGGATTATGATGTCATCTGGAGCGACCCTAACAAAAGTGATCCAAATGCATTTGGCAACGTGCTCCTCATTGTTGCCAAAGCCATCCGGACGAAGCGCATGCCAGTCCCCGCTTCGAAGGCCGAAGAGGAATCCCATCTGCAACTGCTCGACGCGGCCAAGTCCGGGAAGCCCGAAGATCTTTATCGTCTTGGCATCTCCTATCTGAGCGACCGCGCTGATTCGCCGAGTGATTTGGCCGAAGCATACTATTGGCTGAGTCGGGCTGCATCTCTTGACTCGCCGGAACGGGCCCTATACACGGAGGCTCGTGATACGGTCGGCGCTATTATGACAACCCCTCAACTCCGAAAATCCGAAGCGCTTCGTCAGGAACGACGCTTATCCAAACCGTGATCGAATCTCGGCTCTTTCTACGCAGATGGGTCGCCATGCATGCCGACAGCCGGCGGTTACAATCATTGCTCCGCTGGCAACAGGTTACGAATAGCTTGCCTTAAGGAGATGTGTCGTATGTGGCAGCAGCAGTCTCGCAAGAAGACGAGCCAGTGGCACTCGGTCGTTAGTGGGCTTGTCTCGCGGACGCTCCGAGTATGGCTTCTAGCTATTGTGGTAACAATGGTCTGTTCCTGCCGGACGCCCCAACAGGCGTGGAACGAGGCACACCAAGAAAACACCGAGGTGGCCCTGACCACTTTCATGCAGGAATACCCGAAGAGTGAGCATGTTCCAGCGGCGCGTGCCCAAGTTGAGGCCTTGCGGTGGGACCAGGCAAAGAAAGCCCATACCGTGGGAAGTTATGAAAAGTTCCTTACGGCGTATCCGAAAAGCGCCAACAGGGGGCAAGCCCAGCATGCCATCGACGAGATCCGGTGGAACCTTGCCAAAGAGAAAGACGATGCGCAGACGGTGAAGCGTTTTCTCCACAGCTACCCAGATAGTTCTTACCGGGGCGAGGCGCTCCGGCTCCTCGAAGAATTGGAATGGAGACAGAGCCTGGAGCAACGGACGGTTGAGGCCCTGCAAGAGTTCCTGAGTGACTACCCCGCTAGCTCTCACAGTAACGAAGCTCGCGAATTGATGGTCGACATTGCCTGGGAACAGGCCGTCCGCGCCAATAATCGGTCGTACTATGCGCAGTTTCTGGAGAAGCATCCGAACGGCAAGCACAGTCTCGAAGCGAAGAAGAGAATCGAAGAAGCCGACTGGCGCCAGTTCGAAGAGGCGCCTACCGTCTTCACCTATAGGCAATATGTCAAGCGCCATCCCCAGAGCTCTCGGCTGGAGGAAAACCGAGCCGAAATAGAGCGGCAGGTGTGGAACAATATATCGGGCTCCAGCGATCGGCCTGCCTTCGTCGACTTTCTTCAGGAGTTCCCCGCAAGCGATTGGGCCCGCGAAGCGACACGGGAGTTGGAGGAATTGGATTGGCGCCATGCGATGAGCGGGGGGACAATCGCTGGCTACGAGGCCTTCTTGTCCGCGCATCCCGAGAGTCGGCACGGTGAGGAAGCGATATCCGCACTGGAACGCTTGTCATGGGAGCGAACCAAGGCCCAGGGCACGCAATTGGCCCTCAAGAAATTTCTGAGACAGTTCCCATCCTCCGAACATGCGAGAGAGGCGGAGGCCTTGGTCAAGTCTGACCGGGATCGGTGGAATATTGAGTTGCACCGCTACGGTAGAGCCGCCATGGAGATGGAAGACTGGACTGCGTCGGGATGGTCAATCGGTTACGGCGGCTATATTTTGGCTGAGTACCTGGAGAAGGGAAAGCGCACTGTCGACAATGGCTTGGCTGTGACAACGTACGTGTGGCCGCCCGAGGCGTTCAACAGGACGAGTCACAATACAGATTGGAACGATCTTGTCTTGGCCGTCCAGGACAAAGGTCAGGTCATCTATTCACAGCCATTCGGATTCCTCGTCGAGATTGAGCGTCGCGAAATCTTGGGGACAGACTTGATCGACCTGGCTTGCGCAGAAGTCCTGCTTTCGGATGGTACCCGTGTGCGTCCGTGTGGTCTCTTCCTCGCCGACATCGATGCAAGGGTCACGGGCAGACTCCAGGGATGCCTTTTCAAAGGCTATATCCGACTTGGGGGCCAACGATACAAAGCGGTCCAAGGCGGCCCTCCCTACCCCGGTAACGTAAAGTTGTCGCTCCCCCAGAACAAGGTCGATTCACTCTTTGAGTTTCGACCTGGCGGTCGCGTGACCTTGGGCCTGTTGTTTCAGAAGGTTGACGAGAACAATATCAAAGAGCTTACGGTGCTGGGGCGGAAAGTGCCTTTTCCACCGACAAAGTAGTAAGGGAACGTCTTATTGCTCGACGACATAGTGATGTAGGGTGGATATCCGCTGCAGCCTCTGAGCGCCGCTCCAGGGACACGCGCAAGGAGCACTTTGTACGGGTTGTCACTGGCACAGACGAGCGTGACAACTGCATCAGACTTTAGGCACCGTTAGTGAGTCATGGGTTGGAATGCCCCCGGAGCTTATTCTCTGCAGCAGTCGATGGGGGCCGCCCGTAACGGGATACACGCTGGCACCACGGCGATCATCCAGGAGTGGCTTCGGGCTCACGTACCACGGGTCCTTCCCGGACGATCTCTCTTTGCGGTGGCGGGATGGCGGGCTTCGGACCCTCGAAATCTTTCTTTACGATTTGAAGCCAAGATCAGCGTAGCTGATGGCGGCGCTGCACTTTTACTCCGCCCTTCACAGCTGTGAAGGGCGGAGGGAAAACGCGGCGGGTGGCGGACCAAAACCGCGGCACCCCGGCCCTATGTACCCCGCCCGATACGGGGTGTCAATTGGTTCCTATTCACTTTTTCGATACATCGTCTGGCCCTGGCTCCGGTGGCTCCGTCGGATCCATTTCGTCGGGCTTGGAGCCCCCTCGGTGGACCCGGTGTTTGGCTTCCCGAAGTCGATAGCTGGGACCATTCGCCTCGAGGATGTGGACGCGATGAGTCAGGCGGTCCAGCAAGGCGCCGGTGAGTCGCTCGGAGCCGAAGACCTCGGTCCAGGACTCGAACGGCAGGTTCGTCGTCACAATCAGACTCAGACGCTCGTACGACCGGCTGACCACTTCGAAGAGCAGTTCCGCTCCCGTCTTGGAGAACGGCACATAGCCGAGTTCATCCAGGATCAGGATGTCCTGGCGTTCCAGCTGATGTAGGGTGCGTTCCAACTGCCGCTGTTCGGTCATCTCGACCAAGTGGGTGACCAGGGCCTTCACAGCGAAGAATCGCACCCGGCGGCCCTGCATGCATCCGGCAAAGCCCAGGGCACTGGCCAGGTGGGTCTTGCCCGTCCCGCTGTTGCCGACCAGCAGCACGTTTTCGTGGCGATCGGCATACTCGCCCGTCATCAGCTCTCGGACGAGCTTCTCATTGAGGGAAGGCTGGGCGGTGAAGTCGAACGTGTCCAGGGTCTTGAGGATCGGGAACCGGGCGTTCTTGACGCGACGCTCCGCCGCCCGTTTCTCGCGGTCCAGAGCCTCTCGTTCCACCAGACGCCGCAGGAAGCCGACGTAGTCGCAGTGGTCTTGCGTACACGCGACCGCCACAGCCCGATACTCCCGTAGCATCGTGGGCAGCTTCAGTTGCTTGAGGTAATACTCCAGCAGCAGGTGAGACTTGTTCTGGCTCATGCCTGGCCTCCTTGCCCCAACAGACAACCATACGCCCGAAGGTCCGCCGTCGAGACCTGAACCAATCGCAGGTGCGGCCGACCGGCCAGGTCAAAGGTTGTCTGACGCCAAGGCAGGCCGTCCGGAAGGAATTGCGCCAGACCGTCCTTCGTATGGATGTGGTGACGCAGGGCCTTCTCTACCGCGGTTGTCAGGTCCGGTACGCTCCGCGTCTCCAGCAGACGCAGCACCTGGATATACTCCCGCGTTCCGTTCTCCAACTCCACTTCCATGCGGTCACGGAGCACGTCAAAGCAACGCGGCAAACGCCAGCCGTCGAACGGCTTAGCGAACGCCAGCGAGTGGGGTTTTCGCTCCAACAACGGCAAATAGTGCAACGGATCAAAGAACTGTTGCTCTTTGCCCCAGCCCCGTGGATGGACGGCAATCACTTCGTGCAAACGGCAGATCTTCACCTGATCCGTGTAGCCCTTGACCGTCACCTCTTGGTAAGCGTATTCCATCGGCACCGAGTAATCGTTGTCATCGAACCGAACCAACAGCTCGCTGTTGACGTGGCCCGGCTGAATCCGACAGGCCTCGAAGGGCGTGAATGGCAGGCCCAAAAAGGACATCTGCTCTTCCCCCAGCAGTTGTTCCTTGACTCGTGTCTGGCCCCGAACCCGCCGACGTAGATCGTCCCGACACATGGTCAGAAGATAGGCATTCAGTTCCTCGAAGTCCCGCACCTGGGGGACCGGCACCAGGAAGTTCTGCCGGGTGTACCGAACCAATCCCTCCACCACCCCTTTTTCATTGGCCCGACGCACCAGGCAGAAGTGATAGCCGAACAGGTAATGGCTGACCAACTGGAGGAATCCCACGGTCAGTTCCCGGGCCCGCGGACCGATGATCTTGGCGATGGCGATCTTGCTGTTGTCATACGTGATCCGACCGGGCACCCCGCCAAAGAAGGCAAACGCGCGAACATGCCCATCCCAGAACGTCTCGGTGCACTCCCGTTCATAGGCCCGTACGAAGAAAGCATCGGAATAGGGCAAGGTCATCACGAAGAAACAGACCTTGCGCAGCACCCCGCCCATTTTCACCAACGCGTGTCCGAAATCCACCTGGGCCTCGCCCGGCGGCTGCTTGAGGGGCATGAAGACCTCCTGACTCGTCCGCCGGATCTCCCGGACCACGTCCTTGACGATGGTGTAGCCCCCCGTGAATCCCTCCTCCTGCAGACGCTCAAAGATCCGCTTGGCGGTGTGACGCTGCTTCTTGTGGATGTGCTGGTCTTGGGCCAGGATCTGGCGAATCCGATCCACGTAGGGATCGATCTTGGGCCGCTCCGGACGCTTGCTCCGCCGGTAGCCGGGCGGGGACGGATGCTCCAGAATCTTCTCCAGCGTCGTCCAATGCATCCCCGTTTCCCGCAGAATCTGCCGTTTGCTGACCCCCTCCCGAAGCACTCTCCTGCGAATGTCCAACCACTGTTCCATGCTGCAATACACTCCCTTTCCTTTCTGCTGAGACCCTCATGGTCTCCACGGTCTCCGGCACCGTGGAGGACCACGAATTCTCGCAGAAATCTTCTGGGAGTGCCGCAGTTTTACTCCGCCCCGCCACCCGCCGCGTTTTCCCTCCGCCCTTCACACGGGCGAGATTCCCATCGCAGTTCTCTCGGCCTCAGTATTTGATGACCCTAAGTATCCAGAATAAAAGAAGTTCTGACTGATTAAGTGAAAGGGAAATCATGCGACAAATTGCCCTGATTCGGACTATCTTGATCGTCGGTATTCTTCTTGTAGGCGATGCCTGGGCAGTCAGCAAGGGACCGAGCCGAGCGAGACAGAAATGCACCCTTGCCGAAAGGACACCATCTGCAATAAAGGGCAGTGTACTGCTGGATGCCCAGAACCGCTTCCGTCGCATCCAGGCGTACAGTCAACTGCCGCAACTGTTCAACGCGATGGCGACACTTCTTGACCGACAGGAGGCCGCCGCATAGAGTCGTAGTCTGTCACCATGCCGCAACCCGAATTCCAACGGCAAGCGGGACATCTTCCTTGTTAGCCATTCCTCTGCCACTTTTTTTGTGAATACGTGTACGTGTGTCCATTGGTAAACGTGATTGTCACACCTTCATCTGGCGTAATAGATTCAATGGACTCGACCATTTGATTAGGCTTGGGTTCATAAATAATTGCAATGGTCATCCCGGTTTCTCGGTTGCGTAGGGTTGCAGAGACACGGAGGCTTGACGTGCCGAAGAGCGTCATCCCAGTGCGCGGATTTTGGTCCTTTTCCACGAAGGCCACACCGTTTAATGACGAAACTATATTGTTCTTGGCGTCCCCATTCAAGAATGCCTTGATGCACTCATTCAGCGCTCCGATCTCCGCTTGGTATGAATACTCTTCCAATGCCGCGCGCGCCTCATCAATGTTGGGGGCGCCCGGATACTCACTGATGTAATTTGCAACCTCTGCAAGGCTTTCTTGCTCCGTTGCTCGCGCCCATTTGAGCGATCTGACAGCCTCTGATGCTTCACGTGCGTGCGGAGACTCCGGGTGGGACTGCGCATAGGCGAGGTAGGCAGGGATAGTGTTGGTATTCTTGGCATCTTCCCATGCTTGGTCACGCTTACGGCAAGACAAGGCCATGGTTGTTGCAAGAATCAAGATGATAGCTAATGTGTTTTTCGCTTTCACGGTTTTCTCCTTTGGTTCAGGGCCAACTATGTATATATGGTTTCCTTATAACACACTGATCTCGTGGGTGCGCCCATATAAGACCCCGCCCATCAAGGCGCGTGAAGCCAGTACAGCTTGAGACTTGACAATGGCCGGTCGTGTCCACGATGTTTCGAACATTTGATTCTGGTGGTCTTGGGTCTAGTCCTGGTTTGTATAGCTGACACCTGCGCAAGGGCATCACGTGATTGGGACAGTCACCCTAGACCAACGTTTCGTTCTACATCTCTGAGTCGTTCCATATTCAAATGACGATGCCTACTTCACGATCATACCTATTTCGTATACTGTTAGCTTCATGACAACTGCCCTCGTTCAATCACTGCCGATCAACTTCGATCTTAGCAGTTCCTAGTTGACTATCGTAGACTCCGAGCAGTCGAAATGCATCACTCGACTACCCGATTGGCGCTTTCAGTTAGCAGCGGTGGTGCCTCCTCCGAGAATATGTACACGTGCATCTCCGACGGCTCAATCATACATACTGCACCTTCACCTTTGAATTCTATCTTCCTCTCTCCATCAAGCGATTTGCCATCAGCTGCGACTTCTCCTATCGTTGTGTCGATTACTCCGAAGTCGTGTTCGGGATGACGTAGAATACGCAACTGCACTTGGCTGTAATTCTGGTCGTCTGGTTTGCTTATCCCGCAAGAGCCCTCGTAGTCATCCATCCAGTGACCTTTGACAATCTCGGCCGTTGAACCAACCACCGCCTTCCCAGTAGCATCAGTTACCACACGAGAATAACGACTGACACTGTGTGGTCCCAAGCCATCAAGAATTGCCTCTGCGTTGTCCATCATCGCGAGCCATGCCATGGCGTTCAATTCATTGCCCGGGCGAACTTGCACTGCAGTAACGGTCGAAGTCTGCTCGACTAACCGGATTCCCATTAGATGCCAGTATGCGTCGGCGGCCTCATTTGCCTGGGCCGAGTCTCCGTAGTTCTTATGGAATTCAAGATAGGCATCCGGAGTGTTGATTGTTTGAGCTGATCGCCACGCCTGACGAAGCTCCTCCTCGGCTCTACGGCGTTCCTCCTCCCTCTTTGCCTTTAGATCGGCAAGCCGCTGTTTCGCTGCCGCTGTATGATCCCCATCTGGGTATTCTGAGATATAGCTTTCATATCCGCGGATCGAGTTGCTATCAACGGCTCTTTCCCAATCTCGCTTGGGTGTGGCACAACCAGAGAGTGCAAGCGACAAGACAATGACCGACAAACACCCCAGAACTTCAGTTCTTCTCACAGTCATACTTGTCTCCTTTCGTTTCGGCCAGGGAATGATAGGGACAGCCACAAATAGCGGTCCCTTAAGTCACATTCTGTTGCCTCCATTCGGCTCGTGGGACCTTTAAGAGGCGGAACATCCGGGTCGGAGGTCCCCGACAGAGCGCTTCAGAGAAACGGCACTGACGTCAGCGCTCCCGCCCATCCCTTTGAGGGTTTTGCTGAAGAAACGATAGCCCCGCGTTCAGATCCCATGCCTCGACAAAGTCATCCTTGATCCACCTTCCGCTTCCCCCCAAACACTCTATTCAGGATAACCCACAACACATTATCCTTTGCCTCACCAGGTGGCACGTGTCCGACCTTGTGGCTGATATGATCAAGAATCTGGCTTAGGTGAACCACCCTGTCATGGAGCGACGCAATCTCCACAGAAAAGGACGCAGATTTCTTGTCTAAGAGAGCAGTCCCTTCAGAAATGCCGGCAAATAAGCGTTCCATTTGGGCAACATGATCCTTCAGAGGCTGTGCCATGGCATTTGCCATTGAGGCCAAGTGCTTGCCCAGTGCTGGTGCGACTTCCTGTAGGGTTCGATGAAGTTCGCTTTGAGCTGTATCACTATGTTCCTGTATGAGCGCCAGGGTTGACGTTAGACGGTCTACGGCTTGTGGTATTATCTCAGCATGCATGCTCCGCAACTCTGCCTCTTTGCGCTGAAGATCCTCCATGTTCCGTTTGAACTGATCTTGTTGCCGTGTAAGATTCTCATTCACATGCTCCTGAAGCAACATGGTCTGCTCTCGGAAGTGTCCCACAACCTGTCCAAGATCTTTCCCGATCCCAGAAATAACCTGCAGATTGCTCTGCTGAGACTCAGTATCCTGCTGCCGGAGCCTTGCAAGCTCCTCCTCCAGCAGCGTGCGTTCCTTCTCCAGGTGGTGCGCCAGTTTCTCCTGAGCGGCTTCCGTGCAACTCTGCACTCTATCGAGAGTCACTGCGAATTTGTCTATCATGCCCCCTAACGCTCCAGTGCTGGCCTGCTGGCTGGAGGTCATCCCCTGGTGAACCTGCCGGATCTGATCGAGAAACTGTTCACGCAAACCAATGCGATCCTCTGCGGCTTGTTTCCGAACAAATTCCATGTGTTCCTGTTCCTCGGCAACGCATGACGCAAAGCGATCCATCGCAGCAGATAGAACCTCAATATGAGCTTTTTCTTTTTCCACGACTTCCTTCTGAGCACTAGATATCTCCTGATTGATTTGCCTCAACATAGACACTTGTTTGTTCCAGTGCTCCAGCATTTCTGTTTGAATGCTATCGGCTCGCACAGAAAAATCCCGCGAGGACGTGGTGAGCGTACCAACGATCTGTCCTTGCGTGGCACGGAGTTCATCGTGGATACCTTTCCAGCCAGCTACTACGTGCTCTGTGATCTTCTTTCCAACAGACTCCAATCGTTCGGTCCACACCTGCAACGAAGCATGATGCTTGGCCATCTCCTCGGCAACGGCTTGGCGAATAACAACCTCGGGTTCGACCTCGGGTTCCACTTGACCATCATCGAAACGACAAAGCAGGCGACTGTTACAGTACTGCTCCACCTGCAACAGGAAGTCCTCTTCGGCCTTCTGCAACGAACTGGCCGGAAACATGATGATGACACTAACCACCAACGCCAGTAGCGTCGTATCGAAGGCCACTCCCAATCCCAGCGTGACTGACCCCAGAGATTCCTTCAACACTTCAAGGCTCTGCGCAGCCTCCACGGAGGCAGAGAAGCCACCGACTGCCTGCCCAATCCCCAGCACCGTTCCTATAAATCCCAATATGGGAATGGCCCAGATGAAGACCTTCAACATGCTATAACTGGACTCAATCGCGTTGGCATCGGTATCGGCCTGCGTTTTGAGCTGCTGATAAGCTTCCTGGACATCTCCACGGGCCTCAAAGTGTTCCAGAGCCATGATAATGCGATGGGCAAGGATACTGGCGGAGGGTTTCTTCACGGCGCCTTGTACCTGTCTGCAAAACGCGTGAGCATTGTCACGTGTGATCTGTTCTGATATCTCCTCGGGCAATAACTCAAGCTTCAGCGTCCTTGTTTGTCGAGACAACTTGAAGTACTTAATCGAGAGCTTGACGATTGCCCAGAATGCAAGGAACGTGATGGCATAAGGTACCCACCCTCGACTACCCAGTAATTGCCCCAGGTAATTCTCTCTCAAAGCAGAAACCACAAGCACGTAGAACAACACGGTTAAGATGCCAGCAAGGATTCCAGACGTGATAAGACTGACGTCTGTGGGACTCATCTTTCCGATTTGGTGTTCACCCCGATGCTTTCGTCCGCTCTCGCGATGCATACTGTGTTCCTCCTCTGGTAAGGTGAATGTGAGACGGAGTCCGTTATCTCGCCTGGAGACACCGGAGGTAGAACTCACTCCTGCTGTCGTGGTTGATAGAACTCTCTTGCAGTTTGGACACAAACCTTCTGCCGTGGGTAGGATTTGCTTTGCTCCACAGTGTGAGCAGTCGGCTAGCGGCAGGTCGATTTCTGACTCTGTCATAATGATTCCTTCAGCAAACGAGCAATAAACTAACCGTCTAGAACCTTCATTTACACACCGTTGGAACTGATGGCCTATAGCCTCGCACCTCCTTCAATAGAGGGCGCACAAGAGAGGCTCACTCAGTCCACGGGCTTCGCGACCTTGCCCCCACTACCTGCACTTTTCTCTCGGTTAAGGACGATTTGGAACTCTTCGCCGTTGTCATAGCCGATCCAACCAGCGGCGAACCCCAGTGATTCGGAGATCTGCCGGCATTTCAGATAAGTCTCAAAACTGTCACCCCACACAAGGAAACGGAGGTAGTGAGCGTCGTTCTTCTTGGCGTGTAGTATCTCTTGATAGTCGGAGTTTCTTCTTTGGACCTCTTCTGCCGCCTCCCCTGCGGACTGATCCGTCCACTCGATAAAAGCAACTATAAGAACACCTCCGCCGTCCTTGGGCCATAGTCCGATCTTCCATCTGAGCACCCCATCCCCGACATCGTGAGAAGAGAAGTATTCTTTGATCTTCAGGAGATCCCCTACCGAACTAGGCAAACCACCACCGACCGCGGCGCGCATGCCCGTCCCCAAACGATTTTCAAAACGCTCCGCGTCGAGGTAGTGAATGCGGCCGTAGCGACAGAAGAATAGAAGAGGTTCCGCATCCTCCGGCGCGGGCCGAGGATCGGGCAGACGAATCGTGTCGTAGCCAAAATCGTCTTCAGAAACCAACTGGGTGATACGGGATTCTAATTGCTCGATCTCTTTCTTCAACTCTGCAAGTGCCTGACGCAATCGCTCCAATCGAGCTTCCAATAACAGGCTATCTTGGCGCGCATAGTGAGTTGAGTAACTGTCCGAGATTGATATCAATTCACCGGGGCGATCAAGCTCTTTTCTTAACTGCGCAATGGCTTCTTTGACTCGCGGCAAATCCGCCTTCGTCAGGGACGCACTCTGTTCTATAGACCCCCATCGTTGGCGCATTTCGTCGAGCAGGGCCTCGATGCGACTCGCTTCCTCCAGTGCATAGGCGAGAGCATCCGGCGATGCTTCAATCTGTGCATCGCGGTGAATTCTGTCAATCGCATTGCCAACGCCGATTCGTGTGACCGCCAACAGAATGATCAGTATGCCCACCACGTTGGCCATTGTATCAAGCAAGGAATCGTAATTCTGATTCGCAGCTTTCTTTCGCACCCGCATCGAAGAGCTCCTGAGTTACTTGGCCATGGGTAATCACTATAAGGAATCTTCAAAGAACGTAAGATCGATCTTGCCGTAGCCGGGAACTGGAAGCTTGCCGTTTCTTACCTTCAGGTTCTCAGCGACAGCGGCGGCTTCCTCGTAAACAGGAATCCCATCGGGCCGAATCAGGAAGATTACACTCGCATTCTGGTTGCTTCGACTCTTCACTTCTTCAAGGAACGTTCGGAATTCCTCGCTGTCTGCGATCTCACCTTTCTGAACGCGCACTTGCGAAGCGTTGACTTTCTCATACAACAGGATAGAATGCGAAATGCACTCCACAAATACAGGGACAAGGTCCTTTCCTGATCCGCCTGGACGTAACCGTACACTTCCAGGGCTAGGCGGCGTCCCGAGACGGTCCGCACGTTGGGTCAATTGGCCCCTTAGGATCTCAAGTCGGCTCAGTTCCTCGTCCAACTCTTCACACTGCTTCCGAAGCCGATCGTTGTCGGCCCGAAGATTTGCGTCAGTTTCCTCATGTTCGTCCGCATCTGTCCGCTGCTTCCGGAGACGCTCCAATTCAGCCCGCATCTCGGCTATCTGAGATTCTGCCATTAGTGCGTCTTCGATCAGCCGTTCCAGTCGATCTACTTCCTGCTGCCCGGTGTCATTTCGCGCCTGAAGCCCCTCGTAGTCCTCATACCCGTCCTCGGGCTCTTCACCCATCTGCGCCAACGCCATGGTGGCGATCATCAGAGTAAGCGTCCCGATCACACAGGCTAGAACACTGAGAAAGGGGAACAGAGACACGGTATCCGTTGCTTTCTTCCTTCGCTTCGACATAAGCTATTTCTTTCAGTTGCGGCGACCTTGAGCCACTGTCCTCGGCGCCTCCTCCGCAAGCTTAAAACACCAGATCAGGGGCAAGTTCACTACCCAGTGGAAACTCCAGCTTCTCTCTGTGCTCAACGCCAAAGGTGCGGTCTGTTATCTGTAGGGTGACGCCCAGAGAGTTCGCTTGAACGGTCCTTTGAGGCAGCACCGTCAGACGAGCAACCTTCGTTTCGTTCACGGCGATCTCGCCCAAGGCCTGAGAACCTACCGCGACGCGTATGCCCTCATCGCTCACACCTTCTATCTTCGCGGCCACGTCCTGCGCGACCGCATCACCTTCGTTCCGCACTTCTACCAGCAAATCGATCTTCTCGCCCTTTTGGATGTGTCCATCCGCGTTGCCTTTCGAATTCCCAGAGTTGTCATCGATAGCTTCGACTCGCACGGAGAATTTCGGCTGAGGCAATCCTCGAACCAGGAGCTCTACCTGCACAGGTTCTGGCTGATGTCCGTTCAATTCGCGCCATTTGAACGCAACCACCATCGGGCCGGTGGGCTGCCTATCCGGGATGCGGAATCGTCGGCTCAGGGTCACCGCTTCACCCGGATCCAATTTGCCGACCTCATACGCAACGCCAGCTAATGAATCGACAGCACATTCAGTTTCTGCGATCAGTCGGTAGAACTCTCCCTTGCCTGTATTCTCGACCGTCAGAGAGAGCTCACATTCGGCGCCAGCTCTTACCTCGCCATGAGGCAGTTTCGGGATCACCTTCGCCACGGGTGGGCGTTGTGGCTCACCCCTAAGCGACATACTGTCTGCCGTGGCTTTCTTGACGATAAGGTCTATTCTGTCCTGTGTCAGCTTGGTCTGTGCCAGTTCGACCCACATGTCCTCTATGTTGCCTTCAATCACTATGTCTGCTGGCGAGAGAGCCAGAGCATCGCGAGGCTTATCGGCAAAGGTGAAGACTGCCCATCCGCTGTCATCTGTGACAGACACGGCTCTGTCCAACGGCGGATCCATCGTCTTTAGGCGCAATGGAACCCGTACTGCCGCCCGTGTGATTGGTTCTGACTGAGAAGGTATGAGTTCAGTCACTTCGCCAGCTTTCTCTGCAACCACAGTAGCGGTAGCGAAAGGCTTTGCCAACTCCTTGTCCGTGATTCCGCTGTAGACATTGGCACGGGCTTCCTTGGCTCCGGCCTTGAGGGCCTTGACTGCCTTGTCGAGCTCCGCTTCGTTCAAGGTCTGAATTTTGGCGTTTGTGGCGGCATGCACGGGCACTCCAAGCCCCAGAGTCAAAACATCGGCAGCAACAGAAGCGACACCTATTATATTGTTGTTCTCATTGACAGCGCTTGTATCTTGCCCTGACATGCTCTTTACAGCCTGCATCTTGCAGAACCTTTTCTGAAGGTCATACGAGACCATGCAGTCTTCCTCTGCGTAAACGCGCAAGACTCCGGGGGACGAATACCAATCGATTTCCCTGATAACAACCTGACTACAGTCCACGATCCTCTCATTGATACGGTCTTGCCCGATCAGCTCTCCCGGCCACGTAGCCACCACCTCCGAGGGCAGATGAGACTTGGCACACCCGCCCAGAAAGATGCCGATGGAAAGGGCACTCCTCACGAGGCAGGAAAGTAACAGCCATCCCTGTCTGCGTGTCACTCCCACACTCACGTACCTCATCCGTCCCCGACACTTACCAGTCACACCAAGATTGATTTGATGACGCGCGAGCATCTTATTTCCCTCCATATTCCTCAAGACACTTTGTGACCACCGAATGCTTCTGCTGACTGGCATAGTCGCACGGCATCCACCCAGCATTGTCCTCGATACGAGCATCAAAGGTGTGGGCCAGGAGCAAAACCACAACATTCTGATATCCACCGGACGCCGCTTCATGCAACGGTGTCGCCCCTCTCTCATTGCCTGCATCGACCTCGATATCCCTTGCCAAGAGCAGCTTCACGATCTCGAGATGCCCGCGAAAACAAGCGAGGTGCAAGGGTGTCGCTCCGTGTTGTTCTCTGGCGTTATAGTTGACGCCACGGGCAAGAAGCAATTGAACGAGATCTATATGGCCCTTCAGGATTGCCAGATGCAATGGCGTCAGGCCATGCTTCTCCCGGGCATCGACATCGGCGCCCTTCTCGGCTAACTGAGCGGCAATTTCCAACAAACCGGCATCGGCCGCCACATGGAGCGGAGTGATCCCATCGAGAGTGTAAGTATTGATATCTGCATTCTTTGCTAATAGCTGCATTACCACGTCGAGATTGCCTCTACGCACAGCGTAGTGGAGAGCGGTAGCTCCTTTGGCGTCCCGACCATCGACATTGACAAGGGCGCTCATGATTCTCTTTACAGCAAGCTCATCGTCATCTGTTATAGCTTGGATCAGCGACGTGGACGTCGAAGACTTTGAGGTCAGAGCCGCGGGTGGCTTCATCGACATATCAGATGACCCAGCCCCGCCACCGTCGTGTTTGCGGAAGATCTCAGATATTGCTGTACCAGGAAGCTTCGAGTCCAGTTCAGACGCCGTGAGTTTCGCGCTGTTTTTCACTTCAGTGTCGGCGCCGCCGGCTAGCAACAGTTCGATAACGGCTGAATGCCCATGGGCCACTGCACGATGTAACGCCGTGTCGTCGTTACAGTCGACAGCATCGATGGCGACGCCTTTTTCCAGTACAGTCAACGCCAGATCCTCATTCCCCATCTCCGCCGCTATGTGTAGAGCGGTCCGCCCCTGCGCGTCCCTACCGTCAATGTCCACGCCGCTTTCAACAAGGTGATTGACTCTTCCAATGTCGCCATGTCCTGCAGCTTCATGCAGCGTCCAAACACAACTGCGGAGGAAATCTGCAATATTCTTATAGCCACGTTGCTCAGCAATATCGATCGGTAGGGCATCCAACATAGTCCGGGCATCGATTGGCGCCGCGTGCTGAACCAGCACTCTGACAGTACTGTAGTGCCCTTGATGCACGGCATAGTGGAGCGGCGTCCCCCCGTTCTTCGACTCTCGGGCGCTGACATCAGCGCCTCTGCGTACAAGTAATACGGCTACGGCCTCATGACCTTTGTAGGCAGCCCAATGCAACGGCGTCCAGTTATCTCTTAAGGAATCTCTAGCGTTGACGTTTGCCCCCTTGTTCAAAAGTGCCTCCACCCGCTCCAAATCAGGCTTCTTGACGGCCTCGTGAAGTTCGACAGACAAGGCATCACGGTCTTCCTCTGTCGACTTCGTCTCTGCCCCTTGCGATTCCTGCTCCGCGGAATTGTTCCTGCTGTCCTTCAGCAAGTCGCTGAGTGCTTCGTACGAATGGCGAGCCGCTATGCATTGCAGGGCTCTCCTGGCGCCATACGAGAAACGCCCATCCTGTAAGAGCGTGGACAGCACGGGAACCGAGGCGGTCGTCCCGATGATAGACAACTGTCGACACATGAAGATCTTTGCAGCCGGACTTGCATCGGAACCAAGCATTGCAGCAAACCGCCGTTCAAGTTGTTCCCAAACAAGAGCTGAATCGCGCGTACTTCGCACATACTCGTCGATGGCAATCAAAGGCTCCTGACTCTGCCCAAGCTCATATGCGGCCAGCTTCATGAGGTTCTTCGTCATATCTCCCGGCAGACCATAGAACTCCGTGCCGACTGCCAAACCACCCAGAGAGAACACCATGAAGAGAACGAGAAGCGACCGCCAACAGAGCCACACGCGCGACGAGACCTCAGGACACATGTTTGTATATGGAGTCAACGAGTGACCTCCGTTGCTGCTCTGAGGTAGCTCATTGACACCGTGTCGCGCCGTTACAAACCGTCTACACACTTGCTTCTCCCCGTCCGAACTCATCTGAGATATACGTGGTGAGGCCAACTACCGGAAGTACGGTTCCAGAAAGAGAGCCCACCCATCGGCCGTACGAGCGTAACACTCGCCTTCATACCAACAGCGTGCGCCCGGAAATACCTTGTCGATCTCAGCAGTGATCTGGTAGGAGCCATCCAATGGCATGACGACACAATGGAATTCGACTTGACCGACAAATCTAGGCGCGTTTCCAGCAGACTTTTCACCCTTCCCGTAGGCGGTCCCGATGAAGGACACTGACAGGGCAGAATCTCCATACATCATAGCACCCTTCATATCTCCAGCCGGACCGAATATGATCATTCCCCCGGTCGGATCAGTGAGCTTACGCCCGTTATAGGTCAACCCGCCCATTCGCGAGGATTGCTCCGCCCAGCCTGCCATCTCCGAACACACGTGTGTGTTCACGGTCTTGTCAATCTGCTCCTGCACCCTGGGTGGTATACCATCACCAACGTTATTGAGATACTGCCGTGCGCGCGCTGCGAAACGTCCGTCCCCGTGCTTCACCGTATAACGTTTGATCGCATCGGCGGTGCCCTCAATCTCAGCCTTACTCCAATCGTTGCAGTCTTGCGCTATTGCGGCGTGCTCTCCGGCCGGAAAACGAGTTAGATACTGTCGGTACAGATCGATGCTCCTCTTCTCCTCCGCCAAAGCCCACATGACCCCTTCCAAACCATCCTCCGCTTGGCTTACAAACCTGCCGTTCGGATAGCCGGTCAGGTACTTCTCGTATGCGTCAACTGTGTTGTGTGTCTTGGCACGCTGCCACCAGAGTTGCTCAAGAGCAGTCTGGGCCTGGGTGGCATGGGCTCCATCGGGATACTTCTCGATGTATCTTTCAAAAGTGTCCACATCATTGGCCTCTGCAGCTCGTTTCCAGCAGAGAGGCTCAAGACTCTGACGGGCTTCGACAGCATGAAGCCCTGTGGAGTACTCGGACAGATAGGCCTCGTACGCATCTATCGTCGCAGTTCTCTGTGTGTCACGCCATCGTAATTCTTCGATTCTCTCGAGTGCCTGTGTGATATACCTTCCTCTATCATAACGTGCGAGATACGCCCGGTACTCTTCGATCTGATCAGCGCTTTTTGCAGCCTGCCAGACAAGCTCTTGGATCTCTGCCTCGGCCTCAGCAGCGTGCCTTCCCCGGGCGTATTGCGACAGGTACTCTTCGTAGGATTGCACCGTATTCGTGGCTTGCGCCTCCTGCCAGTGGAGCGTTTCAACCTTCTCCTTCGCCAAACCGGCATGGGAGCCTTCGGGATGCTTCTGGAGGTAAACCTCGTAGCTTGCCACCGTACCCGAACGCTCCGAGGATAACCAGTCGAGTGATTCAATCTGGCCGCGAGCATCTGCCGAAAACTTGCCATCAGGACGATGTTCGAGATACGCCGCATACACTTCGACAGTATTGCTCGCCTTCGCCGCCTGCCAATTCAACTCATCGACCTGCTCGCATGCCTGAGGTGCAAATCTCCCGTTTGGATACTCTTTGAGATAACGTTCATAAGCCGCAATATCACCTTTCGCTTCTGTCTGCCGCCAGTAGATATCCTCTATCCGATCGGTGGCCTGTCCCGCGAACTCGCTTTCCGGGTACTCGCCAAGGAATTCTTGATAGCCGGTGATCGTGTTCGTCTCCTGGGCTTTGTCCCAGGCCATTTGGCCGCACCCGCAGATTCCCAACATCGAGGCCAAAACCGCAAACCATAGTCTGTTCATTTTCTCTTCCCTCTCAAAACAAATCCCAGTCGTACCGTCGTTCGGTTGGAAAAACCACGGCGACTTTCGTCACTAAGCCAAAGGGTTTTCCACATGGGATTCCCACTATCGCCCATGGCACACGTGTCGCGCGACACATCGACCACGGCCGCATTCACTGCAACCAGGCGCAACGTTTTCTACTTCTCCAGGGATACCGTTCCATCGGCCCGTATTGCAAATAGTGCAACCCTATTCCCATTTACCACTTGAGCGGTCTGTTCTGTCATCTGCACGTCATGGTCTGCCAGAAACCGATCGACTTCAGTCTCCCCGAGATGCGTATCCCTGCTTACGAGCCATGCCGATATCTCGTCAATGCCATGATATGTCCCTCTCATCTCACTTTCATTCCCTACTAATGACCACTGACTTGCACAGAGCGATAGCCAATGAGAAGACTGTGAAGTTGATCTTTGGCACATTCTAGCAGAAGGATCAGCCTTGCATGACTTTCCCTGGGGAGCTTGACAATCGCCCGCAGGACTTGTTCAGGTTCTGCCTCTGATGGCATGTCCCTGCGACGCATAAGGGCCAAGGCAACACCGACACCACCACGGATTTGACCATGGGCATCCTTTCTTGTCTCCAGCATGCGCTTACCTAAGGGCAAGCCGCCGACCTCACTGCCACAGACTCCGAGTTCACTCTCTTGTGAACGATCGCCATGAAGGAATGCCACCAGACTAGCTTCATCAAGGCTCACACTTCCCCGCCCTATAGTAAACCCTCCGGAGAGCAAACGTAGATCAAGAAGCCCCTGTGGTCCCTCATCTGGACCGATACTCCAGTCCCGCCCCCCAATCGTACCGGAACCAGCGAAACCCAAACCGACAAGCTCGGTCAGGGTATTAGGCGATCGGTCTATTAGGACTATCGCACGGAGTATGACCGATGATCCACCGGATTTCCTTGCGTTGACTCTCTCGGGGGACACTGTAAACACCACGGGATCCCCACGCGAACCAATCTGGATGGTCACGGCGGTGAGTTCCGCTGGGAATCCCAGCGGTACGAGGTCAGCAGTTTCACAGGACACAGCGCGAATATCGATCAGCTCCTCAACTTTGCCCGTAGCCTCTTGCGTGTGCTTACCCTGAGGATATCTGTCCAAATACACCTCATATTGCTCAAGATCATTCCGTGCCAAAGCGTTACCCCAATAGCTTTCCTCTAGCTTATCTTCTGCTGCCTCGACATGCTCACCCTGGGGGCATTTCTTCAGGTATAGCTCGTAATTCTGGACATCATCATGCTGTAGGGCGTTACTCCAACAGCATTCATCCAGTCGTTGGCTCGCCTCCATAATATACCTCCCTTGCGGGTAATCCCTCAAATACTCATCAAAGCTGACAACACTATTGGTATCTCGTGCCTTCTGCCAGCGGAGTTCTTCAATGCGGTTCTTGGCTTCCTGCAAGTACTTGCCAGCGGAGTATGTCTCAACATACTCTTGGTAGCCCACTAGATTGTCAGTCTCTTTCGCAGCTGCCCAAGCAAGATCCTGAATGCTATCCTCAGCCTCAGAAGCATACCTACCTTGCGGATACTCTCGGAGATACTTCTGAAAGGTGTCGATGTCATTCGCTTCCACCGCCACTTTCCAGTAGAGAGGTTCTAGACTTCGACAGGCCTCGGCCGTGTGCGTTCCCATGGGATATTCAGACAAGTATGTCTCGTATGCGTTTATCGTCGCCACACGTTGCGCATCGCGCCAGCGCAGTCCTTCAATTCTCTCCTGCGCTTGCGACAGGTACTTTCCGGTGCGGTACCGTGCCGCATACGCTCGATACTGGGCGATCTGATTCGCCTGCGTCGCTGCCTTCCAAACAAGTTCCTCGATCTGTGCCTGGGCCTCGACCGCGTGGACTCCAGCGGGGTACTCGGACAAATATGCCTCGTGAGCACCTACCGTCGCCGTACTCTGCGTCTCGTGCCAGCGCAGTTCTTCGATGCCCTTCTGTGCTTGGTTCGCATAGGTCCCATGTGCGTACTGTGCAAGGTAATCCTTGTAGGACTTGACGGTATTCATGGTACGGGCTTGCTGCCAACGGAGCCTTTCAATCTTGACTCTGGCTTGCGCTGCATGGGCCCCGCGGTCGTGCTTCTTCAGATAGGCTTCGTAGCTGGCGATACTGTCCGAGTGTTTCGCGGAATCCCAGTCCAGCATCTCAATCCGTGAACGGGCCTCTTCAGAACACTGGCCCTGCGGATGACCTGCAAGATATACATTGTAAGCGTCGACGGTGTTGCCCGCCTTCGCCGCCTTCCAACTCAATTCGTCAATTCGCCCGCTGGCCTCGCCGGAGAATGTACCCTTTGGATACTGGCCAAGGTATTGTTCATACGCACTGATGTCCCCCTTCGCCTGTGTCTGCTCCCAGTAGAGATTCTCTATGCGGTCTGCCGCTTGGTGGGCAAACTCACTTTCCGGGTACTTGGCACGGAACAGCTCGTATCCTTCGATCGTGTTCGTCTCCAAAGCTCTGTCCCAGGCCATTTGACCACACCCGCAGAGTCCGAGCATTAGTACTAAGAAGATGAGCGACAGTCTGTTCATATTAACGTCTCCTTCTTAATAACCTTCGAACCAACAATACCTTCCTTTCTCAAATCCACTGTGACGCGTACCAGTTACGGTCACCTTACGTGACAGTGCGGCTCTATTTCATCGTGGATAGCCCAATCGCCTCATCGAGCATTTCATAGTAGCTGCTCCATCCACTTAACATTCGCGTCAGTCCGTCCACGACAGCTTCGCAGTGAATGGGCGCGTTCTTGTCAGCGATGTTGATGAGTGTCTGAATGACTATATCACCGTCTCTGTCCAGCATGATTCGATCCGGTATCCAATACTTCAGCATGTATTCATTGCTGACTTCCAGAATCTTCTGCCTCGTCTCAGGCGTCTCCGCTGCATCTGGCATGACGTAATACGCTGTGAGGACAATGACTCTCTCGACAATTCTGTCTGCCTCTTTCCGCGCCGACATGGTATCAATCTTGACCTGCAGATGTGGGGCTTCTCGGGGCAGGATAGGATAGTAGATCGCCAGGTCGGACATATCATCATCCAAGAACTTCACGTCCGCTTTGATATTCATCTTCTGTTTGATATACCGTGCAATCGTCGTTTCAACAGAACGTTCATCTTGAGCAGGATATAGCAGCCATTCCGGAGATGACATGTCAAAGTCGTTGCCGCCTTCAGAAGCCCATATCCCTACACCTGCTACCAGAGTGAGCAACACGATTGCGATCGAGATCTTCCTCTTAGCCATGAATCACTCCGTACTCGTTTCTTTGTCTATCGTCGACACATCGCCACATACCTCACGCGTGCACGAATATGCTTCTCTTCTGTCGCAATTGCCAAGGACACGCTATCGTCCCCACGCCGTTAGTTCTGTAGTATGGGTATCAACCATTCCTTTTTCTGCTCTTGAGCAAGATCCATGGCAGAAACGCCGTTGTTGTCGAGAATGTTAGGGTCGCTGCCGTGCGTCACGAGCAACTTCACCATCTGTTCGTCGTCGTTGTCCACGGCAACATGTAGAACCGTCTTGGCTTCATATCGCGGGTGATACGTAGCTCGGACGGTGTTGCCCTTCTTGCGATACTGTATCTCGTCGGACAACACCACCGTGAGGTCCCCCGTGGAAAGAGAAGAGCCAAAGAAGGGCAATGAGTCACCCACGCCATGAACGATCAACACTTTGTTGGGATTCGTTCCATGCTCCAGCAGCAGCCGCGCTGCGTCCACGTGGCCGTGCTTGACGGCCTCTGCAAGAGCATTCAGCCCCTGCTTTATTTCCTTGATCTCAAACAGATATGTGCCATCGTCCATCTTCTGTGGGCCCGATCCGAATCCGTACGCGGACCGCTGCGTCTTTGGGTCAGCTCCACGTTCCAACAAGAGCGCAACAATCTCCGTATGCCCTTGTCTCGCTGCCAGCATCAGAGCGGTCGTCCCACGATCACCTGATGATTCAACCTGCGCGCCCCGTGAGAGCAGGTCCAGAATCATCTCCTTGTTGCCCGTATCAGCGGCATTGCGCAGGCCTCCATCCAAATGGTCCTGCCGCGACTCCGGCTCCATCTCGGCGAGAGCTTCGGCCAACGCAGCGACATCACCTTTGCTCACCGCCTTGTAGAACCGGGTTCCTGGCGAGGAAGCACACCCTGCACCATGTGTCAGGATCACGCTAACAAACAACAGGACAACGCTTCCGGATGTACGCATGCTAATCTCCAACAGCCCGCGACAAAAAACACAGCGTCATTGAACCTCTGTCGATTTCGTAGGTACCCGAGCCAAGGATATGTCATGGCGCGGAAGACCATCTCCGTGGGCGGCACTTTGCACGGGTTCCATCACGGAAGCCTTGCCCAATCTGCCATCCGCTGTGTATGAGTACTGCATGACAATACCGGACTCCTCTTGCCCCTCCTTAGCCAAGGTGGCTTGAGCAACCACGGGCTCGCCTGCCTTGTTAAGTGTATAGCCGAACTCAACGGAATAGTTGCCCGAAGACATCGACTGGACCAAGGGTTTGTCGCTGGTACAGACGATCTTCTGGAATTCACCGGATTGACTGAATACGAGTTCATCATCATTCTGATCTACCAGCCGATAAGAGAGATCGGACATCAAAGCCAGGAACCGGAAACGGCTATTCTCTGGATTAGCAGGTTCATACCCAATGAGTGCCTGGTCGTTGGTGAAGACAAGTTCTTCGCTACCCTCACCTTCCAGATTCTTGACGCGAAGTCGCTCCGGCAGACGAACACTCCTGAATCGGACCCACTCGCTGCTGGCTCGTTCGATCTTGTATGGAGGATTCTCCAACTGAGCGGCAAACTCTCTCTGGTACTCGAAGTGGATTTGATGAAGATCAGAGAATATCATGTCTGTTAGATACCCTGCCCCATTGAATTGAAACTCATTTTCAATCTTATCCAGCAGTCGAAACGATCCGTCTGACAGAAAGAGGATACAAACGACCTGACTTTCCTTTATGTCGCTGGGAACATAGGCTGCGACACTGAAACGATCTGGGTTAAACGTCAGAATCTCCTGCTTCCCCGACATTCTATCGACTAATGCTATTGTCTTGGGCAAGATCACGCCCCGGAATTCGGCTGTATCATCGCCCAATGGTCTGATCTGATAAGGAATCATGAAATCCCAGCCAGGACCAAAAGCTCCCTGCGACGTATCATGCGGACGAAAACAGCGCACGAGCTCAAGACAGGTATTGTAGAAGGCGCACTGCGTGATAACGTCCCTCCAATCCTCATATTCTCGCGTCGGCAAATACTTCGTCAGCTCGCTGAGGAAGCAGGCTTTGCTCTTGATGTCTTTGTTCACAATACCGCCGAGATTCTCGACGATCTCTGAACTCGCTGCCTCAGCCTTTCTCCAGCATTCCTCGATGATCAGATCGGAATCACCGCCAGGCAGATTCCCCTCAGAATCGGAGGCTTCCAGAAGAAGCCTGGCATACGTCACGCGGAACATCTGATGCTGAAGTTGGTCAACGCTCTTCTCCGTAAGCTGGTAGCCGGCTTCCTTTAACGAAAAATCGGTCTGATATCTAATACCTCGAAAGTCTTTACTTGATGACGCAGAGTGTTGAGGCAAAACGGAAAAGCATCGTTGCTTCAGAGTGAAAGAGAATGGATCGCTGACCGTCCGACCGGGAGTCTGTCCGACCGCCAATGACGTGGTCCCTGGAGTTCTCGAGGGCAACTTGGCCAATGCGGTACTTATCGCATGCACGGCTTCATTGTCGTAAATATACTGTCCTTCGCTGTGAAGCTCCACGCCACCTTCGATCTGAACGCCCTCAAACCGTTTGGAGTTCTTGACCAGTGCATCGACCGTGCCGATCGAGTCTTCCGTTATGACCAAGTCTTTGTTGGCCATGAGGAACCAGAACAGAGGCACGCCACTGTCTCTCAGGTACTTGGCCAGACTCACCATCTTGGCGTACTCGAAGAGCTCTTGATAGACAGGATACTTCTTAGCGATCTCCTGATAGTCTTTGGTGAATGTCTCGGCGAACTTCTTGTTCGCCGGGTCTGCGCCGCTACCGAATCCTTGGAACATGTACTCCGTTTGTACGGTCATCCTCCCACTTTCAAATAGGAGCATATTGTCGGACCGACGGAACTGCATGTCCTTGGGTACAAACCAGAAACGGCTCCAGGCCCCGACCGAGAGCATGCCTTGATCGGCCGCGTAGTCCAGGGGACTCTTGAAGCCTTTGATCTCCGGCGTCTCCGTTCCCACGGCCCACTTCTTCATCAGGTAGTCCGCTTCGCGCATGACCCGCCCGAGATCAGTATTGATGACCTGGCCAATGTAGCGCACGAGGTGTTTCTCCGCGCCTGGAGCAATCGGATCGATGGAGATGCCGGGGTCTTCGTTGCTGTAATAGACCGCCCACAAAGCCGTAACGAACTTGCGGAACGTCAGCGGATCCAGACGAGCATCTTCACCATCGACCACAAACGAAAACTTCGCCCCCGCCATATCCAACGGATTGGCCGTGTCTTCCCCGGACACCCGCGCCACGTTCTCGAGCATTACACCTCCAACGTTGGGGGTGCGAGTATAGCGTGCACTCGACAACTGAGTGTTAAAACTCACGGGACGGATGGGCGTCGAGAGAGGCCTGCTCGGAATGGTGAACGTAGGATTGGTGGGAACTCTGACGGGCGTCGAGACTGGTTGGAACTGTCTCAAGATGCTCATTCCAAAGCTCGGCTTCTTGCTTTCAGCTTCTTTGATCGCGTCGATTGCCGACGGATCATAGTTCGTGTCAAGCACACACGTCAAAAGCGGAACGTCCCATGATAGTGATTTCGGACTTGGCCGGGCCTTCGTGATGTAGCCCTTGATATCCTCGATCCCGCCGCTCTGAAGACGATAAAGCATCACGTCGAAATCAATGCCCCCGCTTACGATAATGGTCAGCTTCGTGTCTCTGAATGAGGCTTCGGCGGAGTTCTCTTCAACCGGATAGTCTCTGGCGGTGGGAACGTGTGCGACGCTGAAATCATCAAGCCAGTATGAAATGGTGGACGATTTGGCCATACCGCTCGATTCGAGACCTTGCGCAAGGGCGGTAATGTAGTACAATTGCTCCATGCGCGACAATTCCGGAAAATAGAGCTTCACATCTTGGAACTTGCCGTACAAATCCTGAGCAAATGCTTCTGCGGGGCGATCTCGCTCAGTGTCTCCTCCCACCGACATGATCTCATTCTTGACTCGAATGCGATACTCCTCGGCAATAACCAACCCCTCCTGCACCGTCACCTTTGCGTTTTCCGTGTCGGGCAAGAACCAAAACCGGCTGACAACAGAACTCTGCTCTCCTGAACTCTCGAAATCTGTAATAGATAGATCCAGGTACGACCCCACGTCAAAGATGTCCGCATTGAGCGTATCGAGGCCCAATCGCTTCAGTATCACATCTGCCGCCAGGAGATCCTTGCCGAACTGCGTGTCCTCGAGCCCTCCTTGGAAACGGATGACCTGTTTATTAGTCTTTTCCGTCTCATCCGTGCGATCGATACTTACGGCCGGGTCCTGTTTGACTTGCAGCACGGCTCGAACCGCAACAGCCCAGTCATCCAGGGTTACCGGCGCGTGATTGCCAATCTTCTTGCCCACCACAATGACATCATCCGCATCCTCATCATGAATGATGCCAACCGGGTGGGTAATCCCACCCATCTGACTGACTTCCGTACCACGCGTGCCGCTCTGAATGCGCTCCTGGGCGACTTTGAGCGAAAAAGCCGTGTATTGCTCGGCCAAGGCACTCGGCAGAAAGAGGGAGATGAGCAGACAACAACCGGCGGCCAGACATACATTCTTCATCGCTACTGCTCCTTCCCGATAGATGCCTGGTCACCATCCACATCCTGAGGCACCTGATACAGCAAGCCCAAAATGGGTTCAAAAGGCCACTCACCATCATTCCAGACAATGAGAGCCTTATCTGTCGTAGCGCCGCCAGGGCGCGCGCCGGGGTAGTTTCTCTGAACATTCAAGCTTTGAGAATAACCTTCCGGAGAAGACGAATGTAGTCTCCCTGCTTGCTGAATTGCTCGCTGCGTATATCCTCTTTGCGTTTGATCCGGCATGCTGAATCTTGGGACATTCCCCAATACGGCTGTCATCTTCGAATCCGCAGCCCCCGTCCGCTCGAGCACCGGATCTATCAGCGAAGCAGAGCGTCGGTAACCTGAAGCGTTGTAGCTGGAGACGCGACTTGCGCCATCAAGGGTCCCCGTTAACACCTCGGTCTGAGGGATGCGCAGAAGTGAAAGAGCACGTCCGCCCCATTCAAGGGCACCGCTCTGAGCCTGCATGATTCTCCCACTGCTGTTTGCTCTGCTTTTCATGCTCGCCCATTCAGAATGCGTATTGCGAACAACCTCCTGGGCTCTTGCCTGGATATACGGACTGGTCTGTCGGATATCTTCCGTCCTCATCGCGTTTATCGTGTTTGTGACCCTCAGGTTAGCTTGATCCAGTCTTCTTCGCGCGGTACCTCTAGCCCAAAATGGACTGGTATCAAGATTTCTTTGTGCCGTGTCAACATCTTGAATCGCCCCAATTAGCTGATACTGCCTTTGAAGGGAAGTTCCTTCGGAACCTGCATTGGCGTATAGTGTTTCGGCCTGTTTGTCTATGACTGCAGTACTATACAGGGCCTCGTTGGCAACGAATAATCCCATCAGGTCAGGCTGCAATTCCAGGGCATGTTGCATGTTCTCGTTTTCCTCGGGCACGGCCCGCTCCTTCGCTTCGAGGAGCTCTATACATCCCAGGCCATGATACGCCAAGGCGAAATCGGGATTGACCTCAAGGACCGCCTGAAAGGTCCTTTTGGAATTGGCGATCAACCCCTTTCTTTGCCGGATATTGATCATGGCCAGAGTATTGTAGACATCCGCAAAATCTGACTTGAGAATCCGGGCCCTGATCAGATCTTTGATGGCCTTGTCATACTCCCCCAGGACCACGTAGACTGCACCTCTTGCACTGAAAGCGAGATAGTCTGTCTCGTCGCGATCGATAGCCTCAGTGAAGTACTTGATCGCGGTTTCGTAGTCCAAATACTTGGCGTAGACGTCGCCCAAGAAATAACTGGCCAGAGCACCGTTCTTCTCCTCAGCCGCCGTTTTCTGACACCACTGTAGGCATGTTGCCAGATCAGCCAGTGTCGTTACGGAGAACAGCCCCACCGATTCATTGTTCCGGTTGGTCGCCAGACAGGCGTGGGCCTTAACAAATCGTAAAATGGGATCAGTTGTCTTGACGTCGACATTCTGTAGAAGATCGACGATCCTTTCCCAGTCTTTGGACAGCAAGGCCTCTTGCAGCTTGGCATTGTCATTCGATATCGTCAGACGTTTGTGTCTCTGGAGCTGGGGACGGCTTTCCTGCAATGGAGACGTCGACGCGGGCGCGTCGAATCCCGTGAACGCAGAGGTCTCCAATCCTGTCTTGTCCTTGGGGAATATGTAGGACTGAGCGGCCAGGGAGAAGCCAGGAAGATCAACCTCCACTTTCTGAGGAAGGGGCGCATTAGGACCACCGGCTTCTTCCGGTTCGTTGTTGGGCATCACCCACTCGTCCAAAGGAAGAGTCCAGCAAAGCGCGTCTTCACTTGGGCGAGTCCCAAGTACTGCCAGTTTCAGGCCACTAACATCACCATCCTCCAGCGCCATGAGGACCGCTTCCAGGGAGATTCCACCACTCAGTTGGCACAAAACAACGTCACCACTCTCGCACTTGACCTCGCCGACACGGTGGACCAACGAGTACTCTCGCGGCGTCTCCCGCGAGCGAACAGAGTACTTGCTCAGCAACGCATCTAGACGTGGCCTGTCATTGCCCAGGTTCGCGACGCCCTCCGCAATGCAGACCAGGTCAAACATCGCCTTGAGCCGCTTCAATGCGGGATTTGCATCGCATACTTCGTGGTAATGCTCCGTAAATTGACGTGAAAACTCCTCGGCCGCCATATCGGTTGCATTCGTGCCTTCAATCTCGACATTGACCTCACTTTGCATCGTCTCCGCTTTGACGCCCAATCGCAGTTCTTCAATGACGTACACGTCATCCTGTTCGACAATATAGGAATCGTCGTCGATTACATGAAACCAGAATCGGCTCTGCACGGTTCTGCCCGGAACCGCATCTCTACCTTCATATTCCTCTGCTTTCTTTCTGGAGTCTTCCTCAGACAACCATTGCACCTCCTGAACCGGTCTGCCGTCTATCTCCAGGGAGGTGACGACGTCAGCTTCATATTGTTTCAGGTAGGGCATCACACCTTCAACTGATTGGAGCAGGTCCAGACTGTAGCGTTTCAAGATCACATCACTCTGGAGAAAGTCACTGCCGAATTGAGTCTGTTCGATGTCACCGACGAAACGCACTTCCTGTACGCCGGTCTCGGCCGTCGCTTCGGTCATGTCAATGCTGACACAAGGGTATTGGCCGGACAATAACCGACAGCGCAATGCCACGGCCAAGTCGTCAATCGTGACCGCCGGCAGGTCTTCCCTGACTTTTCCCACCAGGATGATATCATTGTCCTCGCGATCATACACCATGCCCACGAACCGCGTCATGCCGCCCAGGCTGTTCAACTCCTCCGCCGGGATGCTACCGTCCCTCAACAGACGGTCCGCCTCGCGCAAAGAGAAGGCCTTGATAGGACCAGCTGGACTACAGTCCTGGATTGCCATCCCGAGCAGAATCGAGACCAAACAGAGTTGCACGAAATGTGTCAGTTTCATGACTCACTCCTGTGTGAAGTTCGTTTACTGTGTCGCAACGCATGCGACCCGCTAGAGCGGCGAATCCAACCCCGGCACGGGATAGAGAAGGCCGTACACT